>Ga0310813_10000059_pt1 | contig 79677 bp, 56 predicted proteins | sample YN3metagenome_FD_203086 | JGI IMG/M metagenome (GOLD analysis project Ga0310813, IMG submission 203086) | Soil microbial communities from experimental microcosm in Duke University, North Carolina, United States - YN3 | ecosystem: Engineered > Artificial ecosystem > Soil microcosm > Unclassified... | reverse complement strand
CTAAATATATAAATAAAGCGAGTTAAAACTCTCTAGATTAATTACTTTATTTATTAATTTCAATAATTCATTATATAATAATTACAATATGTATTATTTTCTAGAGTTATATAATGTTTAATTAAGGAATACATAACTTAATTTAATTATTGATATTTTAAAAGCTAAGATTAGTATAAATACTAAAATTAATTAGTATTCAATTAAAAATTACTTATATTATTTTATATTATAATGTATTCCTAATATTGTAATAATTTTAAAATTGTCAGCTCATACTTTTAACTTTTAAATTAAATAAACATTAAAATAAAAATATAATTATTATTAAATTATTAATCTTAGTTATTATAATTATTCTTATTAAAAATAATTAACAAAGTCATAAATTTATTTATCGAATAAAAGTTAACTTAGAAAATGTAAACTCTAAAAAATTATAATTAGTGATAAATTATAAAAATTTTTACTATTATGAATTAATATTTTATTTTTAATATAATTAGATTTATTTTTTATGTTATTATTAAAAGAATGACTGTTATTTTTATATGATTGTGAAAAATTAGAAATTAGATTAATACTAATAATAATTTGTTATTTAATGTGAAAACACCCGGACTTGAACCGGAACTTTCTCCTTAAAAGGGAGACACTCAACCACTCGAGTTCTGTTTCCTTATAATAAAAATATTATTATATATATTATAATAAAAATATAATAAAGTTTAACAAATAATATTAAAAATAATATAATTTTAATTATATTTTAATATATAAATGTTTAAATTAATAGTAATTAATTAAATTAACTGAGTCGATCAGATTCGAACTGATATAAGCCATTACCAAAAAATGGTGTTTTTCCAATTAAACTACAACTCAAAAAAACAAATATATTTATTATATATTTATTATATATTTATTATATATTTATTATATTATATATTTATTATATTATATATTTATTTTATATTTATTATTGCCGAAAACTGGAATCGAACCAATATTTAAATCTTACAAGGAATTCGTTTTACCTATTAAACTATTTCGGCTAGAAATTTAGCTAAAAAAATATAAATAATAATAATTAAATAATTTTAATAACCTAATTTATATTACATATCAAAAGAAATAGGGGAGATATTCTCAACTATGATAAATTAATTTAATATTTTTATATTTAATATAATAATAAAAATTTCATAATATAATATAAAAAAGAATATTACTGATTTTATTTATATTAAGAATACTACTTATATTTGCCCCGGAATGGAATCGAACCACTTTTTTTCGATCTTCAGACGAACGCTTTAACCATTGAGCCACCGGGGCTATTATAATTAAGAATTAATAATTAATAATTAATAATAATAAACTTTTTTTATTTATATAAACTATAAATTGAATTTTTCATATTGGAGAAAGATAGATTCGAACTATCATATTTGTAATGCAAATACAACTGATTACCATTATCATGATTTCCCCCTCTTAAATTTTAGGTATCTTACTTTTGTTAATTTTAACAATTAATTCCCTATTCTTTTAATGAAAGTTAAAAAATAAATACTTAGAGAAGATTAAATTCTTAAGGGAGAATAAAAATATTTATAATATTTATAATAAAAACAATCAAGCATGAATGAAAAAACAATATCAATTTATCCATTTCTCTATTTGAAATCTCTATTATAAAACCAAAACTATTTTTTTCTTTATATTTTTAAGTATTTATAATATATTTATCTAAAAATAAAATATATTTTTGTAAACTTTCTGTCATAAAAAAAGAATTAGTATGTAATTTAAAGATTTTATTTATTTATTTTTTTTTAATAATCCCTCTCTCATTAACCAATAAGTAATATATTAACCAATAATCAATAGTTACATATGTTAATAAAATATTAATATTATTTGTTAAAATTTTATTATTCCTATTATTAACTTTAGTATATCAAGTAAGATAAATTTTTGTAAAATAATGATGAATTAAATTAACAAATCTATAACTATTATAAAATTATTTATTTCTATTATCCTAATAATCATATTCTTTATTATTAGCTTTTACTAAATTATCACTTTTCAAAATATCATATAAATTAGTAATAAATTCTTAATTTATAAGACCAATATGAAATCTTACATTTTTATATCCTTTAACTAATAAAAAAATAAATAACCATCAGATATTAATATTCTAGTAATAATTTATTTAGTAAATTGTGAAACTATATTTTATATATTTTATTATATATTTATATATCATTATATATTTCTCTGTCTAAAAAATAACAAATAATAAATAACAAATAACTTTAGATGATATCTAATACTAAGATTAGATAAAAAATTAGTTATATTAAAAAGTATTATATTTTATACACTGTAACTATAATTATAAAAATAAAAATAATAGATTTTAATATTATAAAATTAACTTATTTTACTAAATTAGTTTAAAATAAAACCAATAAATAAGTTAAAATAAATTTATTTATAAAAAGGGTGATATTAAAAAATAAAAAAAAAAAAAATATAAAAATTAAATTAGTGTAAGTTATTTCGTATAACTCTAACTATTAAAAAATTTAAAAATATGTAATTATATTAATAAAAATAATAAAATTAATTATATTTATTATATTGTTAATAAAATTTTATTTACAAAAAGTTTTTTTTTTTAACTGATTAATTAAACAGAATCTATCCATGCTAAATAATCTTGAACTGATACAGCTTCTACGGCTATTGGCATAAATCCGTGACCAACTCCACATATTTCTGAACATTGTCCATAGAATGTTCCTGTTCTTTCAGCTAATATAGATGATTGATTTAATCGTCCAGGTGTAGCATCAATTTTAAGTCCTAATGAAGGTACTGCAAAAGAATGAATTACATCTGCTCCAGTTACTATTAATCTAATGTGGCAATCTACAGGTATAATCATTTTATTATCTACATCTAGAAGTCTTAATTGACCTAATTCAAGATCAGAGTCAGGTATCATATAAGAATCAAATTCAACAGAATTTCCATTTTCATTCACATAATCACTATATTCGTAAGACCAGTACCATTGGTGACCAACTACTTTTATAGTTATTGTTGGTGAAGTTACTTCATCCATTAAATAAAGTAATCTAAAACTAGGGAATGCAATAACAGTTAAAATTAATGCCGGTGTTATTGTCCATACTAATTCTATTAATGTTCCGTGATTTAAGTATTTATGTACGATAGGTGAATTTTTTGAATTATAGTAGTACATTACTGAACCTAAAACCCAGAAAACTCCTACACAAGTAACAATTAAATAGAAGAAAATTGTATTATGTAATTCTACAATTCCTGTAAATGCTGGTGCAGCACTATCTTGAAAACCAATTTGCCAAGGTTGTGGTGCGTCATTAAATATAGTATTAAAAATTGAAATATTTTTTAACATTTAATATTTAGAAAATATACTCAGTCTTAGTTTACTTTTTCATCAATAAAATTAAATAAAATTAAATTATTAAAAATTTTATGATCTAAATACCTTGTAATTATTTTATTAAATTACATTATCATATTCCTAACAAAAAAAAACAAAATAAATAAATAATTTTTATTATATCTATATTTCATATTAAAAATAAATGTTAATAGGTATCCTAAGATTAATCTTAATCAATTCTCTTATTATAATTTAAAAATTAAAAATAATTTTCTTTATAATAAAATCCAAGAAGTAAAGGATTCGAACCTTTTCTAAAATAATAATACATTATATTTTTTTCACATAATATAAAATTATTTGCTTAACCTTCCAGCCCACTTCTTTACTTTTCACTATTAATAAAAATAAAAATAAAAATAAAATAAAATATATAATAAAAACATATATTATTAAAAATTTAAATCATGATAATAATAAAAACAAAAATTAATATATGTTTTATTTTCGTACGTGATTAATTAGACAGAATATTTTTATATTCTTTTATGTAGTAAATAATTATTGTTTTAAGTAGTAGATAACATAAACTATTATTTATAATTATTCAATACCTAACTTATATAACATATAATCTTGAAAATAAGGTAATACCATAACTATAATATTAATAGCTTCTTTTCTTGATATAAAGATACAATATTGATGTTTAGATTGTATATTAGAGACTATCGTACTGTGAATATCTTAATAATAAAGTAAAATCATTCATAATTGATTAATTTCATAAAAACTAATACTATCTTTACTTATTTTTAGTCTATGTATCAGTTTTTGTAATTTTCATCACTCATTATTAAATAAGCTATAACTCTATCCGTTAATAATTATTTTATATTTTTTGATATTATTTTAACATTTTTATCTTATCGCAGAATATACCACTGACTATAGAATTCTTAAAAATAATGAAAAGTGACTAAAACAAAAAAATAGGATAAGTTTTTCCTGTTTAAAAATCTTTTTAATTAATTTAGGTTTATTTTCTACTAATATACTCATCTTTTCGTATAAATAGTCTGTAAAACTTACGTTAGCTTGTTGAAATTGTATCCGAGCATATTTAGATTGAGGACTAGAAAAGGATAAACAATTATCTCTTTATAATATCTAAGTAATTAATTCTTTCATTTTTAAATGTTAAAGTTAAAAAAAAAAATGAGTCTTGCACTGTATAATTGATGTCTTTTATACATTTCAAATAATAATTAATATGTTTAGTTATCATAACCTTAATTTTAAATTATATTTTATGTCAATTAACAGTAATTAAATATGAATAAAGAGATGGAATATAATAATATATGTTCATTTCTATATCTATATAAAAAAATATTTTATTAATTCTTTTTATGAATGGTAAAAATTATTAGAATAAGTATATTAAAATATATAATATAATTAAATTTTTTAATTTTTTATTCAGAATCTGTTAATGATGGAGACTTAAATATAAAAATATAACACTAAAAATTATAATCACTCCTATTGGAATCGAACCAATGACTTCTTAACTAATGTTAAAATGTTTAACCATTAAACTAATAGACTGTTAAATAAATAACCCAATGTTATTTTCTACCATAAAAATATTTATATATTAAATCATTCTTATTAACATTTTTATCATTCTTATTCTACGTGATAGTAGTATATTTTTTTAGTTTCAACCTATAACATCAAGTCAATTAAATAATTAGTAATGCTAAACTTTACACTTTACAGTGAATTCATTTGCATCCTATTAAAGAAATGTTCTATTTCTTAATTTATTTGGATTTTTCCCAACTCTTTGCCATATTATTTATAATATGATTAAACATATTAATTTATAATACAATTCTATCTTAAATTCAATTAAATAATATATAAAATTTTTTTAACTATTGAAATAATTTGCATTATTTGTTTTAGAGAAAATAAATTAAAGTATAAACTTAATTGACAAAGATAACAAGAAATATTTAATAAGATAGGGATACTTATTAATCCTCCAAAGATAGAGACAAAGAGAAATCCATGATAGTATCTAGGGGATAGTTTCGTGCTTTATATACAATCAGCTCTTATCTAATATGTTTGTGGCTACCCAACTATGCCAATTAATCACAATATCCACTTTACTTTTGCCTTCAAGTTTTTAAAGTTCATTTTCAACAATTGGTACACTAGAGAAACACATCCTATTGGTCCTTTCGTACTGGAAGGTCTCCCCCTTTTTACTATTTGTCCCACCAGAAGATAGGGACCATACTGACTCTATATAAATTTATTACTTATTAAATTAACATAATAAATTATACGGACTATATCTTTCCTCAATAATATATTAAAAATATAAATACAATAATATAATTATTAAAGGATCTTACGTGTAGTCTCTGAAGAAAATAAAAATATATTTTCTTGCTGATTATTTTCTAAATAAACAAATTATGACTTATTTATAAGTATTGTTTATTATTTTTCCAATTTCCAGCAAATAGTAAATTTTAACGACGCGAGTCAATTTAAATTTTTATTGTAAATTTTAAATAAAACAACTAAATTTAATAATAATTCATCTTAATTCCTAACCACATTGAATATTTAATTAATGTTAATTATAAAATATTTATTATATTAAAATATATTTTATAATATTATTAATAATTAATATTTATTATAATCCTATTCGATATAACATAGAATAATGAATATGTGATTTGACTAAATTTTGTAATTTAATCACTTCACTAGTTTTTATAACTAAAATATATTGTTCTTTACGCACTTTTTCTATTCGATTTATAATACCAAACTTTTTATAAATAGCTTTTGATAATAATTCTACTTCTGATTTTGTAAAATTATTTGTACACAATCGAATTACTTTTTTAACTTTATTATAATTACCATCACTCATGATTAAAAAAGCTAAAGAAATATCAGAAAGTAAATTTTCAATATTTAAAGGTACTATCTTTACATATTTCCCTTCAACATAATTATAAAATAGATTATGATAATAATTAAAAATAGGTAATGCTACACTAACTAATTGTATTCTACTAAATAATTTAGAATTTAAACCACTTTTAACTTTACTTTCTCTAAAACCTAAAGGATTTATAAAATGAATGAAAAGACAATAAATATAAATAGCTAAATTTTTGTATTTTCCAGCCATAGTTAAAGAAATTCTAGTATTAGAATTAATAGAACCTGATTTACCTATATGTAAATCACCTAAACATAAACCAATTAAAACTTGATCTAAAAAATAAGGTAAGTTATTATATAATTTCATGTCATAAATATGATCTATACAATTTATATTTTTATTCATAATAAATATTTTTTTTTAAGTTAAGGTTCTTATATATATTATATAAATAATTATATATTAAAGAACTATCTCTGCTTGACAAAGCAAACATAAGAAAAATTGATTAAATTAATCATAAATTTTTCAATAAATGAGATAATGAGGGTATCTAATATCTAATTTAAGATATAAGAATTTGTAATTTAAAAATAAAAATTTAAGAGTCTTATTGAAAGACACGTCGTATTAACAAATTATGTTACCGTAGTTACTCTTTAGTTACTACTTCAGTAACTCACATTACTGTTCAGACTATGTCATCATTAATAGATACTATTAACGCCGGAAATTCGTGTCAGGTTTATTGTTAGTGATACTCACCTACTAGTCGTTGAACCTTCTTGATAAACCGAATTATTATTTTCGTTCACTTTTTTCAAGCTCGGCTGCAAATTAACTTTTATTTGAAAAGTCTTTCTTGCAATTTCTCCGGTTTTCCTTTATAAAAAATAAAGGGGGCTTAATAATGATATAAATTATAAATAAAATGTGTGATATTAATTTTCGATTCCTATTCTATATAACATGCTAGGCTCAAAATGAGGAATTACAATTTCTCTTAATAAATTAATTTGTTTTGCTCCTATAGTTAATATCCATTGATCTTTTCGATCATGTAATACACCAACGTATATATTTAGTTTTAAATTAATAGCTTCAGCTAATTTTGTTACTTCCAATTTAGAATAACTATTTGTATAAATTCTTACTCTTTTTCTTGACTTATCAAAATTTCCATCAGTCATTATCAAATAAGATAAAACAGTTGGATTCATAAAATCTAATATATTATGAGGAATTATTTTTTTATATTTCCATGATTCATTTCTAGCTTCATAGAATATATTATGATAATAATTAAATATAGGTAAAGTTTTAGTTTTAAATCTAAAATTAAATGTATTTTTATTTTTAATCGGAGTAAGTGTTATTCCAGTATTCGAATAATCTTTAAATAAATTACCTATCCAATTAGCAAATAATTCTCGATCTTTTCCAAAACTCATTTCAAATCTACTGTTACTTGTAGGAGAAGTTTTATAAATATATCCATCACCTAACATTAATCCAATAAGAATATAATGAATATTATCAGGAAAAATGTTAACATTTCTATTTTCCATCTTAAATCTATATAATAATAGTCTGGGACATGTATTTTATTATTTTTACATAATAAATATAGAGGATATTTTTACTATTTTACAATTTCCAAAATAATTAAAGATAATTAATTTGTAACCTCTTAGTCCTTCTTCTTAATCAATTCTGATAATCTATGATTATCATCTCTTTTATTATTATCACGCTGTATTTTTATTTATTTTTAATCTTAAACCCAACTCATGTAACCTTTTAATCGGCGAACAGCCGAACCCTTCCAAGCTTCTTCCCCCGGAGGATAGGATAAGTCGACCATTATGTTATTTGCTTAAATTCTTTATTTTAAGCTACCTATTTTCACAAATAGGATCAGACTATGTCATCAACTAAAATTTTATTAGAATGAAAAAATAATTTTATTAATTAATAAAAAAATATTTCTGAAATATATAAAAATTATTTTAAACAATAGGTATTTTATATGAAAAACTTATAAGCATATAAGGCTTAATCATTTTTCTTAAAGTTGGACCATCTTTAGAACTAAATTTGATTACCCAATATTTTTCTTTATGTGAAATGACTTTACTCTCAAAACCAAATTTTTCATTCAATTCTGTACTTAATATAATATTTTCATCATAGGTATAACTTTGAGTATGAAGAATTATAGTTTTTTTATCAGATTGCAATGATCCATCTCCCATTATCCAATAGGCTAAACTTATTTCAGTTAGATTATTTTTAATTAATCCTTTTTGAATTGTTTTTTTACCATTTATATAAAATAAGTCTCAAATTTCGCTAAATGAATTATGTGTAAAAGTTTTAAACCATAAACTTTTTACTAGACCTTTTCGATCTCCATATAATGTCACTCTTATTCCAGGTTTTTCCATAAAGCAATAAATTTTAAATATATTAAATAAATGTAATAAAAAATCTTCTTGTTTATAACCTTGCTCAAATTTTATTAAAGCATTATTACTTTTTTTATACATACAAGCATCTCCTAAAATCATACCTATAGCTATTTCTCTTAATTCTAAAGGTAAAGAAGGTAATTTATTTTTCCATTCTTGCCAATACTTAGAATTTAAATGATAACCATTTTTAATATTTCGAATTTCTTTTTTATTAAATAAAACTAAATTAATTTTCATGCTTTTTATTATTAAAATTTATTATTTAAATATATTAAATATGTTAGCAGCATTATAAATACATTGAAGTTAGGTTTAATTTTTTATGATTATTCGTTATAAATTATAAAAATGATTTAAATTAATTCTAATAAAAATTATAAATTTTAGTTGTTGGGCTTTCGTGGTAGGATTATTGTGGACAATTTTCACTCACCTACTAGTCGTTGAACGTTCTAGTTTCATTTGTGTTATGCCTAAACTAGCTTCGCTTCAAGTTTTCTCTATTTTAATTAAATAATAAATATTTTTTTTTTAATATTAATATAAAAATTTTATAAATAATTAAAATTTTAGAGACTTTCTTAAAATTAACCCAATTTTTCAAAATAAATTATTACTAATTTAAGCGACAATCAACTATCGAGGTGCCAAACAGCCGGGACAATGTGTACTCTCGCCGGCTATCAGCCTGTTATCCCTAGCGTAACTTTTATCAATTGATCCCCGTCTATTCCATAATATAGCGAGGGGTCACTATGCCCTACTTACGTATCTGTGCGACTTTTAAGTCTATCAGTTAAGCATGCTTACCGCCATTGCGCCCTCCATAACCTTATCACTGGTTAATTGATCTCCATTCAATTTCTAGCTATACCTTATAAAAACAAAAAATAAAAATTGATGTTAAAGTAAATTAAAAATTTACAGCAATATGATATTTGTGAGAATATTTACACATTAATATTATTAAATAGTAAATATTTTTTAATTAATTTTATATTTGGATGTACTTTGCTACTCTATTAAAGACGACCGCCCCAGTCAAACTGCCAATCAATCAGCTCTCCCATTCTATTTTTTGTTAAATAAAAAGGTAAACATTAACCCAACCCTAGACTTAAGGTCTTCCAATTTTTGTCTATCGACATACCTATTTGCTATTGACTAAGGTTGTTCTAGATTAATATGATGATTAACTACAGTAGAAGCTGCATAGGGTCTGTTGAGGCTAAATAATATATCACAATATTAAATCCTCTAAGAACTGTACGTGCGACTTTCATCGCATACAGCTCAAGCATTAAGTTTATAATTTTACATTCAGAATAAAAATAAATTAAAAAATTTATTCCAAGTCCCGTTTAGAATTCATTTTAGATAAAATTTCTTTCATCAAATTTAAACCTTCTTCAGTTTTATGAGCACCACTATTTTTCAATTCTACAATTTTTTTCCAATCTATATAATCTAAATATTTTCTAGTTAACATAGGATATTGATCTACAAATTTAATAATAGTTTCTGTATCTCTAAGAATATATCTATTAACTGAACGTGAATTTTTACATTCTAAAATATCATTAAAATTATATTTAGGTTTTATATAACCACCATTGAAAAATTTCATTATAGCTAATAATATATGAACATCATGACTATTTTGAGCTATTTCAAGAGAAGAATCACATCCTTGATATGATTTACCTCTACTAATTTTAGTAGCTATATATGAATAAAACATTGATTCTCCAGTTAAATAAGTTTGAACCCAATAAGCTGGTAAATCAAATTTAATAAAATCTTTATTAATAAAACCTAAAGAAGATTTACAATAATTAAATTTATCTTCAAAAGATCTTTTTGTATTCATTCTAGAAGAAATATCTATTATTTTTTCAATACCTTTATTAGTTAAATGTTATTTATTACTCATTATTATTTCTATTTTTTTCCAATCATTAAAATTTAGATATTTTGAAGTTAAACAAGGATATACATTAAAATGAGGTATAATTTTTAATAAAATATCAGATATAGATGTTACATGATATTTTTTTGTATCTGTAGATCTATTATCTATAACCACACTTCCGCATCCATAATAATTTTTAACTTCATGTAAAATTCCTTCTGAATGTGATTTTTGTGTTATTTTAAATTCCAATTTAACAGTTAAACCTGTTGAACCTGCTCCAGTTTTTAAAATAGAGCAATTAAATCCTCCTTCACCATCTACTAATCCTGTAACCTGCCATGGGTTTAAAATTTCTTTCAATCTAGGTTTAGTAAAATCTCGATATAAATTATTTTTCATTTTTATTTTTATTTTTATTTTGTTAAATTATTTAAAATATTAGCATATTAAAAAATATATTGAAACATAATTTAGCTTGTTCAGGTTAAATCTTAACTAATGCTAAAATTGGTTTAATCTTCTCTACATTAATTGCTTCTAATTTTACTTTAAAATTGCATATTATATTAATTATAAAAATATTAATTATAAAAAAGTCAGAAAGAAGTTGGATTTAAAATTTCATTTAATTTAAATTGTTTAAAAACAGAAATATAAAATATACTTAACACTAATTCAAAGTCAGCATCCTTTCAGATTAGTTTAAAAAAACCTATTCTTATCATTACAATAAGACATTTGCTTTATTGAATTTCCTCTACCCACTAATAGATATTTATCTTCACAGAATAAACCTCCAATTTAATATTTGGTTATTATTGGGCTTACCTAGTTTCTAAAATAACACTTAAATAATACTCTTAGGACTTCACTATACGTAAAATGATATACAGATCCATTAAGAAAAATTCGGGAACATTTTTCTACAATCATTTATTACGCTTCAAACATGAATTCACATTACATTGTCCTTAAGTATCTAATTCATTATATAATTATTAATATAAATAAAAATATAAATCAGGCTTCATGCTTTAAAATTACTTCTAACGCATACTGATTTGAATTCAAATAATGGATTATAAGGTGGGATTTCACCACATTGTTATTTTAGACTTACCTAGTCGCTATTTTCTTCAGGGTTTAATTTAAGTTTCCCGTCCCCCTGGTGGCAACCCGCATCTGCACGGGTAATTCAATTTCACTGAGCAAGTTGTAGAGACAGTGAAGCCATCGTTAAATTATTGATACCGGACCACATTTAACACGGCATTTCAAATTTATCATACAATTTAATAAAATGTGTGAGAAATATAAATATATTTAACACTACTATTTTCTATTTAGATTCATACCTGATTTTATTTCTATTATTTGATTGTACACTGATTTAGAAGTTAGATGTTCTTTAGTTTTTAAGATGTCAGATACTTTACAAAAATCTATAAAATCCAACCTTTTCATCCCTAATAAAGGATGTTTATTAAAAAAAGGTATAATTATATTGTTAATAACAGAAATTTTAGATATTTGCAGTTGAGCACTTTTATCAGTAAGACTTATTTTTTTTGCAAAATCTTCTTTAAAATAAGTAGAAATTCCTTGTAAAACTTCTAAGTCTCTAATATGTAAATGTATGCTAAATCTTGCAAATAGTTCCTGTCTTGCAATATTGGAATTTATAGATAAAATATGAAAAGAGCCTTCACCGCTAGTAAAACCTGAAATCCAAAAAGGATTAGGTATACCATTAAACTTGTATTCTAACTTCTTAACTTCAGGAACATTCGGAAAAGCTTCCTTTACCTTAACAGGTAATCCTAAATTTAAATTACTTTTTAAAGCTATTATTTCTAATAAACCTATTTCTGTTAAATGATTACCTTGCTTAATAATATTAAAACATTGTTTAAATATCAAGTAATCTGAAAGTTTTTGTGTAATTAAAGCGTATTGATCAAAATGATTTACGATTATAGGTATTTCTTTGATAGAATCTACTGCAAACGTTACCGCTTTTTTTCCACTTTTGCTTATATTTCCTACACCTAAATAGTTTTTTATAGATTCTAATAAGGCTAGATCTTTGAGATGTAAAGTAATAGAAAATACTGGTCTAACTCTCCATTTAGTTTTTAATTTAGCATTTGCTTGTATTTTTATAGAAAAACAACTTTCAGCATCAGCAAACCCAGTAAAACTTCAAGGATTTATTTCAGCTTCAGGTTTTGTATTTAAAATAGAAAAGTATTTTTTAAAAAATTGGTTAGAAGGGTTTTTGATTTGATAACTTCTTTCGAAGCCCATTAGAGTACACCTTAATTTTGGAAAAAATAAAAATCCAAAATAACTACCATCTACTCGTTGCTCTTTTACAGAAATTTCTTTTGGCTGTGGGCTTTGAATTTCTGATTTAGATCCGCGATAACCCATTTCGTTTTCACTCATCTTATGACTTATTACCGTACCCAGGTAATTATTCTGGCCACTCATAACCTTTCGACTATGGCTTGGTATCATAAGCTTTAGGGTGTCCCCGGAGTTTGATAGTTGGGCCCACAATAGTGTTTTCCCAGAACACTTAGCTGGCCAATTTATTTTGCTACCTTAGGATCCTCATAGTTAAGACCGCTATTAACCAGATTTTCGATAATTAACAGTTACCCATCACTTCTCTTATATTAATGGCATCGGGCAAACCTCACTACCTATACTATGATTTACATCGTTGCAGATAGCTGTGTTTTTAGTAAACAGTCGGGGCTTCCGATTTTGTGCCACCACAAAAGAGATTAATAAAATTCAATGGAGTTATTAATTTCTTAAAAATGGTTCCTCTTGTCGTCGAACTTTAGAGGTTAATTTGCCGAGTTCCTTAACAACTTTTAGCTCTACGCCTTAGTATACTCTACCTACGAACCTGTGTCGGTTTAGGGTACGGTAGGCTCAATTTATAATTAAAATTCTTAAAACTTTAAATTAAAAATAAATAAAGACAAATTCAGATTAACACCTAAATTAAATTCTTTTGACTAAACTAAATATAAAAATAAAAATAAAAATTAACTCTTAGACTATTAGAGAAAACTATAATTTTATTAGAATATTTATTTTTTGATAGATTAACTAAAAGTTTAGTTCTAAATTATTTCCTACAAATTGAGTTATTCAAACATTTTTTTCCTGGTCCCAATTTCATTAAAAATAACAAATAAAATTTAATATAAAATTAAACTAAGTTTATTCAGAACAATTCAACATTAATTTTTAAAAATCACTTACATTTTCATCAATTAATCTTCTTTTCATGAGAATATTGTTAAACTAATAAAAACAAATGTTTAAATTAATTTTTTCAATATTTTCACTACTATTCTGTGTTATTTAGTAATAATCTCCCTGTGGACTTTCAAAGTTTAACTCATCAGCCAAAACATTGGTTTTGTACCTTAGAGACCGCTATAACATTAGTTGATTTAATCTTTAGCTAATAACCCTTTCGTATTCGGCGAGAAAGTTTAAAATTTTCAAAGACCTCTCGATCTAATTTTTTTCTTTCTTTTTACGTTACTCATGTCAGCATTATCTCTTCAGATTCCTATGAACAATGAAACACTGTTAATCATGGGGATTTAAAATATCTGAATGTTCTACTACCTAGATTTTAAATAAAATAAATCTAATTAAAAATTTTATTTATATTATACTTTAAACTATTAAATAATTAATTTTTTAGAAATTTTTATTATTTTCTTATTAATATATTTCATAAAAATGGGAAATATTAAACTAATTTATATTAATTTTTTAAAAAATTAAATTAAATAACAAATAACTAATTAATAGTTCAAGATAAAATTTTATTTTGTATAATTAATTATTTATAAAAAGTTTATGATATATTTGTCTATAATATATAAACAAAGATATATTTTGTTTATTTAAAATTAACACGATATCGGTTGATTATTTAAGACCCGTTGAATTTTCGGCGCAACACTCTAAGGGCTGATGCGTTGTTACACGATCATTATAAGTAGCTACTACCCTATTTTTGTTTATTTATACTATAAAAATATTTTTTTTTTTTGTTTTACTAATTAACATCTTATAAAAATATGATTAATTAATATATTCAATTATATTCAATAATCATCTTTTTCCATCTTTATTACTATTATAATAAAGTTCAACTAATTTTAATTTATATTATAAACTTAGTGGTTGATTATTTGTTAAAATCAGACTTACATTTGTTAATTATTTTTATAACGCTTAAAAATAAATAGTAAAATTAAATAACTATTTTCATAATTATAAGACTATGTCATTCTTTAAAATTAAATTATATTATAAAATTTAAAAAGATTTAGCATATTTAGTCGTTGAGGAAAAGAAAATTTCCTGCAAGTTACCCATTAATAATAATATATAATATTATATAATATATTAAATATTTTACTATAATGTATAGTTATTTAATCTTTAGGGAGTTCTTGCATATGGCTAAATTTTTGTTTGTAGTGGCCCGGTATTGACTACTTATTCAGGCTCACTTGACAGCTGCATTCAATTTGTTACTTCCTTTATTTCACTTAATAATCATTGGGGACCTTAATCATGTGTTCTCGGCTGTTTCCGTCTTGACTACCCAACTTAGCATGAGCAGTCTGAATATCTACCATCAATTTATGTAATTCCGAGTTTCACTTCCATTGGTAAGATTTTCGAGGTCCCCGCAACCTAAACTCCTAATAAAATAAATAAATTAATAAAAATTTACTATTCTAAAACTTGTTGGGAATTGCCGTGCTGTACCTCCATAAATTTTGTGTAGATGTCATACTTAAATATGTTTCGTAGAAAACCAGCTATCACCAGGTCAGATTGGTATTTCGCCGCTTTCAAGAACTCTTCGGAGAATTATGCAACATTCACCCGTTCGATCCATTATAATCTGGTCCTAGAAAGATCACCTGGCTTCGGGTCTAATAGAAGTAACTTACCCATTATCTTATTTGATCCAGTCGCTTTCGCTAAGGTTTTTAACCTTGCTACTCCTATTAACTTGCTGCATTTATACCAATATTTTCATATTAGATTAGACTATACCTTCAACTCAATAAAATCTTAGGTAAATTTTTAATTTTTAACTTGTAATTAATTTACCATAATTTTTGGAAATATTTGAGTGCTGACGTGTTACCGATTTTATACAAAATTGTGTGTAATCAGTCTGATGGTTTACCACCAAGTCGTTACAGGGCTAATAAAAAGAGTAAATTTATTTAATTTTTATTTAACAAAAATAAACTATTTTTGAATATAAGAAATTTATAAATAAACTTACTTAGTAAATATATATTCACTTATTCCTACGATTTACAGCTTCCCACGGTATTTCCATAGAATTTATCCTTAGGATTCACCGTTAGCATTATTTAATTTTATTTTAATTTTTTAAATAATACCGACCTATTAAGGTCATGAGTCAGTTATTTAAAGAATTTTACAATTCTTTTGGGCAAGCAATTCACCCATTATGCAAAAGGTACGCCGTCATCTCTCGTTCTATTTTAAAGAAATTTCGACTGCTTATAGAGTTACTAATTCAAGTCTATTTCACTGCGTTATTTACTTTCAATGGTTATAATTCTCAATATATTATTTCTAGAATATATCTTATAATTATTGACCCTCACACTTTTCAACTTTTCCCTCACGGTACTTTTTCACTATCGCTAAATTTATAATACTTAGCCTTAGAGGATGGTTCCCCTATATTCCGACAAGTTATCTCTCATCGTACTTGATTATTGAAATAATATTATATATATATCATTGATATTTTATAATATAATTCACTTTTTTATATAAAAAATACAGGACTTTTGTAAACCTTTTATATGACCAACCCGAAAGTAGTTATGAATAATTTAATTATGAAAATTTACATTAACATAATTTATATTTAATCATACTAAAAATTTAATAATTTGTTAAGCTATTCTTAATGAAATTCCACTTTCACCAGATTTTAACTTTAACTTATTTTGTAATTTAAAAATAAGAATTAAACTTATTAAATTTTTAATCTGTTGTTATTTTATATAAAAAATTTCAGGCTAATCTGATTTCACTCACCATTACTTTCAGAGTCTCGGTTGATTTCCTTTCCTTTCCCTAATGAAATGTTTTACTTCGGGAAGTAATAATAATAAGGTTTCCCTTAGGATCGCCACATTCTCGCACACAGAATCCATATATAATATAAAATTATAATTTTATCTGTATTGATGGCTTTTGGCATTTGCCTCCTTTTTTATAAATTTGCTAGTTATCCTTAATAACCCCTTTAAAATACTTATAAATTAAATTTTTTTTTGATGTTAAAACAATATTGTCATCGATACTTTTATAATTATTTTTATTATTATTAATTTTTTAATTTTTTAATTTTTGTCATATTTTAACTTTAATTAAAAATAAGTTAATATAATAAATATATTAATGTAATTTAAATAAAATAATATTTAAGTTTTTAAATATAACTAAAGAAATCCTAATTATCATTATTTTTTTTTGTTTTTTAACTTTTTAATTAATTAATTTACAGTTTTAAATAAGTTAATATAATTAAAATTTTTATTTTTTTTAAAAGAGGTAAGATTAGTTTAATCGGCAAAATGACGTCTTGTGGCGACGATGACCAGAGTTCAAATCTCTGATTTTACCCTTTAAATTAAATATATTAATATTTAATTAATTTTTTTTTTTATAAAATTTTAAATAATTATTAAATATGATTGAGAATAAAAAGCCAAAAAAAGGAATCGAACCTTTGTTCTACCGTCATGAATGGTATGTTTTAACCGATTAAACTATTTCAGCATTAAGTACAGGTAACCAATTTATTATACCTTTTTATCTAACTAAAAAACAAAATTGTATCTAACTCTAAATTTTTAGTATATAACTCTAAATTTTTAAATATTTGTAAAAATTATAATTCAAATCTCTTTTATAAAGGTTAATCTAAATAAAAAACAAAAATAAAAATTAATTGACTAATTCACTAAAATTTGTCCAATTAGATAGTAAAATATTAAAATAATTATTTATAGACCTAAAATATATAACATAAAATCAGGAAAATAAAGATATAAAAAACTAACAATATATAAATATAAGTTTATATTATATTAAAATATATTTTATAATATTAAAATCTAAAGATACAAATTCTTATATTACATTACATAAAGGTTTAATTATTAATAATAATCAATTGTCTTATAAATCAGTTATTATACTGAAACAGTAATGAATCAAATTATATTTGAATATTTTAAAGTTTCTAATAATAAATTAAATCATTTTAAAAATAAATTAGTTAATTTAATAGAAATTGATAATTCTAATATTAAGTTTCATCATTTTTCTATTATTACGTTAAAAATACCATTAAATAGAAATTATGATTCTTGGTTTAATATTTTAAAAGGGACAATTTTTTATATTGAAAAAGAAAATAATATTACAAATTTTAGTTATATTAAATATAATAAAATAATTTTTGAATTTAAAGATTATATTTTCATAACTTAATTTTATTATGATTTATGTTTAGTGTGGGATAGGGTAATCTTAAAAAAAAATTAAATTTAAATAATAAAAATTCTTCTAATTATATAAAATAATATTTAAACATATTTGAATAATTATAATATGAATAAAAATAAAGAAATATGAAATAATAAGAATAGGTTTTTTAGATATTGACCATATTTTTATATATCTAGTATATAAAAATTCTATAATTGTATATAATTTACTTGCTTTAATAAAATTAGGTAGATAATTTAAAATATTTAAATTTTTAATATAATCAACTAAAAAAATATTAAAAATAATAATTAAAAAAGAAATACAAAAAGTATTAAGAAATAACATATCAATTAAATAGTTATAAGGAAATATATCATGTTTATCTAATTTGGAATTATTGAAAATATTAGGAATAAAATTATTTTTTGTTTTATCTTCTAATAATTTTTTAGATAAATCTTCACCAACTTTTAAACCTAAACTTACTGCTGTAGCAGTATAACCTGCTGCTATTCCACCAACTAAAATTTTAGCTCCTATATTATTTACATGTTTAGAAGCTTCCATTCCAACTTTATATGCTCCTGCTGCACTTAATCCTCCTTTAAAATCAAAATTATCTAATATTTTTTCTATATTAAATGAATTAATATTAATATTAGTATTATTTAAATTAGGATCATTTACAGTTTTAGATAAATTTTCAAAATCATCAAAGGATAATATATTAATATTTTTTAAATATGTCAAATCAAAATTATTATAATATTTAATAGTTAAATATAAACTATATATTATAAATATAATTATTATAAATTGATATACTTTAAATAAAATATTTAGAATTATAATCAAATAATGATTAATAGATTTTTGTAAAGAGATATTATTTTTAAATATGAAAGAGATAAAATTATTAAATAATTTAATAAAACTATTTTGAAAGAAACCTAGAAAAAAGAATAATATAATTATGTTAATCATTGATATTAATTATTATGTTTTATTTATCACAACCTTAAGTTTAATTTTCTTTCATTGACTTAAATTAAAAATTAACAGAAAATGAAATATGGTATTTAAATGGAATATAGTATTTAATAGAAATTAGTTAATATATTTTTATTGGGAATATATTACTTATAATAGGTATTTTTTTTAGGGGTTTTTAATTATATAATTGTAATGAAAATTGAAATATATATTTTTGTTTTTTTTTTTAATTAATATAAATATAAATTATTATAAAAAGAGAATTATTTTATATTTAATATTTAATTTTGAGAAAAATCATTAAATTTCATAATACAACATTATGTAATACAACATTTAATCCAAAATTGTTTTAATTATGCTATAGCACATATAATAATACAAAAATTATATTAAACTATAAGAACAGAAAAGGCTTTAATTATTAATTTAATTTTAACTGCTAAAGAAAAATAATCTTCTCCTTAGTTCTTTAATTTATAAAGGATTATTTTAAAAAATAAAATAGTATTTAATTGAATAGGTATTAAAAAAAATTTTATTATTATTCATCTATAATTTTATTTGATTTAATTGTAAATGGTTTAAAGATTTATCTTTAGGTAACATAACTATTAAAGATCAACTTTATACTTTAATTCCTACAGAAAATAAACGTAAATTAATTTATAAAAATAAACAATTAATAGATACTAAAGCTTTTATCATTAAAAATGATGATATAATTCAAGATGAATAATCATTCTATTTAATACTATAATAAAAATAAAATATCTTCAAATGTTTCATATAATTCTGTATTATTAATCACAATAAGTTAATATAAATAACCTAAAGTAGTAATAGTTATAATATTATCTAAATATTGAACTCTTAATAAAATAAAATAATATAATATAATATAATAAAATAAGATATTTATTATCAATTTTTTTTTGTCATAATTTTAAAAATATTTTAATAATATCTAAATAATTGAATAGTAAATAATTTATTATTAATTAATATTTCATAATTATTCTAAACATTCTAGAAATAAAAATATTAGAATATGCTAACAAAAATATTATGAGATAATATTAATTATAAATATAAAATATTAAATGAAGTTAGGAGGGTGATCTAAATAAATAATATTAATATAATTAATACATATTATTATATTTATTATTGTATGAGTTAGAATATCTATAGAACTAATTTAGTTATAATATATAAACTAAATTTAATAATTTAAATATATAAAAATACATATAAATTTTTAGTTTGATATTCAACTGTTTGGATCTAAATTTTTATAGGTAAAATATAGGAATCTTAATTTTTTCATATTTACTTGTTAGCAATAACAGACTTAAGTGTTAGATTTTTTTTTAGATAAATAAAATTTTCTTGAAGAATATCCACAAATTATTTTGTTAAAAAGAATATATTTAATGTAACCTTGAATCTTCTCAAAATTAAACTTTATTATTAATAAAGAATTAATCCCAGTTTTAGATATCTAACTCTCTTTTAATAAAACACAATAAAACAAAAAATAAAGATTAAATATATATTACTTATAAAATAGTTAAAAATAATTAATATGTAATTTAACTATTGAATAAATATAATAAAAAATTAATAAATAAAAATTAAAAATAAAGATTAGATTTTTCTAATGAATATTAATAATAAATATTAAATAATTAATTAAATAATTAAAAAACAAAAAATATTTTTTAAAAATTAATAATAAATAATTAAATATTAATGGATGATCTTAAAAAAGATTATAATAAATAATTAAATATTAAAGGGTGATCTAAATAAATAAATAATAAAATATAAAAAATATTATTTAGTTAATATATATTAATGTAATTCAATAGCATCTTTAATATAAGAACATACAAGAAGTACAAATACATAAGCTTGTATAAATGATACAGCTAATTCTAATCCAGTTATAGCTAAGAATAAAGCAAAAGGTACTAAAGTTACAATAAATATAATTAATCCACCTGAGAACATTTGGTATAAGAATGTAGATAAGATTTTTAATAATGTGTGACCAGCTACTACATTAGCAAATAATCTTATACCTAAAGAGAAAGCTCTAGCTAAATAACTAATTAATTCAATTAAAACTAATAAAGGAACTAAAGCTAAAGGAGTTCCAGAAGGTATAAAGAATGAGAAGAAATGAATTTTATGAATAGATAATCCAAGGATTGTTACACCAATTAATATAGTAAATGATAATCCAATAGATACAATAACTGAAGTAGTAATTGTATATGAGTATGGTATGTTACCTAATAAATTAGCTATTAATATGAAAAAGAATAAAGAATAAATAAAAGGTAAATAAATTTCTCTACCTATTTGTTCTCTAACCATTGAATTAATACTTGCAAATAAACTTTCTAATAATATAGACCATTTAGAAGGTAATAATTTAGTATCATTATTTCCCATATAATGTAAACCTACAATTAAACTAAAAATTAAAAATGAGTATAAAGCTAAATTAGTTAAAGTTAATCCAATGTAACCAAAAATAGGAGCATCTAAACTTAATAAACTAGTAACTTCAAATTGTTCTAAAGGAGAATTAATATAAAAATTAGATTGAATTATATTCATCAACATTGTTATAATGAAATTATAATGTTTCTTTACGCTTAATTTATAATTAAGTACTTAATATTTAAAAAATCATCAATTTAAGTTACTTATTACTTTTAAAATAAATTAATAAATAAATATTATTTAGAGTTTTTCTTTTCAATATAATATTCACAAATGTCATCAAAATTTATTAAAAAGAAATCTAAGTAGTTTAAAACTAAATAACCAGCTATAATAGATAACAATAATAAAATAATTAATAGTATAAAACCTGTTTTTTTAAATAACTTCACATTTTTAATTATAACTAATACAATTTTTTTAGGAAATATCTTCATTAAAAAAAATTCAATTTTATTTTCACTAATATTAAATAAAATAAAATAATATAAAGTAAAACATAATATAGTTAATTGAAGAAATTGCATATATTTAATTAAAATTAATAAATCTGTTACAGAATTACCAGTTAGATCATAAAATTTAGCCAATGATGATCCTAAATCAATAAATTGATTTTTTTTAGAACCTAAATCAAAGCTCAGATTTGAAGCAGCATTTTTAGCTATTATTGCTGTTGCTCCTATCATTATTGAACTACCAACTACCATTGCTTTAGACTGTAAATTAGGCGCGTGCTTTAAAAAGGTTTTACCTACAGAAAGAGCAGTAGTCATAATTGCAGCATCAGCAACTTTACTACTTATTAAAGCAGTAGAAGACGAACTTTTATGTAATGTCTTATTATTCTGATTAGAAGATGAACTATTAGATGTAGAAGAGGTACTATTAGATGATTCTACTACAGAATTAGTAGCAGGAGTTGAATTATTAGTTAAAGTTGAAGTTGTTTTAGCTGTAGATGTAGATTCAGTAATTGTCCCACTATAAGAAGAATTATTAGTAGTATCCCCCGAAACCTTAGATGAAAAATCTGAAAAATGTTCTAGATTAATATTAGTAAAACCATAATCAATAAAAATTTTTATTATTGAACAATTTATTGTATATGAAATTATTAAAGAAGAAAAAAATAGGATACAATATATTTGGAAAAAGGAAGATTGTTTAATGAAAGTTAAAGAAAATCTTTGAATATAAAAACCCAAACTACCATCATACATTTTAGGTAATAAACTAATAGTTAGTAAAAACCAGAAGAAAAATTTAAGTGTAATATTAGCTAAAGCTAAAATTATTGTCATTGTCATATTTTTTATTGAATATTTTTTGTTTTTTTTATTTATCACAACCTCAAGTTTAATTTTTCTTTAATTAAGTATTAAGTATACTAATTAAATATTTATAATTTTTGTAATATTTAATAAATTATTATTAAATATAAATATTGGGTAACCAATAATTAGAGCGTAAATTATATAAATAATGTAATACTTTTTTTTTTTTAATATTATATTTTATAAATTTAAAAACAAATTAATTGTTGTTAAAAATTTAAGACTGTACTGGTAACATGTTAAATGCATGGAAAGGAATAGGACTAGCTAATGACCATTCTAATGTATTAGCTGATTCAGTTTCATTATCAAATTGTGAAATAGAAGTAAAGAATGAAGGCACTGCCCATGGATTATTATTAACTTCTTTACCATTTACAAATATATCATAAATAATATAACCAAATAATACAGTAGCCATTACAGATATTAAAGATCCAAAACTAGATATAGCATTCCATCCAGCAAAAGCATCAGGATAATCTGGGATTCTTCGAGGCATCAATTTTGTTATCATAGGGGAATTTAAACCCTATTTCCCAATATTACTACTGGGTTCAGATTATGTCATCAATTATAATTAAATAATTGTTGGGCGCTTGTATCGGGGTTATTGTTGAAGTAACTCACCTATTAATCGTTGAACTCGCTTATTACTATTTTTTTATTCTATAAAAATATAACTTCGTAATAAGATAAGCTGCAAGTTAACCTACACACAGGTCTTTCTTGCAATTCACCCAATTTTGCAAATAATATACAACTTAAAAAAACCTAAGGCGGTAAGCTTTTTATATGTTTTCCTCTCATTTAACCGCAATAAAGCAAATAAAAATGATAAAAAATATATAAAAAAAAATATGAAGTAATATATTACTGGGGCAATTGTAATATTTTAATAAAGTTTTGTACGGCTAAAAATTTTACCTTTGAAAGGCATACCGTTTTTAATATATTTAGTTAATGTATCTTTTCCCATATTAAATTTTTTAGAACAATTTACTGTAGAAAACTCACCAATGAAACACATATCTGAACTATTATAAACATAAACTAGTTTAGTTAATTTAGCTATCGTAGAAGAAGTTTTAATTTTTCCGTATAAAAAATTATTACTTCCGCTTCTATTTCGATTTTGCATTTCTAAGAACTCTTTTGATTTAATACGTCCAAACATTGGATTCAATTGACCTGAACGATTTAATCCAAATTCAGGCTTATGTTTATAACCTTTTGTAGAACCCGCTACTTTAGCTAAATTAATAACTAGTTGAGGATAGTTAATAAATAACATATCTAAATAGTGTTGTTCTCTTGAGAGTATAAATTCTTTTGTTACAGAACCTGAAGTACCCAGATCTTCTAATATAGCTAAAGCAAAATTATGTATACCATAATAGTTAATATTATGATAAATAGGAAAATTTCTACGTAAAGTACTAGGAGTTCAATAGCTTAATAATCTAGTAGAACCATTTCAAGCACTACCTACATATATTTTACCTGTAATAAGATTTATCCATTGATATATAATAGATCGTTTTTTATTATCAAAACCAATTAAATTTCTATGATAATTAGGATTGTCATATATTCTAATTGGAGAATTTAACCAATGTGGATCAATATGTGGCCCATTTGGAAAATTAATATTGTTATTTTTTCTAAATTTAAGAGAAATAGATACAGGTACAACATTAAAAATTAAAATAATAGAATCAGTTAATATTTTTGTGTCTTCATTTTCGCAAAAATAAAATAACATAATTAAATTAAGAACTAAATGTTGTGTATTTTTATTAAAATGTGATTTATTAAAATATTGAAAATAAATTTTACCCGCTAAACCTAAGAAATGTTGAGGGAAGAATGTTAAATTAACCCCAACAAACATTGTCCAGAAATGAACTTTACCTAAAAATTCGTTATATGTTCTACCAACAATTTTAGGTGTCCAATAATAGAAACCAGCAAAAAGAGCGAATACAGCACCCATTGATAAAACGTAATGGAAGTGTGCTACTACGTAATAACTATCATGCAATGCGACATCAAGACTAGCATTAGATAAGATAACTCCTGTTAATCCTCCAATTGTGAATAAAGCTAAGAATCCAATTGTGAATATTAGAGGTGTTGTAAATCTTAAACTTCCTCCATATAAGGTTGCTCAGGGTTCAGCCTTTAACCATTTCAGGTTCAGCTAGCTTATTTCTCAATATAAATAAAAATAACTATTTATATTTTATTTAGGTGTTAATCTAAAATCCGTCACCGGTGAACTGGACCATTCCTTGTAACTTCATATACAAAATTCAAAATTTTATTGTACTTAGATAGTCATGTGGCGTCTGGCCTCTACGCTTTTACAATAATAGTTTCCCTCGCTTTCGCATTATTGACTTAGTTCGACGATAGTCTTAAATTTATTTCTTAATTCTAAATTTAAGATTTCCCTCGAGTTTGCCACTTCAGAATTATTAAAATAATTAATTAACTATAAATAAATAATTTATATTTCATAGAATCAAAAAAAAATATGGTAAAATATGTGATTGTAATTTGTTCATATAAACTATTATAATATAAATAGTAGGTTGATTTCTTTGCATATGTAAACTGCAACTTAAATAAAATTTATAAATTAAAATACTTATAATATAAACAACTTCTTTAACAGAAAAATACTGAGTTTGTAAAGTTAAACCTTTGTAAGTTTTAGTACCATCAGACATTATTCAATAAGCTAAACCTTCATAAGTTAAAAGTTCATATAAATTTAAAGGAACAATTTTATTTTTACAACTATTATTTATATAAAAAATAGAATGTAAATAAGTAAAACAAGGATAACTACGAGTAGTAAATTGTATACCTTTAAATTGTTTACCCTTTAAGTTAGTATTAGTAATAAAAGGTAAATTAGAACAATAATGAGATAATTTTATAAAACAATAAAAAAGATATTCAACTTTATCTATTGATTGTTTTAAAGAAAATCTAGTATTACCTGAGTTATTTATTTGTAAACAACCATCTGATATAATTAATCATACTAACATTGGCATTAAATAAATAGGTATATTTTCCATAGGTATTAAAAAAATAAAATAAGTGTAAGGAGGATAACCTATTGTAGAAGTTAAAATTTTACCATAAACAATCAATTTTTTACAATTATTATTATCAGGTAGATATTTTTTTAGATTTAGGAAATTTTTCTAATAAATTTAAAGTATTTTTTTATAATAATTCTGCTGGTCAAATTTCTCTTGCTGAAGGAGAATGACAACCAAGAAAAGATTTTAATACCAGTTGGAACCGCAATTACCATTGTGAAATAGAAGATTAACCCTCTTTATTTATTAATTTATAATTAAATATTAATTATTAAAGATTAGTTAAAAATCCTTTCCCGAACCGTACGTGCACCTTTCAATGCATACGGCTCTCCCCCTAAATAAAAACTAAAAAATATAAAGAATCAATATTTAATATTTAGGCTGTTTCCCTTCAATAATTTCTAGATAAAAATAGTTATTATCTTTATTATTTACTATGAAAACTCCGTCATCCTAAAAATTTCGTTAATAGGATGATCCCAAGTTCTTATTTAAAATCCATAAATATTCTATTAGGTAAATCCCTATCTATGTGGAATAAAAAGGTTCTTAATAGTTGTATGCAGCTACTCATACAACCCTATATTAAACTTATAAATTTAAAAATTATAAGCATTCACACACAAATTTACCATAAGAATCGTAGCTCAGAGATGACCATTTAACTAAAAAAATAAAGTTAATAAATCTCTTTTTTAAACATGCTATTGTCAGTTTCAAATTACTTTGAATACCTAAGTTTAATGCTTTACACCCTAATAATTTTTTATATTATATTAAAAAGTTTTAATATTCAATTTTATATAAAAAAGTTTTAACAAAGAAAGGTTTAATATAAGGTTTAATTTTATTAAGTTCCTTTTTATTAATAAATATTCTAGCTTTATTATTATCATAATGTATAGTAGAATTAATATTAAATTTAATATTAAGTATATTCATTAATAAAACTACTTCTTTAATAGTAAAACAATCAGTACATAATACTATTCCTTTATTTCTTCTAGCTCCATCACCTTGAATCCAATGAGCTAAAGCAATATAATCAATATAATGAAATAATTCAGGAGTTATTATTTTACTTTTTAATTCTATATAGAATAAATTATAGATTTCATTTAATGATTTTAATTGTCTAGTTTGAAATTCTAAACTATAAAATAATTTACCTCTCATAATTTTTTTTTTAGAATAAGGAAAAGATGAACAATAAACTGAAAAAGTATTAAATACTGACCATATATATTCAAAATGTTTTATACTTTGTTTTAAACTTATTCTAGGATTCCAATGAAATCTTTTCTGTATATGTCCATCACTTAATAAAATACCCACCATTATACTCTTATGATAATTAATAATAGAAATATTATCTCTAATTATTTTAGTTAGTATTCCTTTTTGAATTCTAAAGTTACTATTATTTATATGATTTCATAAAATTATTTTATTACTATCTTTAGTTATATTAATATCTGATCTTTCTGTTAAATTTGTTATTTTGTTACTAGTTAAGAACTGTGGTGGAGTATTTTGCACTTTAAATTTAGAAATAAAATAATCTAAAGATAAAATTATACTCAAGATTTTAAATAATGAAATGGCGCACGTAGCCGCGGTAAAGTAAGCTCTAGTATCAACATCCATACCAACAGAGAACATGTGGTGAGACCACACTAAGAATCCTAAGATTCCAATAGAGAACATAGCATAACAGCTCTAATAAATTAAATTAAATTAAATAAAATTAAATTAAATTAAATTAAATTAAATTAAGAAGTATAAATTTACTCTTGTTCACGTTTAGAATTCATATTATCTTTAATATTTTTGATAGCTTTAACATTTTTGCTACTATTTAATTTAAATAATTCACTTTTTAAAATATGAAAAATATAAATATTTAATATTATAAAGAGAATACCCATTAAAATAAGGTATAATAATATCATAAATTTTAGTACAAGATTGTAAATAGAAATCACAACGGTTAGTATTTTTACGCATATTTAAATATCCATAACCAAAAAATATAATGAATTGTTTTTCAATAATAAACTATTTCGTAAATGCTAAGTAATATTAAATCTAAAATAAACTTGATTCGTATTTTTACATATGCCAATAAAAATCCACCATCTCCAGCTGTAAATCAAGATACCCAATTATAAATAAAAATACCTAAAAATTTTACATTAATAAAATTTACACCAAGTATATTATGGAATATATTTAAAACAGGATAAATCTCTATTAATAGAAGCATAATAAGTTAGAATAGTTTAAAATCCAACTGATTTAAGATGCTGTTTTATATGCAGCTATTAATTTTATTATTTTAGACCATAATACAAAGTCAGAATATTTTTTGAGTAATTAAATAATATACGGAAAATTGTGTTTAACTAAACTTACACCGAAAAATGATTTGATATAAAATTTCAATATCTTTGATGTGTAAATTAATCTAAAAACTTACTATTGTACGTCAATTTAAATTAGATCTTCTCGTTATAATAAAACTAAAGCAACCTTCTGCATCATAGAAACCAGTTATTCAATTCGGTTCTATTTTTATTAACTATTTAAGTATTACTAATAAAAACTCGTATTCGTTTTTTCTTATAAAAGCAAAGCTAATTTATCTATATATTAAATCTAATAATTGATTTAACATTTGACATTAAAAAGTAAAACTCTATTTTTTAATTCTTTTAAATTTAGAGCTGGACTATATCTTAATTCTTTTAAATAAGAATTTTTTACGTAAAGTCTCTGAGGCTGTTAGCCTGCTGATTAATTCTGTCTATAAAAATTAAAAATTTAACCTTAGACCCAAAAATAATAAAATATTATTACACAAAAATAATAATTATTATTTAATAAAAATTTATTTTTAATTACAATTAAAATTTAAGTAATAAAATTTTTTTAAGAATATTCCAGCATACAGTAAAATTTCTCTTTATAAAAATAAAAAAAAAAAAAAAATAATTTGTGATATTATATTATTATAATTAGAGGGCCTATAAACTATTAGACCATACCAAGATAACCAAATATAGGTTTTCCTGAAAATGTTGATACTATGTGACTAACTATTCCAAATCCAGGAATAATTAAAATATAACAATTTTTTTTGGATAAATAAAATATCCTATTTTAAATAAGATTATTTTAATATTATCACTCAAGAACTCACGCTCTTGTTAGGACTTTATCTTAATCTATTTTATCTAAATTATTTCTATTCATTGTTTTTTTAAGTTTACTTATTTCATCTAAACCTGAATCAGTTAAATGTTGTTTATTTTGAATAATAATATAAGCTTTTCTCCATTTTAAATAATTAATATGTTTAGAAGAAAGTAATTGGAAATAATAAAAATAATTAATAACATTTTTAGCTGAACCAAAACTAGTAGATCCATAATAATAAGTATCTTGACTTTTTCTATATCCTATATTTCCACCTAAAAAATTTTTTATAAAAATTAACAAATCTTTTTTTTTTTGATCTATTTGAAAATTTAATCTTACTTCAGTTTTATTTTTTCTAGTTATTAATTTTATTTGGAAACTAGCATCTGCATCAGCAAATCCAGATAACCAATAATTATTAAAATTGATATCAGAATTAAGACTAAAAACAGGAAAGGTTTTAAAATAAGGATTAGATAATATATTATTTTTTACTTGAGTTAATTTGTTTTCAGATCTGATTTTTCCATTAATTAAATTAAGAATTTTAAGTAAACCAATACGATTAGAAATAACTAAAATAATAGCTTTTTTATTTTTAACTTTATAAACATTACCGTATCCTATTTTACCTTTTAAAAAATAAGCTAAAGAAGCATCTAATTCATTAAAAACAATAACTAATTGTAATGCTTTAGAAAAATGACCATCTCCATCTATTAAACCAGCTAAATAATAACCAAAATCGAAATCATTTATTGGTTTAAAATGTTTAGGTACATGAATAGATATTTTTTTTATATTTAAAGATTCTGTAGATTTGTAGCGTAAAGTCTCTGAGGTTCTTTTATTAATTAATTTATTTGTTAATTCATTATTAATTTGAAAAAAATTACCTGCGGATTGACTTCTATGTTTTAACTTTGTGACTATGACTAAAAAAAGGTGATAGTATTTAAAACTTAATAAAGTTATTTCTGCAAATAGCCACATTAAGAAGCTTATATTTATTTAAGAAACTTCTGGATGCTTTCAGTAAAACTGAAGGACTATATCATTATCACTTAAATAATTAAGAAAGATTAGATTTATTCCATTTTTGATTAAATTTATTCCAAGCCTTATTTAAAATTGAACCTTCTAAAGCTTTATATGCTCCTAAATTATGAAGTCGGTAATAATCTTTAACTAAAAATAAACGATTACGTTTAATAGATTGAAAAGGACAAACATGACTATATTCAATAAAATAATTAATTATATCCTGTGATTGTATACTCCATTTGTAGTAACCATTTTGTGAGTTATCAAAGTAAATTTCACCACAAAAATGATTTTTAAAATGAATAACATCTACTAACAATTTATTTCGTATACTTATTATTAATTGAGGATATTTACCTTTTAATTCATAATTTATTGTACCTTCAGCATCAAAAAAACCAGAAAACCAACCATGTGTTTTATGTAAATTATCTGGATTTAAAACTTGAATATTAAGTTCAGCACAAACATGACTTAGTTGAATAAATCTCCCAGAATGTCGAATATAACCATTAATTCTGTTTATTAAATTTATCATACCAATACGATTATGTAATCGCCAGCGAAGAGATTTTACACCAGAACGAATTTTTATAGATCCTCCTAATTTATTCTGAATTATTCGTAATAGTCGTTCATCCGCTAAAGAGACAGTTATTTCACAACTAGTATAACCTAATTTATTTTTTAATAAACAACCGTTACCATCAATTATTCCAGCTAACCATTGATTGAAACAAATTTCCTTTTTTTCTTTTTTACTTAAGGATATTACGCGTGTAGTCTCTGAGGTTCCTACTAAGTAAGAAGAATATCTTCTACCATTGGTTACCGGCTGATTCCAAATATAAAAACTAAATACTTTAACTAAAATGGCTAAAACAATTCTTAGACTTATAAAATTAGTGATCAGTTCCATTAAAAGGTTCCAGCATACAGCGCAATTCAATTTTAGAATCTCTTCTAAACAGGGCCAACCAAGACCAAAGAACCCATTCTTTCAAACTTAACTAATATTTTTATCTCTTTCTACAACTCTGTTTATTTTAGTAATTTAATTTTTAATATTTTTGTATAAATTAGAGTTGGGTCCATACCGTTGAAAGGAAGGACAGTTAAGTTCATGTACTATTTCTGCTACAGCTGTCCCCTAAAATGGACAATTTTAGTTTTAGCTTAGCTTCATTAATAGCCTTGTGTTCAAATTAAAGATTTAATTATGAAGAAAGAATCGACTGTACATTAAGCATCATTTCAGATACCCACCAGTGACCCAGTCTGTAGCGATCTCTTAGACGACCGACGGTCTTTAGCTGAGAATTCTATTAACCGTAAATTACACTAGCATAGCCTAACGTAAAAATATTAAACATAAAAATATTAAACATAAAAATATTAAACATAAAAATATAACGTTATTTAGCCCTGTCAGGCAAAACCTATCTTTCCACTTTTCTTAATTTAACATATTATTATTTTATTAAGAAAACCTATAAGGTATTTTTTTCTAAGAATTGCATAGTGGTTTTTTTTTTTTTCAAGATAGGGACTAGAGTAATGGCATGCTGAAATAATAAAAAGAATTTCTATTGCATTAGCTTTATTTTTATCCTCTGCCCAATTATTAATATTATTAACAATGTAAATTGGGAAACCCATCTTCCAATATTGCCTTATAACAATATGTGGTGAAGAAAATGAGGTAAGGAAGAAGAGGTCTTTTTTAAATTTAAATTTATTTACACATCTGCCTCTTTAGCTTCATAGCTTTAACTAAACCATTCTCTGTTTTCCCGGTCACAAAACTTATAAAATCTAAATAGATTTAGCCAATTTAACCATTTCTAATCTAAATTCACTGTTCAAGTGATCTCCATTTATTAAATTAATTCGAAGTTGTTTCCATAAATAATAACTTTCTTTTTTGTTAGAATATAAAACATGTGTATCAAAGTAAGGAATAATATAAGAAGTATTTTTTACTCCATTTATTATTAATTCCCAATTATTTGATGCAGAATGAAGACTAACTGTTCCTACACCAAAAATAGAAGAAATATGTAGTAAAATGCTTTTATTAACTTCCCATTTTTGACTAATAACAAATCTTAAACGATAGCCTATACTATTAGATAATAAAGATAAACTAAAACATTTTTCAACATTAATAAATCCCACAAGCCAATTATCTTGTAAAGTAGGAAGTAATGTATCTAATATAGGAATAATTAAATCTAATTTCAACCTTAAAGCTAAATCATTATATACAGAAAGAAAAGTTAAAAATCTAGAATATTTAGTAAAAAATACCATATTACCATTAAAAATAAGAGATATTAAAAAAATATGTGATATATCTTGAATTATAAAATGATATATTTTATTAGATTTAGAATGTTGAATAACTTTACCAAACCCTAAATTAGTCATAATATAATAAAGAATTTTAACATCTCCACTACTTTGAGTAATTACAAATTTTAAACTTCTTCTTTTTGAAATTATAAATGAACCATTTCCTTCTGTAAATCCTATAAACCATTCTAAAAAAGATTGTGTTGGTTTATTTCGATTAGGATAAACTTTAGAATATATTTCAAAAAATGAAGAAAAATCGAATGAACGATTACTAGAACTAAGTGATAAAAATGGTAGAATTGAAATACTTAATTCATAAATATTGTGTGTTAAGAAAAGATGTTGATAAAGTACAGGATCACCACCTCCAGCAGGATCATAGAAACTAGTATTAAAATTTCTATCTGTTAATAACATAGTTATTGCTATTTGTATTGTCTCACTTTCTCAAAGAACATGATAATTACATAAATTATCTCAAGAATTAAAATTTTTTAATTCAAGGTGAGAACTCTAATATTCACATATTAGATTGGACTATATCTTATTCTTCTAATTTATAAAAATTCTTTAAATGATCCCAAATAAAAATAGTTCTCTTATCATTCATATTTAGTTTAATATAATTTAGTTTTTCTATTCCTGTTTTATTTTTATGTTCACCATTTTTAAATAAATTTAAAACTTTTAACCAATCTATAAAATCTAAATATTTACTTCCAAACAAAGGATAAGCGGTTAAATAATTTTCTAATAAAATATTAGCTCTAATATTAGTAGTTCTAACTCTATATTGAGGATGAAGTGTATTCATTCTAATAGATTTAACAGAAGTAATTAAAAGCTTAGCAATTTCCTCAAGAAAAAATAAATTATTATTACCTCTATGATCATTTTGTCTTTGAGATAATTCAAATTTACATTCTACCTTAGGCTTAGTATTTTTTAGTCTATTTATATCTGTATTTCTTACATTAAAATGACCATCAGCTTCAATAAAACCCGACAGCCAACTATTATCTAATAAAGAACTATTATTTAAAGATTTTTTAATAATATTAAGTTTAATATTTTTATTATTTAACCAATCAATTAAATTCCATAAAGAATGTATTTTAGGTGTTCTCAATTTACCATTTATTAAATTAACTATTAAGATCATACCTTCTAAATTGTTTATAGTTAAAATATAAGCATTTACACCTTTTTTTCGAGATAAAGATCCGTGACCCAAATTTTGTTGAATTAATAAAGCTAAAGGTAGATCTTTTAAATTAAATACTATTTGTATTGAAGGATAATTAAGTTTACCTTTATCTGATTTTTCAGTTTTAGGTACTACTATTGTTCCATTACCTTCTATTAAACCAGCTAAATAATAACTAAAATTAGAATTATTTTTACTAAATTTAATAATTGGTAAAGAACTTACTTGAAATAAAGAATTTAAAGAATTTATACAAAAGAAAAATTCCGGCGTATAGTCTCTGAAGATCCTTAATAAATTCAAATCTATTAAGTTTCCTGCTGATTGTGTTAAGTTGTTATTTAACAGTTCCCAGCAAATAGCCGAATTTAAACCCGGCGCAATATTATTTAAATTATTATAAACAGAATAATAAATAGAATAATAAATAGATTCACCGGCTAGAACAGGTAAAGATAATAATAATAAAATAGCAGTAACAAAAATAGCCCATACAAATAAAGGCAATTTATGTAAACTCATACCATTAGTTCTCATATTTAAAACCGTAGTTATAAAATTTATTGCACCCAATAAAGATGAAACTCCAGCTAAATGTAAACTAAAAATAGCTAAATCCACACTACCCCCTGAATGAGATTGAATACTTGATAATGGAGGATAACATTTTTTATTTTTGTTGGTAATCTCATATTCAAAAAATTAAATAAATAAATAATTTATAATTATTGCATACTATCATTACACGCTCTAATTCTCACTAGAGATCGGACTATTCCTTCATCTTATTTTTTGTGTTTAAATTAAATTTTCATATCAATCAAATTATACTTAACTTGTTTCATAATTCTAATTTGATTTCGGATTTTATTTAAAGATATAAAATTTCCTTTATCTTTAACATAAGATCTAGCCCAAATTCGATATTCAACTGATTTCATTCCTTTCATAGTATTTTTATAATATTGAATAATATTTTCAATACCACGGGAATTAGTTGTTACAATGGTATAATAACCTGAATTTTTAAATTGAACCTTAGTACTAATATGTAATAAATGTTTAATACCTATTAATACAATTTTATCCAATTTCTGAGTAATTTCAAAAGCATGAACTATTCTATTTTTTGATTTATTAACTAAATAAAAACTACCTTCAGCTTCTGTAAATCCTACTAACCATGATTTACTCATAATTTTTGAAGCATTTTCATAATTAGAAACTATATTATTTATAATCGACCATGCTGGTGAAATATAATCTAGAGGTAAGTTTGTTTTAATCAAATTGAACATAAAAAGATCTTTTTCCGATTTGGTTAAAGATTTGTCAGATAAAATAACATGAGCTTTTTTAAATTTTATATAATTAAAATATTTACTTGTTAGAAGAGGATATTTATCAAAAATGGGAAAAATTATTAATTCTAATACAGATCTATCTCGAATTCTAAATTGAGCAAAATTATTATTTTTTTCTACAATAATGTTACCTGCTCCTAATTGTTTTTTAATAAAATGTAAAACTCGTAAATTATAATTACTTTGTCCTATTTGAAATATTAAAGACCAATTATTATTTTGTCGAACAATAGAAAAAGTTCCATCACCATCGGTAAATCCAACTAACCATTGATGAAAAATATCTTTATTTTCTGAAAGTGAATTTTTATTTATATTTAATGTTGAAAATTTAGAAAATTTAGAAAATTTAGAAAATTTAGAAATAAGATGCCTTACATTAAGTCTCTGATGAATAGTATAATATTTTGCTATTATTTTATTCAGGCGAATAATCTTCAAGTCAATAACTTTTTTTCTTACATTAACAAAAAATGATAAGCAATTATTTACTTTAATTAATAGAAGAATGTCTTCGCATCGAGTAAGGTTTAATAAAACTATATCACTATAGTATGACAGCTTATCCAAAATTACTAATTCTTTAAAAATTAATAGTAAAGAAACCAAAACTGTCCATCCTGTCAGATTAAAAATTTTTTTAGTACATTGTTTAAACAAAACTATATAAATGTTCCCAATTAAAGCTAGTTCGTTTATTATTCATAGAAGATTTAAGCTCTAATAATTTAGTTGTGCCTTCAACAGTTCGATATTGTTTACTAATCACTAATTTGTGTGCTTCAACCCAATTTAGGTAGTCAAGATGTTTACTAGAAAACAAAGAAAATTTTAAAAAATAATTAATTAATGCTATTCTAGAAGCTAAAGTGCTAACTGTTACCAAATATCCTTTTTCCGTGTAGGTCATGTTAGTCTTAGTATTTAAACGTTCTCGTTCATAAGACGTAAATTTACTGTAAAATGCAGTAGCTACAGTAGAAAGAATAGGTAAATAACTAATTCCTGTAGAAGATGTTCGGTGATACTCTTGACGTTGAGATAAGCGATAAGTTAAACGAATGTTTTTAGCAATACCAAGATTAGAAGTAGAAAAAGAAATAAGAAAGTTAGAATCGCAATCAGAAAATCCTGCTAGCCAGCTATTTGAAATTATATTGGATTTATCAAAAGATAAATGTTTTATTTGTTCAAATTTTCCATAATTATTTAACCAATTAATTAAACGGTGTAGGGCCTCTATTTTAGGTGTTATAAATTTACCATTAACTAATTGAGCAAATTCATGTAATGCTGATAATTTATATATAGATAAAATATACCAATTACCTGAAGCCTTATTAACAGTACCTTTGAGTATTTTAGATAAAAACAAAAAAAATTAGCCAAAGGTAAATCTTTCTCCACAAAGACGATTGTAACTGAAGGATAAAGAATTTTTCCTTTATCTGATCTGACAGAAGAGGGTATTTTTATACTGCCATCTCCTTCAACTAGACCTGCTATATAGGCACCTAACTTATCTGTACTGGGAAAACTAGCTATTCCTACTAAACTAGTTTTAATCAATTCTACTGTAGAATCTAACCATGTCAAACAACTATTAATAAAAAAAAAAAATTTTTTTTTGGACTGTTTCTTTAATTTCATTTATTAATATTTTTTATACGAATCCAGCCTTAAAAATTTAAGTATGAACTGTTTATTTAATAGATTAATGAATTATATCACGTACAGTCTCTGAGGTTATTTTATTACCTGCTAATGACTAAAAAATAAAAATATTAGGTGAATTTTTATCGGATATATGAATTGTAACAAAACGATTCTTAAAAAATAGCCGTATTTTAATTTTTTTTTTTAAATTTTAAATAGGCAGTGTCTTGTATCATAGATCCTTTTTTTAGTTTTCTAGCAAAAAGTGTGATTTTTTTAAGGTGCAGGCACAAGATATTTATCCTTACCAGCACCATTTTCTACTAATGAACTAAGAAGTAATAATATTAGTGAAGGAGGTAATAACCAGAAAGAGATATTATTTAATCTTGGGAATGCCATATCCGGTGCTCCACATTGTACTGGTAATAAATAGTTCATTTTATTTGTATTAACATACTCTTTCGAAATATGATTGGACTATATCTTCAGGTTATTAACATAACCGCGTTACGTATAGTCTCTGAGGATCCTACAATAAAAAGTATAAAATATAAAAAATATATTTATTAATTATTTTGGTTTCCTGCGGATTGTCCATTATCTTTATTTAATTTAGTTAATTTTTTTTTAATTTATAACTTTAAAAAAGAATATTTTCTTAATAATTAAGACTACTGTACATTTGTATATTCTATAATGTAGAATCAAGTTTTCAGCTAGTTCTATAAGATAACTTTAGGATTTTCCCGCAGATAGTAACGTAATAAGGTAGATTTCACAATCAACCACGGCAACTAAAAACAAATTATAACTATAGTTAAAAATTTATAAATTATATAAATTATCTTTCAATATAACAATTAATCAAATGTTTCCAAGAGAAAGTAACACGAGTTTTATTAAAATCTTTACGTGTTTGAGTAGCTATATCTAAATAAATTGATGTTTGACTACTGTTTTTTCTAATTTCAACAATTTTTAACCAATCTAAGTAATCCAAATATTTTGAAGATAGCAGTGGGAATTTATTAAAATAATTAATAGTAATATCTAAACTATTTTGATTCGCAGCCATAAAAATAAAACTTGAATAAACTTTATCATTTATAGTACGACTTCGACTATATAAATTGACACCAAAGTAATTAGCTATTTTTGACATAATGAAATAATAACTTAAATTTTCACCTGTAATTATATCCTTTCTATGGTAATTCTGTCTTACCTCAATTCGAAAAAAAGGTTGAACACGAGAAGAATTTTTATTTTTACGTTGGTGAATATTAATAGAAAAATTACCATCAGCATCAGTAAATCCTGATAGCCAATTATTAGTATCTATATTTGAATCATCTAAAGGTAAACAATCTATAGTATAAATATTAGATAATATATAATTTATAATAGGTAATTTACTATTTTTATTTTTAAAAATATAATTATTATACCAATTAATAGCTCGATGTAACACTTCATGCTTAGGTGTACGCATATGTCCATTTATAATACAAATTATTTTAAATACTCCTATTAAATCACCAATCTGCCAAAGAACATAACCTCTACCTGATTTTATATAAACTTTACCACATTGTGTTAAATCACAAAGATATTTTGCTAAAGGTAAATCTGCACTTTTAAAAACAATAATTATCATAGGTCTATATTTTTTAGCTGTAGAATTAGAATCATGTACAGATATTGTTCCATCACCTTCTATTAAACCAGCTAAATAAGATCCTAATTTATTTGGATATAATTGTTTATAATTTAAATTACTAGGATTGATATTAAGATTACTTGAAGATTTTATATTTTGAAATTTATTTAAATTTTTATCTTCTTGACATTTTGAAAATAAATAAATTAAATATAACTCAAAAATTTGTTTATAAATTAAACTAAATATATAATTTATGTTACCAAAACCTCCTACAAGACCAGGCATAACCATAAAGAAAATCATTATGAACGCATGGGCAGAGATTATCACATTAAATAACTGGTGATCTCCCTGTAAGAATTGTACTCCTGGAGCAGCTAATTCCATTCTAATAATAACAGAAAAAGCTGTACCAATCATACCAGCAAAAACAGAGAAGATTAAATAGAGTGTACCTATTTCTTTAGCATTAGTAGAAAATAACCAATTCAAATCAATTATTTAACTACCTACCATTTCACAATCGGCTCTTTAATTTAATTTTAAATTTAATTTTAAAAAATACTATAATATTATTTACAAATTAATAGAATAAAATTTTAATATTATTTAATTAATATAATTATAAATTAAATATTAATCTCAACTAAACACCTAACACTGAAAATTTTTATTTTACTTTTCTTTTTTAACTTATTAATTTTTTTTTTTTTTTTTTATTTTTTTTGTTAACGGAATAGAGGTGAGTCGAACACCCAAGGGTTACCCCGAACAATTAGCAATCGTCTTAACTTTCCAAATGAATACTATTCCAATATATTCTTTTATATTAAGAAATATGATTATAATATTACGATAGTGGGTTAATTATAATTAAAGTTTAAAAATTTATTATAATATCAGAATCTACTGAACTTACTCTTTTAATAGGATTTATAAAATCATCTGTTTATAAAATCATCTGTTTATAAAATCATCTGTTTATAAAATCATCTTTAGGAATTGTATTAGTAAAATAACCTTATTCATAAATATATAAATCAATTAATGAATCATTATCATAATTTTAGTAAAAATAATTAATTCTCTTTAATAAATCATCCCTTCGACTATTATTATCATTATAATAAAAATAAATTATTACTAAACTTAATATTACAGCTATTGAAATAACTACATAAAACCAAGTGTTATTATTGTTATTATTTGGAATAGAATTGTCATTATTAATTATAGAATAATTATCATTAATTATAGAATCATCAATATCATAATATAAATAATCTATAATATCTTTAAAATATTTTATAACATGTTTATAAAAATTATATGAAGTTTTAAAATTTAAATGACTATCTTGTAAATATTCATAAAATATAATTAAAAAAATCATAAATAGCATAACTATTATAAGCTAATATTACATCTCTACCTAACAAAAATAAATTAAAGAATACTATTAATTTTTAGAATATTAGTTATAAATTTTCTTCTATGAAGTAACCAATACATTGTTAATTAATTAGTAGATAATTAATTAAATATTTAGATTTAAAATTAATAATAAAAATATTTAAATATTACCTTATTATTTAATTGAATTTAATATAGAATTATATTATAAATTAATAATGAGAGATGTTAATAACGGATGGTTAATCTAACAAAAAATAAATTAAAGAATACTATTAATTTTTATAATATTAGTTTATAAATTTTCTTCTATTAAGTAACCAATACATTGTTAATCTATTTAAAAATGAATTGAATTTTTACATATTAAATATAAATATACATTAGGGAACCTTTAATAAAATAAGGGGGTGTTTTAATTAATTTTAATTTAGTAACCTATTTCATACATCATACCGGGTATAAGATGTGGATAAACAAGCATAATTAAGGAATTAGTATTTGCTTTAGAAATTCTAATAATATTTTTTATTTTTATTTTATCTTTAAAATAAATATTATTATTTATACCTATAGAATTTAATGCTTCATGTAATATTATTACATCTTGTAAACTAAATGAATTAGTAGTAAATTAAATGAATTAGTAGTAAATTAAATAGTTTTAGGAATTTTATTAATATGGACATCACCCATTAACCAATAAGCTAATATAAGATAATAATTCCGTAATATTATTAGGTAATATTTAAATATATTTTATTTTTGTTTTTGTTTTTTTATTATAAAACTTAGTATACCCATGATAATAAATTTCATTTAAATAATGATTAATAATTGTATTAAATATGTAATAACTAAAAGTTTTATTATGTCTTATATCGTAATATTCATATTTTCTAAAATTAGCTCCTACCATATTATCATTTTTAAATATTTGATATATATTTTCAGTAAATTCTAAATTTTGTATAAAAAATTTTAATCTTGCATTACGGTTAAGACTTAAAAAAAATATTTTTGTTTTTTTTTTTTTCAAATGACCATCAGATAATAGCATTTCTATTATTACATCTTTAGTAAATTGTGAAATCATATTGTTTTGTTATAAAATATTATATATTTATGTTTTACTACAAAGGTATGTATAAAAAATAACTTATTATTTAACTAAACTAATTAGTATAGTTTAAAATTAAACAATAAAATTGAAAAATTTAAATAATAAATTAAAAAAGTTAACTATATTAAAAAACTATAACACTGTAACTATAATAAAGTTATATAAAATTAATGGAATGGCAAATATAAAATAAAGTGATAATTTTACTATAAAAATTGTTATTAAATCAACTACTGTTATTTTTAGAATTAAATTAAAAAACAACAAAAAATAAGATAACCCACACGATATTAATCAAAACAAAAATACAAAAATATGAAAGTTTTATTAAGATTCCACATTATATATTAAAAATAAATTTAAGGAATAGAGTAAAATTTATAAACTAAATATTAAAAAATAATTATTAAAATAGTCTTTATCAGAATCGAACTGACACTAGCTACGTGAAGGGTAGCTGTACGACCATTATACTAAAAGACCTAATATATTTTTGTTTTATTAATTTATTATTTTATTAATGTTAAACCTCTTTTAAAAAATTATATAATTTAAGCAAATAAAAATTAATTGTGTAGATTATAAAATTAATAATTATACTATTATATATTATTTTTTTCAATATTATTATAATTTGATTTTTTATTTGTATATTTTTATTTTAGCGAACTCAGGAATTGAACCGGATCTAACAGATCATGAGGCTGTTGTGCTACCTTTACACTATTTCGCTTAATATTGTTAAAAAATAAATTATTATATTATAAAATAACAAAAATAAAGGGTATTATTAAACATAAATATCAAAATAAAATATATTAATATATTTTTTTATAAGATAAAATATTATTATAAATATGTACACTATCGTTGAAACAATGAGTACGAACAAAGAGACTCGAACTCTTAAGGAATTACTTCCACTCCTGCTTAAGAGGAGATTGTTTACCAAATTTCAACATGTTCGTTATTATTGTTATTTTTTATTCTAATTTAATCAAATTTAATTGATTTTATTTTAACTATTAGAGATAATATAATTCAAATAGAATACCATTCTTTTAAATCATTACTTAAAAAAATTTATAATAATTAATTTTTAATCAAGTATATATTAGTTATCTTTAATTTATAACTTTTTTTCCTCCTCTCCTCTTTTAGGTAGGTATATTTTGTAATTAGAGGGATGAAAATATTATTGAATTCTATTATTTTTTGTTTAATAATATAAATATTATATTTCATTAATAATATAATATAATATAATATAATATAATATAATATAATATAATATAATATAATATAATATAATATAATATAATATAGATGTCTAATTTATATAAGATATATTCTGGGAAATAGTTTTAACATATATTATTACAACATTATCATATTTTTTAAGTATTATAATAAGATATTGATTACTTTTATTTTTATGAATTCTAACTAATATTTTATAATTTTAAAACATTACTTCTTATAATCTTGTAACTTCCTCAAAAGTAAAACTTTCAGTACTTAATTTTATTGTTTTATTTATTTTATAAAAAATCTACCATCACCTATAATCCAATATGCTAGGGAAATAGGAATATGCTAGGGAAATAGGAATATGCTAGGGAAATAGGAATATGCTAAGGAAATAGGAATATGCTAGGGAAATAAGAATTAATAAATCTACAATATTCATTGGTACTATTTTAATATTTTTATTATTAACTTTTGTATACCATTGAAAATGTAGCTCAGTAAAATATGGTAAAAAGAATAATTTAAATGAGCAGCTAGAATATATTTTATTATTTTTTTAGATAATTAATATTTGTGGTAATTTACATTCTTACTAGATTACCATTTTAAGAAATTAATATAAATATTTAGTAAAAGATTCAACTGATTGATTAACTAACAATCTAGCATATTTATATTTAAGTTTAAAAAGGCCATCACTTAATAAATAATCCAATAAGAATTTATTTAATAAATTAAGATATAACCTTTTTATCTTTAATGCTTATTAATATAATATTAATCATGATTATTTTAATATTTAATCATTCTTGACGATTAATTTTTTTTGACACTTAAAATTATTAAATTATTTGTATTTTATTTTTATTTTAAGAAGTATAACAAATCAAAAGAGAATTTTTTTTCTAAATTAAATTTAACCTAAGATTTGATAAACTATTTTATTATTAGATGTCAAGAGGAATTGAACCTCTGAAAAAAGTATTAACAGTACTCCGCATTAACCACTCTGCCATGACACCTTAATTTATTAAAATATTTTTATTATATTAATTATAAATTATTACTAAATATGGTAGTCGCTTTAAATATATGAACTATATTTTATCCTTTCTACTCTTCTTTTAGGTAAGATCTCAATCCTATTATAGGTTGTTTATAACATTATAAAAATTAACTCAGTATAAACCTAATTCATATCACATAAAATCTGGTAAATAAAAATAAATAATCATTGCTAAATGTTTAGATTCTGTTCTTGGGATTCGGATTATAAATTGATCTTCTTTATTACCATTGGAATTTCTATAACTAGAAATGTTATATTTAGTTAGTATATATCGTAATAAATCTACTTCTGTTATTGTTACACTATCCGTACCTAATTATATTATTTTATGATGCTATAATATATGAACCATCACCCATAATCCAATAAGCTATTATTATTAGAGTTAATAAATCTGATATGTTATTTTTCACTATTTAAATATTTCTATTATTAATATTAGTATACCAAGAATAGTAAATATCTGTAAAATAAGGAAATGTTAAAGTATAAAATTTGTAGGATTCTCGAATTGTATTGTATTTTTTATCTATTTGTTTAGCCAAATATGGTTTAGCTGTTACTAAATTATTCATACTCATTTTTAGATATAATTGAGCAATAAACAATTGATCTTTTGGATGAAATCTCATTCTTGCATTTTAACTCTAGAATTAAAAAATATTTAATTTAAATTTGAATCACTTAATAGCATACCAGTGATAATTTATTTATTTTAAGTTGAAAACACAATAAGTTATTATGTAAAATTATTCATCACTAACTATAATGTACTCGAACTTACTTTACTTTTTCATTCATAACATTGATCTAAATACCTCTAAATAATATTGATTATTTTTTGAATAACATAAGTTTTTCTTGTGTCAAGGTATTGTAAGTCTTATCTTAATCAATTCTTTTTATTAATGTCTTATCTTTATTAAAATTTATAGTAGGTGTGACTTGAACACACTAACTCTCTAACCCAAATAGAGTGATTTAACCAGTTCATCTTCTACTATTAACATATTCATTATCATAACACTCAACTAATAACACTTCACTTATTTTAGGTAGGATATACTTGAATATAAAAAAAACAAGAAAATAATAATTTATTTTATCCTATTTTTAAAATATTATGAGGGACCAATTGATCCAGTTAATTATTAACCATTCCTTAATCTCCATCTACTATTCTTTTATTAGTATTAAAAAATAAGTTAATTAATAGTTTATATATGGAATTTTAAGTGAGGAAAAATAAACATAATATTAATTATTTATTTTATTTGATTTTATATTTGTTATATTAAAGTTTATAAATATAAAATATTTTATAACTATAATATTTTTATAGAATAAAAATGATAAAAATGTAGGTAATTAAATAAAGCTAAAAATAAATATATAATAAAATTTTTATTTATATAATAAATTAGAAACAATATAATTCGAAATAGTATAACTTAAAGTATATAATAAGGAAGATGTAGTTAATTATAACATAATTATAAACCTAATTTATAATACATACTTAAAATAAAATAAGAATACACTAAAATTGCTAATCTTTAAGCTTCTATTTTAGTAATATAAATCATATATATTTATCAAATAAAGATAATTGTAATAATTATAATTCAGCTAAAATAAATGTAGATAAAATATATTGTTCAATTATTGATATGGTAAATTCCATCTGACATTATCCAATAGGCTATTGATCTAAGACTTAATAGTTCAGAAATATTAGGTGAGACTAGTTTATTTTTTTATATCAAGTTATATAAACGTAAGTAAAATATAGATATACTAAATTATTAAAACCGAAAGATGTCTAACATTAATCCATAGGGGGTTAAAAAAAAATAATTACATAAAAAATAAAAATATTAATTATATAATAAAGATGTTACAGAGAGATGAATTGAATCTAATATTACATTAGGGAATATACCTAATAAAATTGTAGGTATTAATAAAGAAATAAGTATAACAAATTCTCTTCTAGATATATCCAATAATGAGACAGAATTCATATTAGGAGAATATACTCCATAAGATATTCTATTATATAAGAAAATAGAATAACATGCAGATAAAACAATACCAGTAGCACCTAAAGCTGAGATTATTGGATTAATTTCCCATATTCCAATTAATGATAATTGTTCACCTAAGAAATTTAAACTTAAAGGTATACCAGTATTACATAAAGTAAAAATAAAGAATAAAATAGTAAAAATAGGCATATAAGTAGCTAAACCTTTAATATATTTAATAATTCTAGTTCCAGTTCTATCATAAATAACACCACCAACACAAATAAATAAAGCAGGTGAAACAAACCCATGAGCTAAAGCTAATAAAATAGCACCTTCAATACCTTGTATAGTATTAGAGAATAAACCTAAAATAACTATACTCATATGAGCTATACTAGAATAAGCAATAAGAGTTTTAGTATCTTGTTGTACAATAGTAGCAAGAGAAGCAAAAATTAAAGTAACAATAGCAATAGTTTGAACTAAAGGTCCAAAATAATTAGAAGCATCAGGTAAAAAATTAATTAAAACTCTAATATAACCATAAGTAGCAAATTTTAAAATTGTAGCAGCTAAAATAATAGAACCAGCTAATGGACTATCAGCATGAGCTCTATAAAGCCAACCAGTAAAAGGCCATAAAGGAGTTTTAATAGCAAAAGCTAAAAAGAAAGATAACCATAATATTTTTTGACTATCTAAACTAATATCAAATAAAGAAATTAATTGGAAATCAGTTGAACCTGTATAACTATAAATTTGAAGTATAGCTAAAAGCATAAATAAAGAACCAAATAATGTATATAAAAAGAATAAATTAGCTGATCTATATCTAAATTCACCTGAACCATAAACAATAATAACAATAAATAATATAGGTAAAACACTTTCAAAGAAAATATAAAAAAGTAATAAATCTAAAACTAAAAATAAAGCTAATTGTAATGTTTCTAAAATTAAGAAAGAAATTAAAAAATATTTTAAATTTTTATTAATATTATTATAATTTGAAATTATAGCTATAGGTGTTATAAAAGTTGTCAATAATACAAAAAATAAGGATATTCCATCTACACCTAAATTAAAATGGCAAAAACTTAAATAATCAAATTCATATACAAATTGATATTGAGTAGTACTTGAATCAAACTCAAGCCATAAAAAGATAGAAATAAATAAATTTAATAAAGATGTTGAAATAGCTATAGTTTTCATTTTTAATTGACTTTTTATTGAATCTTCTTGAATTGGAATAATTAATAAAGAACCTATTATAGGTATAAGCAATAGTAATGTTATCATATTTTTTATTGAAATATTTTTTGTTTTTTATTTATCACAACCTTAAGTTTAATTTTTCTTTAATTAAGTATTAAGTATACTAATTAAATATTTATATTTTTTTAATTTTTTTAAATTTTTTATTAAATATTAATTTTATATATTTAATAATTAGTTATTTATTATTAGGGAGCTGCGCTGCTATATAAATTATAATTTATTTTTTTAATAAATATAAGATTAATTATATTCTCAAAATTATTGAGAGGAAATTAAAGATAACAATAAATAATTTATAATAATAAATTACTATTTTTAATTAAATATTTTTAAATACTAAATTTATAATTATTTAGTAAATTAAATAGAGTTTATAGGGGGGATTAAAAAATAAAGAAATTAATAAATAAAAATATAACTAATATAAGTTATAATATGTTAATAGATTGATTAATTTGCTTAATATATTTATTTTTATACAGTTTTATTTAAATTAGGTAATAAAACAATAAATAAAGCTGAAATATAAATTATAAGTAATCTAATTTCTGATAATAAAGAGGTATCTATTAAAATTGGGGCAAATACTGAAAATACTAATGATAATAATCCTAAAGTAATATATAAAGAATAAGTAGTAATAACTCCAGTATCTAATTTCGCAATATTATTTGCAGTATTGTTAAAAGCTGAAGCTAAACCATATGGTCCTAATAATTCAATTACTCCTCTATCTAATATTTTTGATATTGTATAACCAGTTTTTAAACTAGCAGCAATAATATAATGGTTATAAATTACATCAAAGAAATATTTACCATTTAAAAATGTATAAATATGTCGTCCTAATGAAGATTCTGTAAGATTAATTACAAATTCAGGATTAACATGATATAAATAAATAGCCAATGAAGCACCAAATAAAGATAATATAGAAGGTAATAATTTTATTAATAAAGGTAAACTAAATTCTGCTTCAATTATAGATATATTATTAGGATTTATAAATATTGAATTTCCAAAGAAGTCACTTCCTACTCCAACAAATAAGTCTGAAAATACAAAACCAAAGAATATACTAAATAAAGCTAAAACAAATAAAGGTATAATAACAGCTAAATTTGATTCATGAGAATTTAAATAAACATTTTTAATACCATTAGGAACAGTTAAGAATACTAAACTTATTAATCTAAATGAATAAAAAGCAGTTAAACCTGCTGTTAAACTTCCTAAGATATAAGCATAAATACCTGTAAAACTATATTGACCATAAGCTAATTCAATTATTAAATCTTTACTATAGAATCCAGTTAACCATGGTGTAGCTAATAATGATAAAGATCCTACTAACATAGCAGTATAAGTAAATGGTAAAAATTTTATTAATCCACCCATTTTTCTTATATCTTGTTCATCAGCAAAACTATGAATAACTGCACCTGCACCTAAGAATAATAATGCTTTAAAGACACTTTAAATTTTGACCTTTGTCTACCTAAAAAATCAGGAATTAAGAATTAGTAATAAACCTTAAGATATTTTATGAAATATACTAACTATTATAAAAATAAAATTAATAAGTATTTAATCATTTTTAAGAAGATAAATTATATTTGTGATTAATAACATTTACATTGTATTTTGTCTAATCAATAGTTTTGTCATTTAAATTAAAAAAATTAACCATAAGAGAAATAAAATGATGTAATACTAATGAACTTAGACTATTATAACGATTTAAATTTTATCTATAGTCATTTTTAACTGAATGCATTTATCTATTAAAACAAATATAATTTTTTAACTTACTAATATTAGTTCTATAAAAATGTATTCTTTTTAAGACACTAATAATCAAAATTTTTGTGGACTATATCATATCCAAAAACAAAACTATTTTTAAATTATCTAAACTATTTTTAAATTATCTAAACTATTTTTAAATTATCTAAACTATTTTTAATTTATTTTTGGTTTTCACGTGTAGTCTCTGAGGATACTAATCTATTAATTTATTTAATTTGTAGTTTCCTGCTGATTATTCCTTTTGCAATTACTTTAAATAAGTAGGATACGCACAGACTAAAATTATTACTATTAGTTATTTACAACTAGTATTCAAGTCTTTAGGAGTTTTCCAGCATATAGTTTAATTTTCTAAACGAGATTACTCTCATAAGGCTCTCTAATAAAGAAAGCATGATTTACAACATGCATTAATGCTACATTATGTTGCGATAATCCAACAGCCATTACCATATCTATTTATCCTTTGAATTTCAACAAAGGTTTGGACTATATCATTCTAAAAAGAAAAGATTATTTATTTTTTAGGTTTCACATATAGTCTCTGAAGATACTAATCTATTAATTTAATAATAAATATTTAATATCCTGCTTATTATCCATTATTTAATACTTAATATTTTCACCTTTTTAGTATTATTTCATTATAGAAAACTATTAGGTAATCAAGTCTTTAGGAGTTTCAAGCATAGAGTAAAATTTTTATAGGTCATATGGAATAATTGAAACATTAACTCTATAATTTATTATTTTCTTACTAGTATATACAATTTTTTAATTTAACTTTAAGTATAGCTAATTTTTTAATTTTTGGTTGATAAAACCAATAACTTTTTATTGACCCCTTCTATCTTCTATCTTCTATCTTCTATATTAACCTGTAAAGGTTTATTTTTATCTAATTTATTAAAAAACAAAAATACGTTTTTTATTGGAACCTAATATATAATTAATTCTCTTTGTTTCAGAAACAATTTTACCTTTAAGAGTATTACTTATCTTAGATTTAATTTCTTATGATAGTTTAGTCCTAAATCTATAGTGATTAGAACCAGTAAAAGTAAAATACTTTGAATATTGTATGATGGCTTAATAATTAGATACCAAAAATTTTATCTTTCAGATAGTAATTTAATCTCATAGCCATCTTATTTTTATTATTTGTTAATATAGGAAAGTGCAAAATATTTTCTAAATATTAAATAGAAATTAATTGATTTACCAACATAACACTTATTATTAATTTTATTAACACATAAATAAATACCTGATATTTTTAAATATTTTTTTTGTTTAAGAACAGATATACCAATATAACTAAAATCATTAAATTTACTGGTATTGAATAGAACAGAAGTGAAATTATCCTTAACTTCTTCTGTACAATCTGCTTTTTTAGAATTAGATAATTTATTAGAAATATGAAGGATAGTTGTAGTGAAAAAAGGGTAAAAAAACTGAAACAGAGATATCAGAATTAATGTAAATAAATTTGCTATAATAATTAAATCCGATTGTTATTTTTGATAAGAAGAATAAGAGTATTATAACAATTATAATAATATATGATAAATAACCTAATTGACTTATAGTACTAAAAGCAATAATTCTTTTTAAATCATTTTGTACTAAACCACAAGTTGCAGCAAAAAATGCTGTTGTAGCACCAACTAAAGTAATAACTAATAATGCAGTAGAACTATATTCTAATACTGGTGAAGATCTTACTAATAAGTATAATCCAGCTGTTACTAGAGTAGCGGCATGTAATAATGCACTAACAGGTGTTGGCTAAAAACATTTAAATTTAAAAAATAAAACACAAATTTGTTTTAATAAATCTTCAAATAGAAATGAATGGACTTTATCTTAATTCAAATTATAAATTATCAACGTAAAGTCTCTGAAGATTTTATTAATATCTTGCTGATTATTTAACAATTTTTATTATTTAAGATTTTAACTTTATTAATTAATCAAATTTAAAGTAAGTTATAAACTAAAAAAGATTAATTTTTTTTAACGATTAAATTATTAAGTACTCAAATTTTTATTTAAACTTCCAGCATATAGTTAATTATTTTATGTTTGTTAACATAAGGAGGCCCCAACTATAAAAATTTTAACCACTAATTCTAATAAAAAATGAAACGTAATTTAGTTTATAAAGTATAATTTTATATACTTCATAAATTTATTTCATTAATATTATTAACTCATATCTAATAAAATATAAATACCAATACTAAAATATTTATAATATTTTATTTATTATATTCAGATTATTTATATAAAAATATAAAACTATAAAAATATAAAGTTATAAATCTTCTAAATCCAATTTATAGTACATTGATGGAACAAAATAAGGTAAAACTATTTCTGTAAGTTTTTTAACATTGTCAGAATCACCTTTAATTGCAATTCTCCAACACAATGGTTTATCTTTTTGCCTTCTATTATATATTTTGGCATCTAATCCAAAATTTAATTTTAAAACATCAATTAACAAATTTACTTCTGATAAAGTAAAACTATCTGTACATAATACTAATCCTCTACCATTTTTATAGCCATCATCCATAATCCAATGAGCTAAACCTATAGGAGTCAATAATTCTCCAATGTTAAGAGGAACTATTTTTATAAATTTATTTAATTCATCAGACCAAACATACCATAATTTATGTAAACTGCTTATTTGAGGTAAAGCCCTACTATGAAAATAATATTGTGTGGCAGGTAAACCTGATTTAGGACTAGGCCAAGGGAATGGTAATGTTTTAGTACAAATAGGATAATAAATATTAGACCATAAATGCATAATATATTCCTGATTTTTCAAAGTCATAGCATACCAAGCATTAGTATTAGGTTTAGGTTGACCATTTGGACCTTTTTTATTAAATCTTAAATGACCGTCACCTAATAAATTACCAACTAAAGGATTTAATACTTCACTAGGTAATGGAACTATAATTTCAGTTTTATCAGTTTTACTTGTAAATCTACCTTTTTCATCTCTGAAAAATTTAATAGGTAAAATAGGAGCAATATTAGTTAATAAAATTTGAGAATAATAGTTTTCTAATAAAGAATAATCATTTACTATAAAATAATTATATAAATTATAAAAATAATCTAATAATTTTAAACTTAATATTATTTCTTCTGAATAAATGAATAAAATAATTAATAAGATTAATATTGAAAATATAGATTTAGTTAAGAATATTGTGCTGGAATTAGGGTAAGCATTTAGTTTTAAGGTTAATGACCCAGCCTCCATCGACCCCGGTAGCCATGAGTGTAACGGAATTTGAGCTGATTTAGCCATAGCACCCATCAACAATAATAAACTAATAATAGTAATAGCTGTTTCATTCATAAATGGAGCTAAACTAAAAATAGTAGCATAATCTACAGAACCAAATAATGCAAATATAGCAAAAAATCCTATACTTAATCCCATATCACCTACTCTATTCATTGTTAAAGCTAATATAGCTGCTTTGTTAGCTTGAATTCTAGTATAGTAGTAGTTAATTAATAAATATGAAACTACTCCAATCAAATCTTAAAAATAAAGAAATTAATATTTTATAATTTATTAATATATAAATATATTTTATATTTTATTAATTAATAATTATTTATTAAAAAATAATAATAGCTTTCCTCTTTATTTCCCTGTACATTTAATACCTATAAGGATTTACAAAATGCCTTAGTTATCTTTGAATAAGATAAAGATTCTGACTATGCATTGAGTACCATTTCAGGCACCCGTTATTGTTCTAGTCGATCGCGATAAAAAATTGTCACCGACGATCTATAAACGAAGCTAGTTTGTTTGATCGTTTTCAATAACGTCGCAAAAAAATGTAAATTAGTATAATAATAATTATTCTTTATATAATTTAATTCTTATGTTCAATTTAGTAACATAAAAAATATTATTAAAAATAAATAACTTAAACTAATTTTCTTATTATTCTTCAATTTAATTTTCTAATAATTGATCATTTTTTTACTATGGAATTAATAATAAATAATAATTAATAAATAATAAATAATAAATAATTAATAATCTCCTAATTTAAAATATAAAGAAGGTAACATATAAGGTTTAATTAATTTAGAAAATAGAAACATAGAATTTACATGTATATGAATAATGATACCTTTATTTTTTCCAGATTTATTTGGTATGGCAATTATATTATATTTTCTTTTTAATACTTCACAGAGAAAACAAATTTCTTCATATGTAAAACAATTATTAGCAATTCTAGCACTTTTACCAAATTTATAACCATCATCCATAAACCAAATAGCTAAAGCTAATGGTGTTAAATATTTTTCAATATTCAATGGAACAATTTTAAAAAATTTATTGTCAACAACTTTATAAAACATTTCATGAATCCAATTGAAGCTACTATAAGTATAACTATTTATACGATAATGATAAAATACTTCTCCTTTTTGTTTTATTTTTATATTAAGTTTAGGTAATTGATTATTACAATAACCTCTACTAGCCAAATAATTATGAAACCACATTAAATATTCTACATTTTTATTTGATTGTTCAAAATTTATTCTTGTTCCTATACCTTTATTTCTTTTTTCTAATTGTGTATCTCCTAAAGTAGAACCCATTATAATAGATATAATATCAATATTATGAGGTCCAATTCGTTCAATCGACTTCAATTTATTATTAATAGTATAAATAGTATTAATATTATTAATAGTAGAAAAAGATTTAACATTAGAATTTTTTAAACTTAGTGGAAATATCATATTATAAATTAAAATTTCATTATTATCCCATTTAAGGCATTTTAATCAACCTTCCCATCCAAGAAACATAACAAAATAATTAGCTCCTGATACTAATAATAGCATAAAGAAAGTGAATAAAGATAAATAAGAAAAGAATCTTTGATTATGAGGATCTTCTGAAAGATAAGAAGTAGTATAGATATGAATTAAAGTTGAAATGTATAAAACAGGTATAAGCATTGATACAGTTAACTGATCAAATAAAAATTCCCATGATATAGACATAAATTCAGAATCAACCCAACTAAATAAATGAATTGAAACTGGAGAACCACAAATACCTACTTCATAAAAAGCTACAGTAGCTAATAGAGATGATATAACAAGACTAGAACAAGTTATAATATGTGATCCAGTCACACCTATTTTTCTACCCAAGAAACCTGATACAAAAGAAGCTAATAAGGGAAAAATTAAAATTGATAGATACATTATGTTCTAATTGAAATATTTCCTCTTAATCGGTAAAAAGCTACTAAAATACTTAAACCTATAACTGATTCTGCACCAGCAATAGCAATAATATAAATACTAAATGTTTGACCAACATTATCATCAAAACTAAAAGAACTTATTAATACTAATAATGTTACAGCAAGAAGCATAATTTCTATGGCAATAATCATTAGGATAATATTTTTTCTGTTTAAAATAAAACCTAAAATACCTATTAAAAATAAAAATAATGATAGATTCATAGTTAAATTTTAGCAATATTCCTTAGGGAACCTTTAATAAAATTAAAATAAAAAATAATAAAATAATTACTATATAAATAATTATAAATTAAGATTATTTTATAGGGGAATTAAAAATAAGTAAAATAATTTAGTTAAAATTATATATCTTATATATTATAAATTATAAAATATAAAATATAAATATAAAATATAAAAATTATAGAATATTATATAATAAATATATAAAATAAAATATCAATAAATACTAAATAAATACTAAAATGTTATATAGAAAACAAATATTAAATTATAACTTAATAAATTTAAAATGCTTTACCTTTACCTTTATCTAAAGTTGATAATGTATCTCTATCTAAAGTAGATAATGTATTAATCGTAGGAGTTTTAGATTCTTTTATTTTATCTCTTAAGTATTCAAAAATAACATCTAAATTATCTTTAGTATAATAAGTTTTGTACATATTATGATCTTCAAGATAAAATTCTATAATAGTATCTAAATATCTGTTTTTCCATGCTTCTTCTAACATTCCTTTAAATAGTATAGGATGTAGATCAGAATCATATTGTGCATAACAATTATAATTTAGAAGCATATAATCAGGTACTGTATAATGATCTAAAACTTCCATAGGTAAATGAATATTACCATAAATATCAAAACCACCAATAAAAGGTTGAATATCCATTCTATTAGAATCCTCAATAGTAAGAATATGAGATAAAAATAAATCATCAGGTAAATAATTAAATGGATCTGATAATAAATTTGAACTAATATTAGAGGAACCTTGTATAAATGAAGATTCTTCAATTTTTGAAGATGAGGCTACTGCATTTTTAGATACAGATAAATCAGATAAATTAGATAAATTAGATAAATTAGATAAATTAGATAAATTAGATAAATTTTCAGTTTGTAAAGATAAAGGATTATAATGAGATGTATTTTCAAGTTTAATTAAATCTAAACCATCTTGTTTAATTGTATTTTTAACTAAATTTGTACTTACACTTAAATAATCATCAGGTAATGTTCCATTTAATTCATAACTAAGTCTTTCAAGTGTAGTTGGAGTACCATTGTAAAAAGGTAAACTTAACATTGTACCAGTTTTTTTAATAATAGGTAGGTGAACATAAGGTCCAATAATTCTACAAGGCATTTTTAATTCATCCTTATTACTATTATCTTCAAATACAGGATTAACTACTTCCATGAAATTGTTTTTTAGTTTATTATTATAAAAATATAAATTATTAGTATCTAAAGATAAATTACTATTAACAGGTAATAAATTATTATTATTATCATTAATAGTATTAATTTTTACTACAGAAACAAATTCTTCTTGTAAAATATTATTATCATAATCTAAGATATGTTTTATAATCATATCAAATATTAAAGGATTAGTTTTTTTTAAATGTATTATTCTATTAAACAATGTTATTGTATCTATATCAGATTCTTGATCTTTATTCTTTTTAGAATTATTAAAACTTTCATTAATATTCATATCATCAAAATTATTTCTATTATTCATATTATTCATATTATTCATATTATTATCATTACCATTATTATTATAAGGGATTAAAGATTTATTATTATCAAAATAAAGAACATTAAAATCTTTATTTAAATCATGATTATTATTAATGTCAAAATTAATATTTTCAAATAAAGAATAATTTTCAAATAAAATATTATTAAATAATAATAAATTTTCAGTTATAAAAATATTAAAATAAAAAATATTATAAATGAATACTAAATAAATAACTAAATATTGAATAATAAGATAAACAAAAATTAATTTAGAATAACTTTTATTAAAACTAAAATACATAAAAATAACAATTCTAAAATAAATATAAAATAATAATTTACTACATTTTTGTAAAAAATATAAATTTGTATTATTAAATAAATTATTAATAAAATAATATTCAAATAATAATAATTTATAGAAATTAGAGGTTATAAACATTAAATTCATTTTTCTTATTATAATATTTTTTATATCATTATAATTGAATTCTAATATTACATTCCACCCCAGTAATATACTGCAATAAATAAGAATAACCAAACAACATCTACAAAATGCCAATATAATATAGCTGCTTCGCAACCTTGATGATGTGTATCTGTAAGATGGTAATTTATTAATCTGATAAAAGCTACCAAAATGAATATTGTCCCAACTATTACGTGCACAAAATATGTTAACGTTAATAATATTTAATTAAAACTTCAGTAACTTACGCTACTGTTCAGACTATATAATCAATATTAAATTATATTATAAGACTTTCATCAAATATTAAATAATATTGTAGGGCTTTCGTGGCAAGATTATTGTAAATATAGTACTCACTTGCTAGTCGTTGAACCTTCATATATACTTTTTGTTATATTTTATATATGCTTGGCTGCAAATTATCCTAAAATAAATAAAATTAAATTAAGGAACTCCTTGCAATTAACCCTATTTTCTATTAAATTTAAAAAAATATCGTAAAATTTGTATTATACGATTTAGCTTAAAAATAAAAATTAGAATATAAAAAATGTTAATATTCCCTAGGCCAAGATAAATTTATAATTTTTATAAATTTCACCCGTTAATAAGCAAATTTTTATTTTAGATCTTCCTATGTGTAAAGATTTACTACATTCAGTTAAACTAGAGAAAATTGATTTATTATTAAAATTATCAATAGAAATAATCTTAATTTTTTCAGAAACTAATTTATTAGTACCTCTAATAAATCTTAAACCGTGTTTAATTTCGTATGGAGCAGGTAATGAAAAAAGATTTTTTATTTTATTTTCAATTGTAACTTCAAACGGTGAACAAGTCAAATTTTTTATATTCTTGCTCAAACGATCAGAAGTAGATAATCTAAAATTATTCCAACCATTTTTAATTTCGTTGATTAAAATTTTACCTTCAGGTAATAAATGATAACCTAAATAATAAATATTAACCAAAATAGACCAATCATTAAAATCCTCTAACTTTTTACTTTTTAAAACATTAAGGTTAGAAAAAAGAGGAACGATGGTATTTTTTAAAATCTCTATTTCTCTTATTTCAAAAACTATCATAGGACTAGAGTTTGATCTATTTTTACGTGGTTGTATTATATTTAAATTGGCTGAACTTAAATTAAAACATTCTTTAATTCTCTTAAATAATTCTAATTCTTTAATATGATTTTCAAATTTTAATCTTGGGGCATAATTACCCACAGAAAAAGAAGCATCTCCATCTATAAATCCCGCTAACCAATACACAGTTAAAGGAATATTATTTAATTTATGTGATGAAGGAGCTATTGAAGGTATTTTCATTTCATAATAATATTGTATCATTTCTAATTTTCCTTCAGGAGAAAGATGTTTTTTATCTTTAATTAATTTTATAGCTTTTTCAAAAATAAGATACTGATAATATTTTGAGCTATTTAATTTTACAAAATTAAAAATAGGTAAAATAACATTTATTAATGAAACTTGATCATTAACAAAATAATTACATCTTGAACCTGAAATCGAAATATGGCCACAATTTAATTTTTCTTTGATAAATTTTAATAAATTTAAATCATCAATATGTAGACCAATTTGGAAAGTTAAGACTAAACTATTATATTTATCATTAATTAAATTACGTAAACTTATATTAAAGTTACCTTCTGCATCCGTAAAACCAACTAACCATTCTAAAAAATCTGGTTCCAAATAAAATGTTTTAATTTTTTCCCCAAAAGGTGAAAATTTTATTAATAGTTTATCTTTTTGTCTTGCGGATTCAAAAGATGAGAAAATATTTTTAGATAACGTCGAAATTGTTTTTAATTTTCTTCTTTCAAAATTAGTAACTGAATTTTCTTTCTTTACTGTTGGATAAAATTTATTAAATTTAGTAGGGACTGCTAATGTTAATCCATGTAAACCTGTACTTGCATAAAAAGCACTTCCATATACTGAATCAGACATAGTAAATGCAGCTTCAGAATATTCAATATACTGTAAAATAGTAAAAATAACAGCAAATAATATAGTTAAGAACATACCAATGATAGAACCTCTTCTATTACCATTAACTAAGGCATGATGTCCATAAGTAACAAATGCCAAGTAATTATTCTAAAATTTTACTTATTTTTGTGTTTGTTTTTTTAGAAAAATAACTTCGACTGTACATTAAGCTTTATTATAAATAAATTTATTTATATAAAACCCACTAAAGGACCAGTCTGTAGCAGTTAAATTAACTGACGGTCTTGTCTAATAAAGATATTAACCGTTATCTTTAGTGTCGCTCTTATTTTAATAAAAAATAAAAATATTTATAAAATTTATAAGAACTATGGATAAGAATATAATTATATAAAGTTTTAAGTTAATATATTAAACTTTGTAAAAAATAAAATTATGTTAAATAATATATGTAAACATTATAATAATAATAGATAAATAATATAAATTATTTTAAAGGCTTTACATTATAAAAATTTGAAAGATAACTCTAAAAAATAAATTTATAAATAATTATTTAATTAAAGAGATAATTTATATAGCATTGAATTTAACATAAAGGGTTTTACTATTTGAATTAGTTGTGGTAGTGAATGTTTACTAATATAAATAATAAAGGTGTTTTCAATTCCTCCTGATTGAACTGTTGTAATTAAATCAAATTTTCTATTTAATAAGTTAGATAAAAATACAACTTCATTATAAGTGTAGGAATGAGTAGATAATTTAACACCTCTATTTTTTACAATACAACCATCATCCATAATCCAATGACCTAAACCTTGTTGAGTTAAATACTCTTCAATAATAAATGGAACCACTTTAACATTATTTATATAAAATAAATCATAAATCCAATTAAAACTTGAAAAAGTATAAGTATTGAATCTTATAATTAATCTTGTAGTTTTACTACTTAGACTTGGTATGAATTTATTTGTTTTATTATTATAATTATAATCTATTTTACGATACTGAGGTTCAGGTTTAATTGAAGAACAATATCTTAACTCTGAAATCAAAGAATGAATAAATAAAGCATATTCCATATTAACTAATCCATAATAAAATCTAATGTTAGTTCCATGACCTCTAGGGTCTTTTTGTGCATAACTATCACCTAATAAACTACAAATAAGTAAAGATAAAATATCAAAATTATGAGGACCTATTCTTTTTTGAGAGTTAATTTTAGGTTTATTAAAAGGTAAAAATAGGTAAAATAGTTGACATATTTAACAAAACTAAATCTAAATAATCAAATTCAAATATCCATTTCTGGCGAACACCAGATGAAACTAATAAAATAGTATTAAGTAATGGGATAGCAAAAGGATCTAAAGGTGTTATACCTTGTGGTGGCCATATTCCACCTATTTCTATAGCTGGTGATAAACTAGCATGGAAGAATGCCCAGAATACACTTAAGAAAGCAAAAATTTCACTAACAATAAATAAAATTACACCTATTTGTATTCCTTTTTTAACTTGTTTTGTATGATCACCTAAATAAGTTCCTTCTGTTACTACATCTCTAAACCAAAGTCCCATACCATAAGTTGTTAAAATGAAACCTGTAGTTAATAAGTTACCACCATTAACATATCCATGCATGTACATTACTGCTCCTATTGCCATAGATAATAATGAAAAACTTAATAAAATTGGCCATGGTGAAGGTGATACTAAATGATAAGGAAAAAATTGAAATTGATTTCTGTTTAAATTGTGTATCATTTTTTTAATTTAATTTTGTTGGTCATAAATTAACCTATATTGGACACCTACGATTTAATCGTTTAATATCAAATATCAATTATAAAAAAATAGAATAATTTATAATAATATTTAATCGATTAAAATTGAAAAATATTTAATATTTACAATAATTATAAAAACACATATAAATTATGCTTTTGTAGGTTGCTTAAGTATAATAAATTTTCACTATATTATTCTTTTAAAAATTTGTATTATATAATATTAATTTGTATTATATAATTTATAAGAAATTTAGAACAAAAAAATATAATTTTATTAAAGTAATTTATATTTTAATTAATAAGTTATAAAAAATTAATAAGTTATAAAAAATTAATAATATATTAAGTATAGGGGGGTAAATAAAAAAATAAAAAATATTAAAAACTAAACTAATTAAAAAATTATTTAAAAATTTATTAGTTAGATTCTGCTGTAGCAATATCCATTAAAGTATTTTCAGCTAATCCTATTACTGGTACAATTATTAAGAACCAAATGAAATAAAATGCTGTTGAGATTTGACCAATTTCTAAATATGGAGAATCTGGATGTTGAGATCCAATCCACATTAAAATAAAGAAATTTACAACAAAGAACCAGAAAGCTACTCTCATAGCTGGTCTAAATTGGTTACCTCTTATTCTAGAAACATCCACTAAAGGAAGTATAAGTAAAATAAATAATGAACCAAACATTGCTAAAACCCCTAATAATTTATTAGGAATTGATCTTAAAATAGCATAGAAAGGTAACAGATCATTTTTCATATATTTATATTATTTTAATTTATAAGAGTTTATTTTATAAAGCATATCTTTATGCATAAACTGAGATATATTTTGTTTTATAAGTTCCATGCTTTATTCCCATATATAAATTCTTTCTCATTTTTTGTGTTTATGGATTGAACATTTCAAAGTATTTTCTCCAAACATCTTTTCTAAGGTACTTTTTTTTATTTAAATTAAAAATATCTTGGTTGGTAAAACCATAAGTATTAAAATGTAAACCTTTATTTTGAAGAGAACCATTATCCAATAAGCTAACCCTTTAGGAGTAAGTAAATTTTGTATATTTGAGGGAACTATTTTAAAATTATCTGAATTATAGAACAGATTTTTGTAATAGTTAAAACATGGTAATGATAATGTAGCAAATTGAACTGAACTATATTTTATATTACTTTTTTTTATCTGTAAAAGATTTTTCTTTAAGGTTAAAATCTTTAGATAAGTAAGGTTTAAATAATTCTAAAACATGATTAAAATAATTAAGATGATGTACTCTTAAACTACTGTTACCATAAATAAATCTAGAATTACCAGTTAAAGTTAAAATTTGAATATTACCAATCCCTAGGAATAAACCTAAAAAATATCCTTTAAAGTACTTTCAATATTAAATTAGGATCTATCGAGTTTTGAAAGTTTTTTTTTAGGCATAGTCGAGTAATTTTGCGAACATACTAAACTTATAGAAGTTATCAGATTATTTTAATAAAATACATATAAATATATTACCTATTATCTTTCAATAATGGCTGAACTATATTTTCATCCTAAATTAAATTAATAATTATAAAAAACTGATTTAAGGATCTTTACGTGTAGTCTCTGAGGATTCTATTTTAAAATATAAAACTGTATAATGTTAAAATATTTTAATTTGGTTTCCTGCTGATTGTCCATTGTTACAATACTTAAATTTTTACCAAATTATTAAGGTATTTAAGTTACAATACTTAAATTTTTACCAAATTATTAAGGTATTTAAGTCTTTAGGAGTTTCCAGCATATAGTAAAGTTAATTATTCATAAGATTACTCTTAAGCATGGCATCTGTGTTCTAATACCATTCTGGAACAATTGAAGATGGTGTACTCATAGGATTAGCTTCAATATAATTATCACTATGACCTAATAAATTAGGGAAATAAAATACTATTATAGATAATACAAGGAAGAAAGCGAAAATAGTAATAAGATCTTTAAACATCCAATATGGGTGTATTGAATATCTATCTCCATTTGATGATATACCATTAGGATTATTTGATCCAGGTGTATGTAAAGCTATCATATGACCTAAAGCTAAAGCAGCTAATAAGAAAGGTAAAATATAATGTAATGAGAAGAATCTATTTAATGTAGCATTTGAAACAGAAAATCCACCCCAAATTACAGATTATTAATGACATAATATTTAATTACATCTTCATTGTCTCACAACAATGCTTAGACTATGTATTCAACCAAATTAAAATTAAAATTAAAATTAAAATTAAAATTAAAATTAAAATAATAACTAGTATAATAATAATTAGGATGCGGGGTTATCGTGTCGAGCTTATTGTTGGTATAACTCACTCGTTAGTCGTTGAACGTTCTTGAACCATTGTTCTTATAATATATTTATAACATAATACCGAATCAAGCTTCGCTGCAAATTGTCTTAATTACGGGGTTAATAAAATAAAGATGTTTTTGCAATTTTCCCCATTTACCTATAAAACATTACTGCTTTAAGGAGCCTATCTTTCACAATTGTTAGTATATTATTATTAATTTTTCAATTTAATAAAAAAAAAATCTTTCTTAAAGTGTTTACTTTTCTTAAAGTGTTTACTTTTCTTAAAGTGTTTACTTTTCTTAAGGTGTTTACTTTTCTTAAGATATTTACTTTTCTTAAGGTGTTTACTTTTCTTAAGGTATTTACTTTTTCCAATATTAACTTCAAGAGTAATGGAAAAAATATAATATAAAAAAAGATTATTGAGGAAAATTAAGATTATTGTAACGAGAACTATTACGTAGACTTATTAACCATTTTAAATATTGTATTAATTTTAAACCGATTAAAGGATGTAAACCTGAGAACGAGAAAAAATTAATTACTTTTTGTATATCAGTTTTATAACTAACAGAAAATTGATTATACATATTTTTTTCTGTACCTGTACAAATTTTTTCCTTAGTATCAAATAACAATTTAAAAGCTTCAAATAAATGAACATTAACTCTTTGTTTTAATTGAAAACATCCATCATTATTATTTTTAATAAAAAAAGAACCTTCAGCCATTGTAAATCCAACAATCCAATTAAAAAAGAAATTTAAATTAATATAACCAGAAGCTGTATTAGGTAATTGAAAACAAGTAAAAATTTCATTAATAGGTGGTATTTGATCGAAAACTTTTATATCGTTTTTAAATATAAACAAAGCTAAATCAAATTGAAATCTACGTGTATCAGTTAAAAAGAATATACCATGGTGTAAGAATAATGGAAAAATAACTTCTTGTAAATCTGTTCTATTAATTATTAAATTACAATTTGGATTTTTGTAATCTCGGTTTTTAGAAATTTTACCTAATTTTAATACAGAATGAATATATTCTAAAGTAGAAATATCTTCTAAATGCATATCAATTATCAATTTAATAGTTATAAATCCTTTTGTTGTTCTAGTTATTTTAATTTTACCATTTCCATCTATTAATCCAGCTAAAAAAGCTATAAATTGATAAGGAATTGATAAATATTCTATTTTATCTAATCTTAATTTGTTTCCTTTTTTTAATGCATGTATACTAACTGTACCTATAGTTGGCAACATTGGTATAATTGCTGACATCTTAAGATATTCTGTGAAATTTGTTAACTCAACTAAATCTTGCCCAAATACTGGGATAGCACTTAATAAATTAGTAATTACTGTAGCCTAAAATTTATAATATATTTGTATATTCTTATTCTATAATTACTTAAAATATAATAAAAAAGTATATCGAGAAAAGAAATTTATCTTCATTATCTGATTGATAATATTAAATAAATTATTAGTTATTACAAATATACCCTGTGCTGTGCTAAGCCTTGTGTTGAAATATAAAATATAAAATATAAAATAAAAAAATTATAAAATATATTCAAATAAAAAAGTTCGAGTGCACATTAAGCATCATTTCAGATACCCATAATTGGACCACTCTGTCGAGATAGCCTAAACTACCTACGGTCTAATCATATAACAAATAAATAAATTTGACCTGTTTTCAATTATGTCGCCTTATTAAAAATAATATTATTATTTAGGTATTGCATATTATAATAAATTAATAAGACTATATTATATAAAACTAAAATATTCTAATAATTAATATTAAGTTATAAATTTAAATTTCATAGAAGGGAAAATATTAGGTTTAGTAATATCATAAATTTTATTAATATTCTTAGAATTAAATTCTAAAAAATTATTACTTAGATTAATTTTATCTAATCTAAACTTATTTTCTAAAAATTGTATAAAAAATTTAATATCTTTATCACTAAATTGATTCATATTTACATATAATTTATTATTACTTATTTTACCTTCTGTCATCAACCAATAAGCTAAAGATATATCATTAAAATAAAAATATAAATCATTAGGTATAATTTTAACAAATTTATCAACATATCATTTATTATATAATTCTAAATAATTATTCGTATTATATGTATGTAATAACATTAATTTATTTAATTTACCTTTTTTACCTAATTTTTTTATTATTACTGGTAATTTTGGTTCACAGTATCCTAATTCTGATATCTTTTTATGAATATTTTTCATATAAGATATATGTTTACCTTCTATTTTTATTATTAATTTTATTTCTTTATTATTATTTAATATAAAACTTTCACCTAATAATAAACCATATAAAATATTTAAATATAATTTATTCATTACTAGATTCTTTCTTATTATTATTTAATACTGTACTTGTATTATTAGAAACTTTAGATAATAAAACATTTGGGGCACTACTAATTATTTTATTATTACTAATAATATAAGATTTCCAATTATCAAATTGTAATTTTTTTAATCCTAATAATTGATTATTATCAAAAAAATTCACAATAAATGTTAAATCAATTTTTGATGAAAAAGATATTCTATAAACTTTAGAGTCTTCAGGATTTATTTTATGATCTAAAGATGAAGAGCCTTTAATAAAATAGTGTATAGCTTTAATAAGATTATAATTTTCATGACCAGATTGTACTATAGAATAATGCGCACTTCCATTAGATTTAATATGAAAACTACCTTCAGCTGTTGTAAAACCTATTAGCCAATTATTAAAATAAGGTAATTTAAGTATATCAGTAAAATCAAGTTGCTTATTACTTTTTTGAAATAAATTATTAATTTCTTCTAAATTTAAATTTTCCCAATGTGTAATATTATTTTCTATTATATATTTAAATAAAAAATATTGTTTTCGTCTATTATAATTTAAAAATTCAATATTATTATTTTGTAAATAAGGATAAATAACATTTAATATATCTGTTTTAAATAAAATTAATCTGTATTGGTTTTTAGATTTAGAATAATTTATTTTTCCTACACCTAATCTATTTTGTAATAATTCTAATAATTCTTTATCTGAACATTGTAAATTAATTCCTAATCTCATTCTAATAGTAGATTTTGGTGCATTATTAGGATTTTTATTATATTGTTTTTGAGCTCCAATATCAAAATAACCATCACCATCTAAAATACCTAAAAATATTTCTATTAATTTAGATTTAGAAATATCTTTATCCTTAAATTCATTTAAATATTTATTATTTGATAAATGTAATTTTCGTTTTATTATTATAGGTAATAAAATTAAATTGTATATAGGCTCATATATACCCCACCATGGCTATCAAATTTATCATGCAATTAGATAAACATTTATTCTACAAAGATCTATTATTATTCATTTTTGATTTTATTGCTAATATCCTTATTAAACCATCTGGAGTTAAATGCTCTGTATTTTTAATAAAATTAATAAAATTAATATGATACTCTCCAAAGGTAAAGTTTAGGTTTACAACTCGAAGTAGAATAAAATGATTTATTTAATTGTTTAGAAGGGATTTTGATTGGATAGTTTCTTTCGAAACCCATTAGAGTACACCTTAAGAGCATTTGATTTGTACCAATGCTCCAACTACCGTCTACTCGTTGCTCTTTTACAAAATTATTTTTTTAATTCTGACTTAGATCCGCGATAGCCCATTTGATTTTCATCTATCTTATGACTTGTTACCATACCCAGGTAATTATTCTGGCCACTTATAACCTTTCGACTATAGCTTGGTACCATAAGCTTTAGGGTGTCCCCGGAGTTTGATAGTTTGACCCATCTATGCACTTTCCCAAAGCACAAGGCAGGCTCATTTGACCATAAGGTAACACATACAACATCTCTATCTACTAATTAACTATTTTGACACAATTAGTAATAGTCGTACCTAATCAATAAATATATTTCTCTTATTTATATAATTTTAGGACTTGAAAATATTTTATTTAAATATCAGATGTTCGACTGTACATTAAGCATCATTTCAGATACCCATAAGTGACCCAGTCTGTAGCGATTTTGTATACAACCGACGGTCTAAAAAGGTGGCAACTCTATTTAACCGTTTTCACTTACATTGCCAGAGATATAATATAAAATAATATTAAATAATAAAATAAAATAAAATAAAATAAAATAATATCACCAATACCTCCGTCGAAGTATTCTATTGCTATAAATCCCTTTTTTCTATGCAGATTGGCAAGGGAGAACACAATAGGACTATAGATATATTTCTATAATTAAAAAATATTACTAAGTATTAATTGTATCTGTAACTAGGTATTTTTATTTAATTACACCATCAGCTTTAAGTGCTCGACGAATAGTTTTTTCATTACATCATAAGAATTCAGAAAATGAAATAATACTAGTAAATAATAGCGGATGTTTTGCCATCTAATTCAGTAATTACTAATTCAGTAATTATTACTGAACAAACATTTACAGCACATTTTAATCGTATTTCAATTGACATGGGTTTTCGTTTAAGAGCAGCTTCTCGTATTAGAGCTCGAGTTTAAGATGATAGTGATTTACCTTTATTAATTCCTGCTACTTGTTGTAGACCTTCTTCTGAGTAATTTTCTATCAATTTTCGTACATATTATATTATATTATTATATATTATATTATATTATATTATATTATATTATTTAAGAATGTTTCCAACCTTTACTATTATTCTCTAGAATAGCACAAATATATTGTGGTGTAAGAGTTTGAATATAATGATCTTCTCGATTAAGTAAAGTTGAAACTTTAGCAGATTCAATATCTTGATGAACAATCTTCTAGTACTAGAAATTCAAATTCATGTAGTTCATATTTTTAAACTGCATTAGCTACATGAACATTACCAATAAGTGCAAATAGGTGTTTATATAGACGCATATAAAGATTACCTGTAACAGCGCTACCAACATAATATTTACCATTAGCTAGATTAACTATTAAATAAATAACTGTAGAATGTTTTAAGAGTTCTATAAGCAATTTTCTTATTAGTATGTTTATAAAAATTTTCAAATACCATAATAGGTTTAATATTATGTTTATCGAGAAATTCTTGAAGACGTTTACTACTAATTACAGTAAGATTAATAGATACAAGTTGAACAGTAGTAATATAGACATTTTAATTATAAAAACACACCCATTTTAGGCTAAATTTTTTATAACCTAAGAATGCTATCATAATTCTTTTTTTATAATATTCTATTTATATTTGAATAAAATTTTAATACTCGTATTTTTAGTCTTTATTTTATACTTTTTTCAGACTAAAATTATTCTTTAGTTTAGAATAAATATAATTGCAGTATCAATTAAATAAATAGATTAATATTATAAAATTAAAAAGTATCGACTGTACATTAAGCACCATTTCAGGCACCCACCGGTGAGGCAGTCTGTAGCGATTTTGTATTAAACCGACGGTCTTTATTCTATTAAAAAATTAAAATATTTAACCGTTTTCACCAGCATAGCCAAATGAAAATATAATTTTTCATTTTATTCCTTTTTTTAAATTATAAGAATATTTTTAATTTAACCCTTTGGTTAACCACTGAATTAATAAAAACTAAACATTTAAAAGGTTAAGACAGAGAGTAATAAATAATAAAAATATAAATTATATACAAGGAATACTATCATAAATACTATTAATTTTAAACTTATATTTAATTAGTTATTAGTAAACATCTTTTTATTTAATTATATTATATTATTATATATTATATTATTTATATTATATTATTTAAATAGTCGTTAATACTAAATAATTAATCCGTACAACCTTAGCTATAATAAATATAATTAACAGGTACATTTTTGTATTATTCTAAAGCTAGTACATATAAAGTTAAAAATAAAACTATAAAAAGTTAAATTTTCAATACAGATTGCTTAACTATAAATGATAGGACTTTGAATTATTTAAATTGAAAATTGATTATAAATAACCACTTAACTTATATTTCATTTCAGGTACAAAGTAGGATTGTGTTAATTTTACTAGTAAAGGCATGGATTCTTTCCATATACTTATTCTCCATTGGTTAGATTTTCCTCCTTTTATAACACTTGTACGAAGACCAAATTTATCATTGAGAATATTAGCTAAGAATACACATTCTTCATGAGTAAAACTATTAGTAGCTATCATCACTCCTTGTCCTATTTGACGAGATCCATCTTGCATGATCCAATGAGCTAAACCCATAGGTGTTATAAATTCAGCAATCCAATTAGGTACTCGTTTAATATTAGAATTAGAATAAAAGCCTTCGTGAATCCAAATAAAACTAGAAAAAGTAAAAAGCGTCAATCTGTAATTAAATCGATCTACTGTTGTATTTATACGTTTATCTTGTTTTACCTCTGATTTTTTAACCAATTTAGGTATAAAACTAGAACAATAACCTAGATTATATAAATAAAGAGATAAACTATGAATATATGCCGAATTAGATACAGATTGTTCTAATTGAAATCTAATACTAGCTCCTTTTCTACTTGGAACAGAATGTGACCAAAAGTCTCCTAACATACCACAAATTAGGATAGACAAAACAGCTAAATTATGAGGTCCTACACGAAGAATAGCCTTAGTTCTAGCTTTACTAAAAGGCAATAAAACTGTAGTACTAGCACATAAACATTTATCACTCAAAGCTAGATCAATAAATATAAGATTAAAATATTCAAATTAAATTACAATTTGGCCAAAGCAAATTAGCCATCATAAGTATTAAAATAATAACACCAATAGACCATACTAAAATTCTAGGTGATTTATATGAACCATAGTATAAAGTTCTTCCAATATGTCCGTAAACAAATATGAAGAAGAAAGAAGCAACATTAGCATGTGTATAACGAACTAACCATCCGTTATTAACATCTCTCATAATATGTTCTACACTATTAAAAGCAAAATCAACATGACTTTGATAATGCATTGCTAAAAAACAACCAGTTAATATTTGTATTACTAAACAAGTTGCAAGAAGAGAACCAAAATTCCATAAATATGAAATATTAGCAGGTTGAGGAGAATCTACAACGTATGAGTTTAACAATCTAAGTAAACTATGACTTTTAAGTAATCTCATTTTTTGTTTTTTTATTTTTCTTACATTTTTATATAATATAATTAAACTTAAAGCTAAAAATATTTTTTTTTTAATATTAAATTAGCAAATTAAATAAAATTAGCAGATATTATATATCCCTGACATAGATAAAAAATCTATTGTTAAATTTTTTTAATGATAAATCAAAAAGCAACAAAAATTGTTTTTAATAATCATAATAATAAATATAATATTTTAGTAATAATGAATATTAAATTGAAAGATAAATTTATTTTTTACTTTACTTTTGTTAAGTTTTTTTAGTATAATTTATTTATATTCAAAATAATAATGAAATTTTGTTAATATAACACTGTAACTATGATTTAAGTATAAGATAAATTAATTAAAAAAAATAATTATTAATATTATTCTGTTTTTAGTTTTTATAAGCCCAAGAAGATTTGAACTTCTACAGATTTCTCATCAAGAAATTATTCTACCATTAAATCATAGGCTTTTATTTTTAAGAAATATTAAATTAAATATTATATAAAATATTAATAGATTTAAGAAAATTATTAAATAAATATAATTTTATTTATAAAAAAGTATATATTTTTTAAAGTTATAAAATTTTAAATAATTAAAAAACAAAAATAATAAAGATTTTATTTTAAGAGCACATTTATACTATACTATTAAATTAACTAAACTTCTTTTAAATTATTAATCTATTATCTATTTAAAAACTAATATTTCTTTTTAATTTATTAACTATTAATTTTTTTTTATTATTTTTATTTATTAAAAATTATAGATTTGTATTATAAATTAGATTTTTTCTATTATTTCATAATATACTAACTTTTTTATAGTATAAAATTATAAAATTATAAAATATAAATTAAAAATATTTAATAAACTAGTTTTTATCAAATTCGAATTAATGTTAACTACTTTAATTAAAAAACTAAACAATAATGAATTGATTTAAAATTAAAAAATATCAATTATATTAATATAATATAGTTAAAGGGGGTTGTAAAAATTTAAAAATATTAGTTAAAAATATAACTAAACTATTCTGAGTAAAATGAATATGAAATACTATTAATTAAATGAAATATTTATATAAGATATTTAAAATATTCATAGAAAAATAATAATTGGTTTATAATTTTTAGAATGAAATAATGAATTATAATATAATGGGGTTAATTTTTTATTATTTATTATTTATTATTTATTATTTAAAATTTAAATAGGTGCAATATCAAAAGCTACTAGTATACTAGGTACAAATATAATAAAAGCTACAGCTATTGGTAAAATATTTACCCAACATAAATCAATTAATTGATCATATCTTAATCTAGGTAAAGTAGCTCTAAACCAAACAAACATAAAACAGAAAATACAAGTTTTAAGACCTAAAATAATAGCTTGTAAATTAATAACAGTATTATTTACAATTATTTCTGGGAAATTATAACCACCAAAGAATAATATAGCTGTAATACAACTAAATAATACAATTGATGAATATTCAGCAAGGAAGAAAAAGACAAAGGGTACAGAAGAATGTTCAGTAAAGAAACCAGCTACTAATTCAGATTCAGCTTCTTGTAAATCAAAAGGTGTACGGCTAGTTTCAGCTAAAATAGCTATAAAATAAAATATGAAAACAGGTAATAAAGGCACAATAAACCATACAGATTGTTGAGTTTCAATTATTGTTGTAAAATTAAATGAACCTGTTAATAAAATAATAATAAGAATAGCTGAACTTAATATTAATTCATAAGAAATCATAGCAGCAGTAGATCTAAGAGAACCTAAAAAAGCATATTTAGAATTAGCAGACCAACCAGCAAAAAGTATACCATAAACTCCTAATGAAGATAAAGCTAAAGTATAAAATATTCCTAATGAGAAATCAAATAAAGTTAATCCTTGACCAAAAGGTATAATACCCCAACCTAATAAACTAAATATTAAAGTTGATACAGGTGCTAAATAGAAAAGAACTTTATTAGATTGAGAAGGTATAACTGTTTCTTTAAGAATTAATTTTAAAGCATCACTAAATGGTTGTAATATACCGTAATAACCTACAACTTGAGGACCAACTCTTCTTTGATGAGCAGCTAATTGTTTACGTTCAATAATAGTCATAAAAGCTACAGATAACAGTATAGGTAATAAAACCACTAAAACATCAATTAAATTAATTAATAAATTTAATATAGTTAAAATTAAATTATTATTTATCATATTTATATATAATTATTTATTTTATGTAACTATCTTTAATGTACAATTAAATTTATATGTTTATATAAAAAAATTAAATTAAAAAATTAAAGATAAATGTATGTATTAATATTATAATACTACAATAAAGATATAAAATCTCGTGTTAAAATTTTTATAATTCATATTTTGTTTATTAATATTAGTTAATGTTAATATTAATTTTTTTAATTAAGTAATTAATATATAAATATTTTTTTTTTTAGTAAAATATAATATAAAATATTATTTAATAATATATAGATAATTTTTTATAGTATAGTAAAATAGAATATATTTTTTTTCATACATAAATAATATATAAATATAATTTTATAACATTATTTATTTTTTTTATACACTGTAACAATAATTTTTAATATTTTGTAATATTTGTAGTTTTTTGTTATTCTCTTTCGGATTCGAACCAAAATTAACACTTTAGAAGAATGCTGTTCTAACCATTGAACTAAGAGAATTATTAATCATCTTTTTTTATTGGAGTTAATTAGGTTTAGAGCTAAGAAGGAATCGAACCCTATAATGAAAGACTTTGCAGGTCTCCTACAGAACCATCTGTAAACTTAGCTCAATTAAAAAAATAAAAATTATAATAATAAAAGAACAAATAATCAAATAGCAAATCTTAAAAAATAATTAATAGTAAACAAATAAAAACATTTTTATTAATTATATAAATATTAAATTATAAACTAAAATTTTAGTCTAGTAAAATAAAATATTTTAAATAATTAAATAATAATTAACTTAACTACTTTTAAAGAATTTTTATTATATGTAAAATAATATTTTTACTTAAATATTTTTAATTTAATATAAATTTTAAATTATTAATTATTTATTATTAATAAATATTGTTACTAAATTATAGTCGAAGAATTTAATATTAGTTAAAATTATTGTTTTTATCTTAATTATTTTTGTTATTAATATAAATATTATAATTTAATAAAAATATTAATTGTAATTAGTTTATATTAAATTTTTAACATCTTATTGGACTTGAACCAATAAACAGTTGCTTCGAAGGCAATCGCTGTACCATTCAGCTAAAGATGTATATAATAAAACTTTAAAATATATATTGTTATAATAATATATTAAAAATATTCTTTATTAATTCATTAGTTTTAATACTAATTATATAAACTTATAATATTTTATTTTGATTAATTTATAAATTTAATCGTAAATATTAAATATTGTACAAATTAAGAATATTAAAAAAGTAAATAATATTTCAATAGATAATATATTTATTTTTTCTAAATTAAAATTTAATAAACTTAATACTATTTTATAATAATTATTTTATTATTTAGTACTATAATAATTAATATACGAGTAAAGAGACTTGAACTCTTACGATCCGTAAATCATGAATTCCTAAGATTCACCCGGCTACCAATTTCGGCATACTCGTAATCTATATCCAATTAACATACCATCTCTTTTAATTCTAATTTAAATGAGATTTATATATTTGTAAAATAAGGTCATCAATACACTTGAATCAAATTAATTTCATATAAATTTATAGATTTAAATAAGAGAGGTAAGAGAATAAACGAGGTTATTTGTACTTATAATATTTTACATTTTATACTGAAACAATAATGGATCAAATTATATTTGAATATTTTGAAGTTCCTAATAATAAATTAACACATTTTAAAAAGAAATTAACTAATTTTATAGAATTAGATAACTTATGTGATATTAAATTTTATGATTTTTCTAATTCTATTATTACTTTAAAAATACCATTAAATAGAAATTATGATTCTTGGTTTAATATTTTAACTGGTCAATTTTATATTGAAAAAGAAAAGAATAAAACTATTTTTAAATATTATTTAGATAATAAATTATCATTAGAATTTAAAGATTATAATTATAATCATAAATATTTTATTAGAGAATTTGATAATCAAAAATATTATATTAATATAAATAATCAATCAATTGATTTAATTACTAAAGAAATAGAAACTAAATTTCTTAAAAAAGAGAATAAATCTAAAAATACTAAAGATAAAATTATTACTTTTGATATTGAAACTATTCTTAAAGATAATATTCATATTCCTTATTTATATTCAATGTATGATGGTAAAAATATTTATTCTTGGTTTACTAAAAGTCCGGAAAATTTATTTAACGAATTATTACAACCTAAATATTATGGTTATAGTGTATATGCTCATAATTTATCACATTTTTATATAATTTTTTTTTATTTTTAAATATATTTCAAGTTTAAAAGTTAAATATAAAATTAAACCAATTATTAAAGATGATAATTTTTTTATTTCATTTATAAATTCTAAAAATTTTGATAAAGATTTAAAAATATCTATTGGTATTGCATCTGCAGTTACTGCATATTCTAGATTATACATGAATAAATTTAAAAATAATCCTGATTATAATCTTTATTATACAGATACTGATTCAATATTCATTGATAAAGATTTAAATAAAAATTTCTTAAATAACGATATAGGTAATTTTAAATTAGAATATATATTTAAAGAAGCTATATTTTTAGGTCCTAAAATTTATGCTGGTATTACAGAAGATAATAAATATATTAGTAAAATTAAAGGATATACTAAAGCTAAAGATATCTCATTTAATGAATTAAAAACTTTATTAAATTATGATAATAAATTAAAATTATCTCATAATAAATGGTTTAAATCATTAATTAATTCAAATATTACAATTAAAGATCAATTATATACATTAATACCTACTGAAAATAAAATAAAAGACAATTAATTTTTAATAAAAAAAAAAGTCAATTAATAGATACTAAATCATTTACAATTAAATCTGAAAAAATAATAGATGAATAATAAAATTTTAAAATCACTATTCAATTAAATACTATTTTATTTATTAAAATAATACTTTATATAATAAAGAACTAAGGAGAAGATTGATTAATTATAATTAGAACATTAAATAAATTTAATTAAAGAAATAAGGAGTAGAGTAATCGAAACCCTGTCTGTAAAGTGTAAATTTACTGCTAAACCACTCAGCTAACCCCTTAAAAATAAAAATAATATAAAAATAAAAAAAAAAACAAAAATATTTTACATAAAAAAAAAAAAATAATGATTGAAAATTAAAAAACAAAAATATAAAGATATTATTAGATAAAATATTAAAAAGTATATAATTTAAAAATTTGAATAAAAAGGTAATTAATAAAAACAAACAAAAATTAGAGTTTATAGGGGGGTTATAAACTATTCGTTTTATTTTACAGCAGCACTTTCCAGTACGGCTACCTTGCTATGACTTTTGAGATGTTACTTAATTGGTTTAACTAAAGCTAATTTGCTTAACAAAATCGTTTTTTAAATTTAACATTGTTAGACAAGTATTTATTCTTTAAACAAAAATAATACTTTTTAATTAAGCAATAAATTAAAAATTCTAACGTAAAAAACTAATAAATTAAAAATAAAATATCATAGATACTAAATAAAAAATTTGATTTTTGTAAAAGTTAAAACTTCATTCCAGTTTCCACCAAGTTAAGCTCCTTCCCAGCGACAGACAGTTAGTTCATTCCGAATGCTAGCTTCACCGTTGCGTAGTGATCAACGATTACTCGAAATTCCTTCTTCATGTCCCCGAGTTTCAGATGACAATCCGACAATATTTAATAGTTTGACTTTTTTTAATGATTAGCTCCTCCTTAAATTCCCTATAATTTAATTGTTGTTATTAAATCTAATAAAATTCTTTAGAAAAATATTAAGGGAACAGTATCGCTTCACTTTGTTAAAGTCTTTGTGGCACGTCTATAGCCCAGTTCATGAGGGCCATAACGACTTGTCTTCGCCCCAAATGATGCTCTATCAGTATCATTAATTGTTAAGTATAAATTAACAACAGGGATTTTGTCCGTTAGCGGATTTAACCAAACTTCTCACAGCACGGACTGACGACAGCCATGCAACACCTGTATCTAAGTATTTTTAAAAAAGTAAAAACACTCCTTTTTAAATAACTATTTAAAGAATAAATTTGTATATAAAAAGTTTGTATGCAAGAACTGGTAAGATTTTACGCGGATTATCGTATTAAATAACATGCTTCACTTCGTTTGCTTCGAAACCGACTAATTTTTTTGTTTTCAACTTTGCAGTCGTACTCACAAGGCGGAATGGTTAACGCGTTAGCATCGCTACTAATTTTCTTTGTTACTATTTTTATATAATTAATTATATATTCTAAATTTTTATAGTTTTAACTAGCAACCACCATTCATCGTTGACAGGGAGCAGTAGTTGGGTATCTAATCCTGTTTCCTTACCTCCCTTTCGTTTCTCAGCGTCAATCTGTAGATAGATAAAAGCTTTAACCGTTAGTATTCCATCTAAACTCTTGAGATTTAATCCTTACTTTAAATATTATTTGTTTTACCCTCTATTAGATTCTAGCTTTAATTCATCTTTCTATTAAGTAACTATTATAATTGAAAGATTTTCAAAGCAGCCTACAAACCCTTTACGCCTGATTAGGACGACTAACGTTTGCGCCTCTGGCCTTACCGAGTCTTCTGGCACCAGTTTTGGACAGCACTAATAGTAAGATAATATCATAATTTTCTCTTACTTTATCACAAATGACACATTTGCGATTTCAGTTAGCTAGTTCACTCTTACGAGCATTGACTAATATTCTTGACTGCTGGTAGTATAAAACTACTTGGGAGATTTCATTCCCAATGTGGCCATCTGCTCTGTCAAGCATGGCTATTGATTGTCGGCTTGGTAGGCCTTTACCCATACCAACTACCTAATCAAAATAAATAGAATCCTATAGCAGAAAATTTCCTTTTTTTAATAAAAATAGCTTTTTTATTTTATTCATTTATTTCTCATATTTTTTTGTTATTTAAATAATATTTTGCTTTAGTCATTCGTTATTTAAATTTTTACAATTAATGAGAAATAATTATAATTTTGTATAATTGAATAAACAATTATATTATTATATAATGCAAGTAAATTAATTTAAAAATACTAGTAATAAATTTAAAAAATTTTACTTAGAATAATATCTTCTATTTATGAAGACTACAGGGTATCTTATTTACTATCCTCACCTCTACACCTTATTTCATATTATCATTTTTATTTAATAATCATTTTGTAATTTTAAATAAAAATTTACTTTCAGAAACAACGATTTGCATGTCTTAAAACTACTGAAAAACGTTCAATCGGAACCAAAATTAAATTCTTTCTTAAATTAAACAATTTTTTTATTGTCGTATTTTATTTGCTTTAATGCAATATTTAATATCTCTTTTATATTTTTATTTTTAATATTTATTTTTGTGTTTTAATTATTTTTTAACTATCTTTAATATATAATTTAACCTTAAAATATTTACTAATAAAACCTCAACTCATTAAATAATAAATTTTAAATAATAATTTTAATATTAAAATAATAATAATTAACATTTAATTAAAGAAAATTTAAACTTAAGATTGTAATAAATAAAATTTTAAACAAAATTAGAAAATAATAAGTATCTTTAATAAGATAATTAAAGTCCACATAAAAAATAATCATTCTTATTTATTTTTAAATTCAATTTAATTTTTGTTTAAAGGCAATTTTTCAATACTAAAGTAATAGTAAAAAAAAAGGTGAAATTAATAATAAAAAACTATAAAAAATTTGAAAATAGGGGGATAAAAAAAAAATATTTTTAATTATGTAATATTACATATAATCCTAATTGAACAAGAGATAAATTAATAATAATACATATCAAGCAAATAATAAGAATTGGTTTTTTAGACATATTCCATATTTTTATATATCTATTAAAGAAAAATTCTATAATTGTATATAATTTACTTGATTTTATGAAATTAGGTAAATAACTTAAAATATTAATATTTTTTATATGATCAACTACTAAAAGATTAAAAATTACAATAAATAAACCAATGCAACAACTATTAAGAATTAACATATCTGATAATAAATTATAAGGAAACACATCTAAGTTTATATTACTATGAATAGAATTATTAGTAAAAATATCTAAAATGAATTTATTACTTTTAATAATAGTGTCTTTAACTATCTTTTCACCTAAATGTGTTCCTAATGATACTGCTCCAGCTGTAGTTCCTGCTACTAAAGCTGTTACTATAGCTTTACCTCCTACAGTTGGTACATGTTTAGCTACTTTCATTCCAGCTTTATATGCACCCATTGCTCCTAAAGTATTAGGTAGATGTTCTACTAATTTATCTAAATTAATAGGATTGTTATTAGTAATATTAACAGATTCATTCACAGTTTTAGATAAATTTTCTAAATCATCAAATTTAAAAAAAATCATATTACTATCAAACTCATTATATTTTAGAATTGTTAAATATAAAGCATATAACAATAAAAAATATATAAAAAATTTAAATATATTTAAGAAGATATCTTTATTCATATTAAAATAATATATTAGTTTATTTTTAAAAATAATATTATTATTAAATAGGAATGATAATAATTTATTAAATATATTAATAATTTGAAGATGAAGTAAACCTAAAACAAAAAAAAAGGAAATTATAAGTAAGAAAATCATTAAAAATTTTATATTTGGTCATAAATTAACCTATATTGGACATCTACGATTTAATCGTTTAGTATAAAATATCAATTATAATTTAATAGAATAATTTATAATAATATTTAATCGATTAAAATTGAAAAATATTTAATATTTATCAATAATTATAAAAACACATATAAATTATGTTTTTGTAGATTGCTTAAGTATAATAATATATATTATTCTTTTATTAATTTTTTTTTTCAATGAAATTATTAAATTTATAAACTTTATAAACTAAATCTATATAATTAATAACATTTCTACTATAAATAGAAGATTTTAAATCAATTAAACATTCAGATTGTTTATCTTTACTTAAAGTAATTATTTCATATTATATTTATTATCTTCAATTCTATTTATAAAATTTTTAACAATATTATTATTAAAATTTTTAGGTAAATTTATTAATAAATTATTATTTATTTTATAATAAATATAAATATTAGCATAGAATTCTTTTTTTGATTTGATTTATAAAAAACTATCTAATCTTTTTTTAGTTGTTAGTTGTTATTTCTGGATATAGATTTATTAAATCCATTCATAATTATCTGTTTAAAAATACTTTTACCAGTTCCTAATTTTAAATTAATATTTGGAATATTATCTTTAGCTTCAGCATATTTTCTTAAAATATTCATATCACAATAATTATAACTTTGTTTATTAATAAAATAATCTCTTAATAATTCAAAAAACAAAAAACAAAAAACAAAAAACAAAAAACAAAAAACAAAAAACAAAAAACAAAACTAATCAACATATAAGAATGAGCTACAATTAAAAGATATCAAAATATTTAGAATACAATAATATAAATAATATAAGTAATTTTTAATTGAATACTAATTAATTTTAGTATTTATACTAATCTTAGCTTTTAAAATATCAATAATTAAATTAAGTTATGTATTCCTTAATTAAACATTATATAACTCTAGAA
>Ga0310813_10000058_pt1 | contig 80154 bp, 61 predicted proteins | sample YN3metagenome_FD_203086 | JGI IMG/M metagenome (GOLD analysis project Ga0310813, IMG submission 203086) | Soil microbial communities from experimental microcosm in Duke University, North Carolina, United States - YN3 | ecosystem: Engineered > Artificial ecosystem > Soil microcosm > Unclassified... | reverse complement strand
CTAAAACCCGCGGCCCTTTGGCGTTTTTTTTTTATTAACCATTTTTATTTTGTGTTTGGGGGCCCCCCCCCCCAACGCGGCCCCACCACTATCTAATAACACGCTAGTTGTTTTATGAACAAACTTCCTGCTTTAATTCAAGATTATCTCCAGAGCCAGGGAAAAGATGAGACTTTCCGCGATAAATTGTATACAGTAGTAGTTGAATTGCTGATGAACGATACCGCTACCTTGTACCAGGCTTTGTATCGTATTGATGTAAGGGAAGAAAAGGTAAGAAATATATTTTCCGATAATCCTTTAGCGGAAATAGCTGCAGAGCGACTTACAGATCTAATTATTGAAAGGCAAAAAGAGAAAATAGAATGGAGAAAGAAATATTCCCTATAATATAAATAGAGAATAGCGTGACAGAAATTTCAGATGTATTTTTTTATTTTTTTGAGATAAAATATTACCTGTCGTAGTGAATGGCTTTTTCAATAAAGCCTAACATGATATACTCTTCCGACTCTTCGTCTTTGTTGACAATGCTCTTTAAATTATCAATTACACGCTGACGAATGTTGGCGGTACGTAAATATTTGGGAGCCAGTTCGGAGATCGTTTTTTTCTTTTCTGTCTCGCTGTGTGCCAGGAATTCTATGTAGACTTCTTTAATGAGTTTCCCTGCTCTCTCCGCATCAATAGCGGGGAATACAGACTGGCGGATCTTTTCAAACTCGTTATCACAAATGACACAATCTGAATCAGCAATACACAAGTGGAGATAAACAAAGTAATGCTCATATGCCCACTGAACCGTAGTACGATGTTGAACCATTATATAATAGAACAATTATGTTTTTACACTATAAAGTTACAAAACATCGTTTTCAGGCAAAAAAAATCCCCCTGGTATTCCAGGAGGATTTTATATAAGATAGAGAAATATATTACATCATACCACCCATGCCGCCGCCCATTGGAGGCATAGCAGAAGATTTCTCTTCCGGCTGATCAGCGATCACACACTCGGTAGTAAGCAGTAAGCCAGAAACAGAAGCCGCATTTTCCAATGCTAGTCTGGTTACTTTCGTAGGATCCAGAATACCAGCAGCAAACATGTTTTCATACTTATCTTCACGGGCATTGTATCCGAAGTCGTCTTTGCCTTCTCTTACTCTATTTACTACTACAGAACCTTCACCACCTGCGTTGGCAACGATCGTTCTCAATGGAGATTCGATGGCCTGGCGGATGATCTGGATTCCAGTCAGTTGGTCTTCGTTGTCACCTTTCAGACTGTCAAGCACCTGGCCTGCTCTGATGAGTGCCACACCACCACCTGGTACGATTCCTTCTTCTACGGCCGCTCTGGTAGCGTGTAGAGCATCGTCTACACGGTCTTTTTTCTCTTTCATTTCTACTTCAGTAGCAGCTCCGATATAAAGGATCGCTACCCCGCCAGATAGTTTGGCAAGTCTTTCCTGAAGTTTTTCTTTATCATAATCAGAAGTAGTGTTGTCGATCTGAGATTTGATCTGATTGATTCTCGAAGTGATAGCTTCCTTAGAGCCTTTTCCGTTTACAATCGTAGTATTGTCTTTGTCTACGTTTGCTTTGTCGGCTTGACCAAGGTATTCAAGGGTAGCATTTTCAAGTTTGTAACCGCTTTCTTCAGAGATTACAGTACCACCAGTCAATACGGCGATATCTTCCAACATTGCTTTTCTTCTATCGCCGAAGCCTGGAGCTTTTACAGCTGTTACTTTCAGGGCTCCGCGGATTTTGTTTAGTACTAAAGTAGCAAGCGCTTCACCGTCGATGTCTTCAGCTACGATCAAGAGTGGTCTTCCTGTCTGAGCTACTTGCTCAAGGATAGGAAGAAGCTCTTTCATAGAAGAGATTTTTTTATCGTAAAGAAGGATCAGAGGGAAATCAAGTTCTGCTTCCATTTTATCGGTATTGGTTACGAAGTAAGCAGAAAGATAACCTCTATCGAATTGCATACCTTCTACGGTTTTTACTTCAGTAGTAGTACCTTTAGCTTCTTCCACAGTGATCACACCGTCTTTACCAACTTTGTCCATCGCGCTCGCGATCATTTCTCCGATCTCTTTGTCGTTATTGGCAGAAATAGTAGCTACCTGAGCGATTTCCTGGTTGGAAGATATTTTTTTAGATTGTTTTTTCAGCTCATTCACAATAGCGATCACCGCTTTGTCAATACCTCTTTTAAGGTCCATTGGGTTTGCACCGGCTGCTACGTTTTTGATACCGGCGTTAAAAATAGCCTGAGCTAGTACAGTAGCAGTAGTAGTACCGTCACCAGCGCTATCAGCGGTTTTGGAAGCAACTTCCTTCACCAGTTGAGCGCCCATGTTTTCGATCGGCTCTTTTAGTTCGATGTCTTTTGCTACGGTTACACCATCTTTAGTAATAGTTGGTGCTCCGAATTTTTTATCGAGGATTACGTTTCTACCTTTTGGTCCCAGAGTCACTTTTACAGCGTTTGCCAAAGCATCCACTCCTTTTTTTAGTTGGTCTCTGGCGTCTGTATCGAAATAGATATTCTTTGCCATATTTAATTAATTTTGAATTTTTGAGTTTTGAATTAGTAGTAAGAATTACGAATGCTTTGAACATTGAAATGTTAATTCAATATTCAACATTCATAACTCATAACATTATTAAAGGATTGCGAAAATATCGGATTCTCTCATGATGAGGTATTCCTTACCGTCTATGGTTACTTCGGTGCCGGAGTATTTACCATATAGTACTGTATCGCCTATTTTCACAGATGTAGGCTCGTCTTTCTTGCCTGGGCCTGCAGCTATTACAGTTCCTCTCTGAGGTTTTTCTTTTGCGGTATCAGGAATAATGATTCCTGAAGCTGTTTTCTCTTCAGCGGCAGCAGGTTGCACCAGCACTCTGTCTGCTAATGGTTTTAACTTAACGTTTGACATATTCGTTTAATGGATAATTTAAAAAACAATTAAAAACAAAGGTAACCTTTTTTCTTACAGAAGCCCTATAACAGTTATTATGCCAATGGCTGCCAACTGACATATTTTCCGTATTGATAACTATTTGACAGGTAAACCTTCATTTTCTGCGTAAAAATAAAGATTTTTGAAAAGATAAAACAAATGTCCTGTTGATTGAGCTTTTAAATATCAATACTTCTCTTTCTCCTTCTTTTGAACCTTTCTGGTTTAATAGTGAGGAATACGCTGGCAAACAGGCAGAAGGCGAAGGCATCCTTTTATATTATAAAAAAGAAGAAAAAGAAATTTTTCTCAGGCTCTACCGAAAAGATCAAACCCTGATTTCTCCGCTGCGTGCTCCGTTTGGCTCATTAGAGTTTTCTACTCAGACAGATTTGCAGACGCTTTATGAATTTGTAAAAGAATCGCTGGAAAAAATAAAACTTTCAGGTATCCGCTCCATGCAATTAGTAGCTCCTCCCGAATGTTACGATCTTCAAAAAGCTGATATGCTTGACGAAGTATTGATCCATGCGGGATTTTCCGTGACGGTGACAGAATTGAACTATCACCTGGAAACAAATCTCGGGGCCTTTGAAAATTTCATACATGATTCTGAAAAAAGAAGATTGCGAAAATCGATACAGGCCGGATTTGAATGTACCGTAGCACAAGAAATAGACTATAAAGCGGTACATCAACTCATCGCCGAATGTAGGAAACGTAAGGGATATCCATTGTCTATGCCTGCGGAAGCGTTTGAAAAAATGTTTCGCGATTTTCCGGAGCGTTATACTCTTTTTACGGTCAAAGATCAAAGCAAAATAATTGCAGCCGCAGTAGGAGTGAAAGTGCGTTCGGATATTCTGTATAATTTTTTGCCTGCAGACGATGAGGATTATCTTTCATATAGTCCAATAGTGTTGCTGAATAAAGCAATGTATGACTACTGCTGTCAGAACGGCTATCACTTGTATGACCTTGGCATTGCTACCTCAGGTGGTGTGCGCAACGAGGGATTAATCCGTTTTAAAGAACACCTCGGCGCAGCGCTTTCGCATAAATATTCTTATGAAATAAAGTTGGGTTAAAAGGGGAACGTCTAAAATTTTTAGTCCCTTTAAATTTTTGCGCTCGTTGTGTTTGAAAACCAATGCAAAAGAAATAGGATTGTTCGTTGAACTTCAGAGCGTTGAAGTAGTTCCCGGGCAATCACCGCAAGGGCCGCAAAGCTTTCGAAAAGTTCGCCAGGTGAATTCTAATTTTGCATTTTTTGTGAAATTGATTAAGTTGTTTTTTTAATAAGAGGGAAAATAGGTTTATGAAGTTTGGCAAAAGGGATGTTTTTATTCTTACAATAGGATGGGTGTGTTTGGCAGTTTATTTCTACCATTATTTTTTTGTTTCTAATACAGCATTATATAACGCGATCTCGTATACTATTCCGGGTATACTTATAATCAATTGCTTGCTTATTATAGTAAGTTTTTTTTCGCGCATCCGGTTTTTCTGGATCTATCCAATCCTTGTATTGATCTTTGCATGCCGCATCGTTCCTGGTTTTCTGGCATTACATTGGAAAAAAGAAAATCAGGAAGAGCCACAGTTAAAGGTATTGTCGTACAACGTAGGCACTTTTAACCTCGACCGTTTTCATTCTTCCGATACTATTCGACTTTCTGATTCCATTATCATTGCGCGGCAGCAAGAGTTTTTGAAAACATGCAAAGCCGATGTGATCTGTTTGCAGGAGTTTTACAACAACGATGCACTCAGCTTTAGCACCACGCTCAACGAAATGACAGATATCGGGTATAAATATTTTTACACCAATCCTATCCGTATCGAAGGATACGAAGGCTTTTTCGGTGTGATTACTTTTTCAAAATTTCCGATTGCAGACAAAGGGAAAATAACTTTTGAATACAAAGAAAATAAGCGAGCGCTCAACACCGCTATTTATACAGACATTGTAGTAGGTAAGGATACAATACGCGTCATCAATGTACACCTGCACTCAATGGATCTGAGGGCGAAGCGGGTGCTGAGTAGTCTGCCTTCCGATACGCTTGGCAAAGAACTCGATTTATTTAAAGCCAAAATGGAATATGGTTTTATGAAACGAGGGATCCAGGTGCAAACGCTGGAAAAAGAAGTGCTGAAAAAGCCGGGACATAAAATCCTGGTAGGCGATCTGAATGATATGCCTTATTCGTTTTCTTATCTTACGATCCGGAAATATCTACTCAACTCTTTTGAGGAAGGCGGAAATGGGTTTGGGTTTACGTACAATAAATTTCCCTGGTTCATCCGGATCGACAATCAGTTTTTTTCTCCTTCTATAGAAATAAATTCTTACGAAGTATTGAAAGAAAATCATCTTTCAGATCATTACCCGGTGGTGGCGGGATATAACGTAAAAAAATAATTAGGTTAAGTTATGAATTATGAATATTGAATTATGAGTTAATTAGCTTAAACTCTATCATTCATAACTCAACATTCATAATTCATAACTCAATATTTATAATTTATTTTTTTCTCATAAATACTTTCGTGATCATTCCGGCATCTGCTACACCAGCAGCACTTGATTCGATCACGTATCCGTCTGCAACCAGTTTGTTCATACAATTCAGGATAATATCTCCGTTGTCATCATGATTTTCAGCAGTAAATTCTTTAAAAGGAACAAGCTCTCTTTTGCCATTGCCATAGTGGATATGCACTCCTTTGTCCTTATAAGAAGGAACCTCATAGATCTCTACTAAGATATAATCGTTTCCTCCTTTGGAAGATTCTTTATCGACAGGGGTGAAAGCCATTAGAGAAGCAGAAATTACTGCAATCACAATAAGAATGTAGATAGCGTATTTTTTCATAAGTTAAAGTGTTTAGGTTTATAATTGAATCGGAAAAAATAATAAAATTTATCAGTATAAAACAATTTTTGCCTGTAATTTTGTTTCACTCAGGCAAATTGGGTTCTATATATGGCAATTTTTTGTTAGTTTTGGACTCAGATGCACTTTGCCCCATCAGATCAAACTGGTCCGGTACGAAGAAGATCTAAGAATGGATTGTTTTAAATAACTCAATAGGTGAATTTTCTCTATCCTCAGTTTTTGTTTGGCCTTCTGGCGATTTCCATCCCCATTGCAATACATCTTTTTAATCTTCAGAAGCCAAGAAAAATTTTATTTCCTAATGTCCGTTTCCTAAAACAGGTCCAGCAAAATACTTCCAACCAACTTAAGCTAAAGCACCTGCTGATCCTACTTTCCAGGATTTGCTTTATTATTTTCCTGGTACTGACCTTCGCTCAGCCTTTCCTGATCAATAAAGATGCTGGCAGGATGAAGGGGAAGCCTTTTGTATCGGTCTATCTCGACAACTCCTTTAGCATGCAAAACGAGCTTTCTCAGGAGAGCACGCTGGATATAAGCGTCAAATCTATTCAGCAGCTTACCTCGCTTTTCCCTGGTACTACTTCTTATGGTTTTCTTACCAACGATTTTGAAGGGAAGGATCAATACTTTCGCAACAAAGACAAATTGAACGAACGCATTGCAGAAATAAATTTTTCCAGCAATTACCGCGATGCTACGAGTATATTGAAAAGACAACATGAGAGTATGCTTTCTCAAGGTGCAGAGAACAAACATATTCTTTGGTTTTCCGATTTTCAAAAAAGTACTCTTGGTGATCTTTCTTCCCTGAAGTTTGATTCGAGTATTCATTATCATTTTGTACCTGTTCAGAATGTAGAAATTTCCAACGTGTCGGTAGATTCCTTATGGCTTGCCAGTCCGCTGGTGAAAGCGGGTGAAAACAATCTTCTGGAAGCAAACCTGCTCAATAGTGGTACCAAAGAGGTTCGGGAGCTTACCGTAAAGCTCTACATCGATAATATCCAGGTAAGCTCGGCGGTGATCGATATCAAACCGGGATCATATACCAAAACCTCTTTTGAATTTAACATCAACGGGGAAGGACAGAAGAAAGCTTCCATCCGTTTTGAAGATCATCCGGTGGTGTTTGACAATGAATATTTCTTCACCCTCAATGTATCACCTAAAATAAATATTCTTCATCTCTATGAAGGCAGTGGAGTGTATGTTTCGGATGTGTATTCCAACGAAACTATTTTCGACGCTGTCAACAATCGCTCTGGTGATTTTGATTATTCTAAAATTTCAACCACCGATCTTGTAGTGCTGGATGCTGTATCTACGATCTCTCCGGCACTTTTAAATTCGCTAAAAGATTTTGTGTCAAAAGGGGGAAGTTTATTGATATTCCCTGCGAAAGAGATTGATAAAAAAACGTATGAAGCCTTTGCGCTACAGTTCCAGCTTCCTGTGCCTGTATCGATGAAAAAAGATACTACGCAGAAGAATGCTTATGAAATGAGCAGTCCTGATTTCTCCAATCCTTTTTTTAGCAATGTGTTTGAGAAAAAAGATCCAAAAATGCTGATGCCTTATGCTTTCCCTGTGGTTCAATGGGGCAGGAGAGGAGAGCCATTGCTCCGTTATAAAAACGGAGAATCTTTTTTATCAGTAGTCCATTCTGGCAAAGGCGCTCTCTACCTGGCTGCTGCACCGCTCGACAACGATTATACCAATTTGCAGAAACATTCTTTCTTTGTTCCGATGATGTACAAGATAGCTTTCAATAGTATAGTTTCCTCCGAGCGACTTTCGTATTCTTTCCAGGAGCCTACCATTGCAATAGATTTGGGCGAAGAACATCAGGCGAAGGCCAATGCTATTTATTCTTTGCAAGGAAAAGATTTTAATATCATCCCTGCGCAATGGACCTCCTCTGATCTGTTGATGCTTGATCTTCCTTCCGAACAAATGCGCGCAGGATTTTATGATTTGATCCTAGATGGAAAAGTACAAAAGACGATTGCTCTAAACTATGGCAAGCAGGAATCCCGCATGGATTGCTATACTTCGGATGAATTGAAGAAAATGACTGCACAGTATAAAAATGTAAAAATCTATAATACTGAAAACAGCGATCAATTTACTGACTCTTTCCGCCAGGATAATCTAGGTACTCCTTTGTGGAAATATTTCCTCATCGGCGCCTTGCTGTTCCTGCTAATTGAGATCTTGCTGATCAGATTTTGGAAATAAAAAATTACTACTCTTACAAGTATGAAAATATTAATAAAAAACGCAACGATCGTAGACTTGAATGGCCCTTTCAACGGCCAGGTGAAAAGTATATTGGTAGAAAATGGTAAGATCCGTTTTGCCGATCCGTCTGTGTCTGCCGATCAGATCATAGAAGGAAAAAAACTTTGCGTTTCCATTGGTTGGTTTGATATGCGTGTTACTATGGGAGAGCCAGGTTTGGAGCATAAAGAAGATATAGACTCTGTCTCCGCTGCTGCTGCTGCCGGTGGTTTCACGGCCATTGCTTCTATGCCTAATACCAAACCTCCGGTACAGACCAAGGATGCTGTCTCCTATCTGCGCAACCGTACAGGAGGTTCGCTGGTTGAGATATATCCAATTGCTTCGGTTACGCTTGGCAACAAAGGAGAAGAGCTTACCGAAATGATCGATCTTCATACTGCAGGCGCCGTAGCTTTTTCTGATGGTGACAAACCTGTATGGCATACCGATGTGATGCTCAAAGCGCTTCAGTATACACAAACGTTCGAAGGTCTGGTGATCAACCATGCGGAGGATAAATTACTCACGCACGGCGCGCAGATGAATGAAAGCTTGGTGAGCACAAGACTTGGCCTGAGAGGTTTCCCAAAACTTGCCGAAGAGCTTATGGTGGCAAGAGATCTGCAAATTCTTGAGTACACAGGTGGAAGACTTCACTTCGCGCATGTTTCAAGCCCCGGCTCACTGGATCTGATCCGCACGGCTAAGAAAAAAGGATTACAAGTAACTTGCGAGATTGCCGTATACCAGTTGGTGTTGAATGAAGAACTGCTGACGAGCTTTGATACCAATTATAAAGTAAATCCTCCGCTTCGTGCGCAACAAGACATAGAAGCTTACTGGAAAGCCATCGCTGACGATACAATTGATGTGATCGTTTCGGATCATATTCCGCAAGATGTAGAAAGTAAAAATCTCGAATACGATCTGGCAGACTTTGGAATGATTGGCTTGGAAACAATGTTCGCCTTGCTCAATACCTACAATAAAAACATCCCGCTGGAAAAACTCGTCGCCAAATTTACGCAAGTGCCGAGAGATCTTTTGAAAATAGAAAAGCCTTCGTTGAACGAAGGTGCAATCGCGGAGCTCACCGTATTTGATCCGGAAGAAAGCTGGACCTACGAGGAAAAAAATATTCAATCAAAATCTAAAAACTCTCCGTTCGTCGGACAAACCTTGAAAGGAAAGGTGAAGGCAGTGGTGAAAGGTAAATTGGTGAAAGTCGGATCTTGATCTACTGAACTTTCAATATTGATAGAATTGAAAATGAAATAAAAAAGTGAAGGAGAGTGTGAGAATAATTGAGAATTATATAATTTTGTGACAACCTTAACTCAAACATATTTTTTAGACATGGAAGGACAAGAATTCACAAATCTTTTAGAATTTATCAGAAAAGGGGTCATTAACCTAAATAAAACCCAGGTTGAAGCGTACAAAAAAATTGATGACAATTTTGATTCAATCGACAAACGACTTGCTACACTGGAAGAGAGTATAAGCAAATTAACAGAAGATTCTGAAAGTTCTTTTACCACGGTAGGTAAAAAAATAGATGAACTGAAATATGAAGTTCACAAGATCCAGAAAGTTTCTAATTATTCAGAAGAATACGAAAATCTTATGAAGATCGTAAAATAGAAAAGGAGGCAAGCGCCTCCTTTTTTGCTGTAATTCAAATTCAATTAGTGGAGTAATTTATTTTTAACTAAACCATATGTATAAGTACCCATCACAGCTGCCGCCAGTGCAGCGGCCATCACAGTAAAGCCGTTTCCTATCAGAGCAAACAGTGGCCCCGGACATGCTCCGGTGAGCGCCCATCCTAAGCCGAAGATCAGTCCGCCTGGAAAATAACCTTTATGGTATTTTTTAGGTTCTATTTTTATAGGTTCACCCTGAATTGTTTTGATATTAAATTTTCTGATCAGCCACACAGAAAGCATGCCCACAGCTACTGCCGAGCCGATGATGCCATACATATGGAAAGACTGAAAGCGAAACATTTCCTGGATCCTGAACCAGGAGATCACTTCTGCCTTAGTAAGCACAATCCCGAAAAACATTCCGATCAAAAGAAATTTCAAATAGCGCATAAACATTAGTATAGAATGAAAGGTAAAATAAGATGTGTCATGAGCAATCCGCCGGCGAAGAAACCGGCTACGGCTATAAGCGAAGGCCAGTTCATGATTGAAAGTCCCATGATAGCGTGGCCGGAAGTACAGCCGTCGGCGTAGCGTGTGCCAAAGCCTACAAGAAAACCGCCGATTATAATTAAGGTAAAGCCTTGCCAGGTGGTCAAGGCAGACCAGTTGAATAATTCAGCGGGATTCATGCCCGTGGTATCCTGAATTCCCAGGCGATGCATATCGTGTATAGTAGCGTCAGAGATTTCTACAGTAGGATTTAAAAATGTGGCGGCAATCCATCCGCCGAGCAAGATCCCTGTGACAAGTACAAGGTTCCAGATTTCTTTTTTCCAATCGTATTCAAAGAAGTCCACTTTCATTGGAGTACACATTGCACATATATGTTTGAGCGAGGAAGAAAGCCCGAAAGATTTATTTCCCAGCAATAGCAAGGCGGGTACCATCAGTCCGATCAATGGGCCGGAGATATACCAGGGCCAGGGTTTTTGGATCAGTTCCAGCATATGGTTTTATATTTGTATTGTTTATAACATTAAATTATATAAAAAGATTTTGACCTCCTGCATAAATAAAATTATAATCAAATTCGTACCACCGATTTGCCCTTTATCAAGATCAAACTCAATAGATACTCACGAAAAAAAGACTTATATTTAAACATGCTCTTCAACAGTTTCCAGTTTCTAATTTTCTTCCTGGTAGCAATTTTTATTTATTACCTGATCGCACAACGCTATCGATGGATTTGGCTTCTTTTTTCCAGTTGTGTTTTTTATATGGCCTACAAACCCGGTTACATTCTTGTGATCTGGGCGATCGTTCTGATTGATTACTGTGCAGCCTTGCTAATCGAGCGGAGTGTTGATCAAAGAAGAAAGAAGCTTTTGTTGGCAATTAGTTTGATCAGCAATATCGGCATTCTTGCTTATTTCAAATACCATAATTTTCTTTTAGAAAGCGTTGAAGCAATCTTTGACTGGAGCAATCATCCCCGTCATTTCCGCATGCATGAACTGGTCTTGCCGCTTGGACTTTCTTTTCACACGTTTCAATCTATGTCGTACACGATTGAAGTAGCCAAGGGTAGACAGAAAGTGGAAAAACACTTAGGCTATTTTGCTACTTATGTATTTTTCTTTCCGCAGATGGTAGCAGGGCCGATAGAGAAATATGCAACGCTCGGAAAAGAACTTCATAAAACGATCCATTTCCAGTATGCCAATATCAGCAATGGGTTTCGCCTGATGTTGTATGGATTGTTTGTAAAAGTAGCCCTGGCAGACAGCCTGTCGGTGCTGGTGGATCCTGTGTTCGAACATCCTGAATATTATACCACTGCTACGCTTTGGATCTCGGTTTTCTTTTTTTCAATCCAGATCTATGCCGATTTTTTAGGATACTCTACGATCGCGGTAGGGGTGGCAAGTTGTTTGGGAATACATTTAATGGATAATTTTAATCATCCTTATTTTTCGCTCAACCTGATCGACTTCTGGAAGCGTTGGCATATTTCGCTTACCAATTGGTTTAGAGAATATGTTTATTTTTCCTTAGGAGGAAACAGGGTAAATTATTTTCGCTGGCTCAGAAATATATTATTGATCTTCGCGCTGAGCGGCCTCTGGCATGGTGCAGACTGGCATTATATCTGGTGGGGAATTGCACATGGTATTTTCTATTTATTGGAAACTCCTCTTAATGGATTAGCCATAAAAAATAAATTCATAAAAGTTGTAATGATCCTTTCAAATTTTGTTTTGATTTCCTGGATCTGGATTTTATTTCGCGCAAAGGATTTGAAAACGGCAGGATTTATTTTTACAAATTTATTTGAAAAGCACGAAGATAAAGTGTTCTCCGAAATACCGTATAAAGTTTTCTTTCTGCTAATAGTATTCGGTGCGATCGAATACTTTACAAGAAATAAACGTTTTGATCAATGCCTGCAAAACCAGTCGCTTGTGGCGCGTTGGAGTACATATACAGTATTACTTTTCTGCGTATTACTGTTTTGTGAAATTCATTCCAAACCATTTATCTATTTTCAATTTTGATCTATGAAAACAGTATTCTATAAATCGTTGGTTGGAATAGTTTTGATAGCCTTGTTGTATCTTCTTTGCAATGCGATCTATCGTAAAATATACTGGCAGGAAGATTTGAAGAAAAATGACGAACACCATTTGCTCGAACAATTTCAAAACGGCGTTCAGCAATCCGACATACTTTATTTCGCCGAATCGTCCAACGCGAGTTTTGTGCCTTCCGATTCGATCCGGAAATCTATCTCTTCCTTGACGAATGACTATTATCCCAACCTCCGTATCGGTGCGGTAGAAAAAGGAGCGATGCATGCAGGAATTTTTAAAACATTGATCCGTCAAATCCCGGATAGCAGCAAAGTAAAGGCGATCGTGGTGACTATGAACTTACGTTCATTCGGTATAATATGGATCAATTCGATCTATGAAAATTACTGCGAGCAGTTGAGTATTTTGTATAGCGGAGATCCGCCGTTGTATAACAAACTTAGGCTAGTGTTCAAAATGTACGATTATGAAGAAGATTGGCAACGAAAAGAAAGATGGATCAAAGAATTTAAGGATGTGAAGCTCAAAGCCCCGTTCCCGTTAAAGTATCAGACCATTCATCAGTGGGACAAAGAATTATTCGCCTTACCTGATTCTGCTAATTATAACAAAGTATTGGCTACTCAGTTTGTGAAATTATTCGGTTTTAATATCGACACGGTTTCTAATCCGCGCATAAAAGATTTTGATGAGATTGTAAAAATATGTCAGAAGAAAAATATCCATTTGTATTTTAATCTTTTGGCAGAAAACACACAAGCTGCGCAGCAATTGACCGGCAACGAATTGGTACAAATGATGCTCATTAATAAAAATTTATTAATCGATCGTTACCAGAAAAATGGAGTGACGGTGGTAAACAATTTACAACTGGTGAACGACGAAGATTTTACCGACCGTGATTTTCCTTCCGAACATTATGATCAAACAGGCAGGCAGATCATTGCAGCCAACCTGGCTAAAGCATTGCAAAAAGATTTTTCGCAGTATTACAAAGAGCCGAAATGATCTATTTATTAAAGGCGAAACAACTTCAACGCATTTTCAGTAGTGATCTTTTCTACTTCCTCCACCGGAATATTTTTTAGATCGGCTACTTTTCTTGCTATGATAGGGATGTAGGAAGGCTCATTTCTTTTGCCGCGATAAGGCATAGGCGCCAGGTAAGGGCTATCTGTTTCGAGCACGATATGTTCTAACCCAACGGAAGGAATTATTTTATCCAAACCACCATTTTTAAAAGTCACTACACCACCAATTCCAAGTTTGAAACCAATGGAGATCACTTCCTCTGCTTCTTCCATGTTGCCGGAGAAACAATGAAAAATTCCCGTAAGCGTATTGCTTTTTACCGACTTGATCACATCCATCGTTTCACGAAAAGAATTCCTGCAATGGATCACAATGGGTAGACGATGTTTCTCTGCCAGCGCCAATTGGATCCTGAGCGCTTCTTCCTGCTGTGTTTTGAAACTTGTATCCCAGTAAAGATCGATCCCGATCTCACCTACTGCAGAAAACGAACGTTTGTTTAGCCAGTCTTCTACAAGGTACAGCTCTTTTTCAAAATCTTTTTTTACATAACAGGGATGAAGTCCCATCATAGGAATACATTGCTGAGGATATTTCAATTCCAGCTCCATCATTTCATCAATAGACGTATGATCCACGTTGGGCATATAGATCTTTTGCACCCCCACTTCCCAGGCCTTATCCAGCATGGCCTGGCGGTCTTCTTTAAATTCCTCGGCATAAATATGGGCGTGTGTATCGATGTACATAAGAAGTTATGAATGTTGAGTTATGAATTATGAATGTATTTGAAACTTCACTTTGATAAAGCTAGCGATATAGGGGAAGAAAAAAAAGTATAAAAAATAGTTATGGATTATGAGTTACAAAATTTTCATCCGTAACTCATAATCTATAACTCATAATTCTAAAGATCCAAAATCGTGAATTCCACTCTTCTGTTCTTAGCCTTGTTTGCCGGTGTGGTATTTGGTACCACTGGTTTAGTCTGGCCGTATCCTTTAGAAGAAATTCTTTCGTCGGCGATGCCTTTGCTTTCCAGGTATTTGGCTACAGCGGCCGCGCGGTTGTTGGAGAGCGTGAGATTGTTGGCGGCTTTACCTACGTTGTCCGTATGTCCGCCGATCTCTATTTTCACTTCAGGGTATTCGTTCAGGAAGGATACTACCTTATCAAGCTCTACAAATGATTCTTCTTTTAGAGTAGCTTTTCCTGTTTCGAAGAATACGTTGTTGAGTTTCACAGAAGAACCAACTTCAAGTGGAGAGAGGTAAAGGTCTTTGTAAATTTTCACCGGAGTACTTTCTTTGCTCAGGTCTATCGGTTCAAATACAGGGAAGTATTGCGGAGCGGCAGCGTTTACAATATATGACTGGCCGATCGGGATTTCCATATAATAATCTCCGGTATTTTTATCGATGCGTGCATTTTCAAATACTACATCGTTTACTTTGATCGTAGTAGGGACCTTTGCAGGCAGCGGTTTGTTTGACTTGCGGCTTAGGACTTTCCCGGTAAGAGTAGCCATTAATTTTATTTCTGTTGCATACAAGTTTTTGTCCATCACCTGGTATTCGTCTACGGCATTTAAGTTCAGGTATTCCACATCAGGAGTAAATTTGTCGGCAAGCACTTGTAGGCTGTGGTTGCTGCCATAGGGCACTTTGATCTGGTAAGTGCCGTTGTTAAGATCAATGATCACTGAATCTGTGATCACGCCGTCCAGCGCTACTCTTGGATTTGTATAAGCAGGAATTCTGGTATTTGTTTTTCTGTTCAGCATTTTACCTTGTACCAATACATAAGGCAATGGCGCTACTTTTAAGTTGATCGTAGTATCGGTATATTCCCGGATGCCTGATACATCAAGGATCTCAGGAGTAGAGACGAAATTTTTAACTTCCGCGTAGATCGAATATTTTTTACCTAAAGGTAATTTTATTTTATAGTTGGAAGAATCCGGATTCACGATGGCGCTGTCTACCACTTTACCATCAGCCATAATGGTGTATTTGTAACGAGTAGTGATCGGCGCATTTTTGCTGGTGTTGATCACCAGTCCGGTGATTACTACAAAAGGATTTTCTTCAAATATTTTTACGCGATAGATATCTGATTTTGCATTTCCTTCTTTATCCGAACAGAAATAAGCCCAACTGCCTTTGATGTTGGTTTTGTAATAAGAATCCCAGGCAGGTGAATTGATCGTGTCGTTCAGCATTACCGGCTCTGTCCATTTGCGGTAGCTATCGTCAATTCTCGTTGAACGCATAACGTCGAACAGCTCGCCTTTAAAGCGGTTGGCTGAAAAGTACAGGTATTGATTATCGGCGCTCAGGAAAGGCGCTTCTATGCTTCCGTAATCATTGATGTTGCGGATTTTTTTAGGCTTACCCCATTTACCTTTGCTCGATTTTCTGCTGATAAAAATATCAAGTACTTCGCGATTCCATTTTTTAGTATAGGTGAACAAAAGTGTATTTTGATCAGTGCTCATGTAGGCATTGCTCACAGCGCCTTTGTTTTGTTTGGAGTAGGCAGGAATTTTGATCTTTTTTGGTTTGTCCCAACTGCTGTCGCCTGTAATCGCTACGGTACTCAGTCCGCGTTTCTTCCATTTTACATTTTTCTTGGAATAAATACCACTAACCACCAATTCTTTTCCGTCTTGCGAAATGGAAACGATGCCATTGTTTCTTGCCGTATTCAAAGGGAAAGGCAAGTGCTTAGCCTGTGACCAACTGCCGTCGGGAAGAAGTTTTGCATACCATATATCCATACTTTCATCTTTGCCAAAAGTATTTTCCGGGTGATTGATCCTGTTAAAATAAAGTGTTTTCCCATCAGGAGAAATGACAGGATTAATGTCGCTATATTCTGTATTGACGCCACCTTTGAGCTTCTGAGGAATGAAAGAGCTCTGTCCTAACAATAAAAAATTGTTTAGAATCAGGAAGCATAAAAGTAAACTTTTTTTCATAAGTGCTTTTTTCAAAATTATTATAAATAAGGTTGTAGTTAGTCTTCGTGTGTTTGTCTTTCAGGTAGACGTGTTCTTCCAAAGACAAGGTTTACCCCGGTACGTACACTGAGATTATTGGTGTTGAAAGGGTTTAGCACAAGCATATTATCGCCCACCACGTAGATCTGGAAAGGCCCAGGTTTGAGCATCAATCCGAAGCCCATATTGTTGTAGCTATTTTTGCGTACGTTGTACGATATTACAAAATTCAGAATTCTTCCGGCTCTTTGGATAAAGGCAACCGAACCTGCGGGACGTAAGCCATGATAAAATTCTCCGTATCCTGTCAGGGCTATCTTAGTATTTCTGCCAAGACTATAAGCGGCCGATAAATAAACAGAAGGTGTCAGCATCGTTCTATAATGGGAGATCTTTTTCTGATCGAGGTGGAATCTTTTGCTCAATGTATCTACGTAATCGTTGAGTGCTACATCTCCTTTGTTTACAAGGCTGTCGAGGCTAATTCCTTGAAATTGATAAGTACCGTTGATAGCATAAGATTGTGCATTTGTTTTCCAGTTGATAAAGCCAATGTTGTTCAGTGCACCTGTAAAGCTCCATCTTTTATTCGGAGTATAGGAAGCGCCCAGGTCTGCACCAAGTCCTTTGTTACTGAAATTTTCGATCGAGTTGAGAAGATTGATATTCTTGCTGTCGTAAGGAATTACAGAAGCAGAATAGGCTTGCATATTGGCCGATAACGTATGTTGATAAAATGCATTGTCAATTGAGACTGTACCACTGGAGCGTGCGGTATAGAAATCGTTCAACCCCTGAAGGAATTTCAGACGAACACCGTAGCGCCATTTGCCTCCGTCTTTTGCACGGGTAAGGCCCAGTGCGTATTCATTATACTGCATGGCATTGATGCCAAGGTTATTCAGATCTACCGAGCTGCCGATGTACTGTGCGTTTCCATACCAGGCAAGACTGAAAAGATCGCGCGGGAAATTGAAACGAATATTGGTGATGTTGGTAGCATTCAACGAAACATAAACATTTCTCACCTTTACACGGAAGCTTAACAGATCTATGGCCGTGCTTGTGTTTAGATAGTTGTTCGTCTTAGCCATTTTTGCGATCGCCTTATCCAGGTTTACCTGATATGAGGTATCACTTGTTTTTACTACATGTATATCCTTAGCTACAAAAGGAGAGAAGTACACATTGCTATACAAGGAAGAGATTGCCGGCAGGCCTATACTTACTTTTTGCTCCGGTACCGCTGTAGGATTTACATAAGTAGATTGAAATACATTGTTCATATGAAACAATGTCATTTCATGCTGCCCGAAAGATGCGGTACTTAGCGTAAGCAGGATGAAAAAAATAAATAAGTTCTTGTTCACTGTATATAATAATTAAGATCGTTCGTTCATTATTTCTTATTGAGGTTCACCGACAGTTTGGCTTTCATCCCCAGGTTGATCAACAGGTAATCGGAATCAATATTAGAGACGCTGTTGGTCGTGAGGTTGTAATAGAAATACATGTTCTTATTTTTCGTCAATCTATTGTATCGGGTCTTGTCTATCTCAACGGTCAGTTCTTTAACGAGCTTAGGATTGCCCGGATCAATTATGCGCTGGTTGGCATCAAAGAGCGAATCGACATATACACCACTGTCGTCGGCAAAATAAATTTGTGCGAATCCGCTAAATGGGAAGGTATTTTCAAAGCGAAGTTTAAATTCAACTTCTTGGAAAAGCGATTCCACAGAATCCTGATCAGTAGGCAGCTCAATGCTGGCAGTGTCTGTCATGGTAACACTCGTAAAGCCCGGTACTTTAGGGATCGTATCGTTGAGCGTTATTTTCTTTTCCAGAAAAGGAACCGCAATCTCTGGCTGGTAAGTCCAGGTGTTTACTTTTTTAAAATCATCCAGATCTTTTTTATAACAGCCGGACAACAGGAGAGTAATGCAGGAAGCCGATAATAACAGTATCCATACATGTTTGTTTAAAAAAGACATATGTTTATTTTAAAGGTTTATTAATATCAATACTAGAAAAAAAAGAGCATATTGTGTTTATATTTATATCTAAAATTAGGATTTTAAATATAAAACATAGGTTTTTAAGAACATCTGATTCATAGGTAATTTTTATAAGAGCATGATCAACAAGGTAATAGATTCAGTTGAAAAAGCCATAGCCGATATTACGGATAATTCGGTAATAATGTTCGGCGGATTTGGACTTTCTGGTATTCCGGAGAATAGTATTGCCGCTATTTTAAAGGCGAATACTAAAAATTTGACCTGTATTTCAAACAATGCGGGGGTAGATGGATTCGGATTGGGACTTTTATTGAAAAATAAGCAGATCAAAAAAATGATTTCCTCTTATGTAGGAGAAAACGAAGAATTTGAAAGGCAACTCTTGTCGGGAGAACTGGAAGCAGAGCTGATTCCCCAGGGTACGCTGGCAGAGCGCATCCGTGCAGGCGGCGCGGGGATTCCTGCGTTTTTTACTCCAGCAGGCGTGGGCACGGAAGTAGCTGAAGGCAAAGAAACACGCGAGTTTGACGGCAAGTTGTACCTCATGGAAAGATGGCTGCGCGCCGATTTCAGTATTGTGAAAGCCTGGAAAGGTGATACCGCTGGAAACCTTATCTACAAAGGCACCTCACGCAATTTCAATCCGATGATGGCCGCTGCAGGCCGTATCACTATTGCAGAAGTAGAAGAGTTAGTGCCGGCAGGTGAATTGGATCCAAACCAAATTCATACTCCAGGTATTTATGTAACGCGTATTTTTAAAGGAGAGAAATACGAAAAAAGAATTGAGAATCTTACCGTGCGTACGGAGTAGCATTGTAGGAAAAGTATAAAATAATTAATTCTATAATTACGGGTTCATCTTTTTAAATAATAAATTATAATGTTGATGATCAGCTGTTTTTGTATTTTTAAATCTGGTTCCAAGCTATATGTTTTTAACCTTTTTTTATATTCTCCTGCTATTGTGACCTGCTGATATCTTCCTAAATTTGCAATATAAATTTAACACCAATGAAACAACTAAACCGCTGGCAGATCGATTGCACACATACTCCTGAAACTATTGACAGGATCTTATTACCTATCCGCAAAAGAGGGTTGAGTGTAAACAACCTTAATTACCAGAAAAAAGACAACGGGCATGCAGTGTGTACGATTGAGTTTGAAATTGAAGAGTCGGATATTGAACGAGTATACAAAAATCTTATCCGCATCTACGACATCCTTGGTGTGACCAGGCTTAGCTAAGTGTTATAGAATTATCCTCATACTATTTCTTTTAGAAACAGATAGCCGGATGCCAGATACCGGATGAGTGCGATAGTAAGTATCTTATTGACTTAATAAAGAACATATCTGGTATCCGGCATCTGGTATGCATTATTAATTTAATACTTATATGTCGAGTTCAAAAAGCAAATCGGTTCCCTTATATGGTATTGAGATCTTTTCCCGCAAAGAAGGGAAAAGACAATACGAAGTGGAAGTTTTTGACAGCAACCGGCATTTTGAAGTACACTATCCACACCGTCACGATTTTTTTGAGATCCTTTTTCTGACGAATGGTCATGGCATGCATACGATCGATTTCAAAGATTATACGATCAAACCAAACTCTATATTCTTTCTTTCGCCAGGACAAATTCATTCGATCTCGCTTTCCAAAGATATCTACGGATACATCTTTCTTTTTTCTCCTGAGTTCTTCCTGATCAATAAAACAGATAAAAATAAGATCTTCGAATTTCCTTTCTTCTACAACACAAGCGATGAAAATCCTCCGCTGGAATTGAGTAATGCAAACGATATAGAATTCCTAAAACAATTGTTTGTAAAAGGCTGCGAAGAAAATATAGCTCACGCACCCGACTCCGAAGAAATAATTCATGCAATCCTGGATCTAATCCTGATGTATTGCAAAAAGCTTTATCCTCAACAGTCCGGCGGCTCTGGTATGAAGAAAGGAAGGTTGATGGTGAAAAAATTCAAGCAGCTGATCGAAGAGCGGTACAAAGAAAATTTTTCTGTGAAAGACTACGCCGAGTTACTATCTGTAACGCCTAATCATTTGAACGAAACAGTAAAAAACGTAATGGGTCGCACCGCATCAGATCTGATCGAAGAAAAAATGATCATCGAAATAAAAAAACTTTTGCTGCATACCGACCTCACCGCTACAGAAGTAGCCGACACACTCAACTTTTCCGATCAATCGTACTTCTCTAAGTTTTTTAAAAAACATGTAGGCATGGCACCCGGAGAATTCAGGGCTGATAAGAAATGAACCGTTCTAAACTTTCCATCCGATACCAGGAACAAGAGCTACTAAGCACTTCTATGGCAGACCCTGGACTGTATAAAACTTATCACCATCAATCGCTTCATACACTTTCGGGTATTGAACTGCATAATTTTTCATTTGAAACCAAACGCGCCCACCGGCTTACATCGGAATATACGCAGCCCGGATATAAGATCACGTTATGTGCAGAGGGATATGCAGAAAATATTTCTTCGCGAAAAGAGAAGTATTATTTTGCTTCTATGCATGCACTGAGATACAAGATCAGGCAAGGAAGCTCAGAAAGTCTTTTGAATAAAAATTCGCAAGTAAACATCACTCATATTTATCTCCCCGATTCATTGAAGCCTGAAGAAGGATGGCCGGGAGAGGACGCTATTCAGTCTTTTACAATTTCACCATTCCTTTTGCAACAAGCGCAACTACTACTATCCAGGCATAGTAACACAGTCTTTGAAAAATTTGAAACAGAATCAAAATTGTTTGAGTTGCTATCGTATTTGATAAAGCCTTTATCTTCAAGTTTAGAAAAAAATATTTCTCCGTCCATCATCGAAGTCCGCGATTTTTTGGAAGCCAATAGAGAAGGGATACAAAGCATCAAAGCGCTGGCGCGAAGGGCAGGAGTAAATGAATTCAAACTAAAGAAAGAATTCAAAGCCCTAACGGGAAAAGGAATTTTTGAATACCAGCAAGACCAGATACTTGAAACAGCACGTTTGTTGATCGTTGCAGGTGCTACGGTGAAGGAAACAGCAGAAAAGGTAGGGTATAATCATACGGGAAATTTTTCAAAAGCCTTTTATAAAAAATTCGGTTACCATCCTTCAAGTCTTCATCATTCCTGATCGCATCTTTTATACTCCCGATTGGATATCTGTTTATTTATGCGTCGGGATGATCTTTGTAAAAAAAGATCATGAAAGCCTACAGCATACACCGGCATGGCCCGGCCAGCGAGGTATTTGAGACAATCTCATTGCCAATTCCCGAACCAGAAGAAGGCGAGCTACTGATCCGGGTAAAAGCTACGTCCATCAACCCGCTTGATATTCGGATCCGAACAAGCTCTGTCAAGCCCCGCACCTTTCCTCTTATTCTCGGATACGACGTAAGCGGCGTAGTAGAAAAAATTGGAAGTAGTGTAATTAATTTTAAACCCAATGATCGTATATACGCTTCGCCGCATGTATACCGCCAGGGAGCCAATGCCGAATATGTTGTGGTAAAGGCAGCCCTTGCCTGCCAGATGCCTGAGATTTCCTTTGAAGCCGCTGCCGCGGTACCGCTCGCAGGCCTGACAGCCTGGGAAGCATTACACGATAAATTGAAAATTCCGTCCGGAGAGACAATCTTGATCCACGGAGGAGCAGGAGGAGTGGGACATTTCGCTATTCAGTTTGCCAAATTGCATGGATGCAAGGTGATTACTACCGCAGGAAGGGAAGAGTCAAAAGAATTTTGTAAAAAACTAGGCGCCGATCTTGTGCTTGATTATAAAGAAGATTGGGACGAACAGTTGAAGGAGAAATACAAAAACGGACTGCAATATATTTTTGATACGGTAGGAGGAGACACCTTCCTTCGTTCGGGCTCACTGGCAGCGGTGAATGGCAATATTGTAACCATTCTTCCTGTGAATTATGAAAAGTTAGGATATACTTTTCTCACGCGCAATATTAATTTGTTTTACGAATTCATGGGCGTACCATCTGTCTATAATATAGCGCCGGAGACACAAGGGAAAAAACTGGAGATCCTAAAAAATTTTATCGAAGCAGGTTTGCTAAAGCCGCATATAGGGAAAATATTTCCATTTGAAAAGCTTGCGCAAGCCCATGAGTGGATGGAGCGGGAGCACACGTTAGGAAAAATTGTGGTAGTGTCTGAACCTTGATTCTATATGTGAAGCGTTATCTAATGTTGACAGCAGGGTGATTGTTTGTGGGGACACAAACAATGACGAAATATGTTAGGAGAGATTGTGTTTGTTTTAAAAAAAATACACCTATAAGGTTTCTGAAAACCTTATAGGTATAGACTCTCCGGACCCCTTCTACGGAGAGCGGTATAAGCGAATTAGTTTTTAGGAAAGATCCCGATCGAAGCAAGGTGCGTGATGAAATCGGAATTAGTTTGTTTTTCGTTTTCCAGGCTTTTCAAAATTTCAGGTTTAGGAATATTGAAGTCATAGAGCTCAAAAATGTTGGAAAGATATTTTACAAATTTTTCTTTTGACTTTGCCTTGTCAGTTCCCCAGTCCATATCGCCCACTTTCGCTTTCAGAAAGGGCTCCATGTCGTCAAATGGATTTACATCATGTACAGGACTGTCGGAAACGCTGAAGTACATTTTAGAGATCCAGCGGAATTTGTTTTCGGGGGTGAATTCTGTTTTTTCGCTCATATGATCGTTGTTTAAAAAGTTTATTAATCATTGATATTACTTAAAAAAAAGATTTCATTCAATGGTTTGGAAATAAATTTGTGTAAAAGAAAGGTTTCTGTCATTGAGCGCCTTTAGCTAACAAAATCCATAAAAACTACCTAAACTTCCAGAGAAAGGACGCATACAATCCATCCTTTCTGTACCATCTTTGCAAGAGGAATGACTTCCTAGTTTTCAAGAAACATAAAAATCAAAAACCTATAAAAATGGCTAATTACTTTAATACGCTTCCTTTAAGAGAAAAATTGAACCAACTAGGCGTTTGCGAATTCATGGACAGAAGTGAATTTTCAAAAGGCGTAGAAGCATTGAAAGGCAAAAAGATCGTGATCGTGGGTTGCGGTGCACAAGGCTTGAACCAAGGCTTGAACATGAGAGACTCTGGCCTCGATATTTCTTATACGTTGAGAAAAGAAGCAATCGATGCAAAAAGACAATCCTGGAAAAACGCTACCGACAATGGCTTCAAAGTTGGTACTTACGAAGAGCTGATCCCTTCTGCTGACCTGGTGATCAACCTGACTCCGGACAAGCAACATACTGCTGTAGTAAGCGCTGTAATGCCATTGATGAAAAAAGGTGCTACTCTTTCTTACTCTCATGGCTTCAACATCGTGGAAGAAGGAATGCAAATTCGTAAAGATATCACCGTGATCATGGTGGCTCCTAAGTCTCCGGGATCTGAGGTGAGAGAAGAATATAAAAGAGGTTTCGGTGTGCCTACGTTGATCGCTGTGCACCCTGAAAACGATCCGGAAGGAAAAGGCTGGGAGTATGCAAAAGCCTATTGCGTAGGTACCGGTGGAGACAGAGCAGGTGTGCTTCGCTCTTCTTTCGTAGCAGAAGTAAAATCTGACCTGATGGGCGAGCAAACAATCCTTTGCGGCCTTTTGCAAACAGGTTCTATCCTTTGCTTCGACAAAATGGTAGAAAAAGGAATCGACAAAGCATATGCAGCAAAACTGATCCAGTACGGATGGGAAGTGATCACCGAATCTTTGAAACACGGTGGTATCACAGCTATGATGGACAGACTTACCAACCCTGCAAAAGTAAAAGCGTTTGAATTGTCTGAAGAATTGAAATTGATCATGCGTCCTTTGTTCCAAAAACATCAGGACGATATCATGAGCGGAGAATTCTCTTCTACCATGATGACCGACTGGAAAAATGACGATAAGAATCTTCTTACCTGGAGAGCGGCTACAGCAGAAACAGCTTTCGAAAAAACTGCTGCAGGTGATATGAAAATTTCTGAGCAGGAATATTATGACAACGGACTTCTAATGGTAGCCATGGTTAGAGCTGGTGTAGAGCTTGCCTTTGAAACAATGACCGAGGCAGGTATCAAAGATGAATCTGCTTATTACGAATCACTGCACGAAACTCCATTGATCGCAAATACAATCGCTCGTAAGAAATTGTTTGAAATGAACAGAGTGATCTCCGATACTGCTGAGTACGGCTGTTACCTGTTTGACCATGCTTGTAAGCCACTGTTGGCAGACTTCATGAAGAAGATCGACAGCGATGTGATCGGTAAAAATTTCAATGCTGGAAAAGACAATGGCGTAGACAATAAGAAAATAATCGCCATCAACGAAGTGATCCGTTTCCACCCAATCGAGATCGTCGGAGCAGAGCTTCGCGAAGCGATGACTTCAATGAAACAGATTAGCTTAGGATAATACCTGAATAAATAATAATAGAAATCCCGGCTGGTTATACTAGCTGGGATTTTTTGTTTGTTGTAAATACCGTCATTGCGAGGAGTCGCTGCATAGCAGCGACGACGAAGCTAACAGATTGCTTCGTCAGTCGGCCTTCGGCCTCCTTCCTCGCAATGACGGTTTCAATTTTCAATTTATTATCTTGCACTCATGAAAAAGCAAACACTAAACAATCTCCCTCTCTGGCAATTCGAAAATCTTTCGGCAGAAAAAAACATTCGCCATTTCGTCTCTGGCCGTGATGGAGGCTATAGCGAAGGCTCCCTGGGTGGTTTGAATCTTAGTTATAAAGTAGGAGATAATCCGGAGCATGTACAAAAAAATCGTGCATTGCTGGCAAATGCTTTTTCTGTATCGGCGGATAAACTTATTTTTCCGGTTCAAACACACAGCAATTATATTAAAACAGTAACTGAAAAAATTACACCGGAAGATCTTGAAGATACCGATGCGCTGATCACTAATACCAAAGGAATTATGATCGCCGTGATGTCGGCAGATTGTGTGCCGGTGTTGTTGTACGATCCGGCAAAACAAGCAGTTGCTGCAATACATGCAGGCTGGCGAGGTACCGTGAGCGAGATCGTAAAATGTACGATCGAAAAAATGCAAAAAGAATTCGGAAGCAATCCTTCTGATATCATCGCAGCCATTGGTCCTTCGATCTGTGAAGAAGTATATGAGGTAGGAGAGGAAGTTATTAAGGCAGTAGAAAAAGTGTACGGTTCTAAAAATGGAATTATCACACGCGAACAAAACGGCAAAGGTTTTTGCAATCTCTGGGAAGCTAATAGAATTCAATTGATCAACGCAGGAGTGCTTTCAGCCAACATAGAAGTAGCAGCGATGTGCACCTATCAGAATGCCGACCTGTTCTTCTCTGCACGTCAATCAGGCAATACAGCGGGAAGGTTTGCGGCGGGAATTGGATTGGCTTAAAAAATTATACGTATTGCGAGGAAGAAGGCCGTAAGGCCGACTGACGAAGCAATCTGTTAGCTACGCAGCCTTGTTGTTTTGAAACTAGTCGTGATTAGAAATAGACACAGGCTCCATAGCTAACGGATTACTTCGTAGCGTGCCGCTATAGCGTCACATTTCTCACAATGACTTCCTAAAAATTAAGTATCTAAAATGGAACTACTCCTATACGTAAAACCCAATTCCAAAATAGACCAGATCAGTTACGATGAGCAAGGCAATTTAAAGGTCAGAATAAAAGCTTTGCCAGTAGACGGAAAGGCCAATAAATACCTGCAAGAATACCTGGCAGAAGTCTTCAAAGTATCAAAATCAAAGGTAAAGATCCTGAAAGGTACTACCAGCCAGCACAAAAAAATAGAGATCGAAGCTCCTGAAGTAGAGGTTTTGACAGTTTTACAATCCTTTAAAAAGCTTTAAATTTCTATAAAAACACAGTTTTGAAATTTTTTTGAAATAAAATATTACAATTTTTTATCTAAATAATTCCATTTTACGTATAATCTAATACCAAATAACACCATTATGAAAAGAGTGAGGAGTATAGCAGGTTTGATCGTGTTGGTATTTTTATGTTCAAGCTTGCTCATGGCAGAGTCCGACAGGGAGATGTTGGTAAAAAGATGGAAGGTGACCCAACACCAGAAGTCAGGTAAGGCAGTGCCCCTTACAGAGAACGATTTTATTCAATTAAGAAGCGACGGCGTATACGAACACGCGCGAAACAACTACTACGCAAAAGGAAGCTGGGCTTTGAATGCCGATGAGCTGGTTATCAACAACAATGGCGAGTATAAATGGAAGGTCGTTTCGATTTCTCCGAGCAATATGTCGCTCGTACGAGGTGCAGATGAAACTATGGATCTTCAGGTAGTGGAAATGCCTGCACCTGCACCGAAGGGAAGCTCCGTGAAGATGCAACAACTATGCACTGGCAAGTGGCGTCCAAACGAACATCACAAAGGCGCAACGGCAGCTAAATTTATGCCCTCTGATAATATCTCTTTCTTTGCCAACGGAACTTATGAAAAGATCATGAACAATGTGTATTCAAAAGGAGTCTGGAAGCTTAACAAAGAAGAGACAGAGCTTACCATCGACAGTGAAATGTGGAAAGTAGAAAATGTGTCGATGCTGATTATGAAGATTACCAAAATGCCAGAGACCGAGGAATTCATGGTCTTCGCACATACAAGATAAAAAATAGGTTATGTGTTAATTAGTGAATTAGGGAATTAATTTTTTTCAAGGATTATAAAGCGATAGTCAAATTTATTTTTCTCGTCTGCTTTATAATCCTTTTCTTCTTTTATAGTCCAGGCTTTTTTATCAAACCTAAAAAAAGTATCTGCTTCAAAGCGACCTCGTACTTCTGTCAAATAGATCCTGTCGGCCTTATCCAGGGCGAGTTTGTAGATCTCTGCTCCACCGGTGATCATGGCTTCTGTTTCGCCAGCTGCTGCTGCTTTTTGAAGAGCTTCTTCTATTGAGTTTACAACAATACATCCTTCGGCCTTATAAGATTGGTCGCGCGTAACGATTACTGTAGTTCGACCAGGCAGTGGCTTACCGATTGATTCGTATGTTTTTCTTCCCATGATCATATGATGGCCCATGGTTTTTTCCTTGAAAAATTTCAAATCAGCAGGAAGATACCAAAGGAGTTTTTTATCCTTGCCAATTGCGCCATCCAGGTCGGTTGCTACTATTATGGAGATTGTCATTTTGTTTCGTTGAATTATTGATGCCGGATACCAGATACTGGATTCCAGATGAAAATGCAAATGTTAGGTAGTTCTATCCGGTTCAGTTTTGAAATTACCATTGTAAATTTTAAATCATAAGTTTCCTTTTGTTTTCCGTCCTTTCCTTTTGCTGGCGTCCCCGCCAGCAAAATATAATTTTCCCCACGATAAAGTTATAGCTTGTATCCTCGCAGGAATTCTTCTACTGTCATTCTTTTCTTTCCTTCCAATTGCAGGTCTTTAATTGAAAGCACTCCTTGCGCAGTGTGGAAATAAAGATAACTCTTCTGGTCCGTTTCTATTTCGCCCGGAGCTTTGGTGGAATTGTCGGAAATTTTTTCTGTTTTGAAAATCTTCATTGTTTTTCCCTGTAGCTCTGTCCAGGCCGCCGGATAAGGGCTCAGGCCGCGGATGAAGTTTCGGGTTTCCTCCGCAGGTTTATTCCAATCGATCTTACAGGTTTCTTTGTGAATTTTAGGAGCCGATTTTAAAGTAGCAGAAAATTCCTGTGGCACAGGTTTGTAATTGTTTTCTTCAATTGCACGTACTGTTTTCAGTACGAGTCCGGCGCCTTTTATTTTTAATCGGTTATAAAGCTCTTCAAATGTATCGTTCTCACCGATCGTTTCTTTCTCGGCAAACAGAATATCGCCCGTATCAATTTCGTGTTGAAGGAAAAATGTAGTGCATCCTGTTTCTTTTTCTCCGTTGATGATCGCCCAGTTGATCGGCGCTGCGCCGCGGTATTGCGGAAGGAGTGAGGCATGAAGGTTGAACGTACCGATCTCCGGCATATTCCATACAGCTTCCGGAAGCATTCTAAACGCCACTACAATTTGCAAATTGGCCTGATAAGATCTTAACTCTTCTATAAATGCAGGATCTTTCAGGCTGGTAGGTTGCAGAAGAGGAATATTATGTTTCACTGCCACATCTTTCACCGGCGAGGTTTGGATTTTCAACCCACGGCCCGCAGGCTTATCCGGCGCGGTGATCACGGCTACTACGTTGTATCCTTGTTCAACCAGGATCTCCAGGCTCGGCACGGCAAAGTCTGGAGTGCCCATGAAAATGATGCGTAGGTTTTTAGTTGACATATAAATTATGAGTTATGAATTATGAGTTATGAATGTGAAATAGTTTGGTAACTCATAATTCAACATTCATAACTCACAATTTTAATTAAAGTCTTGATACAATAAATACTTCACCCGCATCTTCCGATATCGCTCCAACTCCGGCTGCCAGGATTTTTTGATCTCTTCTTCTTTCATCCCTTTTTTGATCTGTTCTTGCAACGTAGCATTGCCTGCCAGTTTGTTGAAGAAATTATTGAAGAATTTATCTTTCTCAGGAGAGCGTTGATAAGCGTCGATCAAATAGCTCAGATGAAATTTCATATCAGGATAGATTTTGCGAAGATCGGTGCCGTAGCAAACCTGATTTTCGTACAAAGGTTTTTTTGCTCCTTCGGTGCTTTTGGGAGTGAACTCAAAATTGCCATATTCTTTTTTCGGGGCGCCATAAAGCTGGAAGGGTGATTCCGTGCCGCGTCCCACGCTGATTACAGTGCCTTCAAACAAACAGAGGGAAGGATAAAAATAAATAGCAAGATCATTCGGTAAATTAGGCGATGGTTTTACCGGAAGGGAATAAAGCGTTTTGTGCGTATAATTTTTCATCGGGATCACGGTAAGATCGCAGACCTTGCCGCTGTCGAGCCATTTTTCTCCGTTGATCATTTTGGCCAGTTCACCTACCGTAAGTCCATGTACGACCGGGATCGGATGCATGCCTACGAAGGAGCGGTATTTCAGATCAAGCACTGGTCCGTCGATATAATAGCCATTCGGATTCGGACGATCGAGTACGATCATTTTTTTTCCATGATCCGCGCAAGCCTGCATCAGATAATGCATGGAGCTGATATACGTAAAAAATCGCGCGCCTACGTCTTGCAGGTCAAATATGATCAGGTCTACATCTTTCAGCTCTTCACGCGTTGGCTTTTTATGATCGCCATAGAGTGATACTAGAGGAATGCCTGTTTTGGCATCTACATCGTTCTGAATTTTTTCTCCGGCATCGGCGGTACCGCGAAAACCGTGCTCGGGAGAAAATATTTTTTTGATCTTTACTCCGGAAGAAAGCAGTGTGTCTACCAGGTGAGTTTTACCTACCAGCGAGGAAGGGTTGACCATGAGCGCTACATTTTTATTGCGTAGCAAGGCAAGGTATAATTCCGGTTGTCCGGCACCCATCACAATTTTTTCCTGTGCTTTCAGAGACACTGAAAACAGGAGAAATAATATGGATAAAAGTAAAACTGTTTTTTGTTTCATGTTTAATAAACTTGACCACGCAAAAATAGAACCATTTTTGGATCTATACCTTTTTATATCAAAAAGAATTGGGAAAGGAATCTGTATTTTTTTTACCGTTGTTGTAGAAAATATTCAGTATAAATTCGATCACAGATATTCGGATGATCGGTGCATTCTCTCTAAGAATTATACGATCGTATCAATTAAGATCACTTTGTCTTTACAGGAAAATTCCACTTGTAGATTTTTATCCGGATTTAGTATTATCCCATATCTTTTTTCTGCATTGTCCGACCATTCGTCTATCCGGTAACCTATAAAAGTTTGCCCTTTCCGGCTCACTGATTCTACCATCGTGCGAATGGATACGGGGCCACCTGGAGTGAGATAATCCTCCACCGGGCGTAAATATAATTCTGTACCGCCGGGAGTCAATAGATCGTCGAAGATCTTATTTAATTCGATATTCCCGGCAAGTTGAGCCATTACCATCCCGATCAGGTGATCGCTTACAATGTAATCATCGGCTTTGGTCACCTCGGCCAGGTTGCGGTTGCGAATGTCAAGTATCTCCGATACTACCGTGAAGCCATGGTTGGCCTTGTCTACGATGTGGCGCAGGTGCAGCAGTGTGATCAGCGTCAATGCATCGGCCGATTGGATGTCCATGTGGTCATAGCACAATAAGATCAGGTGATCGAAACGCTCGAGTCTGATTGATTCCAACAAAACTTTGCTTCGTATATTACCGCTGATACAAGACAGCTTTTGATTTTTCAGTGTAGCGGAGATCTCCTCGATCTGTGCTTCCAGAGACGGTACATCGGCTACTACCAGTATTTCTGAGCCTTTAATAAAATAGCTATCCAGTTCTTTGATGATCCCTTTTGATTTTGAATTCCATCCAAGGATCAGCGTATGCTGGGGTTTGGGAGTATAGCTTACTTTGTTGGATACCCTGGTTTCCTCTACTTGTATTTCTTTTTCCCAGGTAGGTAAGCAATGGGAGTGATGCAGACAAATCAATGAATCGTTTTCTGCCAGTTGAGTAGTTTTATCCGGGTTCAAAATAATTTCTCCGTCTGGCTTCCTTATTCCTATCGGACAGCCGTCTTTGCAATGCAACAAGATCTCCGAAAAAGTTTTATGAGTAAAAGAAGGATCTCTGAAATACAATAAATCAAATTCATTGAGATCGAGAATTTCATTGTATACTTCGCTAAGTCCTGATTGTAGGGAGCTCTGAACGGTCATGGTAGAAAACAGGTCTTCCATCACTACTGGTATTATCTCATCTTCTCCAATCATGCGGATGATATCGAGGTTGTCTTTGTCGCGGATCTCTACTACGATGTGGTATTTTTCTGTTTTTCGTTCGTGACTTTTGACAAGCGCCATTACAGTTTTCATTGCTTGTACATCGTGCAGGTCTTCTTCCGGTGCCAGTACCAAAATAGTTCTGGCTTCGTGCGGGTTTACCATCTCCAGGTCGCTTACGTCTAGTTGGTTTCCGCTCCGGCATACGATTACGATGTTGGGAAATGATTTTACTTTTGTATTGATTTCATCTTCCATTTCGATCTTGTCTTTATCGGCCAGGATCACGATGTAGGTTTTTTGGCGAAAGCGATTGGCTGCAGCCAGCCGTTTAAGCAGCGAAAAGATCATAGGAGACCAGCCTAAAATAAGGATGTGATTCTGGGCTGGCACAAATGTTTTGCCTTTACGAAGATCTTCCAGTGTTTGCGAAATACCGCTATTAATAATACCGATGAGTGTACTGACGATCAAAAGTCCCACAGTTGTAACCAGCAACATCACAAAACGAAAAGCCCATCCCAGGTCTCCATTAAGATTTCCGGGATCAAGCGTGCGCATGAGACTTACCCATAAGGCTTCCAAAAAACCTATATTGCGGTCATCCGGGTCGATCTGCAAAACGGTAACAACCACCGCAGCCAGCAAGACGATGAATATGGCAAATACTCCCAGCCAGAAGATTTGAGCTACAGGTCCTTTGTTGAGTGTACTATCAAACCAAAATCTGAAGCGGCTGCGGAAATTAGGAGTATAACGAGGCATAGCGTAAACAATCTGTTTTCAAGTTCTGATTTTTTTGGCAAAAAACGAAACGGCCGCACGATTATGAAGCGTATCTAATTGGTCATCTATTTACTTCAATGAGGCAAATCGTTTCCCCTTTAATTTTCGTTTTCTGACCCTATACTTAAATAGACAGTTGGTTTCATTAGTTTTTAACCCCTATCTTTACCTCACAAAATAAAACCATTTTTGAATCTATACCTTTTTATATCAAAAAGAATCAGGAAAGGAGACCGTGGCTCTTTTTCTTCTACGGTCTCTACCATTGCTGTCATCACGGTAGCGCTTGGGATCGCAGCTTTGATAATCTCATTTGCAGTGCTGGAAGGGTTCAAAAAAGAGATTCGAGACAAGATCTTTAGCTTAGGCGGACACCTGCAGGTTACGATGGCCGATAATAAAGAGTCGTTTGAAGAAAATCCATTTTCCAGCAATACTTCCTTCTATCACAATTGGCGCCAGATGGACCAGGTGGAACAGCTGCAATCTTATTTTCATAAAGCAGGCTTACTTCAAACCAAGGAAGAAGTGATCGGCGTGATCCTGAAAGGGATCGGGAAGGATTATGACAAAACTAAATTTCAAAAAAATCTCATCGCCGGCGAATTTTTTACACAGCAGGATACCATTCCTTCCCGCGATATCATTATCAGCAAGAAGATCTCCAAAACGCTTAAACTAAATGTAGGCGATTCAGTGCTAATGTATTTTGTGCAAAATCCTCCCCGCTTCCGCAAGCTCAATGTAAAAGGGATCTACGAAACAGGTTTGGAAGAATTTGACGAGCAGATCATCATCGGCGATATACAATTGATAAGACATCTCAATCATTTAGGCGATACGATGGTGGGAGGGTATGAGATCTTTGTAAAAGATTTCGACCACCTGGATCATGCCTACAGGCAGGTGTTTGATATGATGGAATATGACATGCAGGTAGAAAAGATCACTGATAAATATCCGCAGGTATTCGATTGGCTGCAATGGCTGGACCGCAATGTAGTGGCGCTCCTGGTGATCATTTTTATCGTTACCATTTTCATTATGATCGCCGGTATCTTTATTATGATCGTAGAGCGCACCACAATGATCGGAGTACTAAAAGCGCTGGGCGCTACAGACGGACAAGTCAAAGGAATATTCATGTACAATGGGATCATGATCACGTTGAAAGGACTTCTGATCGGAAATATATGGGGAATAGGTTGGTGTTTGATACAAGCACATTTCCATTTTTTCCCACTTGACCCTGCCAATTATTATATGGATTCTGTACCCATATCGTTGGATTGGAATACGATTTTTATGTTAAATTTGCTTACACTGTCAGTGATAAGTTTGGTACTATTTCTGCCAGTGATCGTTATATCGTATATTAAACCAGTTAAAAGTATCAGATTTAGTTAATAACCAAATGTTTTCTTTTGTTAAGTATTTGAATATGAAAAATTTAATTTCATTCTGTGGGGTAGTGGCCTTTTTGTTTATCGCCACTTTGAACGGGTATTCCTATTCAATTAAAGTAAAAATAAACGGCTTAAAAGATTCCACCTGCTACCTCGGACATTATTTCGGCCAGAAACAATATACGCCGGTAGATACCGCCAAAGCCGATGACCAGGGCAACCTGACCTTTGCCAAGAAAAAAACATTGAAAGAAGGAGTTTACCTGATCATCATCCCCGGCACTTATTTTGAAGTCATCATCGGTTCAGAGCAGGACATCAAGATCGAAACAGACACCAGCAACCTGATCGCGAATATGAAAACCAAGGGGAGTGTGGAGAATGAGATCTTTTACAACTTCCAGAAGTTTATGATCGAGAAAGGGCAGGAAGGACAAAAATTGGTAGACGATCAGAAGAAAATGAAAAATGCAGACTCGATCAAAGCCAACCAGGAAAGACTGTCGGCGATCCAGAAGTCGGTAAAGGATTACAAAGACAATCTTTACAAACAATATCCTACTACGCTCACCGCAAAACTTCTGAAAGCTGCCGAAGATCCGGAAGTACCTGAATTTAAAAAGCCAGATGGTACGGCAGATTCTCTGCGTTCTTATCTTTATTATAAACAACATTACTTCGACAATTACGATTTCTCCGACGAGCGCATGCTGCGTACTCCGATCTTCATTCCAAGGATCGATAAGTTCATGAAAGAAATGACAGTACAGATCCCTGATTCCATCATCAAGTCGGCCGACTTCCTGATCAAAAAAGCGGAGGCGAACAAGGAGATCTTTAAATATTGCGTTTCCAACATTACCAATACTTACGAGACTTCAAACATGATGGGCATGGATGCTGTATTCGTGCACATGGCCGATACTTATTATCTCAAAGGTCGTTGCTTCTGGATCGATACTGCGGTAGAACGTAAAATCCGCGAACGCGCCAACATCCTGCGCCCGCTGCTGCTTGGCAAACCTTGTCCGGATATTTATTCTGCGGATACCTCCGGCAATTACGTGCCATTGCACACGATCAAAGGGAAATATGTCATTCTTATTTTCTGGGACGCCGATTGCGGCCATTGTCAGAAAGAAGTGCCAAAACTTTTTGCGCTTTACAACGATAAGCTGAAAGCAAAAGGAGTAGTGGTATACGCCGCTACTATTGAGCGTGACAATAAAAGCTGGACAAGATTCCTGAGAGAAAAAAAACTATTTGCTCCCGGATGGTACAATGTGCGCGATCAATACAATCATACCGATTTCCATCAAACCTTTGATGTGTACAGTACGCCGGTAATTTATATTCTGGACGATCAGAAGAAATTTATCGCCAAACGGATAGGAGTAGACCAGATCGCCGACTTCCTGGACAACTACGATAAAAGAGGTAAGAAATAATTAGTACTGAATTTTAATCTTTGCGTCTTGGCGCCTTTGCGAACAATTCCAAAGGTGCCAAGACGCAAAGTGTTTATAAACCATATATTCAACATATAAATTATATGAGAAATTTTTTAATTGCCACATTGCTATTAATAGCAATCGTACCTCTACAGGCCCAACAAGACCTGTCGGTAGTGGAGAAATATGCGTCCTCGATCAATGCAGAAGATGCAAAGAGACATCTTACCATTCTTGCCTCCGATTGGATGGCGGGAAGAGAAACAGGAGAACAGGGACAGAAAATGGCGGCAGCTTACATCGCCGATCAGTTCAAGCATTTCTCCTTGAAGCCTGTAGTGAAAGAAGGCAACGAATATTCTTATTATCAAAAATTTGATCTTGAAAAAAGAGCATGGAAAGAAGTTTATCTTTCTGTAGGAGGACAAAAGAAAAAATTCCTGGAAGACTTTTACCTGTATGGAGATTTTGATGTACCAACAGAAGAAAAATCAGAACTCGTATTTGCCGGCTATGGCATCGACGCTCCCAATTATTCCGATTATAAAAATGCACATGGAAAATCTTTAATGGATATTCAGGGGAAAACAGTAATAATTTTTCCCGGGGAGCCTTTTAAAGACAGTGTTTCTTATGTGACTAAAAGCAAAGCTACTTCTGTGTGGGCGAATGATTGGAGAAAAAAAGCTTCTACCGCACGCGACCTTGGTGCCAAACATGTAATTGTAATAGTAGGCAAGACAGACAGTGATTTTAAAAGCAGGCTGAATATGCTGAAGCCACACCTGGAGCAGCCTACGCTTTGCTTTACGCATAAAGAAAGAACAAGCAGCGCCATTTTTGTACCGGTGAGTCTGGCTGCTCAGCTATTGGGCAAAACTACCGAAGAACTCATTCAACTCCGTGACGAGCGCGCAGAGGCAATGGCTGCACATAAGTCATTCAAAAAAACGATCATGCCTTTAGACTTTGCTTTGAAAGTAGAAGTAAGCAAGACCAGGATCAGCACTGAAAATATTTTAGGTCTTATTGAAGGTACCGATAAGAAAGATGAAATTGTAGTGTTAACAGCGCACTACGATCATATCGGCAAGGAAGGAAATAAAATATACTACGGGGCCGACGACGATGGGTCGGGTACTACTGCATTGCTGGAACTGGCAGAAGCCTTTTCCATGGCGGCCCGTGAAGGATATAAACCGAAAAGAAGTATTCTGATCATGCCTGTCACCGCAGAAGAAAAAGGATTGATGGGCTCGGAATATTATACCGATAAACCAGTATTCCCTTTATCCAAAACCGTAGCAGACCTCAACATAGATATGATCGGAAGGCTTGATTCGGTGCACGCTAATAATCCGGACTATGTATATATTATCGGCTCCAACAGGCTTTCCACACAACTGCACCAGATCAGTGAACAGGCGAATAAAAATTCAGTGAACATTCAACTGGATTACCGCTTTAATTCTTTTGACGATCCGAACAGATTCTACTTCCGTTCCGATCATTACAATTTTGCTAAAAATAATATTCCTGTGATCTTCTACTTCAACGGCGTACACGCCGATTATCATAAACCAACGGATACAGTGGATAAGATCAATTTTGAAAAACTGACGAAGATCACAAAGTTAGTATTCTACACCGCCTGGGACCTTGCAAACCGCGAAGACCGCATCGTAGTGGATGTGCATGAATAAACGGCACTGGTGCCACGACTCAGAGTCGTGGCACCAGTGTTTTTAGATTAGAGGATTGCCGCGATGACAAGAATTAAATTGATCACCACATACGATCCAAAAATTATTATTCCTCCGGTCTTATTAAGCTTCATCGCTTTCGAGTGTTTTTCGTCGGCTATCCAGATCAAAGAGATCGCTGAAAATGCGATGGTGAAGAAGATGAATAAGAACGTAAGCGCATGCAGAGAATCCACTAGCGTGAACGTAGAAGACTCGGGCAAAAGTGAATCAATAATATATTTATTACCGACTGCCGCAAACAAACCGCCGACCGGCAGTCCGAAGCGTGGCTCTACTTCCGTGGGGTCTACAATAAAGCAGACCGAAGAGATCAGGAAGGCAATGTACATGCCGATAAATAATTTAAAGAAAAGTCCCCAGGCATCTCTTTGCAAAACCATGTCAATGTGGAAATGGCTGTAGTTTGAACGTTGTGTTTTGTAGCTTGGATCACCAAAGGCCGTGCGATATTCGTTGGTTCCGGTAGAAACGTTGAATTCGCATACATCCCAGCCATCTACCACAAGGGTAGAATCAAAATTACTACCTTCTGTATCGGCTTGGAAAATCAAATGATCAGAGTCGTATTCGGAGTTTTCTATTTTTACTGTCAAGTGTTGTTTGTCAAAAGGATAATCCGCCACATCCCAGGATTGTTTCATCGTAGTTTTCATTTTCATCAAACACCAGATCTTTCCTGAACTGGTATCGCTCATCACCGTAGGCTGTTCGATTGATTTTGCATTGGTAATATCAACCTGGTTGGGGAAATCAAAATCAGGATTGCTATGCAGTAGCCAAAGCCAGAAACGCATGGTGTATTCCTTGTCGTGAAAATTGATGTCGTGCACGCTCATCACATATGCGCCGATCTTTACAGTATCAGGTACTGTACGTGCTGTAGCTATAGAGTCTTGGGCATAACTGTGTAGGCTGAAACTAAAAACGAATAATAAAAACAAGAGAACTTTTTTCATAGTAAAACCACTTGGCGCATAGTATACGTATTTAAAAGTAGTGATGAAAGTTTAAAGTTAAAAGTCGAAGTTCAAACTTTTAACCTAATGTCAGGAAGCTGTCATTTTATAAACTGTTTTGTTCGTTATTTTGTTGCATTCACATAAATGGTTTGACCTATGAAAGTAATCTATAGTATAATCGGTATATTAGTAACCTCGCTGGTCTCCTGCCAGTCGGGCGAAACAAAAGAGGTTGCCGCAGAAAAAGAAAACAAAAGTAAAAACAAGATAGAACAAACGTATAAAGGTATGACAGATACAGCAACATTTGGTGCCGGATGCTTCTGGTGTGTAGAAGCAGTTTTTCAAAACCTGGAAGGGGTGATTTCCGTGGCTTCCGGGTACGAAGGAGGAAAGATCAGCAAGCCTACGTATAAAGAAGTATGCAGTGGACTTACCGGACATGCAGAAGTGATCCAGGTAGTATATGATCCGGCTAAAATTTCGTACAAAGAATTGCTCGAGGTTTTCTGGGAAACACACGATCCGACCACGCTGAACCGCCAGGGCAATGACTCCGGTACACAATACCGTTCGGTGATCTTTTACCACAGCGAAGAACAAAAAGCATTGGCAGAAAAATATAAAAAAGAGCTGGATGCCTCAGGAGCCTTCGATCGCCCGATTGTAACAGAGATCACACCTGCACAGCCTTTCTACAAGGCCGAAGATTATCACCAGAATTATTACAACGAAAACGGTTCACAACCTTATTGCACTTTTGTGATCAAACCAAAGGTAGATAAGATGAAGAAGGTGTTTGGTGATAAGTTGAAGAAATGAGCAGGATGATCAGAATTTAAGAATGTACAGGATAATGGATTATACTCGTTAGCTACCATTATTCTGTGCATTCTTAAATCCTATAATTCTGATGATTCTGGTCCTATTTTTTTACAAGCTTTTTCTTCCCCTTAGCCTGTCCGTTCTCCTCGTGATTGCCATTGAAAAGTTTTGCTTTCAGCACAGTCGATTTGGTTACTTTGAAAAACTCTTTATGTACATCAAAAGGAGTGCCTTCGCCCGGACCTTTTTTAAGGTATGTGCCGTCTTCTAAAAGTGTATAGGAATTTATATTATCGCGAAGATTGTAATCCAAAATATTGATCGCTTCTTGTTTGCAAAGTGTATCAGTGATCTGGAATAATGATTCTACACGGCGATCAAAACTTCTGATCATCACGTCGGCGCTTCCTCCGAATACTTTTGGATCGCCATTGTTGTGGAAATAATAAATTCTTCCATGCTCCAGGAAATTTCCGACAATAGATTTTACTTCAATATTTTCGCTCAACCCTTTTCTGCCGGGGCGCAAACAACACATTCCGCGGATGATCAATTTGATCGATACGCCCGCTTGTGAAGCGGCATACAAAGCATCGATTGTTTTCAGGTCCTGAAGAGAATTGATCTTGATGACTATGCCGCTTGGTAATCCTTTTCGGGCATTCTCGGCTTCGGCATTGATAAGGCTGATCAGTTTGTTGCGCATATCTCCGGGAGATGTGATCAGGCATTGATATACATCAGGATGTGAATGTCCGGTCAGTACATTGAAGAATTCATTAACATCGTGTGCGTATGTTTCATTGGTAGTAAGCAAACTGATATCGGTATAGAGTCGCGCAGTATCTTCGTTATAATTTCCGCTTGACATGTGTACATAAGGCGTAACCTTACCATCGTGCTCGCGTCGCACGATCATCATCAGTTTGGTATGTGTTTTCAGACGGCTTACTCCGTATACTACAAAACATCCTGCACGCTGCAGTCTCTGGCCTTCGTTGATATTATTCTCTTCATCAAAACGTGCCTGTACTTCAAACAAGACAGAAACGTGTTTTCCGTTCTCTGCCGCTTTCAGCAAAGCATTGGTAATTCTTGATTTTTTTGCGAGACGATAAATAGTGATCTTGATCGCTAGCACATTTGGATCGACGGAAGCTTTTTCAAGCATATCCACGATGAGCATCATATTATTGAACGGCTGGTGTAGCAGCACATCATTTTTCTTCAGATGTTCAAAAATGTCTACTTCACCCACGTTTGGAAATGTAATGGGTTTCACCGGTGGTGGCGCTACAAACAGCATTTTCTTAAACTCAGGATGATTGATGATCTGCCAGAAGCCGGTAAAATCAATCAGCGTGTTGTTTTCAAAAATATTGTAATCATCAATTTCATATCTTGTTTTGAGAATATCCATCATCCACTCAGAATAGTCGGGCTCTATTTCGATCCTTACTACTCTGGCGGTTTTCCTTGATTTTAATTTTTTGGTGATCTCTTCGATATATTGTTCTTCAAAATCATCGCTGTCGTCGATCGAGAAATCTCCGTTGCGCGTGATTCTGAAGGTGCTGATGCTTATGACCTCGATATTGCGGTAAAGTCTATGGATATTCCATTTGATAATATTTTCAAGCGGAATAAAAAGAATTTTGTCTTCACGGTGGATCTCGTAAAATCTTGGAAGGTTTTGAGGTACCGGTACAAAAGACAATCGTTTATCATTGTCTTTACTGGCATTTTCCAACCGTGTGATCACACCGAGCGTAAGCAGCTTGTTGATCAGAATAGGAAAGGAGTGATACGTGTCGTACGCCATTGGCGTTAACATCGGGTAGATAGTATTTCTGAAATATTCTTCGATCAGGTAAAACTCTCCTTCGTCAAGATCTTCTTTTTTAGCGATCGTGAAACCACTTTTTTCAAATTCAGGTATTAAAGTACGTGAAAGGTAATCGATCTGATGTTTGTAAAAATTGTGAACTTCATTTAGTAAAACTTTTTTAAACGGTATTTCACGTAGTCCTGAGTTGTCAGTTCTTTCTTTTCCGTAATCCAGATAGTTGTACAAACTTCCTACGCGGATCTGAAAAAATTCATCTAAGTTGGATGCCGTGATGGCTAAAAATTTCAATCTTTCCAGGATATTTCTTCCCGTGTTTTTGGCTTGGTCCAGTACCCTGGTGTTAAAATTGATCCAGCTCAGATCCCTGCTTATATAATTACTTTCAATGAGTTGGTTTTTCTTTTTTAATGACATAACGTATTTATTCTACTTACTTCCCCCCTGTTTTTTTTCTAACGAAAATCTAAACAATTTAATTTTATAAACAAATATGGCCTATAATTATTCTATATACCAAAAAAGGGTCCAATAAATTGAACCCTTTTGGTGTTAAATTATCATTACGCGTTCTTACACATCTACTTTTGCATAACGCGCATTTTTCTCAATGAAATCGCGTCTTGGGGCTACTTCGTCTCCCATGAGCATAGAGAAGAGGTGATCTGCTTCGGCAGCAGATTCCACGCTTACTTTTTTCAAGGAACGTGATTCAGGGTTCATCGTAGTGGCCCAAAGTTGTTCAGGGTTCATTTCTCCGAGACCTTTATAACGTTGTACTCCTACGCTTTCTTCTTTTCCGTCTTTTGCCAGTTCTTTTACGGCTTGTTCTCTTTGTTCTTCTGACCAGCAATATTTTTCCTGCTTTCCTTTTTTCACCAGGTAAAGCGGAGGAAGTGCGATATATAGATACCCATTATCTACCAAGTCGCGCATGTAGCGGAAGAAGAAAGTAAGGATAAGGGTACGAATATGGCTACCATCAATATCGGCATCGGTCATGATGATGATCTTATGGTAGCGAAGTTTGGAAAGATCCAGCGCTTTATTGTCTTCTGCTGTTCCGATTTTTACTCCAAGAGCAGTGATCATATTGCGGATCTCTTCGTTTTCATAGATTCTATGTTCCTGCGCTTTTTCTACGTTGAGGATTTTACCTCTCAAAGGAAGGATCGCCTGAAATCTACGGTCACGGCCTTGTTTGGCAGAACCACCTGCAGAGTCACCCTCTACGAGGTAAAGTTCGCAGCCTTCCGGATCAGAGTCAGAACAGTCGGCCAGTTTGCCAGGTAGTCCGGTACCGGAAAGTACGTTTTTACGTTGCACCATTTCACGTGCTTTACGTGCTGCAATACGCGCCTGTGCGGCCAGGATCACTTTGGAGACAATCGTTTTGGCTTCTTTTGGATGTTCTTCAAGGTAAGTCGATAGAAGTTCTCCCACAGCTATATCTACAGCTCCCATTACATCGGAGTTGCCAAGTTTGGTTTTAGTTTGTCCTTCAAACTGTGGTTCTGCTACTTTCACTGAGATCACAGCAGTAAGTCCTTCACGGAAATCGTCCCCGCTGATCTCTAGTTTTAATTTTTCCAGCATACCGGATTTTTCTGCATACGTTTTCAGTGTTCTGGTAAGCGCTCTGCGGAAGCCGGCTACGTGTGTTCCTCCTTCGTGGGTATTGATGTTGTTGACATAGGAGAAAATATTTTCAGCATAAGAAGTATTGTACAAAATACCTACTTCAATAGGAATGCCGCCTTTATCGGTTTCGATGTATAATGGTTCAGGAATTAATCTCTCTCTTGTAGCATCTGCATATTCCACGAATTCAACCAATCCTTTGGTAGAAAAGAAAGAATCGCTGATAGGATTTCCGTGCTCGTCTTTGGTGCGAAGGTCTTTCAGGTTCAGTCTGATCCCTTTGTTAAGGAAAGCCAGTTCGCGGAGGCGGGTGGCTACGGTTTCGTATTTATATTCTTTAAATGTAAAGATGGTATCGTCTGGTATGAAGGTGGTAGTGGTACCGGTTTTATCGGATTCGCCAATTACCTTTACATCGTACTGAGGAACGCCGATCTTATATTCCTGTTGGAAGATTTTCCCTTCACGTTGTACGGTTACGGTAAGATGTTTGGATAGTGCGTTCACACAGGAAACCCCCACGCCGTGCAGTCCACCGGAAACTTTATAAGTATCTTTATCGAATTTACCTCCTGCATGGAGTACGGTCATTACAACTTCGAGGGCTGATTTTCCCTCTTTGGCATGCATTCCGGTTGGAATACCACGGCCATTGTCCTCTACAGTGACCGAATTATCTTCGTTGAGGGTGACAAAAATCTCTGTACAGTAGCCTGCCAGCGCTTCGTCTATGGAGTTGTCTACTACCTCCCAGATCAAATGGTGAAGCCCTTTAATGCCAATATCTCCGATATACATGGCAGGACGTTTTCTAACGGCCTCCAACCCTTCCAGGACTTGTATATTTTCGGCCCCGTACTCTTTGGATACTTTCTCTGTTATCTCACTCATTTTATATAAAAATTACAATATGTAAAAATACGAAAAAATACGCGTATTTCCATACTTTTTCAGACTATATAGTTTATATTTGGACGATATTTAATTTACTGTATAACAGTTATTTATATGTTATTTAGGAATGATTGTGGAAAAGATTAATACGATCTGTTCAAGTATAATAAAAACAAACATTTAAACGTTGGATAATTGTAATTTATTTACCTTTGGGATATGGGAAAAAAGATACTGTTTGCACTGTTTTTTTTAGCATTTTTTTGCCACAAAATAAGTGCTTCACACATTGTAGGAGGGGAATTTCAGGTGACCTATACAGGCAAGGGAAATCTGTATGCGGTATACATGAATATGTACTACGATGATATTAATGCTGAACAAGGTTTGCTGAGCAATGACCTTACGATCAATATTCTTGTTTTCAGCAAAGCTACCAACAACGATGTACGCTCTTTTCAACTTAAACGGATCAGCACAGATTATATCACGTATACAACCAACGGATGTACTCAAAGCAACGGGCAAACCGTATTGCGTACGCGCTTACTGAGGTATCAGGGAACCGTAGATATGACGGGACTTACAGAGGCTACCGGGTATTATATCGCCTGGGAAAGATGTTGTCGAAATTATCAAACGCTAAATATAATCCATCAGAATTCTTCGGGTACCTATATTTCCGGACAAGTATTTTACCTCGAACTCCCCGGAGTGCAGATCAGAAATTCATCCCCGGTATTTTCAGTTGCACCAGCTCAATATCTTTGTCTTAATAATTTTATCTCGATCGACTTTTCAGCTACAGATCCGGATGGTGATTCTTTGGTGTATTCGATGACTACGCCACTTCAGGGACATACTTATTTGTCGAATGATTATCTGACCGGAGATCCCACTTATCCGGGGCCGGCGCCTTATCCGCTCATTACTTTTAAAAGCGGTTACTCTGCCACTAATGCCATTCATGGAAATCCTGCACTTGCAATTAATTCTAATACAGGAATGCTTACAGTCAATCCAAATGAAATAGGATTGTACGCATTTGCTATTCGCTGTGAAGAGTACCGCAATGGGGTAAAAATAGGAGAGGTAAGAAGAGATTTTCAATATTTAATTCAGAATTGCCCTGTAGCCAGCTATCCGCCTAGCGTGGGGATCAATTCGGGCAACAATTCAAATCAAAACCCTGGAAGCGCCGACTGGGGCAGCACTGCGCAGGATACTATTAAAATAAAATTGAATAAAGATACCTGCTATACCATTTTCGTAACTGATTCCAATATTTTTCACCCGGGAGCGGCTCCTGAGAGGGTAAGTATTTCATATGGCAAAACAAATCTTCCGAAATCTGTATTGTCTTTTTCTCCCTCAAGCGTGTTGATCTCTGCTACAACAGATACTACTACGATGAAGATGTGTTTCTCTGCTTGCGATAATTTATTGATCGAGCGTGATTCAACGTATTTCCTGGATATCATCGTCACCAACGGTAGCCAATGTCCTATAAAACGGGATACCTTACGAACCTATGTTCATGTAGATGTTGATCAGGGAAACCATCCTCCAACCATCGGTACTACGCTTGCACCATCCAATAGGCTGGCTACTTACCCGGATACACTTACACAATTTTACGTGTATGGATTAGACCTGGATAGTTTTGATATCAGAACAATTGACGCAAAAGGCTTCAGGTTTAGAATGGAAGATTTCCGAATGAATTTCACTCCCGTATATACAGGGCGCGACAGTGTAGCGTACCTGTTCAATTGGATTCCTAATTGTGATGATCTGAACAATAAAACGAATTATAGGATCGATTTTACACTGAAAGATAAAAGCTGTATTCCATCCCATAACGCTACCACGTCTATTACGCTGACCTTGCAGGATGTGGATTCCGGATTGGAATATATTAACCCGCCTAATCTTGTTACTCCGAATGGAGATAATATGAATGAGTGTTTTTATATTCCGAATATTCCACCAGACAATTGCACTTATATCTTTAGAAACGTACACATCTACAACCGTTGGGGAGCTAATGTTTATACCTCTTCCGACAGGCACTTCCATTGGTGTGCCGAAAATGTTACCGACGGTGTTTACTTTTACTATATAGATCTTACCGCTAAAAAAATCAAAGGCTGGGTGGAAGTGATAAGATAATCATGAATTATAAAAAGAAGAAGTCATCGAACATTCGATGACTTCTTCTTTTTTACAGGATATATAAACGTAAACTATTTTTAAATCAAAATTTTATTTCGCCTTCAAGATCTTCAGCTCCACCCGTCTGTTCTGCTGTCTGTCTTCTTCGGTAGTTCCTTTTGATACCGGCTTCATTTTTCCGTAACCTTTATATTTTAACCTGGAAGCTTCTACGCCTTGAGCTACAAGGTAGTTTACAACTTCCTGCGCTCTTCTCTCAGAAAGTTTCAGGTTGTAATCATCGTTTCCTACATCGTCGGTATGAGCAGAGATCTCTATTACGGCTCCGCCGTTTTGTTTCATGAAGCCTACGAGTTTGTCAAGTTCTTCCTTAGATGTTTCCAAGGGCTTGGCATCGTCGGTAGCGAAATAAATATTCTTTAAGATAATGCTGGCGCCTTCTTTGATCGAACGGAGTTTGATGTCGAAAGTTGGTACGCTGTCTGCTTTTACTTGCTCCACGGTAGGAACTAAGATCTGATTGTCGTTGAACACATAGCCAGCTTTATACACTTCTACGTTGTAGATATTTCCTTGCTTCAGCTTTGTATTGTAAACTCCTTCCTTCCCACTTTCTTCAGGCAGTGTAAGTACATCTTTAGAATCAAGATTAGTCAATTTGATCCTTGAGTTTATGCCTTTGTTATCTTCATCTTTTACTTGTAAAGCTACTTCACGATTTTGTGGAGCCAGAGCCACATTACGCTCGATCTCTTTGTATTCGGTTACTTGAGTAAGGTCAATGTTTTCATAGTGTGTGCCGAATTTGGGAGAAGAGAAAATGAGGTCGTAATTTTTTCCTTCGTTCAATACCACTGTATATTTTCCGGAAGAACTGTTTGAGGTATAGGTTCCGATCTCTTCTCCTGTTTTATTCACGGTCACACGAAGCGTTACTTCTACAGGTTTGCCGGTAGCGGAGTCTGTAACCACACCAGTGATCAGCAATACCTTTGCCGATTCTTGTTTGCTGATGTCGGCGTAGTAAATATCTTTATTGCCATAACCACCTTCTTTGATTGTAGAAAAATAAATTCTCTTGGCATTCGTAGAGATCACAAAGTGAAGATCGTCGTGCGCAGTGCTGATCGGGTAACCAAAGTTCTCCGGTTTTCCCCAGGCATGTTTTTCGTTATCGTATTTTGAAATAAAAATATCAAAACCTCCCATGGTATTATGTCCTTTGGAACTGAAGTAAAGGGTTTTTCCATCAGGGTGAATGAAAGGGCAATCTTCGTCGTAAGGAGTATTGATCGTTTCTCCAAGTGAAACAGGTTTGTCCCAGTTGCCATCAGAAAGTTTTTTACTCATGTAAAGATCTGTGCCACCCAGTCCGCCTGGCTTATTGCTGGCGAAGTACAGCGTTTTGCCATCTTCGGTGATCGAGGCGCTAGGTTCCCAACCCGGAGAATTTACCTTATCGGAAATTTTTTCTGCGCGTGCCCATACTTTTCCTTCCAGCTTAGAAGTATAAAGATCTCCCGAGGAAGAAGATGCATTGTGATCCAGGTCAAAGCGATAAAGGAAAAGCGTTTGCCCGTCAGGGCTCAATGCAATACTGGCATCGTGATTTGCAGTGTTGATATTGGTACTCATCTGCAAAGGCTCCGACCATTTCCCCTCTTTTTTGGTAGAGATATAAACGTCTTCATAATAAAACCCGTCGATCTCGTCAACCGCGCCTCCAGTGGTGTTGGGGCGACTTGACGTAAAAATAATTTCTTTCTCATCGGCAGAAATTACAGGACCGTATTCCGGATATTGAGAGTTTATTTCAGGGCCAAGGTTTACTATCTCGAGCTCAAGCGGTTTTGCCATCAACTCTTTTCCATAGTTACACATTTGGATATCTCTGTTCACTTCTTCCACCAGTTGTTTGCTTGTCTTACTTTTGCCGTCTGCAAACTCATTCTGATAGAGTGTATAATATTTGATCGCATCGTCGAACCGGTGGGAGAGGTGATAGGCATGCCCCAGGTAATAATGCAGGGCGGCAGGATGTTTATTGCCAGAGGCAAGACATTTTTCAAGGTATTTCAAGGCATTAATATTATCGTCCAGTGCTACATAGCAGACGCCGATAGGGTATTGATAGTTTTCTGTATTAGGACGAAGGCTGTCCAGCTTAAGGAGCATAGGAAGTGCTACATGAAATTCATTGGCATGGAAATAGGCTTCTGCTTCTCGTTCCATCTCAATGATCTGCACTTTTGATTGCGAAAAAATTGAATGGGATAATACTAAAAAGAGAATGAGAAAATTGAATTTCGAACGTAAAAAATTTATAATCATAAGGTTTAGTGTGGCGTTTATACCACAAAATTTATTCAAAAATATCATAAAAGCAATATTTTATTGGCTACAATTTAGGCTTATTAGGCGGAATATCTTTCTTAATACGAAGTTGGATGTTCAAGGTTTAAACTTTTAACTTCAAATTAGCTCTACTTTCAATTTTCCTGCTGTCTTTATGCTATTTTGTGAAATGATTAATCTATTCTCTCTGATCCGTTTTCTGTTTCTGGTCTTATTGATTGCAGGCTATAAGGAAGCACAAGCGCAGCAAAAATTCACCGTTGCTTTTTACAATACAGAAAACCTGATGGACACGCTCGACAATCCGCATACCCTTGACAACGATTTTTTACCTTTCGGAAAATATCATTGGAATTCCAGCCGTTACCAAAAAAAAATCAACGTCATCGCCAATGTCATATCAGAGCTTGGAGACCCTGATGGCCCTGAATTGATTGGGCTTGCAGAGGTGGAGAATAAAAAAGTACTACAAGATCTTGTTGCCGGTAAGGAATTGAAGTCAAAAAAATATTCCATCGTTCATTACGATTCTCCTGACGAAAGAGGGATTGACGTAGCACTGTTGTACAAAGCAAATTCTTTTCGTATACTTTCTTCGAGAATTTACTCGGCTTCTTTTTTGAAAATAAGATCGCATACACGTGATATTCTATTAGTAAAAGGGGTAGCGCAAAAAGATACATTCTGTTTGTTTATCAATCATTGGCCTTCCCGCAGAAAAGGAGTGGAAGCCTCGGAAGATAAGCGCCTGGCGGTTTCCATAATGTTGCGCGAGGCAATTGATTCGATCTTGCAAAAACAACCTTCTTCAAAAATTATTGTCATGGGAGATTTCAACGATGAGCCTTTTAATAAAAGTATTTCAATCGAATTGAATGCAAAGGCGGATATTGTTGGGTTGGCGAAAGGAGCATTGTTTAACCCGTTTTACAATCTCAGCAAAGCTGGCGAAGGCTCGGTAAACTACAATCATTCCTGGAATATGTTTGACCAAATTATGTTAAGCCAGGGATTTTTTTCGCATCAAAAAGAATACTACCGCTACAAAACTGCTGCCGTTTATCATCCCGATTGGATGCATTACCGCAAAGATCTAAAGAATGGTCCTTATCGTACGTTTATGGGAGACGACTATAAAGGCGGGTATAGTGATCATTTTCCGGTGTACATTATGTTTGAGAAAAATTAAAAGTGGCAGGCTCGCAAGAGTATTGAGTAGGGTATATTCTATCTGCTCTTGCCGACCTGCCGTCTTTGACATTCTCTACAACCCAAACGCATCCGCCACTGGCTTGTAAAAGATCTTTCCGCTTACAATATTTAATCCTTTCTGCAGCTCAATATTTTCAGTAGTTGCCTTTTCCCAACCCTTGTTGGCAAGTTGCACCACATAAGGCAGCGTGGCATTAGTAAGACCAATCGTAGAAGTATAAGGAACTGCACCAGGCATGTTGGCAACGCAGTAGTGCAGAATTCCATCTACTACATAGGTAGGATTTTCATGGGTGGTAGGATGACAGGTTTCAATACATCCGCCTTGGTCCACCGCCACGTCAATCAATACAGAACCAGACTTCATAAGCTTGAGCATTTCTTTCCTGATCAGCACAGGCGCTTTTGCTCCTGGGATCAGTACTGCACCAATCACAAGGTCGGAGTTTTTAAGTGCTTCGGTAATATTGTATTCGTTCGACATTACTGTGGTGACATTTGCCGGAAGCAATTCACTGAGCTGTCTTAGTCTTGCAAGATTTACATCCATGATAGTCACCTGGGCACCCAGGCCTGCGGCCATTTTGGCGGCGTTGGTTCCTACGATACCACCGCCCAGTACCAATACTTGTGCCGGACGTACACCAGGAATTCCGCCCATCAGTACACCTCTTCCTCCCTGATGCTTCTCAAGATATTTTGCCCCCTGCTGCACCGACATTCTTCCCGCTACTTCCGACATAGGGATGAGCAAGGGAAGCGAGCGGTCGGCTTTTTCTACTGTTTCGTAAGCAATACATACTGCGTTGCTTTTGATCATTGCTTCTGTAAGAATGCGGGAAGAAGCGAAATGAAAGTAAGTAAACACTACCTGGTTTTCACGAATGAGTTTGTATTCAGTTTCCAACGGTTCTTTCACTTTCAGGATCATTTCAGCCTGTTGGAATATTTTTTCCGGAGAATCTATTAAAGAAGCTCCGGCCGTTTTGTATTCTTCGTCAGTATACCCGGATCCATTGCCTGCGCCAGTTTGTACAAGCACCGTATGTCCGTTCTTTTTCAACTCCACCACTCCGCCCGGAGTAAGCGCCACCCTGAATTCGGAAGGTTTTATTTCTTTGGGAACTCCTATGATCATATTCGTATTGGCTTAATGTTCTTACAAGTTAAACGTATTAATACGTTCTGAAATTATCCATTCTTACGTTTCATTTCTTTTTTGTCAAAAAAAAAACTATCTAAGAATAGATAGTTTTTTAACGTCCACGAAAGTGGAAAGGTTTTTAAAATTATTTTCCGAAAGGAGCAACAGTCTTATCTTCCATCAGAGGACTTTTCTCTTGCAGAGAAGCTACTACTTCAGCGCTTAGTTTAACTTCTGTTCTTGGAGTTGCTTTATCATTGGTGGTAAATGTAATGATGTCAGTATTCGGACCGTCGCTGGAAGCGAAGTATACTAGTTCAAGGAAGTAAGTTTTTCCCGGAGGGACGTTTTTAACTTCCATGGTAGTTTTATCTTTTTTCTCCATCATCAGCTTATAAGTGATACAGCTGCAAGCCGCTTGTCCTGAAAGAATGAACAGAGAATCTTTACCGGTATTTTTGATATTGATCTTAGCCAATACTTTCTGACCTCTTTCTACTTTACCGAAGTTGTGAGAATTTTTTTCCAACGAAATGTGGGCAGATTTTTTAATTTCTGTATCGCTGAATTTAGTAGTATCAGGTTTTACCACCACGCCTTTGATGGTAAGCATTTTTACCACGGCGCCTTTGTATGATACCGTGACATTTTTATTGAAGATCCCAGGTCTGCCTGAACTTCCGAATTGAGCGCTTACAGAGCCCATACCGCCTGGCTTGATGGTGTCTTTGGTCCAGCTAGGAGTAGTACAGCCGCAAGAAGCCCGTACATCAGTAGGCTGGAGGATGATTGGCTCGGTGCCTACATTTTTGAATTTGAATTCCCAGGTAGCATTTACGCCTTCATTGATTGTACCGAAATCATGTTTGTCTTCAAGAAACTCGAATTGAGCCTGGGCAAAAGTGGTTAGAGAAAAAAACAGCGCGATCGCCGCGGTAAATATTACTTTCTTTAGCATAGTTTTAAAATTTTAGCGAACTAAACGATTTTCAAATATACAACATTGTTTCAAATTCTATTCCAAATTCTTTGCATCTCTTTTTTTGTATTGGATAAGGATAAGTTTTTATTATTTTTGAATGTCAAATAGCCTGTGTCAGAGGAAGAATGGAATCTTCGTAACTGTTTAAATAATTGATAAATAGAGATTTGAAGAGACAACAGAAATAGAAGGCTTTTCGTTTAAATATTAAAATAAAGAACATCGTGAGCATATACCAACTAAGTCCTGAATTATCGGTAAGTCGAGAAGAAGTGTTGGATGATTACAGGTTGGCTTGTGAAAGCAGGCAGGCAAGTACTCTTGCTCGTAAAGAGGTATATAGCGGGAAGGCCAAGTTCGGTGTTTTCGGCACCGGCAAAGAAGTAGCGCAGATCGCTATGGCGAAATTTTTTCAAGCAGGAGATTCACGCTCCGGCTATTACCGCGATCAAACCTTCATGATGGCGATCGGAGAACTTTCCTTACAACAATATTTTGCCCAACTCTATGCGCATACCGATATCATAGACGATCCGCATTCCGGCGGACGGATGATGATCGGTCACTACGCTACCCGTAACCTGGAAAACAATGGACAGTGGAAAGATCTTACCAAGATTAAAATTTCTACTCCCGATATTTCCCCCACCGGCGCACAGATGCCGAGACTGGTTGGAATGGCATTTGCCTCCAAATTATACCGTGCCAATCCTGATCTGAAATCTCTTTCACAATTTTCAAACAATGGAAATGAAGTAGCCTATGGCACCATTGGGAACGGAGCTTGTGCGGAAGGAATTTTCTTTGAAGCCATCAATGCCGCTGGTGTATTACAGATCCCGATGATCATTTCTATTTGGGACGATGCTTATGCAATTTCAGTAACACAGGAATTGCAAACAACTAAGCTGGACATCTCATCCATGTTCGAAGGCTTCCGAAGAAAAGAGCAGGAGCGGGGAATTGAAATTGTAAAAGTAAAAGGCTGGTCGTATAAAGATCTTTGCATTGGTTATTTCAACGCTTCTAACCTGGCGCGTTTCCAGCATGTACCGGTGTTGTTTCATGTAGAAGAACTGACTCAACCTTTCGGACACTCTACTTCCGGTTCGCACGAACGCTACAAAACTAAAGACCGCCTGGCCTGGGAAGAAGAATACGATTGCAACAAACAGTTCAGAAAATGGATCCTCGAATGGAACATTGCTTCTGAAGATGAACTGAATCAAATAGAACACGAAGCGCTGGAGCGCGCGCGTAAAGCGAGACAAGAGGCCTGGGATGCCTACATGAACTCCCTGATGCCTGATCATGAAGAAGCGCTCGCCGCTCTGGACGCGGTTGCTAACGAAAGCACACATTCCGAAGAAATTTCTAGCATCAAAAATTCCCTCGCTAAAACACTCAACCCAATTCGCAGCGACGCTGTGAAAGCGGTGAAAAAAGCCTTACGCATTGTACGCGATGAAAATCTTTATACTGCTGCAAGACTAAAAAACTGGGTCAACCGTGCTGCCAAAGAAAATAAGGAACGTTTCAATTCACACGTCTGGAGCGAATCGGAAGACTCTGCTTTGAAAGTGCCGGAAATAAAACCTCAGTACAATGCCGACAGTCCGGTAGTAGACGGAAGAGAGATCCTGGTATACAATTTCGACGCCTTGCTGGCAAAAGATCCAAGGATCTTTGCCCTTGGAGAAGACGTAGGACAGATCGGAGACGTAAACCAAGGCTTTGCGGGGTTGCAACAGAAATACGGAAAATTAAGAGTAATGGATACCGGTATCCGAGAGTCTACCATCATAGGACAAGGAATTGGCGCGGCCATGAGAGGTCTTCGCCCGATCGCCGAGATCCAATACCTGGATTATATTTATTTCGCTATCCAGACACTTTCCGATGACCTTGCTTCTTTACATTATCGCACGGTAGGAGGACAAAAAGCGCCGCTCATTGTGCGCACGCGGGGGCACAGGCTGGAAGGAATGTTCCACTCAGGTTCGCCGATCAGTATGATCCTGGGCAGCGTGAGAGGAATACACCTGCTAGTGCCGCGCAACATGACACAAGCAGCAGGATTTTACAATACGCTGATCAAAGGCGATGAGCCTGCTATTCTGATAGAATCATTGAATGCATATCGTTTGAAAGAAAAACTTCCGATGAACCTCGGAGAGTTTACAATCCCACTCGGAGTGCCGGAAATTCTTAAGGAAGGGAAAGACCTTACCATTGTAACCTACGGCTCCATGTGCAGGATCGCAATGGAAGCAGCGGAGCAGCTTGATGCTCTGGGGATTTCGTGCGAAGTGATCGATGTACAGACGTTGCTACCTTTTGATGTTCATCATACCATTGTAGATTCCATCCGTAAAACAAATCGTGTGCTGTTTGCCGATGAAGATGTGCCAGGCGGAGCTTCAGCCTATATGATGCAAAAAGTAGTAGAAGAGCAACATGCTTACCAGTGGCTCGATTCAGAGCCAAGAACGCTGAGCGCGCAAGAGCACAGACCTGCTTACGGAACGGACGGTGATTATTATTCCAAACCAAGTCCGGAAGATGTTTTTGATACCGTGTATGCCATGATGAGCGAGGCATATCCGGAAAAATATAAACCACTTTACTAACGGTAAACCTATAAGGATTTATTAGAAGTATATTTTATTAATTATTTTGAGCCTAATCCTTATAGGTTTGTAAATAGCCAAAGCAATTCTCACCATGAATCTTTACGAGATCATCCATCATTCATCCTCGCAATGGGGCGACCGGCCTGCGGTGTACGATGAATATGGTATGCTAACCTTTCGCGAATTAGAAGAAGAAATAGAACAACTGACCGCAAGTCTGAAAGCTCATGGAGTGCGTAAAGGAAATGCAATCGGCGTAATGGCCCGCAACAGCCGCCAGTTTATCATTGGAATTTTTGCGGGGTTAGGCTGCGAAGCTACGGTGATGCCGCTTTCCCATCAGATGAAACGTTCCGAGATCGAACAGATCGTGCAGGAAGCGGGATTACATTTTTTGATCGATGATAAAAGCAGCCTCTTCTTCCTGGCGCCAAAAGCAGAACTGCCCATGAAGATCGGTGCGTTTCGCTTTGCAGAAACAGGCGTACCTCAAAACGGCACTTTCGCTCCGCATATTTTAAATCCTGCTTTTGTGCGGTTTACTTCTGGCACCACAGGGAAATCCAAAGGAGTAGTAGTTTCCCATGAATCTGTACTAGAGCGGATCCAGGCGGCCAACAAAGCGTTGCAGCTTGGCTCGGAAGATACTGTTGTATGGGTATTACCAATGGCCTATCACTTCATGGTTTCGATCGTCTTGTATATTTATTACGGCACAGCGATCGCGATCGTTAAAGATTTTATGGCGAAAACGATTTTGGAATATGCGAATAGCTGCAAAGGCACTTTGCTTTATGCTTCACCCATGCACATTCGTATGCTCGCCAGCGACCAGAGCGGTGTTTCAATGCCTACGATGAAAACGGTGATCTCTACTTCAGCAGGTGTTTCACTGGAAGCTTGCGTAGCGTTCAAAGAAAGATTTGGGATCGATGTATCGCAGGCCTATGGCATTATAGAGATCGGCTTGCCAATCATCAATCAAAAAAAATCGACAGAATATCCCGAAGCCGTAGGGCATGCACTTCCGGATTACCAGGTGGAAATATTAGATGAAAACAATATCCTGCTTCCTCCAGGATACATCGGACGCCTTGCTATTAAAGGCCCAGGTATGTTTGACGGATATCTCACTCCGCCAAGAACGAAAGAGGAAATATTAAACGAAGGCTGGTTCATGACAGGAGACCTGGCCTCCAAAACCGATACAGGTTTGATCAAGGTAGAAGGTAGGGAAAAATCGATGATCAATGTTTCGGGTAATAAAGTATTTCCGGAAGAAGTGGAGAACGTATTGAATATGCACGAAGCAGTAGCACAATCGAAAATTTTTGGAAACAAACATGTACTGATGGGAGAGATCGTAGAAGCAAAGGTGGTGTTGAACAAAGGCATAGAAGTAACGCCAGAAGTGTTGATCGCCTGGTGCCGCCAGCGTTTGTCTACCTATAAAGTACCGCAGGTAATTCATTTTGTATCTGAAATTGAAACGACAGGGAGTGGGAAGATTGTCAGACACTAAATAATTAAATATATTATACTCACTACTGTTGCTGTTGCTCTTGCTGTCCTGCTGCTTATGATGTAGAGATAGCAAGAGCAACAGCAACAGTATTGAGTATCCGATCTTCGCTCATAGGTTAGTATAATAATTTTAAATCATCATTATGAAAAATATTTCGGTAATCGGTTCCGGTACCATGGGCAATGGCATTGCACACAGCTTTGCCTTAGCGGGCTACGAGGTCTCCTTGTTTGATATTTCGGAAGAAGCTTTGCAGAAAGCGATCAAAACGATTTCCGGAAATCTTGACCGTCAGGTTTCCAAAGGAGGTATTACGGAAGATGATAAAGCACGCACACTAAAAGGAATTGCTACTTTCACTTCGCTTGCGCCGGCGGTAGAAAAAGCAGAATTGGTAGTAGAAGCAGCTACTGAAAACAAATCCATCAAATTGGATATTTTCAAACAGTTGGATAGTTATGCTCCGAAAAATTGTATTCTTAGTTCCAATACTTCTTCTATTCCCATTCATGAAATTGCAGCGGTGACGGGAAGAAAAGATAAAGTGATCGGAATGCATTTTATGAATCCCGTACCAGTAATGAAGTTGGTAGAGATCATCCGTGCGAAAGATACTTCAGATGAAGTATGTGAAACGATTAAAACAATCACCAAGACACTTGATAAAATTCCCGTACTGGTAAACGATGCGCCAGGTTTTATTTCCAATAGGATATTGATGCCAATGATCAATGAGGCGGTTTATGCGCTCTACGAAGGAGTAGGAGGTGTAGCTGAGATCGACGAGATCATGAAGCTTGGAATGGCTCACCCTATGGGGCCTCTACGTCTTGCAGACTTGATCGGGTTGGATGTATGTGTATTTATTATGAATGTGTTGTACGAAGGCCTGGGCAAAAATCCTAAGTATGCGCCATGTCCGTTGCTGGTAGAAATGGTAAACGCAGGAGAAAAAGGAGTAAAATCAGGAAGTGGATTTTATGTTTATGAACCTGGGCAGAAAGAATTGGTGGTAGCCAAGAGGTTCAGACAAATTTCATAGTTTCTTCCTGTTCTGTTTCACTTCCTTCCGCCGCGCTTTATTGTCAAGTCTTTTGGCCTTTACTGCTTTTGGGATCTTGGTTGGCTTTCTTGGTTTTTTGATTTTGAAACAAGAGGCTAGCAGTTTATAAAATTTCTCCGTCAGCTTTTCTTTATTTTTCAGCAAGCTTCTTTCCTCCTCGCATACAAGTCTTAGTACACCTTCCTGGCTAAGGTCTTTGGAAAGTTTTTCGAGCACAATAGTTTTCATCGTTTCATCCAGCAACGTGGATTCCGCAGGAGTCCAGTAGAGTTCAGCTTTTGAGCTCGTCTTGTTTACATGCTGCCCGCCTTTGCCGCCGGAAAGCGAGGCTTTAAATATTACTTCCCGCATAATGCCAAGCGCTTCCCAGGCTGCAGGTTTTTGATATTCTGATAAAGACATTGTCTGAACCTTGATTTACAGAATTAAAGAATTAATAAGATTTGAATTCTACTTTTATACTCACTTCAGTTCTTGAAATTATTATTCTGAATTTATACTCACAAGGTTTCTTCTGAATGATAATTTATCAAATGTCTAAACAAAAATCCTGAAAATCTATTAATCCAGAGAATCAAGGTTCAGATAATAAAAAGACAGAAGGGGTAGATGCCTTCTGTCTTTTGATAGATAGAGAAAAAATTAAACTGATTGGTAGTTTGCTATGTTTTCACTGAGTCACAACTTAAAGGCTGGTACTTAATGCTGACGTTTTAGTGGTAAGTGGTATACTAATACGGCATTGCATTAAGTAATGCATTCAATGTATTTTACTCGGTTAGCATGATACAAAGGTAGAGTATAAAAATTTACCCGCAATCACCCGAAAGGGGTATTTTTCAGTAATAATTCGAAAATATATAGACAAAAAAAACCGGGAGAAGTACACAGGGCTGTGCACTATTTTCTCCCGGATCTCTCAACCAGCTATGGAATCTTAAATGCTTTTCTTCGAATTAACAATTTTTCACAGCTTTTAATAAAACCGGGAGAATACAGAGGGCTCTGTATTATGTCTCCCGGAACTCTCAACCAGCTATGGAAAACTGTTAATGTTAAATAATTAGCATTTTAAAGAACTCCTTAGCACAAACATAATAAAAAGCAACACTAAGGACAATAGATTGTTGAAAAAAAATATCAAAAATTATCGAATAGGCGTATGGGGGCATTTTCCTTTTTCGAAAAAACCTTTATAATAATTAAAATCCTAAGATTCGCTTGAAATGGGAAATATTCTCTAATCCTTTTTTAATATGAAAGCGAAGTTCAGGGATCGTGACAAAAGCAGTGGGGTAAGGCCCAAACACCCCAAATTGAATAAAATAACTATTCACTTGTAATCCAGATATTGAGATACCAAAAAACAATTTCCAAATATAAAAATGATTATTTAGGCTATGGTATTTGGATTTACCTCTCTTGCAATGGAAGACAAACGGATAGGCATTTTTGTTTATATTTACCCCCTGAAAAATTGAATTTGAGCATGAGTGAGATTAATAAAACTTACAACCCCACAGAAGTAGAAGATAAATGGTATTCTTATTGGCTGGATCATAAGATCTTTGCTTCGAAGCCAAGTAAAAAAGAACCATTCACGATCGTAATTCCCCCTCCCAATGTCACGGGTGTGCTGCACATGGGACATATGCTCAATAATACCATTCAGGATATTCTCGTACGCCGCGCCCGTATGCAAGGCAAAGAAGCTTGCTGGGTGCCGGGTACTGACCATGCTTCCATTGCTACCGAAGCAAAGGTAGTGCAAATGCTTCGCGAACGTGGGATCAAAAAAAGCGATCTCTCGCGTGAAGACTTTTTGAAATACGCCTGGGAATGGAAAGAAAAATATGGCGGGATCATTCTCGAACAATTAAAAAAACTTGGCGCTTCGGTAGATTGGGACAGAACTCGTTTTACCATGGAGCCTTCACTCTCGGATGCTGTGATCGAAGTATTCGTTCGCATGTATGAGAAAGGCTATATCTACCGCGGCCTGCGTATGGTGAACTGGGATCCACAGGGAAAAACAGCGCTTTCAGACGAAGAAGTAATTCACAAAGAAGTAAATTCAAAATTATATCATCTTCGCTACGTAATTGTAGAAGAAGGAAAAGAACAGGATCAAACGATCTCTGCTAATAATTTCCTGACCGTAGCAACCACGCGCCCGGAAACAATCGTAGGCGATACTGCTATCTGCGTTAACCCTAAGGATGAACGCTACCAACACCTGAAAGGTAAAAAAGTATTCGTGCCAATCATCAACCGCATCATCCCTGTGATCATGGACGAATATGTGGATATGGAATTTGGTACAGGTTGCCTGAAAGTGACGCCCGCACACGATGTAAATGACTACCAGCTCGGACAAAAACACAATCTTCCTGTAATCGATATTATGAACGACGATGGTACGTTCAACGAGCATTCTGTTTTGTATGCAGGTAAAGATCGTTTTGCTGTACGAAAAGAAATCGTGAAATACCTGGAAGAGCTGGGTCATCTGGCGAAAACAGAAGATATTAAAAACAATGTTGGTTACTCCGAAAGAACCGACGCAGTAATCGAACCGAGATTGTCGAAACAGTGGTTTGTAGACATGAAGAAATTTCTCAAGCACAATCCACAAGTGCTGGAAGATGTGATGAACGATGAGATCCAGTTGGTGCCAGCTAAATTTAAAAATACGTATCGTCACTGGCTGGAAAATGTTAAGGATTGGTGTATCTCCCGCCAATTGTGGTGGGGACAGCGGATCCCTGCATTCTACCTTCCTTCCGGAGAATTTGTAGTAGCGAAAACAAAAGAAGAAGCGATTGGAAAATTTAAAATTCAAAATTTAAAATTCAAAATTGAGGAAATCACCCAGGATGAAGACGTACTCGATACATGGTACTCTTCCTGGCTCTGGCCGATCTCGGTGTTTGATGGATTCAAAGATCCAAACAACAAAGACATCAACTATTATTATCCAACCAATGTATTGGTGACTGCACCGGAGATATTATTCTTCTGGGTAGCAAGAATGATCATGGCTGGCTACGAATTCCGCGGACAGCGGCCGTTCAAGGATGTTTACCTTACCGGTATCGTACGTGATAAGCAAGGTAGAAAAATGTCGAAGTCGCTTGGCAACTCTCCAGACCCGATCGAGCTGATGCAAAAGTACAGCGCGGATGGCGTGCGTTTTGGAATGCTGCTCAGTTCCCCTGCAGGAAATGATTTGCTTTTTGATGAAAAATATTGCGAACAGGGAAGAAACTTCACAAACAAGGTATGGAACGCTTTCCGTCTTGTTAAAGGCTGGACAACCGTAGACGCTCCAATGCCGGAGAACAACAAAGTGGCCCTCGAATGGATGGAAGCCAAGCTGAACGAGGCTTTGGCAGAGGCAGAGGAACACTACAGCAAATTCAGACTCTCCGATGTGCTGATGACCAATTACAAATTGGTATGGGATTCTTTCTGCGCCTGGTACCTCGAAATGATCAAGCCTGGCTTTGAACAGCCGATCGATAAAGGCTCCTACGAGGCTACGATCCTGATCTTTGAAAAACTGATGAAAATAATTCATCCGCTTATGCCTTTTATTTCCGAAGAGATCTGGCAAGATTTGAAAGAACGCAAAGAGGGAGAAAGTATTTGCCAGGCGGCCTTTCCTGAAACCGGCAAAGCCGATGCTTCCATACTTGCCGCGGCTGACATCGCTTTTGAAACAGTAGCACAAGTAAGAAATCTCAGAAGCTCTAAACAATTATCACCAAAGAATCCTCTGGAGCTTCTCATCAAAGCGGCTGACCAGACACCATACAAAAAATTTGAAGGTACGATTTGTAAGCTGGCTAATATTTCAGAAATAAAATTTACTAATACCTTGGAAGGCGCTATAAGCTTCATGGTCCGTACCGACGAAGTGATCGTGCCGCTGGAAGGCCAGGTAGATTCTGAAAAGGAGCGTGAGACGCTTACTAAGGAATTGGAATACCTGAAGGGATTTTTAATTTCAGTAGATAAAAAACTCAGCAACGAAAAATTTGTATCGAGCGCTCCGGAGCAAGTGATCGCGAATGAAAGAAAGAAGAAGGCCGATGCGGAATCCAAGATCAAAACGCTGGAAGAGAGCCTGGCACAATTATCGTAAGCAGAATTGGCAGTTATAACTAAATTTAGTACTTTACGTAGAGATCATTTTAACCAAAAACCGATTTACTAATGAAATACCTATTCCTGGCAGTTACATTTTTAATGTTAAACTGTTTTTCTGTGTCCGAAGTCCTCGCGCAGAATCCTAAAAATACCAAGAAATATAAAAAGCAGAAAGCAAAAAAGAGAGAACCATACACACCTGTTTACCATGAAAAAGATTCCGATGGTGACGGTGTACCAGACGGTCGCGATGAGTGTATTCACACTCCGAAAGGCGAGCCGGTGACTCCTTTCGGATGCCCTTACGATACTGACTTCGATGGTGTATACGATTACGAAGATCAATGTAAAAATGAAAAGGGACCGGTAGAAAACAAAGGATGTCCTTGGGGTGACCGCGACAACGATGGTATTAAAGACAACGAAGATATGTGTCCGGATGTACCAGGAATTGTTAAGTTCCACGGTTGTCCTGATACCGACAACGACGGTATTCAAGACAAAGATGATAAATGCCCGAAAGAGCCAGGTATAGAAAGATACCAAGGCTGTCCTCCGCCATTCATCGACACGGATAAAGATGGCATCGACGATTACTCAGATCTTTGTCCGAAAGTGCCAGGCGTGAAGAAAAACAAAGGCTGCCCTGAAATTAAGAAAGCAGATGCTGATGCGCTTCAAAGTGCGTTTGACAATTTATTGTTTGAAACCAATTCAGATGTAATCGTATCATCATCCTTCCAATCGCTCGATATACTCGCCAAAGTATTGCGCAACAATCCTAGGTATAAATTGTACCTGGAAGGACATACCGACAATGTAGGGGACGATGATAAAAATATGGATCTCTCCAAACGTCGTTCGGCTTCTGTGAAGAAATACCTAATAAACAAAGGTGTGAGCGCAGACCGTATTACTACAGATGGTTTCGGAGAAACCAGACCAGTAGCTTCGAACGATACAGAAGATGGACGTCATAAAAACAGAAGAGTGGAAATGACGATCATTCCTGAATAATTTAATATTGAATGACTCTGAAAGGCCTGTAGAAATTTTTCTACAGGCCTTTTTTATTTGGATGGATTTATGGTAGAGTAAAATTATTTGGAATTACCCTCTTAAATATTAATACTTATTTGAGATACCAGATACCGGATGCCAGATAATGCGAGAGTAATTTAATGACATTGTCTTTTAGCTTATTTGTAAAACAGAGTTGTTTTTATCTAAACTATCTGGTATCCGGCATCTGGTATCTTGCATCCATTATTAATCTTAATACTTAGGAGGGGAATTCTAAAATTATTTTTTTCTGTATCCATATAAAAAATAAACAACCAATCCTATCACCAGCCAGATCCCGAAGCGCAGCCAGTTGGTCACGCCCAATTCAGTGATCAAATAGAGATTACAGGAAAGTCCGAAAACAGGGATGAAGGAAAGATTTTTCCTGAACGAAAGCCAGGAAATAATAACTGCATACACCATGAAAAAATAAAGTGGAATTTTATCGGTATGTATATAGCTAAAGAAATTAATAAAATTTTCAGTATTGAAATAATATAAGACCACCGGCAAAGCCATGAAAATAAGAGGCACCACGTACTTCGAATTATAATAAGGTATTTTAAATCCTCCCCTTTTGTTTTGGTCAAACAACACACCCGTACATACGATCACAAACGCAAAAAGCGTTCCGATCGAACAAAGATCGGTAACAATAGTATGGTTGAGAAACAAGATCGGTATGGCGACCATCAAGCCTGTGACAATTGTAGCAAAAGAAGGCGTGCGAAATTTCGGATGTACTTTTCCAAAAACAGCAGGCAATAATTTATCACGACTCATACTCATCAGGATGCGCGGCTGACCGAGCTGAAAAACTAGCATTACGCTAGTCATCGCTACCACAGCGCTCAGCGCAATGACTTCAGAAAGCAAAGTGAGATCATGTTTTTCAAATACGTAAGCTAATGGATCACCCATGTTGAGTTCTTTGTAGCTTACCATTCCTGTCAATACCAAGGCAATCGCTACATACAGCACAGTGCAAATCAATAATGACCAGATCATCGCGCGGGGTAGATCGCGTTGTGGATCTTTGCATTCTTCGGCAGTAGTAGAAATAGCATCAAACCCGATATAGGCAAAAAAGACACCGGCAGTGCCTTTGAACACACCGGAAATTCCGTTCGGTGCGAAGGGCTGCCAATGCGCAGGATCGATGTAGAAAGCGCCGGCGCTGATCACAAGCAGCACGGCTAGTAATTTTATGAGTACCAAAAAATTGCCCGCCGTTTTGGATTCCTTGATCCCAATGTACACCAGCACGGTGATCAGGAAATTGATAAGCAAAGCCGGGACATCTGCGATCAACCGGAAACCTGCTATTTTCGGGGCTTTGCGCCAGGCTTCGTATCCTTCTTTTACAACAGGTGAAAACGATTCCCCTGGTGCAGCAAGATATTCCTGGTGGAATTTTTGCGCAGACAAATAATCTACTGATAAATATTCAGGAACAGGAACGTATAGATTTCTTAGAAACGTAGTAAAATAATCAGACCATGAAATAGCTACTGCGATATTACCAATTGCATATTCCATCAGCAAATCCCAGCCGATGATCCAGGCGATAAGTTCTCCGAATGCTACGTATGCATAGGTATAGGCACTTCCTGACCCATGAATGGTGGAGGCGAAATGAGCATAACAAAGAGCAGAGCACAAACATGCTACTGCAGTAAATAAAAAAAGCAAGATCACCGCCGGACCGCCCTCGAAACTTGCTTTCCCAATGGTGCCAAAAATTCCCGCGCCGATCACGGCTGCAATACCCATGGAGGTTAGATCAGTCAACGAGAGATTTTTTACTAAACGCTCATCCTGCGCTTCGTGCAGACCGTTGGGATCTTTTTTGTGAAAGAGTTTTTGAAAGTTCAACGAGTGCTTTTTTGTTTAGAAATAAAGATAATGAAATCTTTGAAAACTTAAACGTCATTGCGAGCTTGCGAAGCGATCTGTTGGCTACGAAGCCTGACCCCGTTTATAAATACAAACTGATTTCAATTATAAGTACTATACCTTCCACGCTGTCGACGGATTGCTTCGTCGCATGACGCACTCCTCGCAATGACGGTTAAATTACTACAAATAAATTTTCAAAAACTCCAACGCTCTCTCATCCGACCAGTAATTTCCATTCGCATTCTTTTCATAAAAACCACAATGGCCGCCATGAGCAGGTGTCTCCAGGAAAAAATATGGATTGTTTTTCGCTTGTTCGGTAGGAAAGCAAGCTTCACATAAAAACGGATCGTTCAGAGCGCTTACCAGTAGTGTAGGAATTTTAATGCCGGGAATGTAGAAAATAGAACTGCTTTGTTTGTAATAATCTGCAGCATCCCTGAATCCATGAATGGGCGCGGTATAACGTTCGTCGAACTGGATGAAATTTTTTAATTTTTCAAAACCCTGGTCATTGATCCTGTCGGGATATTGTTTCGCTTTCGCCAATACTTTCAAATGAAGATTGGTAAGAAAACGGTTCATGTAAAATTTACTTTCCCATTTGGCCATATGCTCGGCTCCTGCTTTAAGGTCGCAGGGAGCGGAGAAGGTGACTGCAGCTTTGATGAAAGGAGAAATTGAATCAGATCTTTCTCCCAAATATTTTAAGGTGATATTACCTCCAATACTAAATCCTACCAGACCGATACTGTTATATTTTTTTAGCGCTGCCACATGTTGCACTACCAGATCTAAATCGGCAGATTCACCGCTATGGTAGAAGCGAAAATTGCGGTTCATCTCTTCGCTACATCCACGGTAATTCCAGGCAAGCACATCGTATCCTGCATTCACCGCGGCTCTGGCCATGCCCTTGAGGTATTTGCTTTCGGTATTGCCTTCCAGTCCGTGAGAAAGAATTAGTAGGGTAGGATTTCCTTTCCTGATCCAATCAAGATCTAAAAAATCTCGATCGGCCAGTTCAAGTCTTTCGCGCTCATACACTACGTCCGATACATCGCGCATGGCTACAGGATAAACGGTTTCCAGATGCCTGGAAAAAAACATCGCCGGACGCTTATAGGAAGAAGAGGGTAGGAGAGGCATTCTTGAAATGTGGAGTTATGAGTGATGAATTATGAGTTTTATTCATTCATAACTCATAATTCATCACTCAAAATTTTATTATTCTTCCGCAATCATAATGATCTTATCACCATTGGTAAATTCGATCTTATCGGATTTGTTGGGGTTTAATACTACGCCGTAATTTTTTTCCGGGTTGTCGGAATATTTTCCTTTGATGTATCCAAAAGCGATCTCTTTTTTCTTGGTAGTAGCTTTTATTACGGAAAAGAAATCGGTTGTAGTATTTTCAGGCATATAGTTACTATAAGGCTTGATGTAGATCTCGTTTCCTTCTGCATCGAAAAGATCGTCGAATACGATAGACAGCTCTTTGTTCTCAGAAAGCTGCGCCAGGATAAGACTGATCATGCGATCGCTAATAATGAAGTCGTCAGCCTTCGTTAAGTCAGCAAGGGCGCGGTTTTTCAGGTCGAGCATTTCTGTTACAAGACTTACTTTGTGATTGAGTTTGCTTAAGATATCCCGAATGTTCATGAGTGTGATCAGCGTGATCGCATCGGCTTCCTGGAGTGGATAGTTGTCCGAATAGCTCATGATAATAACGTGGTTGTAATGTTTCAGATCAAGTTTATTCAGCTCGTTCCGGTCGTTGATATCGGCGTTTTTGTATTTGATCTTTTGGTTTTTAAGTTCCACGGAAAGGTTAAGGATCTTTTCCGTAAGGCCGCTTCCTTCAGCCATTACAAGTATTTCTGAACCAGGACGAACATAGTTGTCAAGTTCTTTCACCACAATCCTTGCGTTGTTGTTCCAGCCAAGGATAAGGGTTTTGTGCATTTCAAAGCCAACGTCTTTTTTCAGCACTACATCCGGAAGGTCGGTTATTTTTCTTTCTTTATGATGGTAAGAAAGATCAATGTCGTCTTCTGCAATTACTACCAGATGATCTTCTTTAGTAAGCTTTGTATTGAGTGGAGGATTGATCTCCACGCGGCCATCCGCAAATCGAATTCCGATTACGCAGATGTCTTCGAAGCCGTAAAGCAATTCTTCGAATGTGTGGCCATGAATATTTTTTACAGGTTGTATGTAGATCTCGTTATCAGCATAGCCAAGCAGGTTGCTGTATACAATGCTAAGCCCGGATTGACGGCTGCTTTGTACGGTAATTTTAGAGATCACTTCATTGCCTACCAGGATTGTTACTTCTTCTTTTCCTACCAGTTTAGCAATGTCGCGGTTGATGTCGTCGTTGATCTCAGCGATGATGTTGAATGGCTCTTTCTTTCTTGAAGGGCTGTTCACGATTGCCATGATAGTTTTGATCACGTACGTGTCAGCCTTTGGTTCTTCCGGCGCTACGATGATGATGGATTTGGCATAGTTGAGGTTAGCAATCTTCAGATCGTCTACATCAATGGGGTTACCGCTGCGGCAGATCACTTTTGTTTTTCCGGTGTTGCCCACTTTGGTTTTGATCTCGTCTTCCATTTCTGTTTTGTCCATATCGGCGAGGATCACTACACAAGATTTATTTTGATTGAGGTTTGCGAGAATGAGTTCGGATACTATTGGAAAAATTTTAGAAGACCAGCCAAGGATCACGGTTTGATTTTCTTCCAGGATGATGGATTTACCTTTTTTCATTTCATCCAGTTTTTCCTGGAAACCCGCGTTCAGAATGGAAACCAGGGTGGAGACCAATAAAATTCCTGCAAGGGAAACGGGGAACATGATGATCCGGTAACCCCAGCCCGACTCTCCGGTTACGGTACCCTGATCAATTACGTGCATCAAACTTTGCCAGAAAGATTCAGAAAAGTCCATTGCAGGACCATCTGATTCGGAAATATGTGCGATGAAAACAAGTACTCCGGTCACAAATGCTACGGCAAAAAAGAGCATAAGCAAGCCAACGATCAGAGCAGGAGTACCTTTACCAATGATATTATCTACCCAATATTGGAATCTCTCTTTGAATGGTACTTTTTGCATAGAATATTATATTTTATTACGGCTCAATTTAAGCAAGAATTTGAATACTTCGCTAAGTAATATTACTGAATTTATACTGTTTTTCAATTTTCTATGATTATTTTTGCCGACCCAAAATTAGGAAACCATGAGTGAAGTGTTAAGACTAGCCATCCAGAAATCCGGCAGGCTAAGTGAAGATTCGATCAAGCTAATCAAAGAATGTAGTATAGATTTCAGCAGCAGTGGAGCTACGTTGAAATCTTCTGCCTATAATTTTCCTTTGGAAATCCTTTACCTGCGTGACGATGATATTCCGGGCTATGTAGCCGACGGTGTGGCAGATATCGGGATCATCGGAGAAAATGTGGCTTCCGAACAAAAGAAAAATGTAATTACGGTAGACAAGCTTGGGTTTTCCCGCTGCCGTTTATCCATAGGTGTTCCTAAGGCCATGGATTATCAGGGCGCAAAAAGCCTGGACGGTAAGAGCATTGCTACTTCTTATCCTAATATTCTTTCTGATTTTCTTTTTGACAATGGCGTAAAAGCCTCTATCCATGAGATCAGTGGCTCAGTAGAGATTGCTCCAAGCATTGGCCTGGCCGATGCAGTATGCGATATCGTAAGCTCTGGAAGCACGTTGATCAGCAACGGGCTGAAAGAAGTGGACGTTGTATTTCGCTCCGAAGCCATTCTAATTGCCAATCCGGGATTGTCGGCAGGGAAGAAAAAGATCATCGACGAATTATTGTTTCGCATCACTTCCGTTAAAACTGCTAAGAACACTAAATATATTTTACTCAACGCGCCAAACGAATCGCTGGATAAGATCATCAAATTGCTTCCTGGCGTGAAAAGTCCTACCGTGACGCCTTTGGCCGAAAGCGGCTGGAGCTCTTTGCACTCAGTAGTGAAAGAAGATCAGTTTTGGGATGTGATAGGAAAACTGAAAGAAGCAGGAGCAGAGGGGATTTTGGTCATTCCGATTGAGAAAATAATTAAATAGATAAAAATTAGATACCGGATGCCGGATTCCAGATACCCAGATAAAATATATTTCTGGCATCTGGAATTCGGCATCTTGTATCTTTGTTGAGGTTAAGCAAGCAAAATAGTTAACTATGAATTACATCGAATATCCAAACAAAGCAGATTGGGAAAATATCCTGAAACGCCCTGTATTCGAAACGGAGAGCCTGGAAGCGAAAGTGGCGCCCATATTGAAGCAGGTGAAGGAATCAGGAGATGAGGCGTTGAAAAAGTTTACCCTGGAGTTTGATAAAATTTCATTGGAACAACTAGCGGTTACAGAAGCAGAGATCAAAGAAGCGATAGGGGTAGTTTCGGATGAATTGAAAAAAGCGATCGACGTGGCGCGGGTGAACATTGAGAAATTTCACCTTGCTCAACGCGAAGAAATAAAAAAAATAGAAACTACTTCCGGTGTTACCTGCTGGAGAAAGAGTGTACCGATCACCAAAGTTGGTTTGTATATTCCGGGAGGTACAGCTCCTCTTTTTTCTACCATCCTGATGCTTGGAGTACCTGCTAATATCGCGGGTTGCGAAGAGATCGTTCTTTGTACACCTCCTGACAAGCAAGGGAAGATACACCCTGCTATTCTATACACGGCTTCTATTTTAGATATTAAAAGAATCTACAAAATAGGCGGAGCTCAAGCCATTGCAGCGATGGCTTTTGGCACGCAGACCATTCCCCAGGTATACAAAATATTTGGCCCGGGAAATCAATATGTAACTGCTGCCAAACAACTGGTGAACAAAGCCGGTGTTGCCATTGATATGCCTGCTGGCCCTTCTGAAGTAGCTGTGGTAGCCGATGAAAGCTGCAATCCTGCTTTCGTAGCGGCTGATCTTTTGTCGCAAGCGGAGCATGGTATAGACAGCCAGGTAATCTTGGTGAGCACTGGGAAGAACGTTATCGAAGCAGTGGAAAAAGAAGTGAAAGCACAACTGATGCAGCTTCCAAGAAAAGAATTGGCAGCCAAGGCGCTTGATAATAGTAAAACAATCCTGGTAAGAACATTGGAGGAGGCAATGGAGCTGATCAACGTGTATGCACCGGAACACCTGATATTACAGGTGAAGGAATATGATAAACTTGCTTCGATGGTGAAAAATGCCGGCTCTGTTTTCCTTGGAAACTACACCCCTGAATCGGCGGGAGATTATGCATCCGGTACCAACCATACCTTGCCGACCAACGGGTATGCAAAAGCTTATTCCGGAGTGTCCTTGGATTCATTTGTGAAAAAAATCACCTTCCAACATATCAGCAAAGAAGGTATTCAAAACCTGGGATCTTCGATTGAACTTATGGCAGCGGCAGAGCAATTAGATGCTCATAAAAACGCTGTGGCACTCAGAAGAAAAGGATAATATTAAGTTTAAAAATAACAAGGTACATCGTTAAGCAGAAAAGCTGGATAGTCAATTTCTATTCAGCTTTTCTATTTTTATCTCTTTAATAGTTATCCTACGTGGTAGGATAACGCTCCCGAAGGACATTTTTTTACCTGCTCGATAATCGTACCTGTATTAGAGTTTTCAAGAGTGATCCATGGGCGCTTTCTTGGATCAAAAACTTTTGGCAGGCCTCTAAAACAATTTCCAGAGTGAATGCATTTAGCTGATTGCCACACAACGGTAATTTCTCCGTTGCTGTACTTTTTGGTTACGGGTTTGTCCATAAATAAGTGTAATAGGTTTTCTAAAAGTAATACAAGGTACAAAAAAATCTTATTAAAAAATGATACCAGATGCAGGATGTCAGATATAGGATAATTTTGAATTTATGATTGATTCAACTTACCGCTCTTATCTGGCATTCTGGCATCTGGCATCCTTATTTACTTACGTTTGATCGTAATCCTCTCCGGCGCGCTCCATACCTTGTATTCATTGGTATAATAAAGATACCCGGAAGAGGCCTGCGCTTCGTATTCTCCGGCAATATCTGCTTTCAGATCCAGGTTGATCTCGCGTATTTCTTCCGGAAGCATTTGACGGTAGTAGAAGAAAATATTATTGTCTCGGATCTCATAGAAATCTATTTTATGTTTCTCCGTCAATTCCTTCAACTGCCAAGGCTGCGCGCTCAACCCAGCCGGGATCCCTACAATAGCCATGGTCATTGGCAAACCTTCTTTGGTAGTATTTTTTAAGACCGTTGTAAGTCTTACCGTTTCTCCTACGAAAGTAGTTTTATGGCTCAGTTTTGTGTCGATGCTTACTTTGCATTCCTTGTCATTACTTGGAAGCGAGGTATTCCACTGAACAGACATAGAATAGGGAAGCGGATTTTTAACATCTTTGTAACGAATGCGTACAGTATGTTTTCCTTCGGAAAAATATTTCTCCAATCCTCTGATCACGATCGCTTCTCTTTCTCCGGCTATGTAATTTTTTTCACCGGCTTTTTTGCCGTCTACCCAAATTTCAATCGTACCGTTTTCGTCTGTCTTTTTAGAATATTTAGCATACTCTGTCAGCGCTTTTAACGCTAGCACCGTTCCTTGCGTAGAGCTGAATCCTCCGTAACCGGAACGTGATCCGATCAGGAATTTTACCGCGCTGTTCAATGCGGCTTGGTCCGGTTTGCCTGATTTGATCATCGCCAGGATAGCAAGAGCAGTTGTTTCTGTAGTCAGCGAATTTCCTTGCGAATAGGTGATCGAATGAGAACTTCCTGTCCAGCTTCCGTCTTTTTTCTGTAAAGAATAGAGTGCTTCTAATGCTTTTATTGCATTCTTTTCTTCTTTAAAATTCAACAACGCATTCGCTGCGAGTGCAAGCTGGTAGGGGTCTTTAGATTCCATTGCTTTCGCGTATACTTTATCCAGTTCTTTGCGGATCTCACGATTTCCTGTCTCCGAAAGCGCGTAGACGATATAAGCGTTTGTAATATCCTCGCTTGCTCTGCCGAATTGATCGAGCGCCTGGGCGCTACGTTTGAACCCTCCATTGCCATCGCGACGGCTGAGCAGCCATGCTTCAGTGCGTTGGATCATTTCCCCGTCTACGTTGTTGTATACGCGCTTCATATCGTTGAATTGCATTAATCCATAAGCAGTAAGCCCTTCATGAGCCGGTGTACCGCCAAACCATTCGTATCCTTTTTCCTTTGTCTCAAAAGTGATCAGGCGTTTGTAGCCTTTGTCTAGCAAGGCGCCTACTTGTCCTGCGGGGCCTTCGGCTTCTCCCATTTCGAGCAAGTATTGTTTTACCATGATGTTTGGATAATTGCTTGTAGAAGTTTGTTCAAAACATCCATAAGGTTCGCGCAAAATGGATTCTATTCCTTTCATCAGATCGGTCACTACAGAAGGATAAGCGGTGAACGAGGCTTCCAGCGAGCCTTCCACTAGGTGGTCGATCTCGAATGAATATTCTTTTTCCTGTTCTTGTCCGGCAAGTGATACAGCCGCAGGAAATCCTTTTGCAGAGATTTTTATTTCCTGTGCAAACGCATCTTTCAATCCCATTCCTTCAAAAGCAAATTCCATAGTATCGATCCCGATCTTAGTACCTGTTTTGAAATCAAGTTGCATCGTTTTTACTTGCCCGGCTTCAATGGCAAGGCTTGCAGGAATACTTGTCAGCAATTGCATTCCGTCTGGAATTTGGAGGGTAAGCTTTCCTTTCAATACGGAAGCGCTATTATTTTTCAAGATCAAAGGAAGCGAAACGATGTCTCCGGTAGTGATCTCCACAGGTACTTTCACTTGCATACTGAAAGGCAGTTGAGTGAAATAAGTTTTTTCTGCTCTTCCCAAACTTCCATCCGTTGCGATGCCTTCTACGATGGCGCGGAAGGAAGTGATCTCATCGGAGTTGAAAAAGCTTACCGTTGTCTTTCCTGTTCTGTCGGTTTGCACGGCGTTATTCCAATAGATGGTAGAACGGAAATCAGTTCGTACTTCTGGCTGTGCGTTGGCGGAATAATCAGGAGAAGCAAACACCCTGGCTCTATAGTAACGAGGTTGGATTATCTGGATCTCATCGTCGCCAACAAAGATCGAATCCGCTGCTATCATTTTTCGTTTGGCTGGCTGCATGCGATAATCGGCTACTTTCGCCTTGGCTGCTTCCGGTTTAGGTTGAACTTCTTTTCGCTCGATCTTCTGATCCTGTTGCTCTTTTTTTGCAGCAGGCACTGGCGCTACCATCTTATCGAGTACAGGAGCATCTTCCCTGAAAAGCATGTCGTTTCCTTCCATTTCCATGATGGCCATTGGAAGGTTTTCTTGTTTTATATTTCTGTTTCGTCCGCGTACACCGCCGGCTCCTGCAAGGTTTACCTGGGATCGCACGTTGCCGTATAGGTAAGTATTATCATACATATAAACATCTGTGTGTTCGTTGTATTCCTGTACGGTTGTTTGCTGTGGCGCATAGCCGTTCGCTTTTATTTCCAATATGGCAGGCTCTGTAAGATTGATGTTTTTAAAACTAAAACGGCCTGTTTTATCACTAGTGGTCTTTAAGTTAGTGTTCAGCACCGACACCGTAGCGCCCGCAAGAGCAGAGGCTTTGTAAGCATCGTAGATAGTTCCGGAAACGATCGTTTGTTCTCCGGCGTGCGAGTAGGCGGGAAGATTGTTTTCAATAATTTCTTCCCATGTAAATCTTCTCCATCCGGAAGTCATGAGCAAATAATCGAGGGCAAGGTCTGCTTTGGTTTCTTTGGTGTTGAAATAAAAAGCAGGCTCTTCGATCTTTTCTTTTAGATCGTATTCAAGCAGGAGGGAAGATAAAATATTTCCTTGCTTATCATCTGCAAAGCTCAGTAGTTTGTCGTCAGCTACCGAGAGCGATAAATGGGCAGGCATCGGCAAGCCACGCTCGTCGGAGACTTTGATCGTCATGTTCACTTTTTCTCGTGGCAGATATTTTTCCTTATCTGTTTCGATCGAAATATTCAGTTGCTTGTGCTTGTTCACAAATGCCAGTCTCTCCGCACGGGCTATGCCTTTGCTGTCAAACAAAGTGAACTGCGCTACTCCGATAGGAAAATCAGAGACGGGGATCAGTAAATTATTTTTGCCTACTAATGCCTGGAAAGATTTTGTATAATAAACCTCTCCGCGCACCTGTGCTACAATGGAAAGCTCTTCTTGTTCGGTAGAAGAAATTACAAGCGGAAGAATAGCGTTGTTTTGTTTTTCTACATGCAGCACGTAGCCTCTTTCAAGCGCTTCCGGTACTTCGTAGATAGTTTTGATGTTAGCAGGTTTGGTGATCCTGGCGGTGTAATGTTCGCCGCGAAGCGGAGTGAAGTCTACAGCTCCCATTCCCTGGTGAAAAGAGCGGAAGGTAGCTACTTCTTTTTTCGCTTCGTTTAAGATCACACCTTCGATGTCGGCAGGTTTACCAAATTCGTTGAGCGCTTTGAAAGCAAGTTTGTTTTCCAATCCTACTACCAGCTCGCCGCCTTCAGGATAGAAGCTGAATTCGATCTTGTTCAATACAATTGGGATGGAACGGGAAATAGATTCTGTGTTACCTTCAAAATCGATCATGATATTTAATAATCCGTCGTTGGAAGAAAGATTAGCGGGAAGTTTGAATTTTATTGTTGCCTGCCCTTCGCCATTGCTACTACCTTTGTTCTCCGTCACCTTAGTGCCCGCGATGGAAGCAGAGAATGCGTAAGCGTGGTTGGAAAGATTTTTATTTTCTAAGGTTTGTAAAGAAAGCGAAGCGCTCACTTCATCGTCGGATCCATAAGCTTTTTGATCGAAATCCAGTTTCATTTTCAACCTGGGCAGCACTACTGCTTGTACTTGGATGTCTTTTTCAAAAAACAGTTCTTCATTCTTCTGCCAATTGGTGTACGCTTTTATTTTATACAAGCCGCCGGCAATAGTTTCATCTAGCAGAAAATCTCCGCTGGCCACGCCGTTTTTGGTGATCAGCGCGATCTGTTTTTCAATGCTGCCTTTCGGATTGATCAGCTCTAAGTGAAGGATATCACTTTGCTTGGATGCTTTCAGGTCGCTTCCATTGCGTAGATATGCTTTCAGCCAGATTGTTTCTCCTGGTTTATAAAAAGTTTTATCCAGGTGTAGATATACGCGGTCTTCTGGTCTCTCGGCGCTGGCCGCTATGAATTTCCCAACAATGCCTTTGATAATTTCGTTGGTATATTCTAAAAATGAAAAGCTGGAAGCTTTGCTCATCCCGATAATTCCCAGGCTAGCTAGGGAAAACAGGGCGGCGATTTTACTTTTTCTTAGTTTCTTTTTCATAACAATAGTGTTAAGTGTGTTAAAGGGTGTTTGGTAGTAAGATGAAAGGGGAGGGGAAATTCCATAAAAGGCAGATAAAAAGTTATGAATTATGAGTTATGAATGTTGAATGGGAAAGAGTTGATCATTATGAGTATTCAGTCAAAAAGAATATTCCAGATATAATTAATCTATAAACCATAACTCATAATTCAACATTCATAACTCATAATTCATAATTCAAACTTATCGGTATCTGGCATCTGCTATCTTTTTTATATATCTTGCAGTAACTAAGGCATGTTATTCCGGAAGCAACATAAGAAAGTAGAGTACTCAGACCTGGAGCTGATCGACCGTTATAAAAACTCGGGGGATCCTTCCTATGCGGGAGAATTATTCCAGCGCTATAGCCACCTGGTGTTAGGTGTTTGTATGAAGTACCTGAAAAATGAAGAGGAGAGCCGCGATGCGGTGATGAATATTTTTGAAAAGCTGCTCAGCGATCTTAAAAAGCATAAAATAGATCATTTCAAATCCTGGTTGCATACGGTTTCGAGAAATCATTGTCTGATGTATTTAAGAGCGAATAAAAAATTTGATCTTAAATACGAAGAAACCGAAACGGAATTTATGGAAATGACCTACACGCTGCATCATACAGAAGAAAAGGTATCGGAAGAGTCGTACGTCAAGTTGGACGAGTGTATTGACAAGTTGATAGAGGAACAAAAGAAATGTGTGCATTTGTTTTATATAGAAGAAAAATGCTACAAAGAAGTGGCCGAGCTTACCGGCTATGAGATGAATAAGGTGAAGAGCTATATTCAGAACGGTAAGAGAAATCTTAAACTTTGTATGGAGAGCCAGTCATGAGCAAACGCAAAAAAATATTTCATAAGCCCGACGAGCAAATTCCTTCAGCGGATGATATTTTAAATTATCTGAACGAAGAGAATTCTCCTTTGCCTCCGTCTGCAGAAAAATCTTCTCCTTCCGGGGGAGCTTTCAAAAAGCGCAGCAGCAACAAGCCAGAGCTCGATGGCTTGGCGAAGGATGAGTTTTTAAGCGAAAGCAAAAAGGAAAAGAAAAAAGAGGAAGAAGAGCAAGATATGCCCGCTCCTTCGTTCGGCGGCCTTGTGCAAGAACCTGTGATCAACTATGGCCAAACCAACAGAGGGAATGCTGAAAAGAATAAAAAGAAATACGAACTGGAAAAGAAAATGCTTGCCGAACCGCTTGTATCCGAAGCGGTAGAAGGATATGCATTGATCAGAGATAAAGAGAAGGCCAAGAATATTTTAGCAGAGATCAACGAATCGATTGCATCGCAAACGGGACGTAAAAATAATCGCGGCGTATTCCTGCGCATAGCAGCGATCCTTGTGTTGTTGTTCCTGGTATCAGGAGGCTCGTTTTATTTGTTTGAACAATTTTCCAGCAGTAACATGGAAGCTGTAAGCAACAAAGCCAGCACAGCTCCGGCAGTCGCGCTGGATACAGTGAGACAGGCAGTGATCGATTCTGCGGTGAAGCAGGAGCAGCTAGCTATTGAAACAGATAAAACATTTGCCACCCAGGATAAAAGGTTACAACCGTCCAAACCTGTTTCTTCCGACGCCTATCCTGACCAGTCACCCATCATGGAAGAGCCAGGGAATACTCATGGAAATGGCTACGGCAACCCTGCTCCATCTATGCAGATGGAAGAAGAGCGGATATTTTCCCAGTCTAATACTCCTGTAAATTACAATGCTGATTCTGTTACTATCATTCCAAACGATGAATTGGCCGTAGTTGCAGACGATGCGAAGGAAGAGTCAAAATTGGATGTAGTAATAGAAAGAAACAGGAAACAAGGGCCTAAAGACAAAAAGGTAGCTGCCAGATCAAATCAACAGTATGCACCATCTTCTGCGAAGCTCAGCGAGGTGAACGAAGATCAATCCACCGGAATGGTTAAGAAAACATATTTACTGGAAGACGGAATTCGTTTGTACAACGAAGGAAAATTCAAAGAGGCAAAAGAGATATTTACCGGACTTTTGATTACACAACCATCCAACCAGGAAGCGATTTTTTATAGCGGTATGTCCGATTATAAAATGCAATTGTACGATCGTGCGCTTGGTAACCTTACTAAGGTAGTTCCGGCATCGCGCCGCTACGACGAAGCCAGGTGGACAAGTTCGTTGATCTATTTGGAAATGGGCAGAAGAGAGGAAGCAATTGAACTTTGGAAAATGCTTTCAAAATTTAATAATTCTTATTCCGAAAAAGCTTTTGAAAAGCTGAAAGAATATTCAAAATAATAGATTTTATTACATAGTAAGCGATGAATGAAGTGGTAAGAGGCTGTGAGGTATTCTTCGGAGGGCCTAATTATTTTTTTAATATTCATTACAAAAGACTTCTCAATCATTATCAAAAAAGGGCAGATTAGTATTTAAAAGAAGCAAAATGCTGCTTTTTGGGCTAAAAAATGCTATAACACTTATTCATTCTCATACCAGCTCTGCTTTTAGTGAAAAAATTCAATGGTTAAAACTTTGATAATATCTTGAAGTCGAAGACAAGGTTTTAGTTTTTCGATGAATGAAGGTGTAAAACTAGCTGAAAATCACATGGAATTGTATTTTATACGTATGATTTATTTGAAACATAAAGTAAATTTAGTACGTATTTCAAGGGACAGACTCAGTAAAATCTGCATTCATCACGTTTAATTATTTGGTTATTAGATACTTGTTTAGAAAGGTTACTAAACTCACAAACAAGAGAATTAATAAGTAAAAACCCTGATGGTTTGCCAATAAACTAAAAATAAATAATTTGCGGTTTAATGCAAAAATGTGGATAAATATTGTGGTTTATCGCATGGCTATTGAAGATAAAAATTGTAAGGATCTCTTCTCAAAAATATACAAAAGAAGATAGTGCAACTAGTGATAATATGAAAAAATATTTACTGTTATTATTTATAAGTTTAGTGAGTGTGGTTAACCTGAGGGCACAGTGTACCACTAATGACGTAGCTGGAAATGCAGGGCAAAGCGGGCTTTACGGAGAATATTTTGCAGGATATTTTAATGATGTTTTTACTTTTTTCCCCTCTACGATCAGTACTACTAACAGAATAGAAAGCAATCTTAATTATACAACCAATAACTGGGGTGTTCCAAGACCACCCGCTTCTGGTACTGCTACTGATCAGGACACGTACAGTGCCCGGTACAGAGGAAGTATTTTAATTCCTACTGCAGGTACCTACACTTTTTATTTGACCAGTGACGATGCGAGTTATATGTTTCTGGATAATGATGCACTCACCTATCCTTTAACAGCATCGACAGCTTTTATCAGCAATGGAGGGGCTCATGCTTCTACAACAGTAAGTCAAACAATCTACCTCGGTGCTGGTGCACATAATATTCAAATTGTTTTTGGTGAAAATGGAGGAAATAATGTATTGACATTAGAATATTCAAGTTCTACCATCACAAGAACAGTAGTGCCGAATGCAAGCTTGTGTACAAGTATCCAACCTGCTGTCACTACTCCAGCTGCTTGTGCTTGTAAAGATTTGACGGGAAGTGCTCCTACGTCAGGGTTACTTGGCCAGTATTATGCAGGGTATTACAACGATGTGCAAACTTATTTTACTGCCAATACTCCCGGACTTACAAGAACTGATAACAACGTCAACTTTGCGACCAGCAATGGATGGGGCGCGATTGTACCTCCAGCATCCAATACTACAGCAAATCCTGAGACCTATAGTACAAGATGGACTGGTTCCATCAATGCTCCTGTAGCAGGTACTTATACCTTCTATCTGACCAGTGATGATGCATCGATGTTATGGGTAGGAAGTGCAGCTACTACTTCTAATCCAACAGCTGCCACTGCAACCATTAATAACTCCGGGTTACACGGCGCTACTACCGTTTCTGGTACGGCAGTACTTACGGCAGGAATCAATTATATAAAAATACATTATGGCGAAAACACAGGAGGCAATACCTGCGTGTTTGAATTTGAAAACATACCAGCAGGAATAGCCCGTACAGTGGTTCCTTCCAGTGTACTTTGCACTTCTTTCCTGCCGCCGGAACCTACTGCTACGACTCCCGTTACTTATTGTCAGAACGCTACTGCTTCTGCGTTGACTGCTACGGGAAGCAACTTATTGTGGTACACTGCCTCATCAGGAGGTGTAGGATCTTCTACTGCACCAACACCGTCTACTACTACGATTGGAACTACAAGTTATTATGTAAGCCAGACAATCGGTGGTTGTGAAAGTTTAAGACAAAAAATAGATGTAGTGATCACCGCCCCGCCAAGCGCTACGATTAGTTATGCCGGAGCTCCGTTCTGTATCAGTACTGCCGGAGCGCAAGCCGTGACACAAACAGGCACAACAGGTGGAACTTATTCTTCTACGGCGGGTTTGTCAATCAATGCTGGCACAGGAGCAATTACTCCTTCTACCAGTACTGCTGGTACGTATACGGTGACGTATACCATTGCTGCTACGGCAACCTGTCCTGTTTATTCAACGACAACCTCAGTAACCATTACAGCGGTTCCGAGTGCAACGATCAGTTATGCCGGCACACCGTTTTGTAAGAGCCTCGCAACTCCTCAGAGTGTGACGCAAACCGGTACAACAGGTGGTACCTATTCAGCGCCAGCGGGCTTGTCGATCAATGCTGGTACAGGAGCGATCACACCATCCACGAGTACAGCGGCTACTTATACGGTCACTTATGCAATAGCTGCATCAGGCGGATGCGCTGCTTATTCTACTACAACTAGTGTTACTATCGCTACTGCACCGAGTGCTACGATTAGTTATGCCGGAGCGCCATTCTGTATCAGCACCGCAGGAGCGCAAGCTGTGACGCAAACAGGTACAACAGGCGGTACCTACTCAGCACCTGCGGGCTTGTCGATCAATGCTGGTACAGGAGCGATCACGCCATCGACTAGTACAGCTGGGACATATACGGTTACATATACTATCGCAGCATCCGGTGGATGTGCATTGTATACTACCACCACAAGCGTAACGATCACTGCGGCGCCGAGTGCAACGATCAGCTATGCCGGTACACCGTTCTGTACAAGCAATGCTACGGCACAAAGCGTGACGCAAACCGGTACAACAGGCGGTACCTATTCAGCACCAGCGGGCTTATCGATCAATGCAGGTACAGGAGCGATCACGCCATCGACTAGTACAGCTGGGACATATACGGTTACTTATACTATTGCCGCATCGGGCGGATGTGCGTTGTATACAACGACCACAAGTGTAACAATCACTGCAGCGCCAAGCGCAACGATCAGCTATGCCGGCACACCGTTCTGTACAAGCAATGCTACCGCGCAAAGCGTGACGCAAACCGGCACAACAGGCGGTACTTATTCAGCGCCAGCGGGTCTGTCGATCAATGCAGGTACAGGAGCGATCACGCCATCGACTAGTACAGCTGGGACATATACAGTTACTTATACCATTGCCGCATCGGGCGGATGCGCGTTGTATACTACCACCACAAGTGTAACGATCACTACTGCACCAAGTGCAACGATCAGCTACGCCGGCACACCGTTCTGTACAAGCAATGCTACCGCGCAGAGTGTAACACAAACCGGTACAGCAGGCGGTACTTATTCAGCGCCAGCGGGTCTGTCGATCAATGCTGGTACAGGAGCGATCACGCCATCGACTAGTACAGCGGGAACATATACGGTTACATATACTATTGCCGCATCGGGCGGATGTGCGTTGTATACTACCACCACAAGCGTTACGATCACTGCAGCACCAAATGCAACGATCAGCTACGCCGGCACACCATTCTGTACAAGCAATGCTACCGCACAGAGTGTAACACAAACTGGTACAACAGGCGGTACTTATTCAGCACCAGCGGGGTTGTCGATCAATGCTGGTACAGGAGCGATCACGCCATCGACTAGTACAGCTGGGACTTATACAGTTACCTATACTATTGCCGCATCCGGTGGATGTGCGTTGTACACTACCACTACAAGTGTTACTATAGCTGCGGCGCCAAGCGCTACGATCAGCTATGCCGGTTCACCATTCTGTAATAGTACAACAGGAGCGCAAGCTGTGACGCAAACCGGAACAGGAGGAGGGACTTATTCAGCGCCAGCAGGGTTGACAATCATTAATGCTGGGAATGGACAAATTAATGCCAATAGCAGTACTCCGGGTACTTATACAGTGACGTATACCATTGCTGCTACGGCAGCGTGTCCTATTTATACAACAACTACCTCAGTAACCATTACAGCGGTTCCGAGTGCAACGATCAGCTATGCCGGCACACCGTTCTGTACAAGCAATGCTACCGCGCAAAGCGTGACGCAAACCGGTACAACAGGCGGTACATATTCAGCACCAGCGGGCTTATCGATCAATGCAGGTACAGGAGCGATCACGCCATCGACTAGTACAGCGGGAACATATACGGTTACTTATACTATTGCCGCATCGGGTGGATGCGCGTTGTATACTACCACCACAAGCGTAACGATCACTGCAGCCCCAAGCGCAACGATCAGCTACGCCGGCACACCGTTCTGTACAAGCAATGCTACCGCGCAGAGTGTAACACAAACCGGTACAGCAGGCGGTACTTATTCAGCGCCAGCGGGTCTGTCGAT
>Ga0310813_10000057_pt1 | contig 80431 bp, 77 predicted proteins | sample YN3metagenome_FD_203086 | JGI IMG/M metagenome (GOLD analysis project Ga0310813, IMG submission 203086) | Soil microbial communities from experimental microcosm in Duke University, North Carolina, United States - YN3 | ecosystem: Engineered > Artificial ecosystem > Soil microcosm > Unclassified... | reverse complement strand
AACCACTTAATATCATAAAGTAAGAAATTTCAGCTAAAAGTTATAGCACAGTGACGCTCCCTCACGGTCGCGGCTCAGTTACACCGAGTGCCTCACAGAGCATTTCCGATTTATTCAACAAAGCCCCCGGGGGGGGGAGAAGACATGCGAAGCTTGACTTCATAAGTATCACAACACTTATGTATAAAGACATGCCCTTACGGTCGCGGCTCGGCTAAGATTCTCTTAAGTTTTTTCGTGTACTATAACCGCTATTAAGATTAAGAGTTGAGCTAAACTTATAGTTATTTCATCATGTTAATAGCGAAAAACGAGGAAATTATGAGAAAGTTTATAAGGTTAAATGAACAAGATCAAGATCAAGATGATACACAGCAAGCAGCACAAGCAGCACCACCAGCACCAGCAGCAGCACCAGCAGTGCAACAGCGTCCTATGACTGAGAATGAATTGGATCAAGCAGAGGCTCGTTTGAGAGCAGCGTTTGCTGCGCAAATAGCTAGAGAAGAAGCTCGACACGAAAGACGCCAAGAGGCTCTACATGCCCTAGAGGGACGGACTTTTAAGATAGGTTGTAACTTATCATAAAAATAAAAATTGCGTAACTGTTCTGTTTTTGTCAGTGCCAGTGTCAGCGTCAGTTTGTTCTAAATAGCGTTTTTTAATTTTTCAGAAGATTACCCGCTATAGCGGGTAATCTTGACTTTACCCGTTATAGCGGGTAAAGTAAGAGTTACCCGCTATAACAGGTAACTCGATATAGTAAAAGGACAGCGTATGTATATCCGTTCCCCGAAAGAACTAGCACTGTTTATCATCAGTCAACGGAAAAAGTATAACCTCAGTCAGGCAAAAGTAGGGGAATTAGTCGGATTAAAACAACAAACAATCTCTGAATTCGAACTTAATCCAGAGACCACAAAATTAGATACTTTATTTCGCATCTTATCTGCAGCCAATTTAGATATGCACATAACGGAGAAAGCCAAAACAAAACAGAAAGAAGAGTGGTAACCATGAAAACACAGCATCGTACACTTTATCTTTTTATGAATGGTATTCATATTGGCACATTAGAAAAGACAAATAAGGGAATTCTGACCTTTCGTTATGAACAATCATGGCTAGATAGACCAGGTGCTCGCCCCATTTCTTTATCGTTACCTCTCATTAAAGAACCATTCGTTGGGGACATTGTATATCATTTTTTTGATAACCTATTACCAGATAACTCGCAGATCAGAGCGCGCATTCAAGCAAAATTTCATGTTACAACAGACCAACCTTTTGATTTATTGGCAGCGATAGGTAAAGATTGCGTCGGTGCGATACAAATGATAAGCGACAAAACACTTCCCATAAGAGAAAACATTCTGGCAGAACCATTAAGTGATGGAGAAATTGCCTCTGTTTTACGCGGATATAAAAATTATCCTCTAGGGATGATAGATGATCTTAGCGACTTTCGTATTTCAATTGCCGGCGCACAAGAGAAATCTGCTTTTCTATTTTATCAGAATAAATGGCAGAGACCACTTGGCGGCACGCCAACAACACATATTTTCAAGCTGCCTATTGGCATTATTCAAGAGAAAAATATAGATCTCACTCATAGCTGTGAAAACGAATGGCTTTGCACACAGATTGCAAAAGCATTTGGTTTAGCCGTTGCAGAATGCGAAATTCTTTACTTTAATGATGTTAAAGTGCTATCTGTTAAAAGATTTGATCGCAAACTATCTTCAGATAAAAATTGGATTATACGATTACCGCAAGAAGATATCTGTCAAGCATTAGGGCTCTCATCCTATTTAAAATATGAAGCAGATGGTGGCTCTGGCATTAAAGAAATAATGAAATTATTGCTTGGTTCGATAAATCCAGAAGAAGATAGAGACGCTTTCTTTCGATCCCAAGTTTTATTCTGGTTACTTGCAGCCATTGATGGGCATGCAAAAAATTTCAGTCTATTCATTGAGCCAGAGGGAAAGTATCGTTTAACACCTTTATACGATATCATATCAGCTTACCCTCTTATCGCAGCCGGCCAGCTGCAGAAACAAAAGATTAAAATGGCAATGGCGTTAAGTGGAAAAAACAAGCACTATCACTGGCATCAAGCACAGCGTAGGTATTTTATAGAAACAGCAAAACAAGTGGATTACTCGGAAAAAAAGGCATCAATTATTCTTGATGAGATGTTAGACAAAACAGATCTCGTGATAGCGGAGGTTTCAAAAAAACTACCGAATCACTTCCCTGTAGAAATATCGCAACCTATTTTCGACGGCATGCAGTTCATGAAAAAACAATTGCTTTAGCTGCAGGCGATGGGGCTTGTACATTAGTATTAAAAATGCAATTATGCAAGCCCTAATGCCTTCTAAATAGCGTTTTTTAATTTTCCAGAAGATTACCCGTTATGGCGGGTAATCTTAATTTTCTATTGACATTATTGATAGATGGTGTACAATATTCCGTCCAACCTACATTTGGAACTACTTGCCAGTAAGAGACGAATAACAAAAACAAAATAGAGACACAAAATAGAGAGGAGAGCGAGAAATGGGGAATAGTAGAGAAAAACAATCAGCGGATAGGGTTGCCACAACGCCAACTCTTGCCACAACGCCAACTCTTGCCACAACGCCAACTCTTGCCACAACGCCAACTCTTGCCACAACGCCAACTCTTGCCACAATGCCAACTCTTGCCACAATGCCAGCTCGTTATCCTAGTACTGACATGCATCAGCGAGCTCAAGGAGAACAGCGCTTACAAACAATTGCGACAACAACTTATGGTGGTGGGCCCGGTGGTGCAGCATTATTTAGTAACACACCAAGACCATCGGTGTCCATAACCCAAGGGACATTGGTATCGGTAAGAAAAGCAGGAAGAAAGGTTTGTCGGCATATATCTGAAATCCTTATGCTGAGGAGGTGGCTTCGTTTTCATGCTGATCCTGATAAGAGGGAGTGGATTCGTTGTCATCTTGATCTTAAACCTGGGAGTCCTGCTGATAGTCTTGAGCGTGTGCCTCAGTTTCCTGCTAAGCTTGCTAGTGATTTTCTGCTATTGGCATATGCGCCGCCAACATTAATGCAGGATATGATGCGGGCGTCCCCCCTTACAGCATTGGGGAATGATATACAAGCGCTTGTGTGTGCAGGCCAAATGTTGCTCGACCATGCATGTAGGATTCACGATATGACGCGTAATGCGTTTCAAACAGGGGAGAGCGGGGAGAGGCTGAGAGAAGCTCCATGTCCCGATTTTATGGTTTCAATCATGGGGGTGTTTGAACTAGAGGCACTAGAAAGCGCACCACACGGGAGTTATACGGAGAGGCTATCTTCTTTATTAGATTCAGCTTCTTCAATGAAGCGTGATAGTGACGCAAAAGAACTAGAAGAAGAAGGGGAGCGGAGGTTTCGCTTTGTAAAAAAGGCAGGAGAAGACCTCTGTGCGTTTATAAAAGCAGTAGAATGGAGAAATGAGCAGCTTATACTAGGTCAAATTATACTAGGTCGAAACAGTGCGATTTCTCCTCGGGTATCTTTTCCTTATGGAACTATGGTATTTAACGACCCAGCGAAAGCAATATTGGGATATGGCGGCGCGAAGTGGGATGGGGAGATAAAAGCGCTTATAGATAAGGGCCAACTTCTATTTCAGTATGCGCAGCGCATTCACGCGCTAATGGAAGAAGGACACAGAAGCGAACACTTGGACAAGGCAAAGGTAGAAGCACGTTCTATTCGCCTCGGGAAAATCATGGAGTTGTTCGAGTTGGAACAAGCACCGTTCGGTGGTTATGCGGTTCACCTATCTGATGAAAAGCTAACGAGCTATTGTACTCAAGCAGAAGAGGAACGCAGAAGACAGGCAGAAAAACTAGCGTCTTTTATGAGAGAATCTGGAATTCGTAGAGAGGAAGAAGATGCCGCTAGGCTGAAACGTGTATACGGGGCAGGAGGGCCAGCTTATTAACTTAACCTCTATCTGAGAATGTGTAAGATGCGCATAAAATACTCATATTTTTAGCTGCCAACATCCATCTGCCTCGCGGCCGAACGTTTGGTGTTTATTCGAGGAGGGTTCATACCTCGTTTATATACCTATCATAATGAGTGGTTTAAAGGAACGGCGTAAATGTAAAGCCTGCTTCTTCTGACGCTTTGGCATCTAAAGGATCGCGTAATGGTGACGGTGATGGTGATGGACTCGCATCTGAAAATGAGGGAAGCGGGCTGAATGACCCGATTGAGTCGGTTTCAGTACAACGTGAAGCCAAGCTTCTCAGCGTTCCGCGATCATACATGGTGGGTGTGCACACCGCTGCCAGTTCATTTCTTTCTTCATCATCACTGTCTAAGCTCGATTGTGATCCTGCATACTGGCCATCATCTTCTTCTATGAGAGGAGTAGGTCTTGCTGATAACGCTTCTTGAAGCCATGTTTCAAAACGTGCGATGATTTCTGGCAAAGTTGGCCTACTCATTTGGTCTGAAGAATAGATTGTTTTGAGAAATAATATTATTTCTGATTTTTTCTTGTCACTAACAGCTGAGAATATACTACCTTCAAATATGCCATCAAACTCGTTGTATGTTTTTGCTAATTTCAATTTTATCGCCATATTGTTCGCTATACCCATGGCTTGTATTTTATCATCTAAAACAATATTAGGTTCTCTCGCGCCAAGTATCACCGCAAGAATAAGTGATGTAGCGGGTAATTCACTTGCAGCGGTGTAACGATAAACCTTTTCTCCAAGACAGCAATCAACTGTTTCTTTAGCAAGATAAGCCAGTGTGCCTTTTGTATAATTCTCTGTAGAAGGGTCTGTTGCAAAAGAAGATAAATCAAAATCGATAAGGTGAGCTTTTAAATTTTTTAAATCTAGAATAACATTATCAGATTTGATATCTCTATGTAGAATGCCTGATTGATGTAGTTTTTCTAAAGATCTGAGAAGAGAGAGGCATAATGTGAGTCGTTTGGTATAGTCTAATTCCAAGAAGTAAGGTGATTTTATTGCTGTGCTATCTTCTGTGTATGTTGCAAATTGAAACGCATCCATCTGCCAAGGATGTCTCTTTAGATTATCTTCGATTGTTCCTTTTAAAGCAGGGTAATAAGCAGGATGAAAGAAGGTAAATGGGTAATTTATTCTTAAAGAGGGTGCTGCGCTTCCTATTCGAGAAGCTTCTTCATGTGATTTGTCGTTATTCATGATTTTTATCACATGATCATTAGGTTTAGAGACTGATCTATCGGTGCTATCAGGACTTCTGAAAGAAACGCCCGTTTCTGCTGCTTTCACAACACCCATGGTTCGATAGACCGTTGCGCTTGCGCCTTCTCCGATAAAATTTTCTTTTTGCAGAGAAAAAACGGTATATCTGCTTTCATCTCCGGATCTGCTTTTTCGATAAACTAAATTCTTGTTAAGTGCGATACAAAGAAGATCGTCACCATTTCTAATCAAGTAACTTTCCGCATCGTTAAATGAATCTCCCTTAGGGTATGTTTTAATTAACTTATCGAGTAATAAAGAAAGTTGATAAACAGATTCATCTTCTCGGATCGATTGGGGAGATAAGAGAGAAGGATCTATTTCTATTGTTCTTAAAGGATAAGCAAATTGCTTGCTTGTTGTGCTTTGCGCTGTTTTGTCTGTTAACGAGTTAATATCGACTCTTGTAAAGTATACGGGGCAAGTCAATCTCACGGGTTTTTTTGTGCGATCTGTTTCATCATAGGCTTGATACACGATGCCTGAATCGAAGTGACCTTTTTCCGGGTTGCGAATGAGAATGCTCCGGAATAGCTGTAATTTGCGATCGGATATTTTTCTTGGATCGATGACGATATCGCAACGCTGCATAATGTACTACCTCGTTTGTGAGCTTCTTTTGGCGAAGCTTTAATAGTAATAGGCGTCATTATCGCACATTTATTGAGCATAGTCAACATAAATGACTAATATTTATATTTAAATTGTGTAACTGTTTTGTTTTTGTCGGCGCCAGCGACAGTTGACATATACTTTTGTAATGGTATAATAGTACATCATTATACGGAATGATCATGATTTTTAATTAAAATATTGAGAGAGCGTAGGTATTTATGAATGTATCAGTCTCATTTAAGTCGGTTTTTGGCGCAACAATGCTGATTGCTGGCTGCTGCATAGGGGCAGGGATGATCGGGCTCCCAGTGAGGAGTGCTTTGGCTGGGTTCATGCCCTCAACAGTAGCAATGGTTTTATGTTGTGCTTTTACAACAATTACCGGTCTCCTCATACTCGAGGCAACACTTTGGTTTGATAAAAAAGTGAATTTTGCCACTATCGCTGAATCTATTTTAGGAAAAAAAGCCAAGCTAATAACGCTATTTTTATTTTTAGCTTTATTCTATAGTTTGTCTGTTGCTTATTTGGATGGTGGCGGAATCATTTTTGCAGATATTTTTAGCGCAATCACAGGATACGCTGTTCCTCGGTCAGTTGGCATTGCTTTTTGCACCGTGTTGGTTGCGGGTATTACCTATGCCGGAACGCATATGGTCAATCGATTGAATCAACTGCTGATGCTGGGGTTGGTCGTTACCTACATTTTATTAATGATGGTCGGTGTGATGCATGCCAGCGTTTTGCATGTTTCGCACAGCAATGTTTTATCAACATTGAATGTCATTCCTATTATGCTCATTTGTTTCGGGTATCAGAACTTGGTGCCGACAGTGACATACTATTTGAATAAAAATGTGAAACATATTCGCCTCGCTATTATAATGGGTAATCTTATTCCATTATTTGTTTATATGTTGTGGAATTATGTGATTTTATCAATTCTACCCGCTGATATTTCACTTGTGAAAAATGCAGAAATAGTGACGCAATTGCTAGAAAATACGGTTCCTTTGATTTCTATTGTGCTGCTAGTGAAATCTTTTTCTTTATTCGCTTTGCTCACGTCATTTATCCCTAATTCGATTAGTCTGGTTGATTTTGTTAAAGATGGCGTTAGACATTCTTTTAACAATGTCATAGAGAATGATGTGGTGTGTCTTTGTGTCGTTTTTATCCCTTCATTTCTTTTTACAATAAGTTATCCGCATCTGTTTTTAAATATGCTTGAATTTGCAGGTGGATTCATTGATGTGTTGTTGTTTGGTGTGTTGCCAGCAATGATTATTCTAATGGGGAGAAAAACCATGACGACTGCGAAATATCAAGTGTCTGGTGGAATGGTGACGCCTATTTTTGTTTTAATCTTTTCTTCCATTGTTCTTCTGCTTAAGTTAAGAGTTTTTTATGCTTGAAAGAGCGATTGCATTAGATTTAGTAGATCCTTTAAAAGAATGTCGGCAGAAATTTGTTCTGCCGAACGATAAAGTGTATTTATGCAGCAATTCATTAGGATTGCCAGCTAAAAATAGCTTTATTTATATGGAAAAACAAATGAAAAAGTGGGCAAATCGAGGTGCCCAAGCTTGGTTTGATGGTGAAGATGCCTGGTATCATACTTTGAGCCAAGATATTTGTCGAAATCTAGCTATGATACTGGGTGCGCGCGATAATGAAGTCGTTGTGATGAATAGTTTAACGATAAACTTGCATTTGTTGTTAACTTCATTTTATCGTCCAACACATTCACGGTTTAAAATTATTATTGGAGAACCTAGTTTTAGCTCAGATCTCTATGCGATAAAAAGTCATATTCAATTGCATGGGCTGAATCCAGAAGAAGTATTGGTATCAGTTAAGCCTCGCGATAATGAGTCAGTGCTTAGGATAGAAGATATTGAACATGTTATCAATAAAGAAGGCCAACAAGTTGCTTTGGTCTATCTGAGTGCAGTTAATTATTTAACTGGTCAAGCACTGGATATTAAGCATCTCACAACCGTCGCTCATCAACAGGGTTGTATTGTGGGTGTTGATATAGCACATGCTGCTGCTAATGTGCCGCTTTATTTACATGAAAATGGCGTTGATTTTGCAGTAGGTTGCTCTTATAAGTATTTGTGTGGTGGTCCTGGTGGGCCAGGCATTGCCTTTATACATTCTTCTCATCACGAAAAAGAGTTATTACGCTTAGCCGGATGGTGGGGTAATGACCCTGTGACTCGCTTTCAAATGGATGTGTTACCAGCATTTATTCCATTCGGTGGCGCGGCGAGTTGGCAGGTAAGTACGCCACCTGTTCTTGGATTGCAGCCTTTATTAGCTTCACTAAAATTACTTGTTGAGGTTGGTATAGATAATTTACGTAAAAAATCATTATTGCAAACAGATTTTTTACTTGAACTGCTATCTGGTATTGGTGGTGATCATGATATTGTAACGCCGATGAATGGTCTGCAGCGTGGCAATCAAATTTCTATCAGATTGCCGCATTCTGCTAAAGCGTTTGTAGAAACATTGCATGAGAGAGGATTCATTTGTGATTCAAGAGCACCCAATATTCTGAGGGTATCTCTTTCGCCATTGTATAACTCATTTCAGGATATTTATTATTTTGTGATGAATGGAATGAAAAAAACACGAGGGGTTGCCGTATGATATTGCGATCAAGTATAGAAAAACTCATGCGCGGCGAAAATTTAAGTAGCAGTGCTTGTCAGAAAGTGCTCGAAGAAATGCTAGACCCTGCAGTGAATCCATTGCAGCTTGCTGCTTTTCTTGTCTTATTGCGCGCAAAGCAAGAAACAGTAGAGGAGTTATCTGCGATTGTGAATGCACTGCGTGATAAAATGATTGCTGTTCCGACTCAGCATGCTGTATTGGATATTGTGGGCACAGGTGGTGATGGATTAAATTCAGTGAATATCTCCACAGGCAGTGCATTGCTAGCGGCCAGTTGTGGCGTGAAAGTAGCAAAGCATGGTAATCGTTCTGTCTCATCTTTAACAGGCTCTGCAGATGTGCTTGAAGCCTTAGGCGTTAATATACAATTAACACCTGATAAAGTTAGTGAAAGTATTAACGAAATTGGTATTGGATTTTGCTATTCACCTGATTTTCACCCGGTGATGCAGGCTTTAAAAAAGTTTCGCAAAGCATTAAATGTACCAACTATTTTTAATTTTCTGGGACCGCTGTTAAATCCCGCTAAGGCAAAACATCTCGTCTTGGGTGTGCTTAATGAATCTTTATTGCCAACAATGGCGGATGTGTTAATTCAAACAGGCAGCGGTCGATCAGTTATTGTCTACGGTAACGGATTAGATGAGATCAGTTGCGTTGGCCCTACACATATTATAGAAATTAATGGAAAACAAAAAATAAGTTATATGATTGATCCTTTGGATTTTGGATTATCACGTTGTAGCGTGGCAGACTTGCAAGGTGGTGATGCAAATAGAAATGCAAGTATTTTAAGGGATGCGTTTAAAGGGAAGCGTAGTCCTATATCAGATACCCTTATTTTAAATGCTGCTGTTGCACTTTATCTCTATGGCATGTGTTCATCTATTGCGGAAGCTGTCTCATACGTAAGTGATAAGTTGTATAGCGGTTGTGTTTTAACATTATTAAATCATTGGATTGCATTTTCTTATGAAAAATAGACTCGAACCCATCTTGTTGCAAAAGAAACGCGAAGTGATTGATTTATATCATCTTTTAGAGCGTGATCCCGGCCATCCTATTGCAAAAGCGCTGCACGGGGATCTTGGTGTGATTTGTTCTTCTCGTTTTAAAAGTATGTTGAGGTCTTCCTCGCTTGCAGTGATAGCGGAAATCAAGCGTAAGTCACCCAGTAAAGGTGAAATTGCGCCAATTGCTGATCCCGTTGGTTTAGCGAAGCGTTATATTTCAGGTGGTGCAAGCGCTTTATCAATTTTAACAGACAACACATTCTTTGGTGGCCACATGAATGATCTGGCTCAAGTCTCAAAAATAGCGCAAGAACGATCTATTCCAGTTATGCGCAAAGATTTTATTATTGATAATGTGCAAATTGCAGAAGCAGCTGTTGCTGGTGCGAGTGCAGTTTTATGTATTATTGCTGCTGTTGGTTATCAAGCAAAAGAAATTATTGCATTTTCACATTCTCTTGGGTTAGATGTGTTGGTTGAGATTCATGATCGTGCGGAACTTAACATCGCACTAGATTGCGGAGCTGATATCATTGGTGTGAATAATAGGAATCTTAATACATTTGAAGTTGATGAAAAATGTGCTTTAAAGATAGTGTCTGACATACCAGATACTATTATTAAAGTTGCAGAATCTGGTATTTCAGATCCAGCCTTAGCAAGGCGATATTATCATGCTGGTTTTGATGCAGTGTTGATTGGTGAGGCTTTAGTGAGATCGACTGATCCTGATAAATTTATTAACGCGTGTTGTGATGATTAATCGAATCGTAAAAATATGCGGTATCCGCTGTCCCAAGATGGCAGAACAAGCAGTCAAGGCAGGCGCAGATCTGATTGGGATTGTTTTTCATCCTCTCTCGCCACGATGTGTTAGCTTCGACCAAGCTGCTGCTGTTTCTGCTGCTACTAAAAGAGCAGGCGGGTTGCCTGTTGCAGTATTTGTGGATCACACTGCGGCTGATATGCATTATTTATGTGAAATGGCAGATATTCATGTTGTGCAGTTGCATGGAAAGGCATCACGAGCCCAGCATCATTTATTGCCTAAAACATATCAAAGAATTTATGTGCAGAATGTATCGAGTGAGGGTGCATTGCAAATAGAGGATGGTTTGGCATTTCTTTATCCAGACAGAGATTTTATTTTGATTGATCACGAGGAGCCGGGGCGGGGGAATGCGATTGATAGGAAAAAAATAAAATATACGCTTCCTTTTCCTTGGATATTGGCTGGTGGATTATCGTCACGCAATATTGTTTCGGCAATCAGTGAATTACAACCTGATGGTGTGGATGTATCAAGTGGTGTGGAATCATCTTTAGGAATTAAAGATATTTCTCTTATTCAAGAATTTATTTCATTAATACGGGAGTAGTTATGATGTCAATTAGTCTATTGCAAAATACAAATGGTCGTTACGGTGGATTTGGTGGGATGTATATACCAGAAATTTTGATAGAGCCGATACGTGAACTCATCGAAACGTGGAACCAAGCTAAGCATGATTCTATATTCAGGTCTGAGTTATCGGAAATATTAAAAAATTATGCTGGCAGGCCAACAGCATTGACAGAAGTGCCTTCATTTTCTAAGAAAATGAATGGACCAAGGGTTTTCTTAAAGCGAGAAGATTTGTTACATACTGGTGCGCATAAATTAAATAATGCATTAGGGCAGTGCTTATTAGCGAAAAAGATGGGTAAAACACGTGTTGTTGCTGAGACGGGTGCGGGTCAGCATGGTGTAGCAACAGCAGCAGCTTGCGCACGTCTTGGATTGGAATGCGTGATATATATGGGAAGCGTAGACATGGAACGCCAAGCGCCTAATGTGTCTCGCATGAAACTCATGGGTGCAACAGTGATACCGGCTGAGTGTGGTTCTGCTACTTTAAAGGATGCAGTGAATGAAGCATTGCGTGATTGGTCGGCATCTTTTAGTAATACCCATTATTGTTTAGGATCAGCATTGGGACCTTATCCTTTTCCTGAGATTGTCTCTGAGTTTCAGTCAGTGATTGGGAGTGAATGCCGTGAACAATGCGAGCAACAGATTGGTGTTTCTCCCAATTTAATCATTGCTTGTGTGGGTGGTGGGTCAAATGCAATTGGTCTTTTTTCCGGATTTTTAGATGATGACCGAGTGCGGATGATAGGGGTAGAAGGTGGTGGGCATGGGAGTCATTTGGGGGAACATGCAGCGCGGTTTGCTATGAAAACACCGGGCGTTTTGCATGGTTGTTATACTTATGTGTTACAAAATGAACATGGGCAAATTGCACCGACTTCTTCCATCTCGGCAGGTTTAGATTACCCTGCTGTCGGGCCGCAGCATGTGCATCTTTTTGAGAGTGGCCGTGCTGAGTATGTTTTTGCGAGAGATGATGAGGCGGTGGATGCATTAAAGATGTTAGCTGCTACGGAAGGTATTATCTGCGCCTTAGAATCAGCGCATGCTTTAGCGCATCTTATTAAGATTGCGCCGACATTACCAAAAAATAATTGTGTTGTCGTGAATTTATCTGGTCGCGGTGATAAAGATTTGTCTCAATTAATGAGTAGAGGGATGATTTAATATGAAAACGATGTCTAGAATAGAACGATTATTTTCTGAATACAAAGCATTTATCGCTTATCTCACGGCTGGTGATGGTGGTATGCAGCATACACTGGATGCGGCGATGGCTTTGATCGATGGCGGTGTGAATATGTTAGAAATTGGGATGCCATTTTCAGATCCTACTGCCGATGGTCCTGTGATTCAGCGCGCAGCAATGCGATCTCTGGCGAATGGAACAACATTGCAGGATATTTTATGGTTAACGGAAGAAATTCGCAAACGAAGTGATATTCCTCTTATTTTGTTTAGTTATCTTAACCCTATCTTATCGAAATTAGAGTCAACTTTTTTAAATGACGCAAAACATGCTGGCATAGATGGTCTTTTGTTAGTGGATTGCCCGTTAGAGGAATCAGGTCTCATTCGCGAGCAGTGTATAAACAATGAAATCGATCTTATTTCTATTCTCACTCCTGCGACGACAACAGATCGCATGAAGAAAATGAATGAATATGCGCAAGGTTTCTTGTATTATGCTTGTCGTAAAGGAACGACAGGCGTAAAAAACGCATTGCCTGAGGATTTTGAGGAAAAAATAAAATCTATTAAAGATACCATGCCGCTACCTGTGGTTGTTGGTTTTGGTATTTCAAATAGTGAGATGGCGAACGATGTATTAGCGTGCGCAGATGGTGTTGTGGTCGGGTCGTTATTTGTTGATGCGCTGGAAAAAGGTATGTCTTTTTCGGCATTATCGACACTTGCGCGAAATATTTTTCCTCGACCTGTGAAGATAGATAGTGTAGTATAAATTTAAAATAGAGCCGTGAAACCGAGCCGCGACCGTAAGGGAGCGTCACATGACTAACAGGTGCCACCGCTCAATAGCAGTAACGTTTGCTAGTCATGTAACGCTCCCTTACGGTCGCGGCTCGGTCTTGCCGGGCACCTTCTCTCGGATGGGAGAAGGCATGCAAGGCTTGGTTTCAGAAGTAAATAGTGGAATATTTATGGGAGTGGTATAGTGATATGAACCAAGCAGGTTGGCGTGCTTTCATCAAGTTATGTTTGTCGACTAAAAATGAAAAGATGCTTTCTTCTTTATTTGATTTGCTGTTAACGCAGGAAGAAAAAGAAAGTGTCGCGATGCGTTGTTTAATCGTTATTGATTTGCTTAAGCAAGAAAAAACACAGCGAGACATGGCAGAAGATCTGCATGTGAGTATTGCAAAAATCACCCGCGGCTCAAATGAACTAAAACGAACGCCTTCTGAGCTGATTGCCTTTTTGAGGGAGAATATGTAGGTTCAAAATCGACGATAGGTATGTTATCACGTTTTAATTTTTTCCTCTCATCAGATCTAGATTAAATTGATTTTGGGTTGACCTCATAAAACAACAACGCAATCAGGTCGTTTACGAGCGAAAGCTTTATAGCCCTGGCTGAGAATGCGAAGCGTAGCGTAGCATTCGAAGGCCGGGGTAATGCCAACCACCCCACGCCTTTAAGCCCCGTAGGGGCGTGAGAAGAAATTTACTCCTTACGTATGCTGTGTAATTACAAATAAGGTATAGCATGCATTCGCAATGAGTAAAAAACGATCTATATTGGTGTGGCAGTAGCCGGTAGCTGCCAGGAGATGGGCTCAATATTACGTGAAATCAACAAGTTATTGATTGTTGAAAAGTGCTTGCAGCCAAAAAAGCCATTAAAAGCAGAAAGCGGAGAAGGGTGGGCTGATTTTAAAATAGCATGCTGTGGTTGGGTAATACATTTTCCTTTACTCTCTGCATACTTCCCCCACAGCACAAAAATAACAGGTTTTTCACGGGCATTGAGTTTGGTGATTACCTGATCAGTGAACTGCTCCCAACCCTTGCCCTGATGCGAGCCCGCCTTGCCTTGTTCCACAGTCAGTACACTGTTAAGAAGCAGGATGCCTTGCTTAGCCCAGGACATTAAGCAGCCATGTTGAACAGGTTGGATATTCAGATCGCTTTTAAGCTCTTTGTAGATGTTCTGGAGCGAAGGGGGGATATTAACGCCTGGCATGACCGAGAAGCACAAGCCATGCGCCTGATTAGGCCCATGGTAAGGGTCTTGTCCCAGTATCACAACCTTAACCTCATCAAATGGTGTGAGATCAAAGGCGCTAAAAATCTGGTTCCCTCTGGGATAAACAACCTTTTTGGCTTCTTTTTCCTGCTGTAAAAATTGCCTAAGCTGTTGCATATATGGCTTAGAGAATTCGTCGGCCAATTGATTTTTCCAGCCGGCTTCCATTTTGATATCGTTCATACCATTCTCATGAGACTGTTACCGCATTTTTTTAACATGCGCAATATATTGATCCATCCACCCTTGAAGAAACGCTTTGCTATCCTGCCCAATATTGCCTTCGGCGTCAAATAAACTGTCTTTCATTTGAATAAACACCTCTGGTTGCCCCAATGTTGGCATGTCAAGATAAGCCAGCGTATTACGCAGATGCTGCTGTGATAACGCTGTGCCAATTGCACCAACAGAAACGCCTAACACACCGGCTGGTTTTTTAGCCCAAACACTTTGCCCATAAGGACGAGAAGCATGGTCAATCGCATTTTTCAGTACGCCAGGCACAGAGCGATTATATTCCGCTGTGACGAAGATAATGCCGTCAGATGCTGTAATTTGTGACTTTAATTGCTTCACAGCAGCAGCGGGATTGTTGTCGTCATCTTGATTATAAAGCGGAAGATCGGCAATGGATATATTGTGAAATGTAAAATCTGCGGGGCCTAGCTTTATCAGTGCATTTGCTAATTTTTTATTAAAAGAATCTTTACGAAGACTGCCTACGATGACGCCAATTTTATATGTTTTCATATTGGGATATCCTTTTTAAACTACTGTGACGCTCCCTCATGGTCGCGGCTCGGTAACGAATTAATAGCAGACGCTCATTGTCTCACATTGATATACTCTCCGCAAAGGTCTTTTACACATAAGCGCTTAAATCAAGCGTATAAGTATATGTCGTTTCATTCTCGAAGGTTCTGTCTCTTTCTAACTCTATGCCAAGGATAAAGAATGGGCTAAAGAAAGCGCGGGAAATGCTCGCGACCCAAGAATTCTCTACACCCGAAATGATCACTGGTACTTGATCGTTTCCGGACAAAACGCTTGGAATTTCTCTCAGGTGCTGTGCATCGCTATAGCCTAAACCAAAGGTTGTTGCTTTTCCTAAAAGAGTGGGCATGTAATTTATCGTGATGCTAAATGCATTTGGTGTTGCATTATTCAAACCAACTTCTCTGGATCCCCAAACGTACTCAGCTGTTAAAGTAAATATATTATAATTCAAGATAGCGTTAATATCGTAAGTATTTCCCGCATCTGTATTGAGAAAAGTGTTTTTTCGGCTAGGATTAATTCTTGGTGTGCCTGTTGTATCTAGATTTAAATTAGTGAGATAACCCGCATCTATGGTGTAATTGATGTTGTGTAGCATACTTTGGTAACTGAGATTAAGCGCGAAGTGTTTTTCATAATAGCTTTGGTCTCGGTAGATCGTTGTGTTGATATTCCAATGCTTGTTAGCATAGCCAAGCGTGATGGCCGGTGCTTGCTGTGGATAAAAGTAATCCGTTGTTAACGGTATGTCCCATGTGCCGGTGCCATTAAAGTAACCAAAAGGGATCGTATTAATACCTGCAGTGAGATACAGGGGAAATTTATCTAAATTGCCGAATGTGATAAATGCGTGTGGTATGTAGGTATAATTTGCATCTGGTCCTGTTTGAAAAAGATAGCTTCCTGAACCTGAGAAAAAAACAGTACTCCAGTCATTCAGATTCACCATGCCGTCTAGTATTGCTTGCGTGAAATATAAAGCAGTGCCAGATTCATAAATACTGAGTGGTAATGTTATGATTTTTGAGCCATGCCATCGTTGAAGGTCACCTTCTGCAAGTCCTCCCAATACAAGTTCACTGTTGGGAAATTTATTTCTGGCTTGTAGCACATTGAAAGAAAAATTTGGCATCAAAAACTGCTCGAAGGCGATGCCTTTTGATTGGTCTAACGAAATTTTTCCATAGCGCTGCGTGCTTGTTGCTTGGTCAGCGAACGTGTTGTTAACAACAGAAACAATACCCAAGATGGCGATGGCCATCAGGCTTATCCATTTCATTTCTTCTTCCTTTCTACTCCGGATTCTTCCTATACATGACGCCTATTTTGCCAATGAGTTGTACAGGATGTGCGCTCGTTGCTTCACAGGCGCTGGCGAAGAGAGCCTGTTTTTCATCGCGATCATTGCTATGAATGCGTATTTTTATGATTTCGTGATCGGTTAGGCCGCGATCAATTTCTTTAATCACATTGTCAGTCAGGCCGTTTACGCCAATAAAGACGATGGGTTTTAGGCTGTGTGCTTTGGCCTTTAATTCTTGTTTCAGCTTACTAGGTAACATAATGATTTTTCTCGTATTTTATTTGAATCCCGCTGATTTAGTTCGATTCTCCGGTGGATTCTACTATAAAGTGCATTTGGAGGGAATGTGATTTACCTCTGAAGTTTCGTCTGGCATGTCTTCTCCCTTAGGGGGCTTTGTTGAATAAATCGGAGACGCTCTGGGAGGCACTCGGTGTAACCGAGTGCCTCCCAGAGCATTTGATGAAGCGGCAGCGGCGGCGAAAACCGAGCCGCGACCGTGAGGGAGCGTCACATGGATCTGATAAAAGATGATGTATAACAGTGCAACATTTATAGCGTTAGGAGGCAATTTAATATCATGAAGTAAGAAATTTTAGCTAAAACTTATAATACAGTGACGCTCCCTCACGGTCGCGGCTCGGTTACACCGAGTGCCTCACAGAGCATTTTCGATTTATTCAGCAAAGCCCCCTTCGGGGAAGATGCCCGACAGGGCAGAAGGGGGTATTTTAAAACTGTAGGAGGCATATGGTAGTTAGTTGTGGCAAGGTGCGCTAATGACAATGATTATCACGCTATTTCCTTTATTCTACTCTTCAAGAGAGGTTGTTTCCTACACCCCACAAAAATAGCGGCGATCACAAGCAGCATGCCAATGATTTCGCTAAGATGAACAGGTTCCTGTAAAAAGATAAACGCTAAAATCGTTGTGCTAACAGGCATGACGCCTGTAAAAAGAGCAGCGGTATTCGCCTTGATTTTTGTTAATCCACGATACCAGAGTAAGAAAAACATAATACCGCCAGATAATCCGTAAATTAGTAACAGACCATATGCATTGCGAGCGATATCTACTGGGTGAAAGTCAGAAAAACTCATCGCGGCAAAGGGAATGAAGAGAATCAGATTAAATAAATTCACTAAAATCACCGCCTCCATCTCTGTTATTTTTTTACCTACCGATTTTGAGAGTATCGTAAAAAGCGCTTCAGGCACCACCGCCAATAAAACCAAGCAATTCCCTAAGAACGCACCCTGCATGGCATCTGATGCCATGCCCATATTTAAAATAACGAGGCCAACCACCACCATCACAATGCTTACGCTTTTTTGTAAGGTGATTTTCTCATGTAGTAATACAGCTGCCAAAATAAAAATCATAATGGGCGTGATGCTGCTAATGATGCCAGCTGAGGTTGCGCTTGTGGTTTTCATGCCGTATAAGATAAACACATTAAATAAAAAACCACCGCAAGCAGCCTGAAAGATCAGCAGTAGTTTGTCTTTCATGCTGAGAGAAACAAAATGGTGGTATGTGCTTAAGAATTTAATGCCTTTTAAACGTGCTATTGCTAACATGCCAAGAAATCCAATAGCAAAGCGTATCGTAAGCAATAAAAAAATAGGAAAAAAACCAATGAGAAATTTCCCACAAATCACATTGATACCAACACAGCATTGCGCAAGCGTTAGCTCAGTATAGCCGATAGCATAATCTTTTTTTGTTAATGTTTGATTCATGTGTGTCTTTCTCTATAATAGGGTGGAAGACTAACAATAGGCAGTATATACCGTTATGCTTCAAGATGCGATTTCCAGCAGCCCATCTTGCTAAGATATTTTTTGTGCATTTATAGTAATTATGGCTTTTATTGACCTTATGATAGAACCTAAAGCGATTGATGTGATACTAACAAAACCCATGGCGACGCATGCGGTTGTTGTTGATAACGTTAGATATACTGTTCCCATTACTGATCACCGTCCTGTTGGCCATGATACTAAAGCAGGTTTAATGGTGGCACTCAATATCTGGTGTCCTGGTTCACCGATTGCACCGTCTTTCGTAGAAAAGTTAGGATTGCCTTCGCGTTTTTGTATTGTTGATCCCGCTGACCAGCAGTCGCAAATGATTTTAATGGCTGCTTATCTTGTCGCGTTAAGCCAAGCTGGCGTCGTTGCTTTTATGCTGCAAGAAGTTCCTTCTCCTCAGAGTATGAATTTTACTATTTTAATGGAGGAGATCGAGCGCTTATCTCCCGGAAGATTAGACATTGTAACGATGGTAAACAGTTATCGGCCGACAATGGGGACACGATCCGGTACATGCGTTTTGCTTGATAAAAGCAAAGTACATTACGCTGCTGATCAAAGCGATGTTTTGGAAATTGACTTAAAGAACCGTGGTGGTATTTATGTGCTACAAATGCAAGAAGGTGATCGCTTTCAGGTAGTCAATCTGCATGGTGATTATGCGCATCCAAAAGAGACTTTCAGAATCATTGATGAAGCCATTAAAGCAAAATGCATGGTATGCGGTGACTGGAATATTAAAAAAAACGCATCGCATGTATTGCATCAGTTTGAGCAATATGGTCACTCTGAAGCTAACGATCCGCTAGAAACGTTAGATGGTTTCTACGACGCAACGTAGCATTACTTTCGCTATCTCTATTATGCTTTATAATTCAACTTGTTACTAAAAATACGCCAAAAATAGCACAGAATGTGTTATACTATCCCTTATATAAGTAATAAAAAAACAATACACAAAAAGGGGATAAGCCATGCAGCGCATGAAAGATGCAATAAAAAAACTATCAAAACCGAATCTTGAAAAGCTTAAAAATTCAGTTACGAGTGTGTCCGAATTAATAGAAACTACCGGAACACTTTCTGAAAAAGATGAAGCTAAGAAATTTATTGGTATGGTGTTATCCGATCCTGATAAGTATCATCTTCTCATTAAAGAGAGCAAAGACCTTGCAATCCTTGTTAAAGCGCTACCAGATCATGCTCCCGCATTCATTGAGTATACGTTATCTCATCCTGAAATATTCCTGAGAGTATTTGAAAGTACTGGGGATGTAATAACATTTCTTAATAATCATCCAGAATATGAAAAAAATATTATTGATACCGTGTTATCTGATGCGGTTGTTTATCGGGATTCATCTCAATACAATAGAGACAACATATTATCTAGTAAGGAAAAATACAACCGTCAATTTGACTATTTAATGCGTTACAATTTATTAAAAATAGCACAACATTGTCCAAATCATGCAGAAGAATTAATTGCTCATCAGAAAAAACTGATGGATAGATTGGTCTCTATGTCTAATCATTCGCTTTTCAGTGCTTTTATTAATACTCTTATTAGAGATACTAAGGTTAAGAAGAAGCCTGCTATTAGAGATACTAAGATTAAGAAGAAGCCTGAAAAAATTATTGTAATGATCGAACGCTTTCCAGATTATAAAAAAGAGCTTATGGATCTCTTATTGCATGAGTCAGATCCTACTTCTGTAGAGTCTTCTATATTTATCTCCATTTTTCATGATACTGACAATGTAATAGAGTTGATAAGGATCGCTAAAGACTACCCAGGTTATGAAGAAAAAATAATCGAAAAAGTATTATCCGATAGCGTGGTTGAAGATGCATTATCAAGTTGTATAAAATACCGTGATTTAATAGGATATTTAGAAAATGTAGATTTGTTAAAGCTTGTTAAACACTGCCCAGACCATGCAGAAGCGTTAATTGCTCGTCGAACAAGGCTTGTAGAAGGAATAATGTCTAGTCCGGAAAAATTTGAGCGAATGGTTCCAGATGGCGGTGACTTTATTGCTATATCAAGACAGTTTCCAGATTATGCAGAGGAGCTTATGGGATATCTGTTAATGATTGGGTATGATGCAAAAAAAATGGGCCCATTTCAGGAATTTGCTATGGCATTTTTCACAGCAAATCTCTCTCTTGGTCATGAGTTGGTAGAAAAAAACATCGATATGTGGAAAGCATTGGATAAGATGAGAGATAGAGCAATAGAATTTCAGAAAATGAGAGATGCATCAGAGGTGCTCAGGCAGCATCGCGACGAAACTTTTTCTATGCTGCCTAATGAGGTGTTAGAGCGTATACTTGCTAACATTCCCAGCGCAGAGGCAGTGCCTACTGAGAGAGAAGCGCAAGAGATGGTTGGTAGAGTACGTGCGACATTGTATGGTGACGTGGGGAATAAAGAAGCGCAAAAAGGAAAACAGCCGGTTACAGGAAAGGCTCCTGCTGGCAAACCGGAAGAAGCAGCTAAGGCTAATAAAGATGCCTCTGCTAGCAAACCAGAAGGAACAGGTGAAGGTGCAGGCAGGGCTCCTACAGGGAAAAAATAGCGAGCTGCAATTTAACCTCTCACTCTTTAAATAGGTTATCTCTTTCTGTGTAATCAACATGGAGGCTAAATGGCGTGAAATTGGTTTTTTTATCGTAAACATCAAGATGCTCCATTTCTTTTAATTTTTTCGTTAAATAAAGAGAAATGGGTAGCCCTACTACTTCAATGACAACTTTTAAAAACCACATCGTTATGATCAATAAGAATAACGCTTGATGGCTCATTAAGCCGTAAAATGCAATTGTTCCAAAAATGAAGCTGTCAACGACAGAAGCAATGACTGTTGAGGCGACGAAGCGTAACGCAAGCTGATGGCCAGAAAACAGAATTTTTAATTTTGCCATGATAAATGAGTTTAAGGGTTCAGCGCAGAGGTAGCTCATCGTCGATGCAATGATAATTCTGCTATTCATCGATAAGAGTTCATCAAATTTTTGATTACTTATCACTGCATAATCTGGGCTAGGAAGATGAATGATAATTTGTCCGTAAAGAATGAAAATAAAATTGAATAAGAAGCCGCACCAAATAGCTCGTCTTGCCTGTTGATAGCCGTATACCTCCGTCATTAAATCAGAAAGTAAAAATGTGAGAGGAAAAATGAGTGTGCCTGCATCGGTATTGAGAGAAAAAATACGTATTAGTCGCGCATCAAACCAATTAGCCAGCACCATGACCATGCTATAAGAAAGCACGAGAAACCATAGGTAACGTGGCTGAGGTAAAAAAGCATTCAATTTTCTTTGGGTCATTTGGCATAGTCCCGTATTCTGATATAACAAACCACAGCATGCTGTCAGAAAATGGCGGTAAATTCAACCCAAGTATTTCGGCTGAGTGAGTTTATGGTTGACATAATGGGCTGATAATTGTACAAATAACGGTAGCTTTACACATTTTCTTAGCTAATGCCTCATGGCGAGAGATGATTGTTTAATAGGGACGGAAATGACCATGAAAGATAAAATTGTTTTTATAACAGGTGCATCAAGTGGAATTGGGACTGCCTGCGCGCATTATTTCGCAAAAGCGGGTGCGAGGCTATTACTATGTGCACGTCGCATGGATGTTCTTAATAATGTTGTAGCGCAATTGCAGGGTGAGTATGGTGTTGAAGTGCATGCTTTTCAATTAGATGTGCGCCAACATGCAGCAGTCAAAGAGGCACTGAAGGCATTGCCTGAGAAATGGAAAAAAGTAGATGTCTTGGTTAATAACGCAGGCCTGGCAGCTGGGCTAGAGACAGTGCAAGAAGGAAATATTCAAGACTGGGAAGATATGATTGATACGAATGTGAAAGGATTGCTTTATGTGACAAGAGAAATTTTGCCATTGATGGTGGAGAGAAACTCGGGCCATATTATTAGTATTGGTTCAATAGCCGGTCACGAAACTTATCCGAAAAGCGCGGTATATTGCGCTACGAAACGTGCTGTTAACGTGCTATCCCAGGGGTTACGTTTAGATTTGCTCGGCACGAAGATCAGAGTCAGTACCGTTGACCCAGGCGCAGTTGAAACGAATTTTAGTGCAGTGCGATTTAAAGGTGATGCAAAGCGTGCTGCGGCTGTTTACGAAGGCATGGATGCGCTCACACCAAATGATGTGGCGGATGCCGTGCTGTATTGCGCAACGCGTCCCCCGCATATCAATATTAGCGAAGTGATTATTATGCCAACTGACCAGGCATCAGCGACGATGGTTTCTCGGAAGGGTGCGAAGTAGTGTTATTTTTGGTGTTCGCTGTTCGCTGTTCGCGAACAGCGAACATCTAGGTAATCCTAAATATTCGCTGATACTTCACTTGCCGGGTGCTGGAGCAATCCTTCCGAAAGGAGAATTTCTTAACTATTTGATTTAAAATGATAATTTATCTTTTGCATGCAATATCTTTTTGTGGAAAAATATGGTATATTTATGGTATAAACAAGGTTAAATAAAGGACATGTTATTTAACTTATTGTTAAATAATGCTTGTGGAGGTTATATGACATTATCACAACCCCCGTTATTTAGAACGTCACCTCAAGACTACCTTCATTTTTTTGATGAGAGTGCATTTGTTGATGGAGAGAAAGTTGTAAGGTTTTTAAGGTATAAAAAAGAGGATGTCGCAGTAGCGACAAATGTTCCATTGTCCTCTGTTCGCTATGATGAGAAGAAGATGCCAGTGGAGCTTAGAGAGCGCTTAACAGAATGGGCTACAGCGCTCAATTTGGTTGCTGGATTTTTCCATGATGACAAAAAAACAATTATTTGGTTCTTTATGCCTAATCCACTTCTTGGTGGAATGTCTCCTAGGGATATGATACGAGTCGGGCGATTTAAAAAATTGCTTAATTTTATTCAAACTGCCTTAGATGAAAATCAACAGGATAATTTAAATGAAAAAGCATCAGGGCAGAAAAATAAGGTTGAACAGGCAAAGGCTTAAGTTTCCCGGTAAATCAGTACAATATCTGCTTGAATCGGGTACGCTAAATGATATGCGAGCTGCCAAGCAAATTACTGCTGCGCTTGTAAAATATCAGTGGGATTACTATGCGGAACTTGCTTATCAAAGAAATGCTGTTCAAGATGAAATTAAAACAGCTCTCGTTCAAACTTGTATCTCTTATACGTTTTCAAAATGGCAGAGAGCAATCAAGTATAAATATTGTTTGCATCCCTTATCAACTATTGGTAGTTTAAGCTTTATTGGAGGTCGATTTAACACAGGGTCGGAAGTGAACAGAGAGGTTCCTATTTTTCCGAGTTTATATTTGGCACAAGATAAAGATACAGCGTTACAGGAACATCTTGGTCAAGAGATTACACTTTCTGATTCTAAGCTTACTTCTCGTGAAATAGCACTGGCTCATCCCTCATCTGAAGCAATAGTTTCAGTAAGTGGTAAACTGGATAAAGTTTTTGATTTAACCAGCGCGGATAATCTTACCCCATTTGTTGATCTGATTAAGAATTTTAAATTGTCGGATGAATTAAGAGCTGCTGCAAAGTTTTTGATGATTGAAGATCCTGATATAGTTAAAGATGCGTGTAGTCTTCAAAAAACGCTATTACATCATGATTGGCGGCAACGACCTAGTAACTATGATGTACCTGCAAATTCACAAATATTTGGACATCTTATTTATTCAGCTGGAATAGAAGGGATTTTATATCCTTCTAAGCTTACTCAGAAACCTTGTCTTGCTGTATTTTTGAGGAATTTTGTTGGAACGGATTCTTTTGTTATGTTAGATGATGAAGTGCCACACTTGAAAGTGCCTCGTAAAATTGATGGCACTAACTGGCGTATAAGTGAGTTAGAAATTAAAGAAATAATTACTTAAACCATAAGAAATCAGTGTAAGAATGCTGGATAGGGGTGTTTACAAAGCTGGGCAAGATCACTTGACTAAGATTAATACTGCTTACTCAACTGATACCATCGATATACCATCACGGTAGCCCCTCCAAGCATCCCTAACATGCCGCCTATCACAAAACCTACTGCACCAAGGTGAAGTGGAAAGGCTAATAGATATGAAAGTGGCATGCCGATTACCCAGATGGTTAATAAGCTCATGTACATGGGGAAGCGGGTATCGAATAAACCACGCAATATCCCAATTAGAACATTTCTGACTGCATCAAATATTTGAGAAAACGCAATGATAAGAAATATCAAGATTGTTAAGTGTAATGCTGCGGCATTGGCTGGATCATTTACATTCATGTAAAAGGCTGCCAGCGTCTTTGGTAATGCCAAAAATGCAACAGCAACAAGGGAGCTTGCTATTAATACCATAGCAATACTGGCATAACTTAATTTTTTGACTTCATGAAATTGTTTTGATCCGCAAGCGTGTCCAATCAAAATACCGCTGGCTTGGGACAATGAAAAGATAGGAATAACGACTAAGAAATAGTACTGATTTACGATTTGAAATGCAGCAAGTGCGGCAGTGCCTAACCAGCCGATCATAATGCCACTGACAAAAAACGATAGCATCTCTCCACCCATTTGCACACTGATAGGCCAGCCAACTTTAAACATTTTTACAAAATGGTCTAAATGTTGGTGAATGCGATAACGAAACAGCTCAAAGCGGGCAAAGCTTTTTTCATAGAAAAAGAACAATGTAGTAAAGATAAAGAAAAAACTATATTGTGCTACAGTCGCATAACCTAACCCAGCGACACCTAATTTCGGAAAGCCAAATTTCCCAAAAATGAAAATATACGCTGTGATAAGCAGTACGATAACGCTCATGATGCTGGTTGAAACAATCAATGCTTTCTTGTGTATACCATAACCGAATTGCATATTACAGGTGGCTAAGAGCCCAGGAATAACAGCCCATGCGAACGCATGAAAATAGGAATGTACGATGTCTGTAATTTCTTTTGATTGTCCGAAAAAGAGTAGTACTGAGTCGATGTGCCAAAAAAGCAACATAATGGGCATGCTGATTAGGATTGCGAGTGCCCAGCTTTGTTGGACATAATTTCCGATAGCAATATAGTCTTTTGCGCCATAAGCATGTCCCACCAGTACGCTCAGAGAAAATAAAATTGACATGCCGCTTACCATGATCGATAACTGTGTCGAAGTGATCAGTGCGCTCGCAGCAAGCACTTCATTCCCTAAAGCGGCTAGCATTGCCATGCATAAAAAACTGCTGGCTACGTTGATAAATTGGCTGCCAGCCATTGGTAACGCCAGAGAAAATATTCTTTTACTGGCTTCGAAAATACTGATATTTTTATCCATTACATTCTACCGCTCATTTGAGAGTTTAGCGTCTTTGGTGGTCTTTATTGTGATTCATTTTTAATCAATTAAACTGTTAATAACGTTAGCGCTAATGGTTTCCAATGTAGTCATTGCTTGATCATAGGGAAGCGCGCTGGACAAGCTTATGTGCCTTGGCGAGACATGTTCCACCGCAAAATACCAGACGGAAATTCTCACCTTCTACGTTGGAGAGTGTGTGAATAACCTGAGTGACATAATAGTCTTTTTCGATAGCAGCTTCACGCAAGTTGATATTTTGACGTGTGATAGTAATTAAGTCATGTAAATCTTTTTTATTTAGCATTTATATTTCTCTCAAAAATTAGTTCGTTGTTCTTGTATCCTATGCGGCGACGGCATCTGTTTTTTAGTCTAACAATATTGCGCGCAGGTATCTGGGTTGATTTACCTTCATTATATTCTTTCTCTGCGGTGCCTGGCTCAAAAGCTATGTCTAAGCGCTTTAGCGCTTCTCTGAGGGTAGAGTCGGTGCCGTTTTTGATAAGAGGAACATCGGAATATCTGGAAAGGTAGGCTTTAGCATAAATGCCCGTGCCAATTTTTACCAGTTTTTTTTTATTAATAAGTTTATTTATTGCCCGACTTACCTGTCGGTAAGAGCCTAGATCATTAAAATCCTTGCGCAGTACGGCAGTTCCTCGGATCACTTTTAAGCGGCCAAGGGCTTTGCATTCTATGCTTTCTGAGTATTTTATGCGCATTTTATATATCGCCAATTTAGGACATATAAATAGTATAACATGTTATTTACTATAGTCAATTTAGGACATATAAATATTATAACATTATGTATATAATAATATTTTTAAATTTCTAGTTATCATAATGCCCCCATTCGTTAGCACGCCAAATATGGACAATTTTGGCATCAGAAAGCGATCGAGTTCTCTTGGTCTTCAAACAAATTGGGGTCGGGATTGCTGAACTTCAAATCCGCATTTTTTATAAAAATCGAGTGCTTGAAATTGCCTGTACATTGCAGTATTTTGCAGTAGATTGATGGTGTGTAAATCCATTTGTGATGGGTGCTAAATAGGGTAGAAGGCTTTTATGCGTGGTAGCAGTGTCGTTAAAAATGATTTGATGCCTTTACTGAAACTGGCGGTGCCGATGGCGATCACAGGTCTCGTGCAATCTTCTTTATATTTTTTCGAAAATATCTTTCTCTCTCGTTTAGGCGAGGATGTGTTAGCCGCCGGGGCGTTGGTGAGCTGGCTATTTGGTGCATTAATCGTTATCCTGTTTGGTATATTTGGTGCCGTGAGTATTTTAATTTCTCATAAATATGGTGCTAAAGATAAGGAAGGCATCACATCTGTTTTGCGTGATAGCTTTTTGCTAGCTATTTTATTGGTCATACCGACATTCCTATTATTTAGGAATATTTCTTCGATTTTTTTATTATTTGGGCAGAGTAAAGAGCTCGTTGCATTAGCAAAGTTATATCTGAACGCATTATCTTGGGGATTATTGCCAAAGTTTATCCTCATTGTTTTGTTTGAATTCCTGATTGGCTTAGGTCACTCACGTACCATGATGGTGGTAACTCTCCTGACGACGCCTGTTTATATCCTTTTTAGCTTTATTTTAATTTTCGGGAAATTTGGATTTCCCGCATTAGGCATCGCAGGCGCTGGTTGGGGAATGACGTTTGCTGATTGGATGCTTTCTTTTATTCTAGGTATATTCTTGATGTATAGTAGAGAATACAAACCCTATTTCAGTTCTATTTTCGTTTTCAAAAAACCGGATTATTTACTCGAAATTATGCATTTGGGTCTTCCCATGGGTGCAATGTACTCAATTGAAGTTGCATTTTTCCTGGCTGCCACTTTGGTTATGGGTACGATAGGCGTGCAAGCGCTTGCAGCAAATCAGGTCACAATGCAATATTTAGGCCCACTGATGAGTATCATATTCTCTATTGCGCAAGCAGTCACAGTTCGTATGGGACATCAATTAGGTGCTAGAGAATTTGATCTTGTTAAAAGAACAGCCATCACGGGTGTTTGTGTATCAGCTTGTTTTATGGGTTTTATGGCGGTTATTTATTGGACGATTCCCCAGGTACTTATTTCTGTTGATTTCGATCTGCAGAACCCCAGTTACGCTAAAACGATACAGCTTGCAGTAGGCTTCTTCTTTATTGCAGCATTCTTTCAAATTTTTGAATGTATTAGAATTACATTATTTGGTGCATTACGTGCTTTAAAAGACACGCATTTTACACTACTCACCTCTATTCTTAGCTTTTGGGGTATTGCCTTACCGCTAGGGTATTACCTGGCAACCTATTTCCGCCTAGGCGGAAACGGTATCTGGTATGGTATGGTTGTTGGAGCTGTGTTGAGCGTCTTGTTGTTGAAATGGCGTTTTAAACAACGCATGCATCGATTTTATTGAAAGTATTGTAATGTCGTGCGTTTGACAGTATGCTCCAGTCTCTGGTCGTTTTGTAAAAGGAAAATGAGATGATCAACAGTATCCAATCAACTATTTTGAAGGGCTCTTGGGTTCAACTTGAGCCATTGAATGAATCTCACAAGAATGAACTTTATTCTGCAGCTCAAGATGAATCTATTTGGGCTTACAATAGCACAAAAGCATATGGAGAGGACTTCTATCGTTGGTTTAATAAAGCAATGGAATGCTTTCAAAGTCATCAGCATTTCCCCTTTGTTGTGCGTCGGCTATCAGACGCTAAAATTATTGGTAGTACTCGTTATTATGATATTAACCCTGAGCATCATCGATTATCGATTGGTTACACATGGTATGTCCCAGAAGCGTGGGGCGGTTCTGTTAATCCAGAATGTAAATTTCTGCTGTTAAAATTTGCTTTTGAAAATTTACAAGTTAATCGTGTTGAATTTGCAATTGATTCTCGCAATACGCGATCGCGTGCCGCAGTTAAAAAGATTGGCGCTACTGAAGAAGGCGTGCTTCGCCATCATCTGATTTTAGAAGATGGTTTTATTCGTGATACTGTTGTGTTTAGCATCATAAAGCCTGATTGGTCTCAAATTAAATTAGCATTGAAATCAAGATTAGAGAAAGATCCTACAGGATGCACAGTTCTACCGCTAGAAGGCGATTTCATATCATAAAGTGAGAGATTTCAGCTAAAAGTTATAATATAGTGACGCTCCCTTACGGTCGCGGCTCGGTTACACCGAGTGTCTCCCAGAGCATCTCTGATTTATCAACAAGGCTCCCTTGCTTCGATAGTCTTATCATAATAAATAGATTTAATAGTAGACAATATTGTTAATTTTGTTTATTATTATCCTCATTCTAAACGAGAAACGAGGTGTATCATGGCATGGGTGAGAGGTCGGGGCATAGAAAAGATAGAAAAGGCAGACCAACAGTGGCTTTCTGAGTTACTAAAAAAATCCAAGGAAGAAGTGATAATCACTCTCTCTCGACCTGGGGAGTTTAAACAATTAATCCGATGTTGGCCAGCGATGAAGCGTATCAGAGAGGTGATCGGCGAACAAGCTATGAGAGATGTCTTAAGTATTTTCCTCCGCAATCCTAGGGCGGTGAAGGGCTGGATTCAGGAGAGTGGAACAGAGAAAGTCGATTCTTTTATTTTAAATATGGCAGAAGATTATCCGGATTATATGAAAAGCATGATATCTCATATCATGTCTAATGCAAGAATACCTAAAACGACCTTAGGATCTGCATTCTATAAGAAGTTATCCCGTAGGCCTTGTGCTATGAAAAATATTATTGAGTGCATTTTTTCTGATTCATCGATATTTGCATTTTGCATTCCAGATGAAGTTATTTGGAATGCTTTAAAAAAAGCTGCTGAAGATGCGACTCTGCTGTCTGTTAATGATGGCTTACCTTGTGAGAAGGTTCAAATCTATCGTGACGCATTACCTTTGACTCATTATGTACATATACTAAATCCTGAGAGCAACTTAACGAGAGAACAGGCGCTTGCTGAAGTGAAGCGTATAGAAATAGAAAGGAATATGCTTTTTCACTCTCTTAGAGAGTTGGCCTGTTTATCTGCTCTATCTCTCAGGCCGGAGATGTCAGGAGGTGTTTTTGAAATATCAACATTGTGTGAGGAAATTGGCGCGATTATAGCGGGAGGCCGTTTACCGTTGCCGGCAGGGGAAGAGCCTACTAGATGTCGTCATTATTGTGGACCTGTACTATTCGCTGCAGTTGCAGCACCGAGCCCTGTGATCGGCGCGGAGTTACATCAACCTAATCAAAAATCGGTATAATATTGGCAGAAATTGAGAAAGTAGTGATGAGTTATTCGAATTAGGAGAAAGTGTCATGCCAAAGAGAAGGAAAAGCGAGCTGAATCAAGATGAAGATGTCTTTATTGGAACTGACATTGTATTGCCAGATGCCGAAAATATTGATGAGAGTATGTTCAGGATAATTTCAGACGAAACGTTATTTTTCTTTAAAGGCCTCATAAGATTTCTTTCCGTGCTACCTCTTCTATTAATAGGTGGACTCATTGTATTACCTATTGCATTATTTTTTATTAAAAAAGAGCAAAAAACATTACCTCGATTATTATGGATGTTTGATAATGCTGATTATCAAGTGGGCCGTGACACTTCAACTTTTGATGAAGTTTGCGAAAAAGGCAAATGGGCACGATATACTTGGCTTGCTTGGCGCAACCCGCTGAATGGTTTGAGTTATTGGCAAGGTTTCAGATGGACAGATCAGGTTATATTCACTCGTTACGATAAAAAGACAAAGAGAGTAGGCAATACCACAGGCAGAACATCAGGTTACAAGAGAACTGACATCCTTGTTACGGATCCAAGAACAAACCAAACAACAGTATATCGAGAAAGGTGGCTCATTTTTCCCTGGCCTTTCTTCTGTCCTAACAAATGTATTGAATATCGTAACGGTCACAAAATAGGGAATCCGGGTGAGAATAATCCAGGCGACCATATCCAAGAAGTCGCTCGTATTACTTGTTGCAGATTTTTCGACGGAACACTTTGTCGCGAAGAATCCGTGACTGAGAGTGATAGAGAAATCCCTTCTTTTCAAAACTCGTTATGATATACCCATCACACTTCAAGATGCGAGATTCTAACGCCTAGCTCGCAAGAAATTTAAATGTTCTGATTGAGAAAAAGCGCAGGAATAGTTATTCTATTTCAAGCTTTTTCGATTGAAGAACGTTTAAAGTTCGCCGCAAGATGGTGGTATATTAAATCGCCTTAACCAGAAGCAGGGCGGCGAGGTGCTGCCTGTGCATCATCTCCAGGAGATGCCTCAGCATCTGGTGCAAGAGCTACGCTGCTCTCTGTTTGATGTAATGCGCCTGTTCCCTGGCGAGGAGGTACTGCAACAGGTTGCTGCGCCATGAAACGTGCTGTTATTTCATCTATGAATGGGCGAGCAAAACAAACGGCAACAAGCTCGTCTTCAGTACGTCTCACGGATGAAAGTTCCTGATCAAAACGATGTTGGCATGCGTCGTAGTCTGCTGGTCTTGCGGCTGTTGCTAGATGAATACGATGAACTAATTGAAAGTATTGACTCATACGCATTGGTGTACATTCTCCCTCCCCAGGAGTAACGCGACCATAATCTTTTTCTAACTGGTAAAGGAGAGACGAAGTTCCCTGCAAAGCATCGCACGCGGATTTAAATGCATCAGTTTGCCTTTGTTTTTCTTGATTGAGGCAGTCAGCAATGAGGTCCCTGATATGTACAGCTCGTTCTGGAATCTCTGGCTGTTCTGGTAGACTAAGGATATCTTGGAATGCTTGAGGAAGTTCTTTCATTCCCATAAGAATATTCTCTTGTGCCACTACAGTGTTAAGCAATTCTGTTGTCCCCGCGTCATTCGCATACGTAGTACAGAAAGTAGCTGCACGATCCCGCAGTGCATCCAATGCAGGTTGGTGACGAGATGTCATTCCTTCCTCAATACCGGGATAAGTGAGCCTTTTGGAGTTCAGTAAATCGGGGCTAATTTGATCCAGTACGTCAGACAAACATATATCAAGGCAGAAATCATACTTAGCATAGTCAATATAAGGAAGGATCATATTTTTGCACGCCATTTTTATTTCTTCATCACCCAATTCTCTATTGCTGAAATAGGAAATCGTTTTATTTATGTATCTCATGCAATTGCTTATCAGTTCTTCTTTTTGCTTAACTAGTGTCACTGAAATCGTCAAAAGTTTTCCTATTAGATGGTTGATAAATTTTTGACTCGCATTATCCTCTCCTATATCTGCAGATACTGCCTGAAAACCAGTATTATTAGGTAAAAATGTTTTTATATCTCGCATGGCCATGGATATTGTATTGTGTAGAAGGACAGCTCGAATGGTTGGTTCGAAATTTGCTTCTATCAGTCCGCGAGCGGTAGTTACCAGTCTCTCAAAGTTAACGTTCTGCTCACCTGCACTTCTTGCATCCATATTGTTCTCCTGAGAAATTCACTAGCGATTGTCAGTGTTCAAATTTTTCCATAAAAACGTCTGCTATTATACAGCCGAATGTTCACCATTTATTTCGGCAAGAGTGTAGAATTTTCATGCGAATTAGTCAAGGTTAAATTTCCGCGTGTGTAGGTAACAAATGATTTGTCCGGATCTGTAACAGATGATCTGTCCGGTTTTAATCTATTGATCTCATTAAGAAAAGGAGATCAGCAGGTGAGACGGACAGAAGTTATGCAGGAGATCCGAAAAATGCGATTTGAAGAAGCTTATGAAGGTTGGAGCCAAAATTGGCTTACCCAAGAAGAAGCTGCCCAATTGCTTGGAGTGAGCGATAGAACGTTTAGACGTTACCTATGTCGTTATGAAAAGAAAGGTCTTGATGCGCTGACTGATAAGCGCATTAGTCAGGTGTCACATAGACGCGCACCAGTCGACGAGCTGATAGCAGATTTTTCGACGGAACACTTTGTCGCGAAGAATCCGTGGAGAGTGATAGAGAAATCCCTTCTTTTAAAAAAAAGTAAGACTGCGCTTCATCGGGCTGCACTTAACCGAGCCGCGACCGTCAGGGAGCGTCACTGTGCTATAACTTTCAGCTGAAATTTCTTACTTTATGATATTAGATTGCCATTTAACGGTAGAAATGTTGAAAACCTAATGTAGATAGATCGCCAGAAAATCCAGAAATTCGTAATCCAGGCTCTGCCTCAATCTCGCCAATGCAACAGCAGTTAATTTCTAGATGACTCAATCTTGTCATTAATTCTTTTTCATTCTCTGGTGGAATAGTGAAACATAGTTCATAATCATCGCCAGCGGTAAGTGATAATTTCTGTGCTTCTGCTAATGGTAAGCGCTGCAATGCTCGAGATAAAGGGAGATTTTTTGCGGTAATTTGAGCGCCAACATGGCTGCTTTTTAAAATATGGTTTAAATCCGCAAGAAGTCCATCAGAAATATCAATCGCACTGGTGGCTATTTCTCTTAATAAAATGCCAAGTTGAATTCTTGGTGTAGGTTTATTTAAACGCTGGAGTACGAATAATTTATCTTGAATTGGTATATTGCGATTATTAAGAGCAACCTGTAATCCTAATCCTGCATCACCTAGGGTTCCACTCACATATATTTTATCGCCGACTTTTGCACCATGCCTACATAAAGCTTGGTGAGGTGGAACAAAACCATGAGCTTGTATTGTCACTGTTAATGGCCCACGTGTTGTATCTCCGCCAATCAGTTGCATATTAAATTGGTTAGCTAATTGATATAGGCCACTTGTGAATCCATCAAGCCATTGCGTATTGACTTCTGGTAAGGTGAGCGCCAACGTTAACCAGGCAGGCTCTGCGCCCATTGCAGCTAAATCACTTAAATTAACAGCCAATGCTTTATGCCCAATATCCAATGGTAAAGTTTGAGGCGTAAAGTGTATTCCTTCAATGAGCGTATCTATGGATAAAACTAATAGGCAGTTAAGAGGTGCGCTCACTAAAGCTGCATCATCACCAATACCTAATAAGACATCAGGCCGCGATATCTTTTGATTTTTAAAATATTTTTCAATTAAGCTGAATTCATCCAAATTTCTCATCTCCAGTTAGTAAATAAAAATGATTCACTGGGCCACACCCACGCCCAATTTGAAAATTTCTTCCTGATTCAATTGCTTTTGTTAAATATTTTTTAGAAATATGAATCGCATGCTGCAATGTACAGCCCTGCGCAAGGTAAGAAGCAATTGCGGAGGACAGTGTGCAACCAGTGCCATGAGTATTTTTGGTGTTAATTCTTTCTTCGTGAAACCAGTAATGGGTTAAATCTTTTTTAGAGTAAAGGACATCAGAAGATTGAGTTGTATTCAAATGCCCACCTTTAAGCAGTACATTTACATTGAAAGTGTTTCCTATTTTTTCTGCAGCAGACTCCATTTCAGGTAATGTTTCAATTTTTTCTCCTAATATTTTTTCAGCTTCAAATAAATTAGGCGTGATAAGGTTGACCAGTGGAAATAATCTTTCTCTGATGAAATGAATAATATTCGATGGGAGAAGCTTGCAGCCATTTTTGGCTACCATGACGGGGTCTAGGACAATATTTTTTGGTTTTAATTTTTCTAATGCAGATGATACTGTTTCAATAATTTTTTTATTATGTAGCATACCAATTTTAACAGCGCTGATATCTAAATCGCTAAAAACAGAGTTTATTTGTTGCATTACAAAAGCCGCAGGAACTTCTTGGATTGCCTGAACGCCTTGAGTATTTTGAGCGACTAATGCAGTAATAACAGAAGCTGCATAACATCCCGTTGCTGAGATGGTTTTGATATCTGCTTGTATTCCAGCGCCTCCTGATGGATCAGTCCCAGCAATGGTCAAAACACAAGGGTAGTTAATTTGTTTCATATTGGTCTCGTCTGGGAAGAAAATGAAGCGCATCTAAAAATTGGGTTCGAAATGAACCTGGGCCATTCGCTTTGTTTTCAGCGATTTCTCCGCAAATGCCATAAAACAAGGTTGCTATTTTGGCAGCCTCAAATCGATTTTTTTCTATTGCATGAAATGCGGCAATGACGGCAGACAGTAAACATCCGGTGCCAGTAATGGTGGGCATCAAGGGTGATCCGCGATTAAGTTGATCAATTAATTCCTTATCAACAATAATGTCAGTTTTTCCGCTAACTACCACTGCAGCATTATGTCGGCTAGATACTATTTTTGCGCTTTCAATAGCATAATTACTTTCTGCTATACTATCGACACCTTTAGCTGTGTGTGACGATCCAGATAGCGCCATCACTTCGCTTGCGTTTCCACGAATAATTGAAATGTTGTATTCATTTATTAACGACATGCAAGTGTCAGTACGGTATTGACTTGCGCCAGCACCAACAGGGTCTAAGACAATCGGTTTATTTAGCTGGTTTGCTATTTGACAAGTGTGTCTGCATAGTGTGATAAATTCTTTATTTAGTGTGCCAAGGTTGATCATAACAGCGTTAGTATGCTTCAATAAATCTTCTATTTCTTGTTCTGCTTTGCTCATGATAGGTGATGCGCCTATGCTCAATAACCCATTGGCGATGAAATCCATGGTGACGTCATTCGTGATATTGAGCACCAAGGGCTTTCCAAGTTTTATATGGATAATCATTTCTTTTGTTTTTTTAAACATATTTTTTCCTTTCTATACACCCACAAGCTGGGCGTTAAAATCTCGCATCTTGAAGTGTGACGGGTATAGATTTGTTTATTTCTGTTATGAGATCGCGGGCAGCTTTTTTTGGATCATTTTGACAATGGATTGCGCTAATCACAGCAGCGCCACTTGCGCCATTTTCGATAATATGTTGGATATTTTGTTGATCGATGCCACCAATAGCTACTACAGGATGTTTAGATTTTTCAGTAATTTTTCGCAAGCCATCTAAGCCCCAAATTGTTTTGCAGTCAGATTTAGTTTTGCTTGAGAATACAGCGCTGGCGGCAATGTAATCAATGCATGTGAGTTGGTTAGCGATTTCCAATTCTTCAAGAGTCTCGATTGACCATCCAATTATTTTGGTTGGCCCAAGAAATTGCCGAGCATCATCCGGTGAAAGATCAGATTGGCCGAGATGAACACCATCAGCATCTATCTCTTTAACTATTTCTACATGATCATTAATGATGAGCGGTATGTTAAAGGGGTCTAAAATGGCTTTTAATTCTAATGCCATGTGGCGAATTTGCGTTACATTTTTGGATTTTTCACGAAGTTGAATTAAGGTAACGCCGCCTTCTACTGCTTTGAGGATAAATTCTTTGTATAGAGAGAAAGGTTCTGTCTGCGCGTTTGTTACTAAACAAAGCTTTAGTTGATCTTTAATCATTGCTTTCCTCTATAAAACGGTTAAGCGGAGGATAAGCAACAAACAAAACAGGAAGGAAAATGCTCCCAGTCAGTTGTGTGCTCATCACTCTCCCTCCGCAGGCATTACCCAGAGCAGGTTATAAGGGTGTTTCTCAGTTTTGGTTAAGTAAACCAAAACACCCCTGGTGATTGAACAGGTGCAGTATAGGTATCCTGTTTGTTTGTGTCAATTCAGGTGCATGTAAATTATTGCTTGACACGCTAGAGAAAGGAAACTAGCATCCGCTTAATTTGTAAGATGGCGCGGGGTGCCGGTAAAACGGCTGAGACATACCCGTGGAACTTGAACTGGGTTATACCAGCGTAAGGACGCCTGCAAAAGCATTCACAATATTTTTTGCTTGTGGATACCTCGTGCCATCTCTTTTGATATTTTATTTTATGGAGATTTTGCGATGAATCCACTTAAAACAAGAACTACTCTTCTTCTCAATTGGTATGCTAACCCGTATCATACCCCTATCTTTGTCGCGCAGGCTTTAGGTTTTTATGAAGAAAATGGCATTAAACTTGCTATTTTAGAGCCCACTGATCCGAGCGATGTAACGGAAATAGTGGGCGTAGGTAAAGTAGATTTTGGCGTTAAGGCGATGATTCATACGGTGGCGGCGCGCGCAAAAGGCTACCCGGTGACTTCTATCGGAACATTACTTGATGAGCCACCTACAGGTCTTATTGCATTAAAATCCAGTGGTATAACCTCTTTTCATGATATTTCGGGTAAGCGTGTCGGGTATATTGGCGAGTTTGGTAAAAAAATTATTGACGACTTAGCGATGCTTGCAGGCATTGATCCCGCAAGTTATCAAACAGTGCGTATTGGCATGAATGTAACAGATGCAATATGCCGTAATGTGATTGATACTGGAATTGGTTTTATTAATTTTCAGCAAGTCGAATTGGAATATTTGCGCGGTGAAACTGTTTTCTTACGGATAGATGAGCTGGCGGGCTTAGGTTGTTGCTGTTTTTGTTCAATTCAATTTATAGTGCCGGATGCAATTCTCCAGCAACCCGAATTAATAAAAAATTTCCTTCATGCAACACAACGTGGAGCAAGATTCACGACAGAGCATCCCGAAGAAGCATTTGAGCTACTATGTCAAATGAAGCCATATTTGCGAAATGAGATGTATAACAAGATTTTTGTGAGAAGCTTACCATTTTTTTCACGTACGCTTTTTAATGTAGAACGTGATTGGCATAAAGTAGGACGCTACGCACAGCACTTGCAAATTGTCGATCAGGAATTTGATATAACAAGTTGCTATACCAATCACTATTTTCCTGAAAAGCCACATACTGATCTGCAACCTATAGCTTGCTGTGTATGAAGGATTAAAAGCTTCAAAACATTTTTTACCTATTCAAAATGCGAGATTTTAACGCCCAGAGAGCTATGTTGAACGGTGGCTCATTGCTCGCCTATCCTGTTTTTATTTTATAACTTGATTTCTTATTTTTTTGACTGGTCAATCCAGTCAACCATTGAGATGTCCCCTAATCTGCCCTGTCGGGCATCTTCTCTCTTGGAGGCTTTGTTGAATAAATCGGAGATGGCGTAACCGAGCCGCGACCGGCACGGAGTCAACCATCTCCAACTGCGTAGGGTTTTGATTTGGCGGCGCTAATCACACTAACTATATAATATATTGATTAATAATGATATTTCAAATATGGTGTTTTCAACACTAGGCTTTAATAATGGCGCTAACTTAAGGAATAGTATATTCATACAGCATGGCGACTATAATAGATGCAAATTTTGTCGTGAAATGAGCCGGTTATTAAGGACTCCTTAAGGTTGCCATGACTATACTGTCAAAAATCAATTTATAATACAATACGAGGATAGCATGGCACGAAATAGAGAATTTCCAAGTCATATTGCAAAAACAGTAGAACAGAGAGAAATACTCAATGCAGCAACAGCTGCAATAGCAGTCACGCGCACATCGGCAGCAACAAACCCACAACAAAGTCCCGTCATCATCCAGGAAATATTAGAAATAGTAAAAGGTAATTTAAAAATAATACTGATAGAGCGAGAATATAGTAAAAAAAGAATAGCAGCTACCTATGCATTACTGCAAATAGCAAAATACCAAACCAAGATAAAAACAAATCCCCATGATATAAAAGCAATGCATGAATTAAACGAATGGAAAATTGCGCTAACAAAAGCGCATGAAGAAATTTGTGTTTCTTATATGAAAAGAGAATCTGCATACAAAGTAATAGCATTCTCCTCTGCGAAAAGAGAATTAGCAAAAATAGAAATAGCGGCAAAAAAAGAAGAGAAAGGAACACCAGCATACGAACACCTGTCAACGGAATATAAAAGAGTGGATAATGCGGCACGTCAACTATCAGAAGATGGGAATAAATTAATAAAAGAAATTAAAGCAAAAGAAGCTGGGTTGTTATCTGGTAAGGCAGGAAAGTCGAGCGCTAACGATGCGATGATGCACGCAGACCTCGCAGCAGATGAACCCGACATGCCGGTTCTCCGAGAAAACAATGCGATCATCGCAGCAGAACAGCAAGATGCTTCAATCAAAGTTAACGAAGCAATCATGATCGCTAAAGAAGCGTGTTCCTTAGCAACGGAGTTAGCGGAGACATTAACTGACGAAACGGTAGAAGCACTCAAAAAAGAAGTATCAGAAGTAAGGTCAAAACTAACTAAAACAATAGAGAATCTGGCAGAGGCAGGTCATTTCCTGAGAATCGCTGCATTGCAAGAAGATATCGCTTGGAAAGAGAGTAGGGTCGTAGAACTAAGAAAACAACTAGCCGATACACGAGAAGAATTAGAATTAGAAAATATTAAATCTCATCTCACCTCAGCATATATCCAGTTAACTACAACATTACAGCGTGCGTTATATGCTATTGCAAACGAGCGGGAGAAACGAGGAAAAGAAGTAACACCCAGCATTGAAAAAGCTGAAAGAGAAGCCTGCATGTTTTTCATGAAAACAGGAAAACGCATCATTCGATCTTACGCCAATCCAGAAGAGACAGACCAGCCATATCAAGAAGGCCAAGATTTTAAGTGCAGAGTTAACCGCTACTGGCGTGAAGGATTGCTTACAAGTTCGACAAGAGGGTGAAAGACAGGTTCAACGTTCGCTAATGCACTATAATTTGGATAGGATTTTAGCTATTGGCTACCGCGTTCGCTCATCCCGTGGTATTCAGTTTCGCCGAATGCAGTAATATGCTTTTTTACCGTAAAAAACTCAAAAGTGGCTATGTGTTATGTGTGCCGCATAAAATGATGACGCAATCAGGCCGTTTACGGCTGAAAGTTTTATAGCCCCCGGTAAGCGCACGCAGTGCGCGCAGTCGGGGGTTTGTTAAGCAACCCACTATGTCAAGCACCGTAGGTGCGTGAGAGAAATTGATTCCGTATTTGCGTTGAATAGACATATGTTATTTTTTCTTGATAAGATTTATCATTCTCAAAAAGCTGAGTAAATGGGGTCAGGCTTGCATAATTGTATTCCACATCCAATGCTATCAGGCACTTAATGCAATAAGTGTAACTGTGCAATTATGCAAGCCTGACCCCAATTCTCAAGCCTGACCCCAATTCTCTTCTTACGTGGTGTACTAATTTAAGGAGTGCTTACCAAATTAGTTCTGTATTTTAATCCCTCTTTTATACATTGCTTTAGCTTTTTGACTCTCAATCTGATGATCAATCATCGGATATGGGTAATTTTCTTTTATTTCATTAGATAAGTGAATCTGTCTGGCAGAAAGGCTATTGAGTTCTGGAACCCATTTTTTGATATAAGTGCAGTCAGGATCAAATTTTTTCTGTTGTAACCAAGGGTTAAAAATTCGAAAATAAGGTTGAGCGTCGCATCCTGTTGAAGCAACCCATTGCCAATTTCCATTATTTACAGCAGGATCATAATCCACCAGTTTTTGTGCGAAATATTTCTCACCTAGGCGCCAATCAATATGCAAATTTTTTATTAAAAAAGAAGCTGTAATCATTCGTGCTCGATTATGCATGAAACCTGTAGTATTTAATTCTCTCATTCCGGCATCGACAATAGGAAAACCTGTGTTGCCCTCACGCCACCTCATGAAATATTTTTCATTTTTACTCCAAGTGATATTAGAATATTGTTTTTTAAAGGGACCTTCTAATGCATGCGGGTAATTAAAAATAATATGTGTAAAAAAATCTCTCCAGTATAATTCATTAATAAGAGAATGATTGGTTCCAAAATTTCTTACCACTTCTTCATAAAACTCGCGAATAGAAATTGTTCCAAATTTATTGTGCGCAGATAGCTGAGTTGTTCCATTCATTGCTGGATAATTACGTATGATTTCATAGTTTGATAAATTTTTTACTTTTTTTAACAATGCTAATGCTTCGGCTCTGCCACCTTTTACAGAAATATGGGGATTATTTACTTTTAATAATTTTTCAAATGGTTCTCTATTTTCAAATGGAATATCCTGTTGATAGTAATTATTGTGTGAATTTTTTTTTGAGGATGACACCTGTAATTGAAGTGCTTTTTTACAAAAAGGAGTGAAAATTGTATAAGGTTGATTATCCGGCTTCACAAGCTCTTCTGGTTCATGAAGCAATGCATCTGCGTAGCAGTGAAAATCAACTTGCAAACTACGGCATATATTTTCAATTTCTTTATCACGCGCCTTACTAAATGGGGTATAATCGCGATTAATATAAACAGCCTTTATATCTATCTTATTAAGTAATTGCTTAACAATATTTTCTGCTATACCATAGAAAAAATAAAGTCTGCTCTTTTTTTTCCTTAACTCAACATCTAATTCCTTTAATGAATTAGTCATAAATTGAATAGAATTATCACTTCTATAACTATTATTACCTATTTGCCGTTCATCAAAAATAAAACAAGGAATAACCAGTTTTGAGGATTTAAGCGCTTCAATCAAAGCGCTATTATCATGTAAACGAAAATCTCTTCTAAAGATATGTAAGGAAATTGGGTACACTTTCAGTCCTTTCTCATTAGTCGCTAGTGCCCCCAATAATGCTCCTAAAAGATATTGGATGTTGGGTATCTATCTGGCATCATAGGATGTAGTGTAAATAAAAAAAACCTTATTTACAATATAAATAAGGCCAATATTGCAATAGATGACAGTAAGATATTTGAGATATACTCTGATAAAGTGCATAGCAAAAGGGCGAAACTATGTTTGCATCATTGGCTTTGACGCTATTAATTCCTATCTTTATTGTAGCGGCAGCGATTGTATGGATTGCTGGCATACAGCTTTCCAATGCCACGGACACGATTGACTGGCGTTTTGGTTTTGGAGAAGCGCTTGGCGGTCTTATTTTTCTTGCTGTTGCAACGAATCTTCCTGAAATTGCTATTATTGTTAGTGCTTCTTTGACACATCATATTGGTATTGCTATTGGAAATATTCTGGGCGGAATTGCTATCCAAACAGTGGTGCTTGTCATTTTGGATGGCTTCGGATTAGGTCAAAAAGCCGCATTAACCTATCAAGCCGCTTCTTTACAGCTTGTGCTTGAAGGGATTCTTGTTATTTGTGTTCTCGTTATCTCTATCATGGGGGCTGAACTACCTCGAGCTATCTTAGTTGCGCGGCTTGCCCCTGGTGATCTGTTGATAGTTGCCACTTGGCTCATCGGTCTTTGGTTGATCAATAAAGCGCGGCAGGGTCTCCCTTGGCATGAGAAAGGTCATGCCCCTGATACTTTGCGTCCTAAGCAGACTCGTAGTCAAGAGAGGATAAAAAAGTGGAGCACGATGCGTGTCCTTCTGGTTTTTATTTTTGCATCATTGGCTACCTTAGCAGCTGGTGTTGTCCTCGAAGAGAGTGGTAGTGCTATTGCTGCTAATACTGGTTGGAGCGGTGTTCTTTTTGGCTCCACTATATTGGCAGCAGCTACAGCGCTTCCAGAAGTTTCAACAGGATTGGCTGCAGTTAAAATTGGTGATTACACGCTTGCGTTTAGCGACATTTTTGGTGGCAATGCTTTTCTACCCACTCTTTTTTTATTAGCGACCCTTCTTTCGGGGGTATCTGTGCTTCCCTATGCGCAAGGCACAGATATCTATCTTGCTAGCTTGGGGGCGCTCTTGACAGCTATTTATATTTACGGGCTAATCTTTCGTCCTAAACGGCAGCTATTCTGTCTGGGGATTGATTCAATCGTGGTGCTTCTGGTGTACATCGTCGGTATCATTGGCTTGTTCACTATTTCAGGAAGTAAATGATTTTATGCAGCATTAATGATAATGCTGCTAATGCCACCATGATTAAATCTTCGACCAAAGTAATGCGCGAGAGAGGAACTTTAAGTAGTGTGCCTAAACATGCGCACTGGAATTTTTGTTTTTTGAGTAAACTGTTTATTACGCCAATACTGGAAAATCCCATAATAATAATGGTTGTGACCTGTGTTGCTGTTGGTGCCCATTGTGTTAAATACAAAACACCTAAACCTAACTCTAAAAAAGGATATATGTAGCCGTACATGTGCCAGCGTCGTGCTAATATATCGTAGGTAGCATAGCCGTCTGCGAAACCAGGAAGGTCTAAAAACTTAAAAGCAGAAAATACCAAGAAAAAACCAGCCATGAAGTGGTTCATCCATCCTTGCCAATTTATTTCTTGACCATTGAAATTATTGATAGTAGCTACTCCAAAAATATAAGCCGCAATTAAAAATATTGGAAAGTAAGCACGAAATCCGATTTGTGGATTGCTGGCCGAAGAAGGCGAACTTTCCATGGTTGGATGCAAGGTATATTTACCTGCCAATGATATCCTATTATTTATATCATTCAGTAGTGGTGGATTATCAGTATCAATTTTTAAGATGGGTGGGCTAAGGGTGATTTCTTTGATTATAAAATGAGGAGATAAGGCAGATTTGATTTTTTCAACGCATGCTTCACAATGCATACCTTCAATATGATATATAAATTGCATTAGTAACTCCTTAAAACTATTTCTTTTCGATCTTCGTATTCTTGTGAGTAATTTAAATGTCCTGGCAGAGCTTCAATAAATTGACCGTTATTTGAAAGCTCGGAGAACTCTCGAGTGGCTTGAGATTAAATTGATTATTTTTTGTTCTATCCTCTCCTGCTCGATAGAAACATCCAGATAGACAGTATGAATGAGAGGATGGACCCAAATATACTGACACTCAAGGGGAGAATGTGACCAGATACGATTATTTCTATATGCAGATAGAGGCGAACGATATGGGCGATGGCGACTAGGAGAAAAATAAAGCCTGCTGTTATTAAGGGAATATTTTTATTCATAATAACGTCCTGTTATTTGGTGTAATCGTTTAAGTATAGCATTAAATTTTAATTTACTTACCCTTTATTGCTTGTGTCTTGGATGAAGAGGCAACTATCCGGAATTTCCGGACAGTTCAAAAAGAAGGCAGGAGAGAAGTGACCTGCCCGGTTTTTTTAGTATCAAAATCAATTAGAGAAATCAGCGTTCGATGGAGGTATCAAAATAAATTTTTCAATATAAGCAAATAGTTATATACGTGCGAGTTGGGGAATCAAATTCTATGAGGGATTCGATAAAGTAAGTGGGCCGCTTATAAGATTCCTATAAGTGGCCCAGCTAGGATGAGATATGATTATTGGCAGAGTAAAAGAGTTAAAGCTCCTTGATAAAATTTATAATTCTCAAGAAGCTGAGTTCTTGGTTGTTTATGGACGAAGACGCGTTGGCAAGACATATCTAATACGTGAATATTTCACTAGTCAAAAATGTAAACTATTACATGCAACCGGGTTGCAGCATGGAGACGGGGTCAAAGACGGGGTCAGGCTTGAGACGGGGTCAGGCTTGTATAATTGTATTTTCAGATTTAATACTATCAAGCGTTTACTGCAATAAGTGTAAATGTACAATTATGCAAGCCTGACCCCGTTGTTTTTCAAAACTAGCAGCAGGAAAGCAATCAGTTAATGGGCATCGTGTGCAGGTCAAAGAAGAGTATAGAGCAAATTGCGTAGAAGCAATCGATAAAATCGTCGACCATCTTTAGTGCAAAATAACAATAAAAAAATGGATCGTAGCATCAAGTTTTATCTGCATTCTTAATGTCGGTTCCGGCGTATAGCAAAGACACGATTAATCTTTTTAAGCTTATCAGTTTAATTTTGCGGGAGATCGCAATTTGAGATATCAAGGAATAAAAATAGGTAGAAATGAGCGTTGCCCATGTGGCAGCGGCATTAAATTTAAGCGCTGCCATGGCAATCTGAATAAAATTATTTTAGATAAAAATGTTCAAAAAATAATTAAGCGTAAACAAGCAGAAGAAATACGAAGAAAAAAACAACAAGGATGGGGCAAGCCAATCATCTCAGCTGCTGTTGAAAATCACCGGGTGGTAATTGTCGGCAATCGAATGTACACAGGAAAATGGGAGACTTTCCACGATTTCTTATATTCACACCTTCTCTCTCTTTTTGGACAGAAATGGCATGATGAACAGAGAAGCGATACAGATGAGTTCAAACATCCGCTTATCAGAGCATACGATTCTCTTGTGGCATATAGGGCCACCCTGGAAAAAGTTGAAGGAAAAGTATCTGCGCCATATACAGGTGCTGTTTCTGTTTTTATGTGGCTTTCGTATAATTTATATTTAATCTCTCACAACGCCGAACTGTTAGAACTATTAATCAAACGACTCAAGAATAAAGAGCAATTTGCTAGTGCATACTATGAAACATTTGTGGCAGCAATCTTCATAAAAGCTGGTTATGTAATAAATTTTGAAAATGAATCAGATAAAAAAAGCACCCACTGTGAATTTATCGCAATTCACACTGAAACTGGCCAAAGTTTTTCAGTTGAGGCTAAATACAGGCATAGGTTAAACGATGGTTTTTCCCATGATGGCTCTCCTAATTTAAAGCTTGATATCGGCGGCCCAATTAATAAAGCCTTGGCTAAGGAAGCTAAACATGAGCGTGTGATATTTGTTGATATCAATCTGCCATTTATTGAAGCCGCCAAATTTAGTGGGGAGATTCTAGCTAAACAACTTAGAAAACTTGAACATTCTAATGTGAGCACAAAGACTAACTTGGATAAAAGTGCATATGTGTTTTTAACTAACCACCCATATCATTACAATCTAGATGGTCCATCTCAGAATCCATTGTATTTTAGTGACGGTTTTAATATGGATGATTATGGTTTCAAAAAAAGAACTTTAGCTCAACTTATAGCGGACAGAAAAAAACATGCGCCAATTCATAAATTATGGGAATCAATAGAAGCACATACCGTGATACCCGATACATTTGACGGAACACTGACTGAACTTAAGCACAATCGATTGCTATATGGTGAGAAATACGAACTATCCGATCAAGAAGGAAAAAACTTTATTGTTACGCTAAAAAATGCCGTAGTTAACATAAAGAATAAAACTGCCACAGGCATATGCTCAGACCATAGCGGAAAGTGTTTTATTGTAAATCTTCCATTATCCGATGATGAGATCAGCGCGTATGAAAAATCACCTGATACTTTTTTTGGCGAATATCAAGAAGTGCCGCGAGGATTAAAAAGCCCATTAGATGCATTTGATTTTGCTATGAAGGGATTCAATAAATTAGCTAAAGAAGAACTTATTAAGCGACTATGCACACATTACGATATAAACGAGCTTAACAACAAAAGCAGAGATGAGTTGCTAGAAATCTACTGCATGGGAATTGCTGCACATATATATAAACCTGCCGACAAAAGTGGGTAGTTTTTGAGCAGACAGATGCTAACATTTTTTTAATTACTGTGAACTTGCCTGCTCAGTTGCGCTAATCAAGTCCTCTAATTGAAGGAAAGAGAGCACCAACCTCGACCTTACTCGACCTTAAGCGTTTTGGCGATACGAATTAAGTTTATAGCTGCAATATTACGCTCGCCCCTCTCCACGCTACCCATATAAGTCCTATCCAAACCAACCTCATAGGCAAAGTCTTCTTGAGAAAACCCCTTTTCTTTTCGGAGTTCTCTTATTCTTTTGCCCAACTTAATAAGTGCTGGATGTTTTTTGCACATTAATGTAGGATATGCGCCAAATACTTATAAAACCACGGACTATAAGTATCAATAAAGGAGGTGCTATTTTTTGAGACGGGGTCAGGCTTGTGAGACGGGGTCATGAGACGGGGTCAGGCTTGTATAATTGTATTTTCAGATTTAATACTATCAAGCGTTTACTGCAATAAGTGTAAATGTACAATTATGCAAGCCTGACCCCGTTGCCGTTGCTAGTGTAAATGTAAAATTATGCAAGCCTGACCCCGTTGATTGAATGTACAATTATGCAAGCCTGACCCCGTTGTTGATTATGCAAGCCTGACTCCGTTGCTCGCCGTTGCTCGGTCATAAGTTACTCAATTTCTCTTGGCCGTCATACAGCATTTCCTATATGAAGTCGGGAAATAGCGTTAGTCATGAAATTAAAATTCAGTTGAAAAATTGTACAAATAAGCGATAGTTGTCGATGCTCATTCTGATGGCATATTTTAAGTCTTTGAATAATTTAGGTTTTTATAATTTACCATGCGGGGGGTTCTAGTGCCGACTATAGGCATGCAAATATCAGTAGTGTTTTTCAAGAGGAATGATTGCGCCCGCTAATATATAATACAAGAATATCCAATAGGTTAGAGGAAACCTCTGTGTCAGTCCTAGATTTTATAAGGCGCCAAATATTACGATATCGAGATCTCCTCGCCAACTTGTCACGTCGAAATAAAGAACTTTACTATCGAGAAAGCCGTGGACATTGTATTAACCTATCTAAAAATCCAAAAGTAGATGAAGAATTTGACGATCTGATTTTAGAAAAATTTGTACCCTTACGCACCATGATGCCACGGTTTCAGGAATTACTTAATGAATCTGTCCTTGATCTTAGCAAACATTTTTTATTGGATGAAACCAATAATGCAGATTTAATTAAACGGCTAGATAAAGTACGGCTTGCGGATGATAAATTTCAGCGAGAGTATGGTATTTCTGGTGCTTGGCTTCTTGGGCCATTTCTTTGCTGGAGAGATACGACTACCTATAAACCAGAAGATTTTTTAATTTCACCTGTATTTAAAATTGCGGTGGATATCACAAAAGATAAGAGAAAGCGTTGGAGTCTTAAACTAGAAGATAATTCACTCCAGCTTAACTCTTCTCTTAGGCTTGCACTTCGTCAAAAGTGGGGAATTCAACTTCCTGAGCGGTTTGAATCAGATCAGGTGTCGGATGCACTTGAAGAGCTTAAACGTTATCTTGAGGATGCAGGGAAAACACTTAGTATCGAAAATTCTTTTTCTGATGCGCTTCCTAAAATTCCTCCACGATTTAAAATTGTCAAAGATGAGCAAGGAGAAATAATTGATAGGATTCCGGTTAATATCGAAGAAGTGCTTTCAAAAAAAGAGTACGAGCTTTATAACAAGGTAACAAACAATCAATTTTATTTAATTGATATCGTCCTTATTGACCATTTAAATGCTAGTCGTACTGTTCTTTTACGCGATTATGATTCTATTCTTGAAGAAACAGAAATGCATCCGATTTTATCGGAACTGTTTCTGGGAAAGCCAATACCAAATGATAGAGGCGATGATCATGAACGAATAAAAATGCTTGATGGATACAAAGAAAAAGAAAATCATTTTGTAGTAAATATCGATTCCTCTCAGCACAGAGCAATAGATCAAACAACAAAAAGTCAAGTTGTGGTGATTCAAGGGCCACCAGGTACTGGAAAGAGCCAGACTATTACAAATTTAATTGCAGAAGCATTGGCAAAAGGGAAGAAAGTATTATTTGTTTCAGAAAAAAGAGCTGCTCTCGATGTTGTTTATTCTCGGTTACAACAGGCTAATCTTGTTTCTCAAGCCGTTCTTATTCATAGCAGCGACTTAAATAAGCAAAATCTTTATAATTCATTTTTAGAGCTTTCGGATTCAGTGCATGATACTAGTACCGATCAGCAATGGGATTTAATTACTGATGAATTTGACAAGTTAAAAGCAGAAATAAATAATTATTATCGAGTTCTTGAATCAAAGCACAATCCTAGTGGTTTATCTATTTCAGATTTACTATCGATATACGCTCAATTTGCAGTTGATAAGGTTAATATTGCCTTAGCAAAACAATTTTCTGAGTGTTCTTTTGCAGATTTGCAGCAGAGTTGTTCAATACTCGACGAGTTACAAGATAAAGTAAAAAAGGTTCCCAACTTTCCGACGCATCCTTGGCTTTATAGAAAAAAGGATACTATTTTAACAACGAGTTTCTCGCAATCAATCACAGATTTGATAGATAAAATAAAACAGTCTGAAAAGACTGTAAATGAGTTGGAAAAAAAGATTATTGATTTGGGAATCAATAACATTGACTCTATTCCATCAGCAAGTGTTTTAGATGAAATTATTAAGTCAACTATTCCTCCCGAATGGATGAGTTTTTCTAATCTGTTTTACTCTGACCAGGCTGGGTTGCCTATTTATCAGAAAGAAATAGATGAAATTATAAAAATCATTGAAAGCGAAAAGTTATATTTTGATCAAATCAAGCTTGATGCTGACATTGAGCTAGTAAGACAGCTTGAATCATATTATTCATTAAAGCATGGGCTTGTTGATTGGTGTTCGCCTACCTTCTGGAGAATGCGTAATTATCGCTGTCAATATCTTCAGTCTAAATGGGATGGGACAAATAAAGCCTTTAAAGCTTATCGATTAGTTTGTGAAGCGATTAAGTCATTTAAAGCAATAACGCAGAATAAGTTGATTCCTGTAGCCTTAGAAGAAGCTAATCCACAATTGGTCATAGATACGTGTCAAACAATAATTCCAATTATAAAAATCGTCTCTGAAACTGGGGCTATAGTCAAAAATTTAGGATTATTGAGTCAAGCTAAATTTATAAATTATACTGCCGAATCTAGTGGTGAAATAAAGAAATTAATTTTGGAGATTTCACACCTCAAATCTGATCTGGAAAAAAATATTAACATATTAGGTCAATATAAAAATGAGCTGTACAATTATTTTGAGAGATCTCCGCAACTAGAAATAAAAAATAATGATTTTTTTCCTTATGATCTTCTTATTCAAACAATAGATGATCTTGAACTTCTTGATAAGGTGGATTTATGCTTGGAAAATCTTCGCTTAAATATAAAAACTGATTTTTCAAAGCAAATACTCGTTGATAATCTTGTGTCTATTGAGAGTCCTTGGGGTTCATACGTGCTATCTCTTGTCATGAAGTGGTGGCTCGATGAAAGCATTACTCAAAATCCAGAGTTGCGTAATTTTGATAAAGATGTTTTTCATAAAAAAATTGAGCAATTTAAGAGAATTGAGGATAGTCATAGGCATTCAGCGCGTGATTTCGTAAATAATACTTTCTCAAAAAGATGGAAGAAAGGTATTGGTGAATTTGAAGGTCTTAGCTTACTTAAGCGAGAGGCAAATAAGCAGCGTAAGGTTTTACCGCCTCGTGAGATAATGGAGAAGGGTGCCCTCTCTACTATGCTTAAACTCAAGCCATGTTGGTTAATGAGTCCATTAAGTATCAGCCAGGTTTTGCCGATTCAAATGGGACTTTTCGATATAATCATATTTGATGAGGCATCTCAAGTGAGGGTCGAAGATGCTGTTCCCTCTATTTATAGAGCAAGTTCTATGGTTGTTGTTGGTGATCCTAAACAAATGCCGCCTACAAATTTTTTCTCTGCTAGTGAATTTATTGATGATGACGATGATGATAATGAGGCAGAGTTAACAGCAAGTATTTTAGATTTGGCGTCACAAATCTACCCTTCTGAGATATTAGAGTGGCATTATAGAAGCCGATCTGAATCTCTTATTGCCTTCTCAAATAGGGCTTTTTATGGCGGTCGATTGATCGCTGTTCCTAATCCTTATTTTATTACTGAGGGTGATGTAATTAAGTTTCATAAAATTAAAGATGCGTATTTTAGCCAAAAAAATGGAAATGTAGTAGAAGCTGGAGTTGTTGTGAATAGACTCGCTGAGTTATTGAAAATGATTCCTAATAAATCATTTGGTATAATTGCGATGGGGCAGTCACAAATGCTGGCAATTGAAGATGCAATTGAAAGAAAGCAGCTTTCAGATATAAATTTTAAGAATGATATTGAGCGCGCAAGAAATTATTTTGATGGTGAAGCAGACGCTAGTTTTTTTATTAAAAATTTAGAAAATGTTCAGGGTGATGAAAGGGATATTATTTTGATTTCGGTAGGGTATGCGCCATCCTCACCAGGTAAAAAAGTATATATGAATTTTGGCCCTCTTTCTAAGCAAGGTGGCGGTCGTCGACTTAATGTTGCAATAACAAGGGCAAAACAAAAAATCGAAGTTTTCTGCTCCTTTGACCCTAATCAAATACCTACAGAAGAAAAGGACTTTGGAAAGAATCCTGATTTAGTCTTGTTTGGACGATATTTAAAATATGCTAATGCTATTAGTGAAAAAAATTATCTTGATGCAAAAGCAATTCTTGAATCATTTGGAGTCGGCGGCGCAATCACCACTCGTAAGTCGAGTAATTTCAGCAAAGATGTTCATCGTCGATTAGAAGATTTGGGCTACAAAATTTCTCCTGAAATTGGTTCCAGTGGTTTTTACATTGATCTCGGAGTTCATCATCCTGTCATACCTTCAAATTTTATTTTAGGTATAGAATGTGACGGAGCTTTGTTTCACTCTACTCCTTATGCTCGTGATAGAGACAAAATTAGGCAGGAGCTTTTGGAGTCGCGTGGGTGGAAAATCGCTAGGGTGTGGTCTCAAGATTGGTCTAAAGATTGGAAAAGCGAGGTTACTAAATTAGATGCGCTAATAAAGAAAATTATTAGCGAGTAAAAATTATTAATTTATTTTTGTAATTTTTACAGAAAGGATGCCACTGATGAATGAGGGTATTTATCGTGCAAAAAAATAATGATGGTCAGTATTTATTTTCGGCATCAGATTTGGTGAATTTCCTAGAATGTCATCATCTCACTTTTCTTGATTTCCACAATCTTGCAGATAAAATTCTCAAATCAGAGGATTCTTCTGTCAGTAAGCTATTGAAGGAAAAAGGCCATCAACATGAATCTGATTACCTTGAGTCTTTAGGAAAGCAAGGTAAAACGATTTTTCAAATTCCTAAAGACCTGGATCTTGGTGAGAGGGTGAAACTTACTAAAGAAGCATTGCAATCAGGTGCCGCTGTTGTCTATCAAGGTGTGTTTTATAAACATCCTTGGCGTGGAGATGCAGATTTCTTAATAAAAATTGACAAACCTTCCAGATTTGGCTCTTTCAGTTATGAAGTGGTCGATACTAAGCTTGCAAGAAATCCTAAGCCCAAGCATATTATGCAATTATGTGCATATACTAGTTTGCTTGAAGATGCTCAAGGTGTTAAGCCGGAATTGATGCACTTAGTGTTGGGTGATGGAAAGCAGGTATCTTTTAAGTTTGATGATTTTTCATTTTACTACTTGCAAGCAAAGCATCAGTTTGAGTCATACATGGCATCGCCACCTGTTCATTCTTATCCAGAACCTTGTAAACATTGTTCGATATGTCATTGGCGAGATCATTGTATTGAGCAATGGGAGTCTGATAATCATCTTAGTCTTGTAGCTAACATTCAACGATCACAAATCGATAAATTAGAAAAAGCACAGATAAAAACAGTTTCTGATTTGGCTTCGTTAGCTGCTGATACAATTGTATCTGAGTTAAATCCAGATGTTTTCAAAAGATTGCAAGCTCAAGCCAATTTACAGATACATAAGTTACGAACTGGTGAGAATAAGTATGAAATATTAACGTCTTTGCCAGGGTGTGGATTTGAGCGCATGCCAAAACCGGATACGGGCGATATCTTTTTTGATATGGAAGGTGATCCACTTTATCCCAATGGTCTTGAGTATTTATTTGGTATCTATTTCGTCACTCAAGGAAGTTATATTTTTAAAACTTTCTGGGCGCATAATCATGAGCAGGAACGGGAAACTTTCAAAGAATTTATGACATTTATTGGCGATCACATACAAGTGTATCCCAACGCACATATTTATCATTATAATCATTACGAAACATCTGCTCTAAAAAGGCTTGCCTGTAGATATGGAATAGCAGAAGAACAAATAGATAATTTGCTGCGCCAAGATAAATTTGTTGATTTATACAAAGTGGTTCGTGAAAGTATTAGAACATCGGAACCTGGATATTCAATTAAAAATCTTGAAACGTTCTATATGGAAAAGCGAGAAGGCTCAGTTGCAACAGCTACCGATAGTATTGTGGTTTATAACCTTTGGTGCGAAACGAAAGATCAAAAACTGTTAGATGAAATAGCTGCATATAACGAAATTGATTGTGTTTCCACACTCAAACTACGGGACTGGTTGTTAAGTTTACGATCCAGCGATATGCCATGGTTTACTGGAAAAAATAACAACACAGAAAATGAAACAGTTCTAGAGAGAAAAGATTGGGAAGTTGAATATGAATCCTATCGCCATCGGCTGCTTGACGGTGTGAGTGAGGACGAAAAGCCATTAAGGGAATTATTATTTTCTTTGTTGGAATTTCACCGCCGAGAAAACAAACCGCAATGGTGGGCCAGCTTTGAAAGACGAGATAAGTTTGAATATGAGCTTATCGATGATCCGGAATGTTTAGGAGGTTTGACCTTAATGGGTAAACCGATGCCTGAGAAGCGATCATTGATTTATACTTATCATTTTCTACCGCAAGAATATAAATTTAATTGTTATGATAGCGTTGTTAATGTTGCCACTATGAAAGCCGCTGGTACTATCGTAGAGCTTAATAATGATGAATGCACAGTCAAATTGAAACGAGGTGTCAAAGATAGTTTGCCGGAACGATTGTCCATTGGGCCTTCTAATCCGATTGATGCTAAATCATTGCGCGAGGCTATTTATAGAGTGGCGGATAGCATTCTTCAAAATCAGCATAAATATATGGCGGTGTTGGATATACTCAATAAAGCTATTCCAAGAATTAAGGGAAAAAATTCTGGGGAATCAATTGTCGGTACCGGCGAACTTCAAATAAATACTCTTGCAGCGATTGCTAATCTAAATGAAAGCTATCTCTTTATACAAGGGCCGCCTGGTGCCGGTAAAACGCATACCAGCGCTCATGTTATCGTAGAATTAATTCGTCAGGGTAAGAAGGTTGGGGTTACAGCTAATTCCCATAAAGCAATCCATAATTTACTGGACAAGATAGAAGAAGTGGCTTTAGAAGAGAATTTTAGTTTTACAGGCATTAAGTGGGGTAGCAAAGATGACGAAGATACTCATTATACTAAGCGCTGTATTCGCAGTGAAACAACAAATAAAGATGATTGTCTAAACGTTGCGCTATTGGCTGGCACGGCTTGGTTGTTTTCAGATAACCGTTTTGATAGCCATCTGGATTATCTTTTTGTTGATGAGGCAGGTCAGGTTTCAATTGCGAACGTTGTTGTTATGGGTACTGCTGCGAAAAATATTATTCTTGTTGGAGATCAGATGCAGCTGGGTCAACCTATTAAAGGCGTTCATCCTGGTAATGCAGGTAAATCTATATTGGAATTTCTACTAGAAGATCACGCGACAATCCCACCAGAAAGAGGAATCTTTCTTAATAACACACGACGATTACACCCAAGTATTTGTAAATTTATCTCAGCTGCTTTTTATGATGGACGATTAAATGCTGATTCAGGGAATGAACAACGATGTTTAGTTTTTGATAAGCCAATTGAGGGGATCACATCTGAAGGTATTCATATCGTTGCTGCTAATCATACCGGTTGTTCACAAAAAAGTGAGGAAGAAGGTGTCGTTATAAAAAAACTTTATAATCAGGTAATTCTCCAGAAACTGAGATATCAAAATGGCACACGAGACCTAAATCAAGATGATATTCTTGTCGTTACTCCCTACAATGTTCAGGTTAATTATTTGAAATCTATATTGCCACCAGGGGCTAGGGTCGGCACCGTGGATAAATTCCAGGGACAAGAAGCGCCCATTGTTTTGGTATCAATGGTAACTTCTAGTGAAGAAGATTTACCGCGTAATATTGAGTTTCTTTATAGTAAAAACAGACTCAATGTTGCGCTATCGCGTGCAAAATGTTTGGCTGTAGTGGTTGTTAATAAAAACCTTTTAGAAATTCCCTGCAAAACAATTGAGCAAATGAAGCTGGTTAACACATTCTGCTGGTTGTCTGATTTTACTACTCATGAAGATGGGCCTGCAGAGTAGTAGCAGACCCAGCGGTTTTACTTTGTACTCCGACTTGCCTCAATCCGCGCTGTCATCCAATCCTCTACCCCGCCTCAACCCAAGCTACGCTCCGGCTACCGCTTAGGCGAACCTGTCTAGGAAACCGGCCATCACCTACCATTGACCTGCCCGGTTTTTTAGTACCAAAATCAATTAGAGAAATCAGCCCCAGTTGTTAAATAATTTCCCAATGATACTTTAAATTCATTAGGAGTTTGGTAGTTCAAGCTGGAATGCGGCCTGACATCGTTATAATGTTCGCGCCAATCCTCAATCACAACTTTTGCTTCCATTCGATTACGGAACCATTCCATTGACAAACATTCATCACGGAATTTACCGTTGAAACTTTCATTTGTACCATTTTGCCATGGTTTGCCAGGCTCAATTAATGCTAATTGTAACGACTCTTTTGTTGCCCATTCAAGTAGCGCTTTACTCACAAATTCAGGTCCATTATCGGAATGAAGATAACGTGGCGTACCGTGACTCCTCATTAGTTTACTCAGCACATCTATAACACGTGAAGAACGAATAGCGCCATTTACATCAATCGCTAGGCATTCACGTGTGTATTCATCAACAACAGTTAAACATTTTAACTTTTGGCCATTTGCGCAACTATCATACACAAAATCATAACTCCACACTGAATTGCGCGCAGTTGGCGCTAATGGTCTTATTATTGTTCCAGCACGTTTTCTACAACGTTTTCTTGGCACTTGTAGTCCTGCTTTGCCCATAAACGTCCGCAACGCTCCTTACCAAGGTTGATGCCATCACGTTGCAAGAATATACGTATGCGGCGTGAGCCGAATCGTGGATACGTTCCAGATAATACTTTCATTGCTTCAATCACAGGCGCATCCTTTAATGGCATCTTACGTGAATAATATAAATTTGAACGACTTATTTTAAGCAGCGCACAAGTCATCCGCTGGCTCAGGCCTCGCTGCATTGCATATGAGGCCTGTTCCATACGCGCTTGCACGCTTACCATTTTTTTGCGTTGATTTCCTTCATTACCTCGATTGCAAGATCACGCTCTGCAAGAAGCTTCTTGAGACGCCCATTTTCTGTCTCGAGCTCTTTGAGGCGTTTCACATCATTGGTTTCCATTTCACCAAAACGTTTTTGCCAGCCATAGATAGATGCTTCTGAAACACCATTGCGTTTAGCAACTTCAGCGATAGAATCTCGATCAGTTTCACGTAAAATGCGAACAATTTGTTCTTCTGTATAGCGACTCTTTTTCATACAATGCCCTCTTAATTGAGGGGCATTATCTCTAAACTAGCTTGGTTTGAAAATCCCGGGGCAGGTCAAAATCATTTTGTTGACGCGGTGAAAGCAGTGAAGCAATTGGAAAAATCACAAAAAAAGATGAGAAAACTTGATGGTAACATTTATGCATACATTAACTCATTATCAAAAGAAGGGCTATAGCGGTCATTTTCAAACGGTGACAGTTTGCCAGCATTTCACTAAAAGCAGGTCTGATCAAGCCAAATGATCCCGAACATCCCTGTGCAGGTTGGGTAGCATATTGAGTCCGAATTTTTATTTTAAGTAGGAAATTTCAGCTGAAAGTTATAGCGCAGTAACGCTCCCTCACGGTCGCGGCTCGGTTTTGCGCGTTGTTCAGTTTCATGAGGATGCTTGCATATGATATGTGCTTGCGCAAACAACCATCCCTAACTGCGCTAGCACTCAAATTTGGTGGAGGCGGCGGGAATTGAACCCGCGTCCGCAAATCCTCTACTATTGGGTCTACATGTTTATCTCGTCATTTGATTTAGCCGCTTCGTCCCCAACGAGAAGGGTACTAGGCCGCGAGCCCACTAGGTTTAACGATTTGACCTCGGGCGGGTCATTTCGCGAGCTTGTAGGTTCTGACCACCCGCGTTTGCTTTCACAAACTGCCAATCGTACAAGCACAATTGGTGGATGGCGCCGAGCCGGTTTTTAAGCGGCTTTTGCTACCTCAGCTTCTTTGATGAAGCGCTCGTTAGCAACAACAGCGAGTTTACGTTTTTTGTTAACTATTTGTTTTGTAACATTTTTTACGAGGTCAGCTACAATCCTCGACATGCACCTTTAGCTTCGCAACCCACGTCGAAACCAGGTCGCCCCCCATATTCAATTATGGCTGCTTTCCTAAGAAATGCCACTGTTAACGGAGTAACATCTCAGTTTACCGCAATGTAATAAAAAGTCTACTATTTTTTTAAGGTATTTTTATGACTTTAAAATGAAGTACTTAAAGCAAGCGCCCTTTCGAGAGCCTTTCTTTCTGTCGGCTCCAGTCTTTCTCTTTTTCTGTCGCACGCTTATCGTGTAACTTTTTACCCTTGGCGAGGCCAATTTCAAGCTTCACACGATTGCTTTTCCAATAGAGTGTCATAGGGACCAAGGTATAACCTTTGCGCTCTACCTGACCAATCAATCTGCTCAGCTCGCGTTGGTGCAATAAAAGCTTGCGGTTTCGCATGGGGTCTGGTTGAATATGCGTCGATGCCGTTTGTAAGGGCGTAATAAGCGCGCCAAAAAGCCACGCAGCGCCGTGTTTTACGAGCACGTATCCTTGATCGAGTTGCACACGCCCCGCACGCAGGCTTTTGACCTCCCAGCCTTCTAGCACAAGCCCCGCTTCAAAGCGTTCTTCAATGAAGTATTCATGGTGTGCTTTGCGGTTAACTGCAATTTGTGTATTTGTTTTTTGTGTGTTTTTCATGTTTGGCAGTATAATGTCAAACTTCGAAAGTTGGAAATGTTGTTTATGCATACGTTAAAAAGAAATGCGATCGTTCCCCATAGTGCTCGCCAGATGTATGAACTGGTCAACACAATCGAGGACTATCCCAGATTTTTGCCTTGGTGTAGCGGGAGTCACATCATCAAGCGCACAGAAGAAGAAGTCGTGGCCTCTCTAGAGGTGCATTGGAAGGGAGTGAGTAAAAATTTTACAACACAAAATAGATTGTTTCCTGATCAACGTATGGAAATTCAGTTAGTGGATGGACCATTAAAACGTCTTCAAGGGACATGGGAGTTCATTCCCTTAGAAGAATACGCCTGTAAAATCACGTTAGATTTAGAATTTGAATTTACAGGGCATTTGATTGATAAACTGTTTCAGCCGGTTTTTCAGCATATTGCAAATACACTGGTAGAAGCGTTTTGCAAGCGCGCGGCAGAATTGTATGGAGGTACAGAAATTTGTTAAACATCGAAGTCGTTTTTGCTAACGCAGAAAAGCAGCATGTGTTGCCTATGGAAGTGAAAGAAGGTACAACAGTAAAGGCAGCTATTCTACAATCTGGCGTATTTACACGGTTTCCAGAGATAATGACGACAGAGTATCAGGTAGGCGTATTCAGTAAAGTGCGAAAGCTAGAAGATGAGCTTGAAGATGGTGATCGTATTGAAATTTACAGACCACTTCTCATTGATCCTAAAGTAGCAAGACGCGTTAGAGCAAACCGAAAGGTCATCAGAAAGCGTTGACCTTTACCCTCAGGTCGTGCTGATTCTCTGTAGTCTGCCATGCTGAAATAAGCATATGACGCGCGTTTCTCTTTGGGTGCCATGACCTTGTTTGAAGGTATAGAGGTAAGTTAGGCGATCTTCGCTGAAAATGTCGACAAAAACAGGTTCTCCCATCACGCGTTTGACATCTGCTTCTGTCATGCCAGGGTGGAGTCGATGGACTTCTTCGGTGGTGATCACGTTGCCTTGTTCAATGTCCATTTTATGGACTTGGAATAAGCTGCAACCTGTGAGTATTAGTGTTGTAATACAGCATATGATCAATTTATACATTCATGCTCTCCGTGTACCGTACGAATGGGCGCCAGTATAACCGAAGAGAAATGCAAAAAATAGCGAAAGGAGTAAGCAATGACTGACAATGAAGATTTAAAAAAAGCGGGTCTGAAGGTAACGTTGCCTCGTCTGAAAATTTTACAGATTTTAGAAAATGCCAAAGAGCGCCACTTAAGTCCGGAAGATATTTATCGGCTGCTTGTCGCCTCTGGTGACGACACAGGGTTGGCGACGGTGTACCGTGTGCTCACGCAATTTGAAGAGGCAGGGCTTGTGATCCGGCACTATTTTGAGTCTGGGCAGTCTGTGTTTGAGCTAGATAGCGGTCGACATCATGACCATCTGGTGTGTGTGAAGTGCGGGAAAGTAGAAGAGTTTGTTGATGAAGTGATAGAAGCTCGCCAGGAGGCCATTGCTAAGAAGTCGGGTTATGTGATGACGGATCATAGCTTGAATATTTATGGTGTTTGTCAGGCGTGCCAGTAGAGGTTGATTTTCATTGAAATATCAATGTGTTACAGGGGTCGCATGTTGCTGCCATGCGTGAGGATGGCATAGTCTTGATCTTTCTCTTTTTTAGAGATAGAATGGATTTATAGTTTCCTTTTTTTAGAGATAGAAATGGAAGAGTTACTCGAGCAAATTATCCATGATTTTCATGAGCGCCCGCTACCTGATTTGGTGCCGCGCGAAGCAGAGATGCCTGAATTGACTGGAAAAATTGACACAATCATCGGCATGCGACGCTCAGGAAAAACCTTTTTTTTGTTCCAGAATATGTGGGAAAAATTAGAATCGGGCATTGCTAAAGAGCGTCTTCTCTATATTAACTTTGATGATGAACGTTTTTTGCCATTCACGGTTCAACAGCTACAGCTTATTCCGATCGTTTACTATCGTCTCTATCCTGAATTAAAAAATCAGAAATGCTATTTCTTTTTTGATGAAATTCAAAATGTAGCAGGGTGGGAGAAATTTATTAGGCGGCTTGTTGACACGGAAAATGTCCATCTTGTTTTAACAGGTTCCTCTGCGAAATTGTTGAGTAAAGAGATAGCCACATCGCTTCGTGGCCGGTCAATTGCAACAGAAATATTCCCTTTTTCCTATAGGGAATTTCTTACTTTTATGGACCCTGATATGACATTTTCAGCGCATATAGGTGCTCAAAAACGTGCTTTACTTGCTAATCGATTCAAACAATTTCTGGTGCAGGGTGGATTTCCCGAGGTGCAAACAGTTGCTGATGAATATCGCATACGAATACTACAAGAATATGTTGATGTTGTGGTATTGCGTGATATTGTGGAGAGGCATCAAGTTTCAAATATCCATACTTTGCGTGCTATGGTTCGTTGTTTGCTTGCTTCTCCAGGGACACAATTCAGTGTAAATAAATTTTATAATGATTTAAAATCTCAAGGTATCCATTGTACTAAAAACGCTTTATATGAGTACCTTGATTATTTGGCTGATGCTTATTTGGTGTTTCCTGTTCCTATTTTTTCTCGTTCAGAACGCATCAGGCGGACTAATCCGAAAAAAATTTATTTGATAGATACGGGATTGGCGAATGCTTTTATCTATCGTCTTCAGTCTGACTGGAGGCATCTGTTAGAAAATTTTGTGTATATAAAGCTGCGAAAATCGCATTTAAAAGTTGAATATTATCGCACAAAAAATAATTATGAAGTTGACTTTATTGTCACCTCACTGCTTGGCGAGTATGCGTTGTATCAAGTTTCTCTCAGTGTGGAAAATAAAGAAACATACGGAAGAGAAGTGAGGGCGTTAGAGATTGCGATGAGTGAATGTGGGCTCAAAAAATCTTATCTTATTACACTAAACCACCGTGAAACAATAAAAGTATCATCAGGAATAATCGAAGTATTCCCTGCCTGGCAATGGGCGATAGGATTGTAAGTGTTGATCGATGCTGGGATCTGTGTTAGAGTACGCCGCCACTAAAAAAATAAGCGAGGATTTAACTATGTTTGATAGATTTGATCGTATGTTGTGTCGCAGAATGGATAGCGATAGAGGGGTGTGCTTGGGTGTGGTTGTCCAAGATAAGCGGTTTCTTCAGCATATGTCAAGTTCTCCATTCCTGCTCATAGACTATTTGGTGAGAAATAAAGTGGTTGTTTTTGTTCCATTTAATGAAGCGCATTTTCCTGGTGTTGTGACCGACGAGAGAACGCGTCTTCCAAGGTCGTTTGTGGGTTCTGACTACGATACTTGTTACTCAGTTGCAAAAGAGATACAAAAGCAATCTTCTTTTCCTTGTCCTTCCCACTCCCTTGAACTATTGGTATTTGCGATAATGCTCCGTCTTTGCGGGGTCGCAGTTATTCCATTCAGTGGCTATCTTTCGAGAATTGAGGAAATGGAAGATAATAGAGCTGTCGATATTTTACGAAGTAGTGAAAACTCTTTTTCTAAAGACGTGGTGTGGGCTACAGAAGTAATAGAAAAGCGAAATGTAAAAAAAGCTAAAAAAATAGAGGAATTATTATCATCTCGCATGTTAAGCAGTCAAAAGTACATGATTATAGATGGATTGGGTAATGCTGGTACTTGTAAAATGCTTGGGATAACGACGGTCAATATAATGCCTTCAGATGCTTACCCTGAATTCTTACTTAAATTTCATCCGACGTTAATCCAGAAGTTACGTGTAAGTGATGAGCGTGATGGAGGTGCTTCGTTCATCCATGATCAAGGTGCAGTGAGAAAAGTTGATTGGATAAGCAGAGAAAATGCGGTGGAATATACGGATGAGGGTAATAAAAATGCCAAGGTGCGGGCGTATAAAGCAGCATTACCTTTCTATGAATTTGCTGTTGCGCAAGATCCTGGCTACGCACGAGCTTGGTATAACAAAGCCATTATGCATGAGTGGCTCTGTCAGATGGGTGAGGCATATGAAGCTTTTTTAAAAGTGCTTAAAATTGACCCTAATTACCAAAAAGCCAGGGTAGAATTAATGAAGATAGAGAAACGATTTGTAACAGCTTTGCGGGTATTCGTTTCTGCTGTAGAGGCATTACCCCCTTCGCCTGAACGTGCGCTGTTTTCTGGTTTGTTTTCTCCTCGTAATGGTCGTGTGCTGGGCGATCCGTGTGGAACAAATGATAATGAAGCGGCAGCGGCAGCTCGGTTAAACAGAATCGGTTAAACAGAACCAGCCAGCACCTGCGCAACCTCTAACACTTCTAGCGCGTGCGCCAGTGTTTTATCTGTAATGGTTTCTCCACCTAACATGCGTGCAATTTCTGTTGTGCGTTCTGTTTCGGTTAATACACGCAAGCGTGTATAGGTGCTCTGTGCGATATATTCTTTTTCAACGAGTATTTGTTGATGCCCGCAAGCGGCAACTTGAGGTTGGTGCGTCACACAGAATACCTGATAGGAGTCTCCCAGTTTTCTTAAGAGTTTGCCAATTTTTTCCGCTGTTGCACCACTTAATCCCGTGTCTACTTCATCAAAAACCAAAGTCGGGATATGCGTGCGATGCGCAAGCGCAAGGTGCATGCTCAAGCTTAGTCTCGATAACTCACCGCCAGAAATAACTTTAGAAAGAGGCTGGAAAGATTGATCCGGATTTGTTTTGATGAGAAAAACAATCTCTTCTTTTTCTAAGGAAATCGTGAATTCACTATGCGGTAAAGACAAAGAACGTATCGTCTGCGTGACTATTTTCTCTAATTTTTTTGCAGATTTTGATCGCTGCGTAAATAATTCGTCGGCCAGTTTCTTGTGTTCAAGGCGTGTTTTTTCTTGTTCGTCTAGCAAACTTGATAGCAAGATATCATTCTGGTTCAGTTTTTCAAACTCTGCTTCGAGCTGCACCTGAAAAGCATGCAATCCTGAAGGGTTGATTTTATGCTTGCGAGAAACGCTATAAACCTGGCTCACGCGATCCTCAATTTGTTTAAGGCGTTCAGGATCCAATTCTGTATTTTCTAAGTAATTTGTTAATTCAGATTCTAAATCTGCCAGTTGAATAATCGCAGAATTGAGATTCTCTACCCAGGAAATGGCTTTTGGCTCTAAATGGTGAATACTCTCTAACGTTTTACGTGCATCCTGTAGATCAGCCAGTGGGAATCCCTGTTCAACACAAAGCAATTGTTGTACCTGCTGCGTGAGTTGCAATAATTCATCTACGTGTGTTAGCTTTAAATGCTCAGCCTCCAACGCTTCCCATTCCATTGCTTGCAAATTAATCGTTCGCAATTCTTCTAATTGATAATTCAGATATTCAATACGGTCAGTGCGTTCTGTTTCTTTTTCGCGAATGGCTTGAATTTGTTGTGCCAGCGATCGATACTGCTCAGCCAATTTTTTGACTTGATGAGCAAGTGCCAGGTGATCACCAAAGCGATCTAACATATCACGTTGACAGTCTGCTTTGAGTAAGACTTGTTGTTCATGCTGTCCGTGTAAATGAAATAATAAATCGCCTAATTCTTTGGCGCATTGTAGGGTAGCAGGTGAGCCATTCACATAACAGCGTGAGCGACCATCTTGTGCGATAATGCGTCGAATAATACATAGTGGCTCATCTTGGTATAGGTCGGATTCTTTGAGGTAAGCAGTGACTTTAGGAAAATGCGTGATATCAAATGTGAGGGAGATTTCTGCTTTTTCTTTTCCTGGTCGAATCACAGAACCAGCATTACGTCCACCCAAAGCCAGCTCAATGGCTTCTATAAAAATAGATTTGCCAGCGCCTGTTTCGCCGGTAATCATCGTGCTACCAGGTGATAGACTTAGCTGTAATTCATCGATTGTGGCAAAATCACGGATATCTATTTGTATTAACATGGCTTACGTCCCCAATGTAATTTACTACGCAGTCCCTCGTAGTAATCATAATCTGTGGGATGTATTAAGTGTAATCGCTGTGGTTTCTTCTTAATATGAATATGGCTGCCAGGCGGTGCATCACTCATAAAGGCTTGTCCATCACAGGTTAAGCATGGGGTGACCGTATTACGTGCAGATACCACAATTTTAATATGCTGATTACCTTCAATGACAATGGGACGCATTGATAAAGTGTGTGGGAACATGGGGACGATTACCATCGCATCCAGGGCGGGGTGCAGAATAGGCCCACCACCTGATAGCGCATAAGCCGTAGAGCCCGTGGGTGTTGCAACGATCACACCGTCTGAATGCTGGCTGCAAAGAAATTTATCGTTGATATGAATCTCAAATTCATTCATATGGGGTAGCCCATAGGGAATTAACGTTGTTTCGTTTAAGGCGCTGCTTTGACCAATGACCTTCCCTTCATGCTCGATGGTGACAGCCAGTAAGAACCTTTTTTCTAAAATAAAATGACCTTCTAAAATTGCTTTAATTTTGTTGAGTTCTTGCGGGAGAATGTCTGTGAGGAAGCCCAAACGACCGCGATTAATGCCTAGCACGGGGATCTCCTCGTTGATCACAGCGTGCACCGCATGCAGCAAGCTGCCATCTCCCCCAACAACAATCAGCAATTGGCAGCGTTTACTGAGCTCTGTGCGTGAAACGCGCGTGAGATCTGGGTCATCTAACACCTCTGCCGTTTCGTCGTCGATGAGTATTTCTTGATCGAGGCTGCGCAGGAATGCGACCAATGCCCCCAGTGTCTCTGTGGTATCTTGGTTTTTTGTGCGGCCGTAGATGCCCACTACTTTAAATTGAGATGCCATATAGGGTTCCTCTAGCAGAATGTCTTTAAGCTAACTTGAAAGTGATGAGTTCGTCCATATATAGATACCAGCAAGTGATAATTTATTTTTATAATTTTTTATTTTTTATTATAAATCAATAAGTTGAATAAGGAGACACCTGTGTCTAGTAAGCACACTACACATACAGAGGATCATCTGAATGAAGGTGAGCCTCAGACTGCTGAGACTGCTACCGAGACGCTCAGCGTCGAGGAGCTGCAAAAGCAGCTGGAAGAATCGCTTCTCAAGCGAGATCAGCATTGGGATCGCATTTTGCGTATGCAGGCAGATCTTGAGAATGCGCAACGTCGCACAGAGCGTGATGTTGCCAATGCACACAAATACGCGCTGGAGAAGTTTGTAAACGAGCTTTTACCAGTGATTGACAGCTTGGAGGCTTGTTTAAGTATTACGAATCCTGCTGCCGAAGATGCTATCGCGCATGCTGTATTAGAGGGTGTGCGGTTAACGCTGAAAACATTTTACGCGGCGATTGAGAAATTTGGTGTGAAGCAAGTTGACCCGCTTTCTCAGCCTTTTAATCCGGATACACAGCAAGCGATTTCTATGCAGCCTGCAGATAACGTTCCACCAGGCACAGTTGTCTCTGTATTGCAGAAAGGATACCTGCTTAATGACAGATTAGTGCGACCTGCATTGGTTGTGGTGTCTCAAGCTGCGGAGTAACTTGTTGTTAAATAGTAATATAGTAAATTTTTGGTTTGGGCATTGAAAAAGAGAGAATTGCCCTTATCTTTTAAAGTCAGACGTATGTTGTTTTTAAACGGGAGAAAAAAATGGCGAATAATAAGATAATTGGTATTGACTTAGGTACGACAAATTCCTGTGTTTCTGTAATGGATGGCGGTAATGTTAAGGTCATTGAAAATGCAGAAGGTGCAAGAACAACGCCTTCTATTGTTGGTTACTTGGATAATAATGAAATTCGTGTTGGTCAACCGGCCAAACACCAAGCGGTGACAAATCCAAAAAATACGATATACGGCGCAAAGCGCTTGATTGGTCGTCGTTTTCAAGAAGAAGTGGTAAAGTCGATGCAGAAAACAGTGCCTTACAGCATTGTCGAAGCAGATAATGGCGACGCATGGGTCAGTGTTTTAGACAATAAGCGACTGGCGCCCCCTCAAATTTCTGCTGAAGTGTTAGGAAAGTTAAAGCGAGATGCTGAAGCGTATTTGGGGCATTCTGTGACTGAAGCTGTGATCACAGTACCTGCTTATTTTAACGACTCTCAGCGCCAAGCAACCAAGGATGCAGGTCGTATCGCTGGTTTAGAAGTGAAGCGCATTATCAACGAACCAACAGCAGCAGCGCTTGCTTTTGGTATGGATAAAAATCCTGGTAATCGTAAAATTGCTGTTTACGACTTAGGGGGTGGTACATTTGATATCTCCATTATTGAAATTGCTTCTGTGGATGGTGAGCAGCAGTTTGAGGTGTTATCTACAAATGGTGATACCTTCTTAGGTGGTGAAGACTTCGATCAACGCGTGATGCAATACTTGATTGATGATTTCAAAGGCTCATCAGGGATTGATCTGCGCAATGATCCCTTAGCCCTACAGCGCTTAAAAGAATCTGCTGAAAAGGCAAAAATAGAGTTATCTTCCACGCAACAGACAGAAGTGAATTTGCCTTATATCACGGCTGATGCAACAGGTCCTAAGCACTTAAACATTAAAATAACCCGTGCAAAATTGGAATCTTTGGTTGAAGATTTGGTTCAGCGAACCGTTGAGCCTTGCAAAATTGCACTGAAGGATGCGAATTTAGATGTTGCAAAGATTGATGATGTGATCTTAGTCGGCGGTCAAACGCGCATGCCGATGGTGCAAGAAGTGGTACGTAAGCTGTTTGGTAAAGATCCACGCAAAGACGTGAATCCTGATGAAGCTGTTGCAATGGGTGCAGCGATTCAGGGCGCGGTGTTATCTGGTTCTGTCAAAGACGTGCTATTGTTAGACGTGACGCCGCTTTCCCTCGGTATCGAAACAATGGGTGGTGTGATGACAAAACTCATTGAGAAAAACACGACCATTCCAACACGTGCTTCTCAGATATTCTCAACAGCTGCAGATAATCAAACAGCTGTGACTATCCATGTTTTGCAGGGTGAAAGAGAGATGGCCAGTGCGAATAAATCGCTGGGTCGTTTTAATTTGGATGATATCCCACCTGCGCCGCGTGGTATGCCGCAAGTGGAAGTCACTTTCGACATTGATTCCAATGGTATTTTGCATGTGTCTGCTAAGGACAAAACAACGGGCAAAGAGCAGAAGATCAAAATCCAAGCTTCTTCTGGCTTAAGCGAAGCAGAAGTTCAGAAGATGGTAAAAGATGCAGAAGCGCATGCGGATGAAGATCGCAAGCTGCATGATTTAGTTGCTGCACGTAATCAAGCGGATAATACGGTTCACTCTGTGAGTAAGATGTTAAAAGAATCTGGCGACAAAGTTTCTGCTGACGAAAAGCAAGCGATTGAACGCGCAATTGATGGATTAAAAGAAGCGATGAAATCAGATGATAAAGCGTTAATTGAAGCCAAAACAAAGGACTTAATGGATGTTTCTAACAAGATGGCTGAACATGCATATGCACAAGGTCAGCAGCCAGGTGGTGCTGAGCAGCAGCAACAACATGCAGGCGGTGGCGCTGATGACGCTGGGAAAAAAGCCGATAATGTGGTTGATGCAGAGTTTGAAGAAGTGAAGGATGACAAGAACGGTAACTAAAGTTATTCGTGTTGAGTTGATCTTAAAAAGTACCCCTCATTGAATACAATGAGGGGTTTATTTGTATAGTGGTGGATAGTATGTCTAAACGTGATTATTACGAAGTAATGGGTGTTGCGCGTAACGCAAGCGAAGAAGAGATTAAGATATCATATCGTCGCCTTGCGATGAAACATCATCCCGATCGTAATGCGAATGATGAAGTAGCCGAAGAAAAGTTTAAGGAAATCAAAGAAGCGTACGAAGTGCTTTCTGATGCCAGTCGTCGCGCTCTCTATGACCAATTTGGGCATGCCGGCTTAGGTGGTGCTGCAGGTGGATTTGGTGGTGCCGGTATGAATTTCCGAGATGTTTTCGGTGATTTTGGCGATGTTTTTGGTGATATTTTTGGTGGAAGAGGGCGCAGCCGAGGGGGTGCGCAACGGGGATCTGATCTTTATTTCACATTAAGTGTTAGCCTGCAAGACGCTGTTTTTGGTAAAACGACTGAAGTGACTGTGCCAACATTAGCAACTTGTGAAGAATGCCATGGTTCTGGCGCAAAAGCAGGTGCTGCACCTGTGACGTGTGCCGACTGTGCTGGCTATGGTCAGGTCCGTATGCAACAAGGCTTTTTCAGTGTACAACAAACTTGTCCAACTTGTTTGGGTAAAGGTCGTGTGATTAAAAACCCTTGTACGGCATGTCACGGTCGTGGTCGACAGAAGCAACAAAAGAAATTATCTGTTAAAATCCCACCAGGTGTTGATACAGGTGATCGTATTCGCCTAGCAGGTGAAGGGGAAGCGGGTGAATCTGGCGCGATGTCTGGCGATCTTTACATCCAGATAGAAGTACAGTCGCATGATTTATTCGAACGAGACGGCAAAAACTTGTATTGTGAAGTGCCCATTAGCTTTATCGCAGCGGCGTTGGGGGGCGAATTAGAAGTGCCTGCGCTTCATGGGCGGGTGAAGTTGAAAATTCCACCGGAGACGCAAACAGGCAAGATATTTAAAGTCAAAGGAATGGGTGTGCCTTCTGTGAGAGGAGGTGATAAAGGCGATTTAATGTGTAGAGTGCAAATTGAAACGCCTGTTAATTTGACGGCCAAGCAAAAGGAGTTGTTAGCGCAGTTTGAAAAAACGATTTCAGCAAACAACAAACACAATCCAAAATCTGATTCATGGTTTAACAGAGTGAAGAAATTTTTTGAAGAGATGAAATTGTAGGGGGTCGTTATGTCTAAAGTACCTATGACAGTACAAGGCGAGGCGAAGTTACGTATGGAACTAGATCAACTGAAGAGAGTTGAGCGCCCAAATATTATCAATGCTATCGCAGAAGCGCGTGCGCATGGTGATTTGAAGGAAAATGCCGAATATCACGCTGCTAAAGAGCGTCAGGGCTTTATAGAAGGCCGTATTAAAGAAGTTGAATCGGCGCTATCGCTTGCGCAGGTGATTGATATCACAAAGATTGAAAATGATGGCAAGGTTATTTTCGGCGCAACAATTGAGTTGATAGATGAAAACGGAAAGACCATTCGTTATCAAATCGTTGGTCAAGATGAAGCTGATCTGAAAGAGGGTAAAATCTCTGTGACTTCACCCGTTGCGCGTGCATTGATCGGTAAATACGAAGGTGATGTTGTTGATGCGCAAACCCCGGAAGGTAAAGCGCAATATGAAATTGCTTCAGTAGAATATCTCTGAAATGGCAGAGAGAAGCCGCAGCAGTCGTCGATGGTTAAAAGAACATTTTGCAGACCCTTATGTGCAGCAGGCTCAGCAAGCTGGGTATCGCTCACGCGCGGTATATAAATTACTGGAAATCGATCAGCGTGATCGCTTGTTTAAGCCGGGTATGCGTGTTGTGGATTTAGGTGCTGCGCCAGGTGGATGGTGTCAGGTTGTGTGTCAGCGCGTAAAGCCCGGTGGGCAGGTGTTTGCGCTAGATGTGCTGGAGATGGAGCCGATTCCAGGTGTGTCCTTTATTCAAGGTGATTTCAAGGATGAGGCTGTACTAGAACAGTTGAAAACACAGCTGAGTGGGCAACAAATAGACTGGGTGCTGTCCGATATGGCGCCTAATATGAGTGGGCACAAGGGTGTTGATATTGTTCGTTCTATCTATCTTGCTGAACTGGCATTAGATTTTGCGCTTAAGGTATTGTCTCCTACCGGAGGATTACTGGTAAAAGCCTTCCAAGGTGAGGGGTATGAGGCGCTGCTTCGGGAAATTAAGAACAATTTTAAGAAAGTTGTTCTCCGTAAGCCAAAAGCCTCCCGAGAGCGATCCCGGGAAATCTATATTTTAGCGCGTGAATTAAAAGGCAAACCCTAGTGAAATAACGCTAAGTTAGGTATGATGGAAGTAAGTTGAATTTTTTCATTAATCTTAGAGTCTATGGACTCTAGTCGCGACGAGAGGTTATCAACGTGAATGACGCAATTAAAACGATACTCTTATGGATGGTGATTGGCGTTATCTTGGTTTCAGTTTTTAATACCTTAGGTCCTAAACGTGATACAGAGGAGCACCTCAGTTATACGACGTTGTTGAACGAAGTAGAGCAGGGGAACGTGAAGGCAGCGACAATTGCGGATCAGACGGTTAATGGTACGCTGCAGAATAACAAGAACTTTGTCACTTATTTGCCGATGCGGCAAGATGATACTTTACTTCAAGATATGGTCTCTAAGGGCGTGATTGTAAAAGGTAAGCCGCCTGAGCAGCCTAGTATGTTAGTGCACATTATCAATCTGCTCCCAATGATTTTGATTGTCGTGTTTATCGCGATTTGGATACACATTTTGCGTCAGCAATCGGGGGGTGGTAAGGGAGGCGCGTTCTCTTTTGGACGTAGTCGTGCCAGGTTGCTCAATGCTGACCAAGTGAAAGTCACGTTTTCTGATGTGGCAGGGTGTGAAGAAGCAAAAGAAGAAGTAAAGGAACTCGTTGATTTTTTAAAAGATCCTGGCAAATTTCAACGTCTGGGCGGTAAATTGCCACGTGGTGTACTGTTAGCAGGGCCGCCGGGAACGGGTAAAACATTGTTGGCGCGTGCTGTTGCAGGTGAGGCAAAGGTGCCTTTCTTTACGATTTCGGGTTCGGATTTTGTTGAAATGTTCGTTGGTGTGGGCGCTTCGCGTGTGCGGGATATGTTTGAACAAGCGAAGAAGCAAGCGCCTTGTATTATCTTTATCGATGAAATTGATGCGGTTGGTCGTCACCGTGGTGCGGGTTTGGGGGGTGGTCACGATGAGCGTGAACAAACACTTAACCAAATGTTAGTTGAGATGGATGGCTTCCAGGGTAATGAGGGTGTCATCGTTGTTGCTGCAACGAATAGGCCGGATGTGCTTGATCCTGCTTTATTGCGACCGGGTCGTTTTGATCGTCAAGTTGTTGTTGGGTTACCTGATGTGCTTGGTCGGGAACACATATTGCGTGTACACAGCCGTAAAGTGCCTATCTCAGATGATGTGGATATTTCTGTGATTGCGCGTAGTACGCCCGGATTTTCAGGCGCCGATTTATCCAATATTGTGAATGAAGCGGCATTATTCGCAGCGCGTGCTGATAAACGCGTGGTGGAGATGGAAGACTTTGAAAAAGCAAAAGACAAGATCATCATGGGGACGGAGCGTCGCTCAATGGTGATGTCTGATGAAGAAAAGCGTTTAACAGCTTATCATGAAGCAGGACATGCTATTGTGGGATTACACGTACCCTCTCATGATCCTGTGCATAAGGTGACAATTATCCCGCGTGGTCGTGCGTTAGGTGTGACGGTTTTCTTGCCCGAAGGTGATCGTTATAACTATACCCGCGAATATTTGGAAAGCAAATTATCGAGTTTATTTGGTGGTCGTTTAGCTGAAGAGATTATTTTCGGCGAGAGTAAAGTCACCACTGGTGCGTCCAATGATATTCAAAAAGCCACTGAAATTGCGAGAAACATGGTAACCAAGTGGGGTCTTTCTGTTAAGGTTGGGCCGCTCACATTAAGCGGTGATGATGAGGAAGTGTTCTTAGGCCATTCTGTGACGCGCCATAAGGACGTTTCGGAAGCGACTTCGAATATTGTAGATACTGAGGTGCGCACTATCGTCGATCGCAATTATAGACGTGCAGAAAAGATCTTAAAGGATAATATTGATAAATTGCATACGTTGGCGGAAGCGCTTGTGAAATATGAAACAGTGGGTATAGAGCAATTAGAGGATATTATGAAGGGGAGAACGATACGAGAGCCAGCGGGATGGCGTGCCAGAGCTGAAAAAAAGGCACACGGGCCCGCTGGTGACGGCGTGATTGCACCTGAACCTAAGCAGGAATCTTTGGATTTTTCTAAACCTAAAGAGCAGCCTCCTTCTCAAGATGATTCGGCTCGTTAGTTTATGTCGGATCAGCTTATGCAAAAAGCAAAACGTTATTTTGGTACAGATGGGATACGTGGCCGAGTGGGTGTGTGGCCAATTACGCCAGAATTTATCTTAAAATTGGGTTGGGCAGTTGGTAAAGTGCTTGCCCGTCAGGGTAATGGGAAAGTGCTTATTGGTAAAGATCCCCGTATTTCTGGTTATATGTTTGAGTCTGTGCTGGAAGCGGGCTTATCCGCTGCGGGTATAGACACGCACTTATTGGGGCCTATGCCAACACCTGCTATTGCTTATTTAACGCGTACCTTGCGTGCCCAAGCAGGCATTGTCATTAGCGCTTCGCATAATCCTTATTATGATAACGGCATTAAGTTCTTTTCCGCTAAGGGGATGAAACTTGCTGATGAACTGGAAATTGCAATTGAAGAGCAGTTAGAACAACCAATGACGACGGTGGATTCTGCTGAATTGGGTAAGGCAATTCGGGTTGTTGATGCGCCGGGTCGTTACATTGAGTTTTGTAAGAGCACAGTTGCCTCTGATATTACGTTGAATGGTTTGAAAATCGTGGTGGATTGTGCAAACGGAGCGGCTTATCACATTGCGCCTAATGTGCTGCGCGAATTAGGTGCTGATGTGATTGAGATGGGCGTTTCACCTAATGGTTTGAATATTAATTTAGATTGTGGTGCAACGCGCCCAACGTTTATGCGCGATATGGTGTTGTCTCGCGGGGCTGATTTGGGTATTAGTTTAGATGGTGATGGTGACCGTGCTTTAATGGTTGATCACCTGGGTCAGGTGCTAGATGGTGATGATTTAATTTATATTATTGCTCAAAACAAGCAAGTGCGTGGCACGTTGAAGGGTGGTATCGTCGGGACTTTAATGTCGAATCTGGGTTTTGAACAGGCCATACGCGCATTAGGCGTGGCATTTGTACGCGTACCTGTTGGTGATCGTTATGTCATTAGCGAACTGACAAAGCGTGATTGGTATTTAGGTGGTGAACCATCGGGGCATGTTGTTTGTCGAGATTTGACGACCACAGGTGACGGTATTATCACAGCACTACAGGTGCTGGCAGCCATGAAACATCAACAAAAAACACTGGCTGATATGCATGCGTCGCTTAAAAAATATTCTCAGGTATTGCTTAATATCAAGTCGAACAAAGAGGATGCTGATTTGCTTTCGCGCGCCTCTGTTGTTAAGGCGGTTAAAGAGGCAGAACAGTGTTTAGGTAAAAGTGGCCGTGTGTTGTTGCGTCGCTCTGGTACGGAGTCTGTCATAAGAGTGATGGTAGAAGGTGAAGATCCCGCTTTAGTAGAGCGTGTTGCTCGTGAGTTGGCGGCAGCCGTTGAGAAAGCTTAATTCGTTTTGATACCCCCTCATCCGCCCTGTTGGGCATGCCCGGTAAGACCGAGCCGCGACCGTGAGGGAGCGTCACATGACTAGCAAGCGTCACTGTTATTGAGTGGTGGCACCCGTTAGTCATGTGACGCTCCCTCACGGTCGCGGCTCGGTTTTGCGCGTTGTTCGGCTTTCTGTTACGCGCGCTGCTTTGTTTCACGCAAAAAAATCCCCTTACTTTTGTAAGGGGATTTTAGGTTTTTCGCTTTAGATACGGTTAAGCAACCATTTCCTTTAGCTTTTTGAGTGGCTTGATTTTCACAACCTTGCAAGCAGGTTTTGCTTTGAAGGTGACTTCTTCGCCAGTAAAGGGGTTAATACCTTTGCGAGCAGGCCTTGCCGGTTTCTTCTTAACCATAATTTTGAGAAGTCCTGGCATGGTAAAAGTACCTGGTCCACCTGATTTAATGTGTTTCTCAATCACGTCGTTTAGGCAGATTAATGTATTCGTTACATCTTTTTTGCTTAAACCAGTGGTAGAGACAATCGCATCAATCACACCTTTCTTGGAAAGAGGATCTTTAATGCTAGGCAATTTTTTGGTTGCTAACTTAGTAGCAGACTTACCATTTGAAGCTTTTTTCTTTGTTGCTTTAGATTTCTTTTTTACAGGCATATCTTCATTCCTTACTAAATTTTAAAGGGACATTACTAACATATCACTTCGGTAGAATTTTGCGAGTGTTTTTTATTAAAAATAGGGGGTTTTTTTAATTTTTTTTTATAAAAAAGGTTTTTTGAGGTAATTTTAGGGGTAAAAGCGCGCTATCTTGCTCTGTTTTTCTCGATGTAGCCCTCATTGTAGCGCAGTGCATCGTTATCAGGCTAACAGGTATCATAAAAAGACTGTAACCAGGATAAGCGTAGATAGACTAAAAAAAGAACAATTTTAAGGGGATTTACGCATTTAGCGTCGTAGAACAACGAAATATCGACAGACCTATTGCTTGCTTTTACCACATACTATACAATTCTGGCGCTTGATAAGAAGTTTAACTATAACAGGACGCATGATGAAGACGTATTTTGCAACAAATGAGAATGTAGAACACAAGTGGTATCTTGTTGATGCATCGGAGAAGGTGCTGGGCAGGTTAGCTAGCCAAATCGCTACTTATTTACGTGGCAAACATAAGCCGACCTATACACCGCATACAGATACTGGTGACTATGTGGTTGTCCTGAATGCTGCTCAGGTGAAGGTGACGGGTAGGAAGGAGCAGGATAAACGTTATTACACCCACTCTGGTTATCCCGGGGGCATTAAAGAAGTGACTTTTGAGAAGTTACAGGAAAAAGACCCAAGACGCGCAATAGAAATCGCGGTCAAGGGCATGCTGCCTAAGAATGCTTTGGGTCGTGCGATGCTGCGCAAGCTAAAGGTTTATGCGGGATCTGAGCATCCGCATGAGGCGCAACAACCGGTTATTATCAATCTTTTGAAAGAAATAGAGTAAGGATTTATGGCTACTACGCAAGTTGAACGTACACAAGCTGGACGCAAACAAATTGAATGTTTTTATGGTACTGGCCGTCGTAAGACATCGGTTGCAAGGGTTTATCTTAAACGAGGCACAGGCAGGATTGTTGTCAATGGTCGCACTTTAGAGGAATATTTTGGCCGCAAAACATCGCGTATGATCGTTTGCCAGCCATTAGAAGCGACTAATTTGCAAGATCAGTTTGATATTAACATTGCCGTGATGGGTGGTGGTAATAATGGTCAAGCTGGTGCAATTCGTTTAGGTATTTCCCGTGCGTTGTTGAAGTACGATGCGGACGAGTTGAGATTACCCTTACGTCAAAGGAAGTACTTAACGCGAGATGCTAGAGAAGTTGAACGAAAGAAGGTAGGTCTGAAAAAAGCGAGAAGGGCATCGCAGTTCTCCAAGCGCTAACCTTTTTTGGTGCGTGGGGGATCGTCTAGTGGTAGGACTATGGACTCTGACTCCATCAACCTAGGTTCGAATCCTAGTCCCCCAGCCACAGTTGTTTTTTTATTGTGGATTCTTGTTCTTATCGTTCAGTAGTTAGTGGGATTCCTTAATTCAGTGCAGATATTTTCTGTGGGAGTGTGCTATGGCGGTTGTTACCAATAAGCGTTCAGTGATGACGCTTTATTCTGGAGCTAATGATATTTTAAGCCATCGGGTGCGCATTGCGCTCGCAGAAAAAGGCGTATCTTATGAAGTTGTTAATATTGATGTGCGCAGCAAACCTGAGGGTTTATTTGAGCTGAACCCCTATGGTAATGTGCCGACACTGGTAGATCGAGACTTGGTTTTGTATGATCCCAGTATTATCGCTGAATATTTAGATGAGCGTTTCCCCCATCCACCGTTAATGCCTGTCTACCCTGTCGCGAGAGCGAAAGCGCGTCTGATCATTTATCGTCTTGAAAAAGACTGTGGATCGATTATTCAGAAACTAGAGTCAAACAATGTAGCTGATATGCGCGCGGCTGCTAAAGAGATGGTTTCTTACATCACGCAATTCGTACCTGCTTTTGCGACTTCTCCTTATCTGATGGGAGAGGAGTTAACATTAGCGGACTGTTGGTTTGCGCCGGTTCTTTGGCGGTTACCTGCTTGGGGAATTGATTTTTCTCCTGCTGAGTCTAAAGCCGTTAATAGATATGCGAATCGTATTTTTCAGCGAGATTCCTTTCAGGCAAGCTTAACTGAAGTAGAGCAGGAATTAAGGGACAGTGAAAGGGAATCAGCCTAATGAAGAAGCGCATCATGCTATCAAACAAACCTTATTTGTTACGTGCGTGGCATCAGCGGATCGTTGATAGTAAATGTGTGCCTATGCTGCTTGTTCATGCATACCATCCTCATTGTAGGGTGCCCGTTGATTATATAGAAGATGGTGAGATTCTTTTCAGCTTGGAATCTTCCGCTGTCCGTCATTTAGAAATCACAAATGAATTTATTCAATTTAAAGCGTCTTTTGGTGGTATTGTGCATATGGTTTCTGTGCCTATTGATGCTGTGTTAGCTATTTATCCGGAAGAAGATGAGGAAGAAGGTTTGTTTTTTGATACAAATGGAAGCCCAGGCAGTTCTTTTGCTTTCTCTGAAGGCGTCCAGCAAGCAGAGTATGGCAGTGCGCCCGAACCCTTAGATAAAAATGCAAAACACACGACCAAGCCATTATTAAAATTGGTTGAGTAAGATTGAAATCTGCCTCGCAACCGAACGTTTGGTGTTTATTCGGGGCTGAGCTATTACAAAATCGGGGTGACAGGATTTGAACCTGCGACATCTGCCTCCCGAAGGCAGCGCTCTACCAGGCTGAGCCACACCCCGCGTTGCGTTAAAAGTGCCTATCTACAACAAAGTCGCTTAAATGCTCCAGTGCTGTGCGATAAGGTGAAGGCATAATAGCATGTAACGCTTCTTTTGCTAATTGCGCATGAGACCTCGCGGTGTCAAGAGTGTACTGTATCGCATCCGTGGATTCAATGATTCCCATCACCGTATCAAGTTCTTTGCTCGAGCCCGTTTGTATGGCATCACGTAACAACTGAAGATCCGCGCCTTTACTCTTACGCATGGCTTGAATAAGCGGCAGCGTTGTTTTCCCCTCCGCGATATCTTGTCCAACATTTTTACCTGTTTGGTCTGGTGAACGGCTATAGTCCAACGCATCATCAATCAGTTGATAAGCCAAACCTAAATGCAATCCGTATTGTTGCAAGGCAAGTGTCTTTTCTGTTGCAGCCGTTGCAATCGTGCTGCCCAGTTGTGCTGCAATCTCGAACAGCTTAGCTGTTTTGCGTTCAATGATGTCAAAGTAAAAAGCTTCTGTGGTATCTGGGTTATTGCAATTCACCAATTGCAGGATTTCTCCTTCAGCAATTAAATGTGTGGCTTTTGCAAAAATAGGAAGTATCTCTTGATTGTTTAATTCAATAACAATTTGAAATGCCCGAGAATAGAGAAAATCACCAACAAGCACGCTTGTATTGCTGCCCCAAATGGTATGTGCTGTTTTATTTCCCCGTCGTAGTGTGGCGCTGTCTACAACGTCATCATGCAAGAGGGTGGCCGTGTGTATGAGTTCAATGACAGCAGCAAGATCGATATGTTTGTGGTTTTGATTGGCAACCGCATGCGCGCTCAACAATAATACCAAAGGGCGAATTCTTTTCCCGCCGCAGGTCAATACATATTCAACGACTTCCCTTACCAGTGGGATCTTAGATTCCAGCTGAGAAATAATAAACTCGTTCGCTGCGTTTAAGTCTGTACTCACCAGGTGAGTGATAGATTCTAACGACACGAGAACTCCTGATTTAATTTGTTAATTTGTGCATCCTAGTAAGAGCTGAGGGCGCTGTCAAGGAAGCTATGGTTTTACCGAACCGCGACTGTGCTGAGTCGCGAAACCGCGCGGGCTCGGTTCCGCAGCCCAGTTTCATTATGTCGTATAAGGATTATCATTGCCCTTAAACTCAATCATCACGGGCGTACCCGAGAGCTTTAAGTGTTTCTGGTAAAATCCTGCTAAAAAGCGCTTATAGCTCTCTGGTAGGGCGTTTACCTGGTTGCCATGGATGACAATAATGGGTGGGTTGCTCCCGCCTGGGTGAGCGTAACGAAGCTTAACACGGCGGCCGTGTACCAGGGGTGGCTGGTGGGTGACGAGTGCCTTCTGTAATAATCGTGTGAGCACGGGTGTGGAGAGCTTCTTGGTAGCAGAAGCGTAGGCTTCATTAACAGAATCAAATAAATTACCGACACCTGATCCGTGCAATGCGGAAATATAATGTACTTTTGCAAAACGTACGAAGTCTAAATGTCTATCAATAGTGGCTTTGGCATGGTTTCTTGCTTCCTCACTTAAACCATCCCACTTATTCACCGCAATAACCAATCCTTTGCCGCAAGATAGGACAAATCCCAGTAGTTTCATATCTTGCTCAGAAACACCCATGCGTGCATCAACCACATATAAGACAACGTTTGCATTTTCGATAGCTTGCAGCGTCTTCACAACAGAAAATTTTTCCGGTAATTCGTCAATCTTCGTGCGTTTACGTACGCCTGCTGTATCAATGAGTGTGTAGTGTTTTTCGAATCTTTCCAGTGGAATAAAAATACTGTCCCGCGTTGTGCCAGGGGAATCATGCACAATCACACGCTCTTCACCTAACATGCGGTTGGTGAGCGTTGATTTCCCTACGTTTGGTTTACCTACTATAGCAAGCTTGATGCCCATTGCAGTGGTATCTTCTTCAGCAGGCGTAGGTTCAGGGAATAGTGCTTTGACCAGTTGATCTATGCCGCTACCATGCGCCGCTGCAATACCAATGGGCGCGCCAATGCCTAATTCATAGGCATCGACAGTGCTGAGCGCTAAGTCCGTGCCTTCTGTTTTGTTCACAGCAAGCACGATGGTTTTGCCTGATCGTCTCAGTGTTTCTGCAATCATTCTGTCTTCAGGTAAAAGGCCAGCTTTAGCATCCACAAGGAATAAGATTTTGTCGGCATCCTGAATAGCGCGTTGCGCTTGTTGCGTAATCAATTTATCAACGACATCATTTTCTTCTGTAATACCACCTGTATCGATTACAATGAAATGTCGCTCATGAAGGCTGACGTTACCATACTGCCTATCTCGGGTTGTGCCTGGAAAAGCTGAGATAACAGCGTCACGCGTACGCGTGAGGCGGTTAAATAGGGTAGACTTGCCGACATTAGGTCGACCTACAATAGCGACAACAGCTAACATGCTTATGTTTCTCGTTTACAGTTGGTATGCGGCAATCGCGCCGTGGCTTGTGAAGACGTAGAGTATATCATTTTCAACCAGAGGTGTGGCATAAATTGCAGTACCTAAGGAAATTCTGCCAATAATACGACCATCTGATTTGCGCAGTAAATGAACGTAACCTTGTGCATCTGCCACGACAATAGCGCGACTTGTGGTTGCAGGCGCTGTAATGATGCGTGCATCTAGCTGGTTTTGTCGCCATTGGATCTGTCCTGTTCGCGCATTAAATGCCCAGAGATGGCTTGTTGCATCCGAAAGGTAGACTGTGTTTGCATCAGCCACCATTCCTGTATAAGACGAAATATCGTGTTCCCAACGTACGTTGCCTTGTGCCCAGTCAAGAGAAGCAATTTTACCCTGATAAGTGGCTGCATAAATGTTGTGTTCAAAGACAAGCGGATTTGCATCGATATCAATCATACGTTGGATAGCAAAGGCGCCTTCTGCTGTGGCAATTGTTTGCTCCCAGAGCAAGTCACCATTATTTAACTGATGTTTAGAAAGGTTCCCGTTCGCAAAACCCATGATCACTGCGCCACCTTGGATAATAGGTTGGCTTGCGCCTCTTAAGATGAGGCTGGGCTCTAGCTGTTTATAGGACCATATTTCCTCACCATTTCTGGTAGAGAGTGCTCTGACATAACCATCTGTTGCTTTCACAACGACGAGTCGTTCGCTGACAGCAGGTGGCGCAAGTATCTCGCCGTTGATATGTGCGATCCAACGCCGTCTACCATCAAGTTGTGAAAGCGCAATAATATCGCCTCTGCGGCCACCGGCAACAACAATGCCATTCCCCACGCCTGGACCCGTGCTCAGCGAAAATCCCGTATGCATTTGCCAAATCATGTGGCCATTTTGCTTATTAATCGCTGTGATCATACCGCGAGGGCTGGTTGTGAAAATGGCAGCAGCGTTTAGGGCGGGTGTCATTTTTAAGTATTCGTCTCCCGTGCCGGAGCCTGTTTTTGTGCTCCACAAGTGTTGTGGTTTCATTTCGGGTGTAAAAGAGGTAAGAGGCGCTGGCGGCTGTGTATTGTCTTTATCAAAAAAACCGCCAGAGCAAGCGGTCAGTAAAAGCGTGACGACGGCAAAGATAAGGTATTGAGTATAACGCATTATTTATTCACCTATGCTGATGCCAGATTATCGAATTTCATTTGTAATAAGGGTCTGATTGTCTCCGCATCAGGTAAATCTGTTAGTGCTTGCTGGTAGGCTTCGCGCGCCATTGTTGTATTGTTTGCTTCTAGGAAGGCATCGCCTCTCACCTCATTTATCAGTCCATTAAAGTTTTTATCATCAACTTTGAGGAGGATATCAATTGCTTTGTTAGATTGGTGCTGTGCGATATACAAGCGAGCCAAACGTAAGCGTGCGATTTGTCGTAAAGAAGCAATGCGGCTATGGTCTAGCACCCAGCGCAAGTGTTTTTCTGCTTCCGGGTAATTCCTTTTGATAATTGCATCGCGCGCCATCATGAGTGCTGCAAACTGCGCATAAGTTGTGGTGGGGTAGTGTGTAAAGAGCTTCTGTGTTTGTATAGTCGTTGTTGCTGGCTCATTCTGAGCGCGTGCGGTTAGCATTTCGTCGTAAACAGCGGAGGCGTGACTATACAGAGTTGCTTGTCGCTGTTGCCAGTATCGCCACCCGGTCATAGCAAGTACAGCGATAACGACGCCCGCCAGAATGACGAGGCTGTATTGTTTGATCCAGTTCTTTAGCAGTTCAATCTGCTCTTGTTCAGTTAAATAGTCGCTCAAGTCTTCACCCTCAATCCCACTTTTCCGTGCACCATCATACATCGCGTTTAGCGTTGATTCTAGGGATGGCGGAAATTATTTTTAATCATTTTTCTAGGATTCTGCTAAAAACGCGAAGGCGTCTGTATTATGTGTAAGGGGAGCATTTCTGTCTATAATTTGACCTTTAAATAGGAAATTTCAGCTATAAAGTTATAGCACAGTGACGCTCCCTCACGGTCGCGGCTCGGTATCGTGGCTCAGTTCTATCGCATAGCGTTACAACGCAATCAGGTCGTTTACGACCGAAAGCTTTACAAGCCCCAGGTAAGCGCGATAGCGCGCAGATACTGTGTTGAATTGCAACCCCTCATTCACAAGTATTCTGAATCTGAAGAACTAACTAAGATCGCTCACGCACCTACGGTGCTTAAAACATAGGTGGATTGTCATTACCCCGGCCTT
>Ga0310813_10000056_pt1 | contig 80433 bp, 67 predicted proteins | sample YN3metagenome_FD_203086 | JGI IMG/M metagenome (GOLD analysis project Ga0310813, IMG submission 203086) | Soil microbial communities from experimental microcosm in Duke University, North Carolina, United States - YN3 | ecosystem: Engineered > Artificial ecosystem > Soil microcosm > Unclassified... | reverse complement strand
CAATCGACCACATTCTGCATTAAATTATCAAACGCCAATGCAAAAAGTCAGTTGAAAAATCTCTACTTTTGAACGGCCCGAAAATAGGGGGAGCTTACAATACAATACATCTTGATTTACTGTCTTTTTAGTTTTTTTGAAATATATTTTATAAGTCAGATCGCTTCCTTTTATGGATATTCCTAATTTATTAAATGGAGCAGGATCATGTTCCTTTCTTTCAATACTAATCCCGTCTTCTTCTATTTTTCGATCAAAATAATAATACATATACATATATCTTAGTTCAATTTTACTGTTCCGTTTTTCAGACCTTGTTTGATATCAGTCAAATACTTATTCAATCTATTATTAATAATTTGTTTAGCTTTTAAATCTGACATTCCGTTTTCTCTTAATTGTTCCACGCAGTCGCTCGCGTCTATGCGAGTGAGAAATATTTTGTAGCCCTCCTGCTGGCGCAAGTCTGTGACTTGTGCCAACTATATTGTAGCCCTCTGGGCGGTCTTGTGAAGCATGCTATCAATCATAAAATCCATTTGACATAAAAAAGGAAAGACTATTTAATTCAGTCTTCCCTTTTTATATGTTTCTTTCAAAATGCTTATATCATTCAAGATCATCCAAGTCAGGATTCCAGTTATGAGCAATAGGTTCTTTATTTGCTAAACACCAATCAACTATTCTGTTTCTTAAACTAACAAATATTTTATTTGAAGTTGCTGGATGTTCAAAGTCAAGTATCTTATTAATATCTTCTTTAATTTGATTTTTCTGATCAACTGAAAAAATTGTAGCCTCTAATAATATCTCTTTAATATAATTAACTAACATTTCATAATACTCGCCCCAATTTATGTTCCCATTATCAAGAGCTTCATATTTTAATTTTTCTATCGCTCTCATAAGTTCACCTTGCACATAATCCGCCTGACCTGATTTTGGGACATAAGTTTTCCAAAAAAATTTGGCATAATCTAAATATTCTTTTTCAGTCATTAAAGTGAATGATTTGCTATCTTATTCTTTATACGAATCAAAAATATTTTCTATACTTTTTGTTTTAGCAAAGTCTTTAACTAACATTTTTGCCGAAAATCCATAATTGTTTTTTAGTAATGGATTTGCACGATATGCTAATAGTAGGTCAATCATACCTGTTCCAACTTTATCACTATAATTTTTTACTGCTTCACCGATAGGATTGTTACCATATTTATCCACCGCGTCAATTTCTGCTCCATATTCCAAAAGTAATTTAGCTATTTCAACATAATTTCGACTTGCAGCATAATGAAGAGCTCTATAATGATCTTTATTCTTAATATTAATGTTAGCATTATTGTCTAATAATATTTTGACTATTTCAATTTTATTATCATTTGTTGCTTCTCCTAATGCTGTGATTTGCCATTGGTCTCTAATATTTACATTGGCTCCTTCCAGGATGGCTTTTTTTACTTCTTCAATATCATTTTTACGAATCGCATCTAAAAGCTTTTTAGATTTCTCATCCATTAAATTATTATTGACTTTTTCCATAATTATTAATAATCTATTTTATTCAATCATCTAAGAATTCATCCTCAAAGCTTGCTTCTCGCTTGGGCTTTAGCCCGAGTGACGAATATTATCGTTAGGCCTCTGGCCGGCCTTGTGAAGACCACTGTTAAAACACAAACATTTTTTTACCTCTTAAACTCATTTGACATAAAAAAGGAAAGATGTGATTGATCTTTCCTTTTAAATTTAAATTCACTTTCTAGTTTCTAATATTTTTCTTCTTTGTATTCAGAAAGAGGTGTCAATTTATATCCTGTTATTTTTTCTTGCTCCAATATTGTTTTCAATTTTTCACTTACGAAAATTTTCATAGTACGACCTTTTGTCTGTGCCCTAAAAATATCTCTTCCCAAGATCATAGTCTCGTTAAAAACAAGTTTTTGAATATTTTTAATAACATCAGTTCCTGGATAGTATTCTATTTCCGATTTTTTGAAATCTACACAATCAACATTATTTAATATATTAGCTATCCAGTAACATCTGTTCTCTACAGCTTTTGTTTTCAGATCAATTAAATTTGTAGAATAATACTCTATATTATCTAATTCAATTAAATTTTTGACGAATGTATTTTTAAGCTTATCCGAAATTATAAAATTGGTATCTGCATACAATATATCCTGATAAACTGTTTTTTTCAGCTTCTTAAAATATATGTTATAAGTGGTATCCATTTCTTTAATAGAGATTCCTAACTTATTAAATGGTTTAGGATCATACTCTTCTTTATCTATACTAATTCCATTTTCCTCTATTTTTCGATCAAAATAATAATACATAAATACATATTTAATTTAATTTAACTGTTCCGTTTTTCAAACCTTGTTTAATCTGAACTAGATAATTATTAAGGTTATTATTTATCATTTGTTTAGCTTTTAAATCTGGTATTCCACTTTCCCTTAATATTCTTAATTCTTCTTTTAATTCCAACAATCTGTCCCTAATAGGTTTATCATAAACATCAAATTTATGAGACCCATTATGGAATGTGGGTGTACTTGTTGGATAATTATGATTTTGTATAGCATCGTCCAACACACTCTGATCCTTAGGCAAAGCTACGCCATTTCTGGCACCATTCTGTGGATTGAATTTTAAATCATCAATCAAAAACTCTTTTATTGCTGGATTTTCAGCAAGCTCTTCAGAAATAATATGGTGTCTTTGGAAGTTTGGTGGTATAGGTCCATCAACCGTTTCAATACCTTTGCCAAGCTCCCTCGTATCTTTTTGTCCACTAGTTACCTTTTTCCTTCTGGATACATCATCCATATGATATAAGTCTTCCAAATCTTTATGGGAAGAACCCATATTCCGTGTAAACTCATTACCTGTTACATCTAACAACACACCATCTTGAGGCGAGCCATTAGCATCAATATACTTAAATTTCTCCCCTACCTTCGGTTTGGAACCAACAACATTATCAAGTATCTCGTCTGCACTATTTGCATCTACTACTTTATATTTAGGTGCAGATTTACCACTTACTGCATCCACTTCCATCTCCATAATCAACACCTTACTGTTGAACTCACCCCACATCTGCATTTCATTGCCATGGCGTTCCATCCATACACGTTTGAAGCCAAATGCCGTCAGCACTTTCTCCCTGAATTCGCCCAGCGATTTCGAAGCCTTCGCCATCCCTTTGTTGATGCCGCCGATCGTGTATTTGCCCGCTTTCGTGCCTATGCTTCTCAGCTGCTTGATGCCCGGTAAATTGCCCGCATAGTGGATCACCTTATTGGCCACCTTCGATACCCTCGCAAAGGTCTTCGTGGCTTTGATCGATTCTTTTACCTTCTTCATCACAGAACCTACCTTTTTCAGGATCACGTCCATGAGGAATTCGTTTACAATGATCGCAAACGCTTTGGCAAGAGATTTACCACCTTCTGCGGTTTTGCCAGACCATGATAATTCAAAGAACTCTTTAATATAACCCTTGGCCATAAAAATCGCCTGCGCCATGAAGTAATAGGTCATCACTTCCATCAAAACCTGCGCCAGCGGCAGCAAGCCTGCTCCGCCCGTGAAGAAGGCTACTACTCCACCTACTACCAGGATCCCCAGCATCGATAAAAGAATTGCTGTCTGGTTTTGTTTCCACCACGCTGCAAGCCCCACACCCATTTGCTTCATTGCAAAGCCGAGACGTGTGGCATACGACAACGGGTTCGTTTTAGCAATATAAGGATATCCCGAATCGTTTCCTTGTTTTTCCTGATTTTGTATATGCGCATTGGTTGGGTCCGGACTTGTTTCTTTGCCCATTTGATCCAGGAACCAATCCAGCTTCTGCTTGTCTCCATCGGCGGCCTGATCCATTTCCATCCACTTGGCCGTATTGGAGTCCACACCCTGGCCCGGACCAGAGCCCTGTCCTTCCGTTTCCTGGGCGTTGTTATTTTGAGCGCCTGAGAATTCTGCACCTGGCACACCAAAGACATTGGCACGCATTTCCTCGGTAGTTACAGGATTATCAGAACCGCCCAGTTCATATGTTTTACCATCCGCAATCAGAGGCAGATCCATGAAATGGGAAGCGCCCAATGATATTGTCCCATGCTCCATGGTAGTATCGTCGTCGCTCAATTCTTTCTTAGTGGCAAGCGTATTTTCAGGCTGCGCATTTTGACTTGTAGTCAAAGGCAATTCCCCTTTATTATGTTTGTCGATCTCCGAAGGAGTACGCTCCATGTTTGGAATCGGCTCCGTCATATCTGTGCCTAGCATTTCCGCGGCCATCTGTGCCGGGAACTGGATCACACTTTCCAGGAAGCCTTTGGAAAGATTGGCCAGTCCGTCGAGGATCTCGTTCAGGTTCACCAGCGCTTTCAACGCGCTGAAAATACCCGAGTAGATATCCTGCATCATGGTCAGGTACATGTTTACGAAGTTTCCAATTTCGTCCAACACTGCGTTGGCAAAGGCTTTCAAGCCACTGGCAAGCTCGTTGACAGCGTCGACCACAAAGGTCACTGCTTTATCGATCTTGTCGTTGATCCATTTCGCTACGCCCGGGAAGGCAGCGAAGGCGATGTTTACAAAGATCTTCAGCGCTTCTCCGTATGCTTTGATCAACCCTACGGCAATGACGCGTACCGCATCGATAATATCGTTCACTGCTTTTTTAGCCGCTTCGATGATGGTCTTAACAGCAGCCTTCATCTTCTCAAAGATAAAGTTGACTGCTTCTTTAAGTGCATCCAGCGCGACGCTTACAGCATCACCCACAGATTCCCAGAAACCTTTCGGTTTGTTTTCTGCTTCTTGTTGTTTTCCTTTCGCTGTGGTAGTGGCAGTTTCTACTTCTTTGTTAGCCTTATTCTCCGCGGTGAGCGTAGTAGTTTCAATTTTCTGATCACCTGCTTTTACTTCTTTATCGATCTGCTGATCGATCTCTTTGCGTTTGCCGCCCGCTTTCTGCTCGTAGTCTTTTTTAATCTTCGCATTTTCCTGCTTCCAGGTATCCTTGTGGCCGGCGATCTCTTCTTTTCCTTTCTCTTGTGCGTCGAGCTGTTGTTGTTTTACTGATTCCTCTTCGGTTTGGATCTTCTGCAATCCTTCATTTTTAGCCGAAGTAGATTTTGATTCAAAATCTTGTTGGCTTGTATCGTATTTGGTAAGCTGTTCCTGGAAGGTGCCATTCATTTTCTCCTGCATCTGTTCATCCATGGATGCGCGCATTTCAGGCGTAAGCGCTACCTGCTTCATATCCGTAGGATCGAGCGGTTTGCCTTTGCTAAATTCCTGCTTGCTGACCAGCTTTTCTGTTTTGATGGAAGGTGAAAGATTTTTGTCCTGTACATGCAGGTTTTGAATCCTCTTATTATTTTCGTCGATCTGTTTTTGCAACGACAGATCGGCTTCTTGTTTCTGTTGGTTGTTCTGTATAGGATCGGCCACTCCTTGCAGATTCACCTGCTTGCGCTCCATACTGGTATCGACCTGCATGTTGGTATTGATCTGCGCAGGGTTGGTAACTTTAGTATCTTTACCGATAAGCGGTTTGGTGGAAATTGTTTTTGATACCGGGGCAGGTGTATAAGGTTTGGCGCTGAGTACGCTTGCCTTGAAATCCGGACCACTTACCTGTACAGCAGGTTTGTAGGGAACCTTAGCAGCATTCTTCACAGAGCCTAGGCCAGTAGGCTGTTGGATCACTGGCAGGGCAGCCTTTTCCTGTTTACTTTGTTTTTCCTGTACAACAGGTACCAGGCGTGTAGAGGTATTCATTCCTTCCGCCAATTGAGTTGGCTTCACATGCGATAAGGAAGAAAGCAATGCTTTAGGATCAGAGCCATCGAGCACAGGAGATTCTGTTGGCTTGGCATCTGCACCCGGAAGTGCGGCAGCAGGCTGAATCGTTTCCGTATTTACGGCAGGATTTTCTTTCTCCTCTGCAGAAGGGATGACTGGTTCTTTTACCTCTGTTTGTTCTGTAGATTTTGTTTCCTTATTTTTTTCTTTTTCATCCGGAGGAGGCAAGGATGAATTATTTATTTCAATTACTTTCGGTTCCTCTTTTTTCTCTTTATCCTCTTTTATTTCCTTCTCTTCTTTTTTCTCTGCCGTAATTTCTTTTTCCTCTTCTTTCTTTTTCTCAAGAGGAAGATCGCCTGTGTGCTCAGGTTCGGAGGAAACAGGTTGTTCTTTTAGTGATTTTTCCTCCTTTTTATCTCCATCATTTGGAGAAGAATTCGGAAGAGAAGTTTCATTTCCTGGTTTTGGCAGATCTGTGGGGGCAGAAGTCTGTGGCTTATTCTCTTCTTCATGACGAAGCACTCTAGAAACAGTATAAATTGAATCTTCGTCTTCCTCCTGAGTATGCGCCATACGGTACGAGGAGTCTTCGTGATCTTTAAAATTTTCAGGATACGCCATAGAAGTAGAGAATAAATAAAAAGGCAGAACAGAAGACGAAATTAATTTTGTCTTCTGTTCTAAATATTATTATTGATTTATTTAACCGGAGCTAATACGTAATGATCACCACTCTGTACAATTTCCTGGTTTGTAAACCTTGGATAATTCCAGGCGATTGCAACGCCCTTATTGTTGTAGGTGATTCTTTCACACAGTCCTCTGGGTTTACCGTCAAAACTAGGATGGATCATCATTCCTCTTACTTTTATGATGTTGCCGTTAGGATCTGTTTCTTCAGGAAGCTGAACGTATTTATTATATTCAAGTGTTGCCATAATGGTAGTTATAAAAGAATTAAAATTTATTTTAAAAAAACATAATTCACATTCATTTGAGCGATATCCGAATATTCGGCGCGCTGATAAGCGAAGTTTGGTAGAATGCAGTATGAGCGGCCTCTGGGCTGGATCTTGTATTGAGTGATCCAATCAAGCGGCTGATTCATTTTGAGGATCTCTTCGATCATCAAATCGTATGCGGTATCGCGTATCGCATAACAGTGAAGACAATCGGCCTGGCGGATGCGAAAGACACGGTAAGTGACCTTTTCCGGTGTTTGCTTATGTACACACCCAAACTGGATCATTTCCCAATCTTCCGGAATACCGTCTATATATTCATCCACGATCATATTGATCTGTGGATGAAATTCGATATCGTCTTCCAGGATCAGAACCGATCGGTATTTATTTCTTTTTGCGTCTTCGAGAAGCTTGATGGTAGTAAGGTTCAAAGCCGCCGCACCGTGATTCCATTGGATCGCTGGGATGTTGCGGGGATTTTGATAAGGAGTCTGTTCTTTAAATCCATCAATGGCGGGGAATACGAAAGGATCCAATCCAACCTTTTCGCATTCGAGCAGTGATTGGATCCTTCGCGTTTCGCGGTGAGGAATATTGATCAGGTAAGTCTTATCAAAATACTGGCCGATCATTTAGACAAATTTTGTCGTGGTTACTACGCCTGCGTTGTCGATCGCGTTGAACCACCATGAACCATCAGCGGAACACATGTTGACTATAATCTTGTTTCCAGAAGTGGTAAACGTGGTAGTAGTAGTATCAGAGATCATAAATGCCGAGTTGAATTGGCCAGGGAATGTTTTATTGGCTAACCCAGGAGCAAATTGACAATTCAGGCTGAAGTCGATGGTGATAAAGCTGCAAGCTTCCCCGAAGATCAAACCGTTTCCACGCAGGTTGATATTGTTGCAACCGCCGCCCAGGTGGTTGTTGCTGAAAGAACCGCTTGAGCTTCCGGTGGTGTAGGCAAGCAGGTTATTGTTGCAATTATTCTCAAGAGTGTTGGTAGAGGCACCTATTCCAAAGCTATTGTTGCTGCAGTAGCTGCCGAGACTATTGTTGTTGTTGGCTCCACCAAGGAAATTGCTGTTACAATTATTTGCAAAATTATTATTGCTGCTTCCTCCGTTTGTATTATCGCCTATAGTATTGTTGCTGCAGTTGTTGCCAAAACTGTTATTGCTACTGTTGTTGACCAGTGTATTAGTATTGCAATTGTTCCCCATAGAATTATTATAGGAAAATCCTGTAAAGTGATTCTGGCTACAATAATTCCCCAACGAGATATAGTAAGCATCCGTCAATGTATTGCTTGAGCAGCCATTCCCGATCGAGCTATATTCTGCATTGCTAAGAGTATTGCCATCGCTGTTGTTTCCAAGAGTAACGGAATCACAATAACTGGTAAATGTATTCGAATCGCATTCAATGCCAAGTGAAATACGGTAAGAGCTGGTAATGCTGTTATTGTTCGAATTAGTACCTAATGAATTATAGGCAGCATTATTAAAATGATTATTAAAGCACTGCGCCTCTAATACGTTATCATAAGAGCCACTGGTAAAGGTATTACCATTACAGGAATTGCCAAGCCAGTTATAAGGACTGTTATTAAAAGTATTACTACCCGAACCATATCCTATAATTATATTATAGCTACCATTAAATGTATTATTGCTCGATTCGGAATTTATCCAAGTAGTGCCACTGGAGGTGAAACTATTATTGTAGCAGTTTGAACCTATACGATTATCATAAGAGCCTGAAAATTGGTTGCCACTGCAGGCATCGCCTACTAAATTATATTGGGAACTTACAAAAGTATTGTTGCTAGAAGACATACCTACGGTATTTTGACTAGAGCCGCTTGTGAATCTATTATTGCTACCGCCTGAACCAATTAGTATATAGCTTGAAGATTCTATTTTAACGTTATAACTGTTAGAGGCAATATGACAAGACTCTGCTGATTCGATATTTGTTTGCCATACACTATTCTCTATCGTGTTTTTGTTAGCACCATTCACAAATACAATATTGCCACAATAATTTCCGATCGTATTATAAGCAGAATTGCTAAAATATGCTCCTTGTAAATCGTTGCCAACGACGTTGTCTGTAATGCCACTAGTAGAACTATCATTCCCTAGGATTACCGAACTACAGTTTTGTCCAAACGAATTTTGGTTATGAGATCCCACAATCGTCATATTAGAGCAATTCTCTTCAAATGTATATCCATATGGAATGTCGCTACCGTAATAGTTTACAAATACAATATTATTGTACTGGCTCCGATTGTACATCGGTTTAATAGTTATATCATGTATATCAGTGAAATTAAATGTCAACAGATCCTCAAAAATACTAGCATTAGAATTGATTGTGCCATTTATATATATACTACTATCCCATGCAACATTTTTTATCGTATCGCCATAAGCAATGATCTGCCAGTGATCATCATTAAAACTGGAAAGAGAAGTATGCGAATCAATACAATTATAAAATATGTTGCCGTTGTATACTACATTCCCAGAAGAATAACTGGTGCTAGGCGCCCAGGCGGTATTGGAAGCTGTATCCATCTTCCATCTTCTGAATTTCACAGCGCGGAAATCGTACCATGTTTCAAGATTTTTAATTCTGTCTTTACGATAAGTAATTTTTCCCTGGCGCGGAGTCGTGCCGTCTTCACATAATACATCGTTGACATTATAAAGAATCAGATCTTGCGGATATTCAATCGAAATCGCTTCTTCCAACAAGTCGTTTCCGGAAACTGCATACAATAATAAATGTTCCATAACACCTGTATTAATCACACTTGTATTTGGAATCATATGCTTGGTTTGAAATTCTATCTGATACATTGTACCAGGACTCATTGTACCTGCTGCAATGAGATCCGTCAGATCTGCAAAACTGATTTCCACAATCGCATTCACTTCACGGATCATGTCCACGAAATTGATTTTCCTGGTTGTGTTATCTGACTGCATAACCGCAAAAAGATCGTTATCGGTTAATGCCGTAGCCAAAGGAAGGTCGGAAATTTTCTTATTTAACATAGTAGTGTTAAGTTTTAGTTGTCTTTATTTTTTAGTGTTTGTTATAGCCAGTTTTACTTAAAAAAGCGAGTTAAAAACGCTCTTCAAGTATTATCACAATATATAAGTTTTATTGATAATTACACAATAAAACTTATTATAAAATTTCAAAAAATGCATAAATTACTATAATTCAAGAATTGTTTATGTTAAAATACTTATATCAGGAATGCTCATTTTCTGTTTTTTCTACCGTCACCGTAGTCCGTACAGAAGGGAAAAAATGAGTGAACACTTTATAGACTGTTCCCGTAAGTACAGCGCTAAAAGCTGCATAAACAGCTTTGCTTTGCCAAGGCTCTACGCGGATCATCTGGTAAACCACTACGATCAAAATTCCCAGGGAAACAAGCGTACATATGCACTTTAAAGTCATGTTCACAATGATCTCATACACCTTCACCTTTTCTTGCGTGATCTTGCCCATCTTATTGTTCTCTGTTTAGTTGATAAAAAACTATTTTCTCCAAAGAGGATGTCTCAAACTCATGATCATTTCCTTCCAGTTCACAAGACTTGCAAACAATCTTTTCAGGAATCATTGCTCCGCTTGCATACGAACGGATGATCCTTTTACAGCCTTCGTTGGGACAAACAAGACCGGTCTTTTTTATAAACGATCCTTCCCGCACGGCCAGCTCGCAGAGCAGCTTTGCGAGTTTGTAAGGAATATTGAAAAAGCTTCGGATGTTCTCGACATAGATCCTTTCTGGATCTGTCTTCTCCAGGAGCTCGAGCTTTCGTCCTACCAGCGCACCTACTGCAGAATCATCAATTTTTTGAAAGAATTTTTTTAACAACATTGTCGATCTGATTTATATGCGACGGATATTTATTGAAAGACAATCTTCCCAGCAAAGGCTCTGTTTGAAAGTCCAGGTAATGCTGTACATCTTTGATAAATTTGAATCCGGTTTTATTTAAAGGAGCATTCATGATCTGTTTGAAAAGATCAGGATATTGCTGCTTGAGAGTATATTCTTCGTCCATCCTTTCGGTGGATACAGAACGTGACTTTTTCCAGGTGATATACGGACAATCTACAAGATCATCGTGCCAAAGTTGCTTCACGCCTTTGTTGATGTCCATCGCTTCTAAGGTGTCGTGATTCAGCATTTGTTCAAATATAATTTCTTCCGGAGTTAACTTTTCCTCTTTCAAAATTTCCATCGAGGGGAAAAATGGAGCAATCTTTTTTTCCATGATCGTACTTTGCAGTAAGATCAGTTCTTTTGTGATCTCTACTTTCACAGGCTGTTTGAAAGTGATTTTATATGAAGTAAAGGTGCCTTTGTCCAGCACGTGGAGCTGGTAATGTACGTCCATGAAGTAAAACTTCGCTGTTCCGTTTTGCGTTACGTGAATGGCAAAAGGAGTTGTTCCGGCAAAAAGATCCAGTTCTATTGCTTTTGGCATTTTCAGCTTATGAGACAATAATTGAACATTCTGTTTTGTAAAGGAAAATTTCTGCACAGCAAAATCCAATATCTGTTGATAAGGATAACGCTCGCATATCTCCTCCACAATATCTTCTTGTCTTTTTCCTTTTACCTTATCAAAATTTTCCTTTAGTACCGATACAGGGTACAACCGCAACAGCCTTTGAGCATACTGTGCAGTAGAATTAAGCGTTTGAATCATTGATATGCTGAATTATTTTCTTTCCATCTCCGGGGATCTTAGTGGGCAATGATCAGGCCTCCCAATATACCCACTGCTATCCCTCCTACTCCATATAATATTTTATCGAAGAAAGATTTTCTTCTTTGTGCATTGAGAGTCTTTTGTATATCTCCTATTTTCTGATCTACGTTCCCAATGCCATCCTGCACTCCGGCGAGCTTACCATCGACCTGCACCAGAGAATTTTTAGTTTGAGTGATCGTACTCTGCGAAATACTATCAAGCGCTATATAATCATGATAGAGCTTTTCAAATGCTATGTTTTGCGCCTGTAAGCGCTGTTCATAATTTTGAATCACCACGTCGCATGTGGACATATATTTTTTATCGCGGATCACCTTGGCTGCCTGTTCATAAAGCTGGTAACGGTGCTTGTTGATAATATATAATGTATCGCAGGTAGTTCCTACAAGCATTCCTGGTACAAGAGGCTTAGGTTTTTGTGTGGATACACAAAATGTATCCGACAAAATGATTGTCTTGTTATCCTGTGCCTGTATTGTGTTTTGAAACGCGAATAAGGCCAGGAAAAGAATAAATATTTTTTTCATAATAATTTTAATTTTATTGTAGTTGTTCCAATTCTCTTGACAATGAGTCAGCGGATTTTTCCTCGTCGTGCAATCTTCTTGTAATACTATCTGTTTTTGCCCGGAATTTGCTATCGTCTTTTTTATAATCCAGGTACAACACTCCCACCCTGTTTGTGATCAGGTTTATGCGCGTCTGGCTGTCGTCCAGGTTTTGTACGATTGAGGAGATTTGCTTTCTTGACGAAGATAAACTGTCGGAAATATTTTTGAGATCAGACTTTACACCTTTGATATCGCTTACTGCATCTTTCAAAAGTGAATGACTAAAAAAGAGATTAAAAACGCCCTGGAATACTACGACTCCCAACACAACGTAAAGCAATAATTTTGTTTTGTCCATGTTTATATATTTTATAGTAATTAGTTTTTAAGTACAGCTCCGCTCCAGAAATAATTTCCGTTCATATCCTTATACCATTTGGAATTCCCGTTGATCGGTTCTCCATCGGTTACATATCCTATGTATTTCAACTCAGTAGAAGCCGTTACCACTTGTACTACCGAGGCCCTGGTATTGGGTGCATCCTTTCGCACATTCAATTTAGTAGTCGCTTTTACTGCACCATTTTCAGGAAAAAATACGTACCGTTTAGGAGGTGCGCCGGTACATTCTTCGTATTCACTTACTACATCCTTCAGCAATTGATCATAGGTGCGGCGGCTATAGGCCAGTCCGCTTACAGGATCTGTTTTTCGCTGCGGATCGAGAAAGCAATGGCCGGTGATAGAAGTTTTAGGATCCAGTCCAAACTTATAGCAGATATAAGCCAATACCCATACATATTTTCTGTATGCTTCATCTGCATTGATCTTATTTCCATAGCAATATTCTACGCCAATTGCCGCATCGTTGGCGTCGTAGCCATACAATTGGTTGTCTGTAGTCACATTATATAAAACATGCCAGGCTTTTTCGGGCTGAGGGGCTGTAAGGGCTGGAATGCATTCTACGATTTCTTTATCGTCTACAAAAATATGTGCAGAAGCGCTTTCTGCATCTTTGGTATTTTCGTAATATTTTACATTACCCGAAGCAGTAGAATTAGGATTTCCGGTGTCGTGCGCCACGATAAATTTCACTCCTGGGGTGATCAGTTTCCCCGATCTCCTTTTGGTATTAGGAGTAAGATAGCGTGGCGAGATGATATATTTTTCTTTGAAATTCATACAATGATAATTTTTCTTATCCTACAGCAGGTGTATCGTAATAAAGTTCATCCTCTGGCATATCTGGCGGCAGAGCTTCGGCACATGGCTGCTTTTCCTGCTCTGGCGCTGGTGGCGGTGGGAGTGTCTCTTTAGGAGTCTCTACTTTTTCAGGAGTACTTTTCTCCGGAATTTTCAGGCCAAGATAAGTGCCGCTACTGATGCCCATCAGAATCAACATGCTGTCATCAATCTGAGGCATGGCCAGGTTGATCATTACACTTCTCAGGAAAAACGCACCAAGTATCAAGGTCCATACCACCATTTGAAAGCGATGTATGCTCACGCCATTTTGATCTGAAATGATATCCTTAAAAAATTCTTCTGATTTAGCATTTTTATCTACATGTTCAGGATTTTTGGAAGAATCGATCACTTTTGCGCCCGCAGTAGTTGTCATGCTTACGGTGAGCAGCACTAAAGTAGAACTGGTTATAGGTGTGATCTCACCGGTCACGGCGTATACATACAGAAAAGAAAAAACAATGATGAAGGTCCAGAAGGCAAGCTGCGCGCGTGAAAGACTGTAGGTACCTTTATGTTCGTTTGTATTATCGTCACGAATAATACCCGTTTTTTTAACGAGCAGAATAAATAAGATCAGCATCAGAATGATCACCAGATAGGTGAATACGAGCAGATCTGTACGTACCAATTCAAGGCTAAAGTCTTTTACCTTTGTATCGAGCGATCCGTCGTTTTCGAAGCCAAGACTCACGCTTACTTTCTGATGGGATTTGTAATAGGTTTGTCCATGGTAAAATACATTCCATGAAGAAAGTGAAACGGTATCGCGTACCAGGTGGAATACAATGGAGCTATCGTGAGTAGAAATAAAAGTTGGGTTAAGTCCGTGCATCGGTACTTCATTAAAATAGAGCACCAATTTTTGATGTTTATCATTATAAACCTGCATGAAATTTTCCATGTTGGTCACCTGCACTTTTAAGTAGTCGCCCAAGCCTGCTTTTATTTTCCCATCTTTTAGTCTTGTGGCTTTTATTACAACAGATTTTTTGAAAGGCTTGGTAAGACTGTCCTTATTGATGATTTGTTCGATCGCTTTTTTTTGTGCAAAAGAAGGGCTTATTAAGAAAGCTGAAAGACAAAAAAGCACGATATACTTTAGTGAATTCATGATTGAAAATATTGTTAACGGTAAAAATTTTTCTGATTGAGTTTATTTCTATAAAAATAAATCATAGAAAGATTAAATACAAGTTTAATTGAAAATATTAGCAAGTTTAATTGCACTTTCAATGAATTATATAAAAGGATATTTTATATAAAATATTGAAAAACAAAATATTAATATTTGTACTATATAAAAGTTTATACAAACAAAATTAAATCCACAAACCTTGCTTCTGGTTGGTTTATAAAAAAATCATACGAATTCTTTTAAAAGACAGAATACCTTCTATCTTTGCATAAACAACAGGTTTACTGAATGCAGGAAATGAAGCATAGGATGGAAATAATTAAAAAAGAATTTAATTATTCCAACGAACAATTAGGAGAGATTTGTGGCGTTTCTTATACAGCGATAGGAAACATAATCAATGGAATCACCAAGGACCCGGGTGTCAGTTTATTTATCCGGCTATCAAAACAATTGGAGATTAATGTTGAATGGCTCTTGTTCGGAGAAGGAGAAATGCTTAGAAAGCATGTTTCCAAAAACCATCCTGAAGCAGTGAAATATTTAGGTCATGAAAATGACAATTTGAAAATCCTCATTCAATCAAAAGACAGTGAAATTAATACTTTAAAGAAAATTATTAACCTGCTGGAGAACCGAATAGAAGTACTAAGCGACAAAAAGCAGGTAGGATAATATTTTTCTAACTCTCAAAACAGACTAGTTAACCTTTACCACTATAATTTCGCATTTCTTATGCAAAAGCAGTATCTCTTTATCCAGACCTCAGAAGAAGAACCCGAAACCGCTCATCCGTACAACGAGGCAATTGCCTATTCAGACAAGGAAAACCTCATACGGATTATTCACGCACTTATGGACAGCAACCAGGCACTACGAAAATATGTTGAATTTTTGGAACGATCCTGCGACATCCAATAAGTTATCTTTTACTAATTATTATCACCTATTTTTATAAGGACTCATAAACTCCTTCAAGAAGAAGGATAGTTTTTGTGTCCTTATGAAATAGCTTTTATGTCTTTTTTGTAGAAACAAAAGTTTAATTGTATTCAATGTTATTTAAATTGCAAATACAGTACTTTTTCTTTTGTTTATCAAAAAAACAATCTACATTAGGACCAGAAAACAATCAGACAAAAGCGCAATCAATTATGGATATTACAAAGCTAAAAGCGTTGGAAGATCTAATCGCCATACGAGAACCTTTGGAGATTACTTACAACGATAAAAGAATCGATTATAAAAACGATCAGTTTGATAGCATGATCGCTTCTATTCAAACACAATTGACAAACGCCAGCTTCACTGTAGTGCCCGTTGAAAATGGAATCAAAGGCACATACCTCGAAGCAACCATATCGGCCAGAAAAAACCAGGAAGCCACAGACAAGGAAACGGCCTTGATCATGTATATAGATATCAGGTTTAGAGGAACGATCATTAAAAATTACCAGATCACAGCGTTTGAAATGGGAAACGTCGCTACCACGCCGGACCCGCTTCCTCCGGAAGATGGCCAGACAGAACTGGATATCATGATGGTGAGAGAGCAGCAGTTGATTGATTATTACCAAGCCTTCAATGCTGCAATACTAAATCCTACACTTAACTACGCTCTTACTGAAAAGACAGTACAACCAGACGACACCGACGAAGACGATGATGACGACGACGATAGTGGCGATAGCGGAGGCAGCGGCGATACGGATGATGATAGTGGAAGTGGTGATAGTGGCAGCGGAGACGATACCCCTCCTCCTCCCGAAAAGATACCAGAAGTGCAATATCCTGTATTTATCTTCCAGCAATTTTCAGACTTATTACAAAGTCTATTTGCACAATAAATAAAAAGTCCTTTATGTTTACTCATAAAGGACTTTTTATTTGCTCCTCACTATTTAAGATCAGGAACGTCGCTTCGGTTTTGATTTACCTTTGCGCGAAATTTTTTGCTGGATAGTTAGATGTTCCGTATAGCTTATCATCATAAAATACATTTGGCTTTCTTCCGGAAACTGCAGGATTAACAATTCTACTAATTCCTGAAAACTGAAATTTGCTTCTGGAGGTAGTTTGGCATTCTTTTCATAATAGAGTAAATAATAAACAATCAAGTCCGGATCGTCTGGTGGTGCATTGAAAGAAAGCACATCTTTTTCAATTATTATTTCTTTGGGTAACATTTTGATCAGACTTGTCAACTGATCGGGATAAATAAATTCAATTCTTGTTAAAAAGCCTGGAATAGTAAAGATACATTCATTGATTTTTTTTTTAAAATCATTTGAAAACTCTTGCGCATATGTTAAAAGAATTTGTTCAGCATATCCGAGAGGACTGATCAATTCGATCCAGGGTAGCGTACCTTTGGAAAAAAAACCAGCCAGGATCTTTGTTTTGTATTCAGAAGTGATCAAACGTTTTATATCATCAGCATTGGCTGACTTATATTTTTGAACAAAAACTGAATATTCCGGGAATTTTTTTTCGATCCACTGCGCAAGGTAGCGTTCCGGAAAAGCCTCCAAGAGCTTGTATTCGCTGGTCTTTCCCCTTTGCAGAAGATATTCATTAAACGCAGTCCTCGCAGATTGCGTTTTATTTTTTTTGTTACTTCCCATAACTATTTAAGAGTATAAAAAAATCAATATTAATGTAAATAATATCTTTCAAAAAACCTTTTAGGATGACCAAAAGTAATCAACAGTTTAGAAACCGCTTAATCGTAAATGATCTCTAGATACTGACTGTTGAGAAAAGAAATAGAAACCTGGAAACAGAATTTTATTCAACAGTAACGTGAATTGAATCTCTTTTGTCTCGATTTTTTTCATAAAAGAACAATAGTCATCATTAAATTTTTAGGCACCATTGTTTCTGAAAAAACAAACTAACTAAGGCCGTTTTCCCCATTCGCCAAAAATCATTTTACCCTTTAAAAAAATGACAAAAAATTAAACAATGATAATAATGCAATGTTACAACACAAATTCCACCTGACAAAAAATAACTGCAGTATTTTTATTTCCTGACTGTTTTATAAAACACAAATAGAATATGACAAATGTTATCTCTCACTTTATCGTTTTGGAAAATTATTTATAGAAAAAATTTAGTTCTACTATTATCTTTTTTGATTGAATAATACATGTTATCACACTGAAAAAATATTTTACCAACTTAATCGTTTATAAAAATTTAATCATAGAGTGTACAGCTGCAAAAAATCATGTGCGCTGCCTCTCCTTTATTAGCAAGGCTGCTGGATTTATGCATATACGTTTATAGTATTTATACGTACGCTGTTTTTTTAAAATTGCACTCGAAAAATAAAAAATATAACATCCCTTCTTTTTTGTTGTAGTGTTAGCAAAAAAAATAATAATTAACACAATAACCATCTAAAATCATTGTGCAAGAAAAAGTTAATAACTAGTTTTGATCACATTTTTAATTTTCTTTTTTATTCAAACACTTAAACCAAATTAACAACATGAAAAAAGCTAAACTTTTTTTGGGGGCTTTCGCATTTTTGTTCGGAAGCGCGCACGCACAGGATTACGTGATTAACAAACACGTTGCAAATTATCCGTACGAACAGTCTATTACCATTGATGGCAATTACTGGTATGATCCATTCTGGACTGGTTCGGTTCCAATTCCACGAGCATCAGCAAGCGGCAATGTGGTGGTAGGATCCACCGACAACACCTTTGACTTTGCTGCTACTTATGATGAAAATTATCTTTACATCACAACGATTGTAAAGGAAACCTACGCTTTCAATCAAACACAAACATGGTTCCAGGATGATTCCGATCCTAGCACACCTTGGGAAGACGACGCTGTCGAAATTTTTATCGATCCTAAAAACGGGCATCCATTATTCCAGGCGATCTTCAGCCACAAGGTCGATCCTAACGTACCTCCTGAATTGTGGATCAATGGTAACTATACGAAAGACGGTATTCTTTTCGAAACTGCTTTTCAAACCGGTACCAAGTACGTTTCACAATACCAGGTAGAAGTGGCTATTCCATGGAGCAAGCTCGGCATTACACCTCATAGCGGTCTTCAGTTTGGTCTTGATATCGCTGTAGACGATGACGACAACGGAGGCGCCAGAGACGGCCAGATTGCCTGGAAAGGAACTGCCAACGATTGGAACAGCACCGCCAACTATGGTATTGTCCGCTTGAATGCGGCCGACTATGGCGTGGGCTACGTAAACTATAACACCGGATCGCCGGTAGTGGATGGAAACGTGATCCACGACGCGGCTTATTCTTCTTTCCCTGTAGCCAATGTACAGAAGCAAGTGATCGGCACTTCCGACAACGAAGTAAACGTGCGTATGACCTACGATGCCAATTACCTTTATGTAGGTGTAATGGTATGGGACAACCACGCTTACACCAACACGCTGTACCACGATTCTCCGGAGATCTGGAACGACGATGCGGTGGAAATATTCATCGATCCATTGAATACCAAACTTCCATATTTCGATCCAAATCTTCATCGCCAGATCCTGGTGAAGTACAGCTCAAGTGGCGTACCTCCGCAAGTAAGCATCAGAGGAAATGCCAATGGAATTCTTGCCGCTTCACAAATTGAAAATGCTGTGATCTATGTAGGTGGTTACTCTGTAGAAGTAGCTATTCCATGGACCAATCTTGGTATTAGTCCAAACGTAGGAACCTACATTGGCTTTGACGTTGCTGTAGACGACGATGATGACGGAGGGTTCAGAGATAGTCAATTGGCCTGGAGAGGAACTATCAATGATTATCAAAATGCTTCTGTATGGGGAACTATACTTCTGAACTATTATGGATTCTACACAGAAACATCCGGAGCAAGAATTGGTATGACAGCAGATGTTGCCCAGAGCAATTATGCTTCAGCTACTTCCTGCTATCCTAATCCAATGAAAGATCAATTAAATATTCAATTCGGCCAGGCTGCCGCAACGATCAAAGTAATGGATGCTCAGGGAAGAATCATGGCAGAGAAAAATGTAGACGGTATGACGGATTATTCACTGTCAACTTCTGGATTTGAAAGCGGGTTATATATGGTAACCATCTATAGCACCAGCGGAAAAATTGAGACCTTTAAAGTCGTGAAATAATTTTTTTATAGAACTATTTTTTTTTAAAACAGAAGGCCGAAAGGTCTTCTGTTTTTTTGACTACCAACCAAGAAACAAACCGTTTATTTTTATTACATAAAAAAGTTCTCAAAAAGAGAACTTTTTTATGTGTTTTATGTATATTGTATGAAAGTTCATTTAATTAAAAAACAGTCCATTCAGGAGTACGTTTAAAAGAATGCACAAAGTAGAATTCCTTTTTCCGAATGGCTTACAGCTATTAATCATGCAGATTGGGGCGAGCCTGGAGATATTCAAAAAACTTTCGGATCTGCGGATCTTTTAGGGAAAGGGTCCAACAGAGTAGTCTTTGATATAGGAGGTAATAACTATAGAATGATTTGTAAATATCATTTTGGAGTCACCGAAGTTCATCTATTCATCTGTTGGATTGGTACACATGCCCACTATGATAAACTTAACAACAAGAAACAACAATACACCATTAGTTTATATTAATTATGAAAGATTTAAAATATACGGTCATTAAGAATAAAAAACAGTACACACAATATTGTGATCTGCTGGAAACCCTTGTGTTTGCTGAAAAGAAAACAAAAGAGATTAAAAATGAAATAGAGCTTCTTAGTCTATTAATTAAGGATTGGGATGATAGACATAGTACATTATCGGAAGTAGATCCTGTACAGTTACTACATTCTTTAATGAAAGAAAATAATTTAAAGCAAACGGATCTAGTCAAAATTCTGAGGATAAGCAAAGGCCTGGTCTCTGAAATTTTGAATTACAAAAAAGGAATGTCGAAAGAAATCATTAGAAAACTTTCTGCTCATTTTAAATTAAAGCAAGAAGCTTTTAATAGAGATTATAGTGATAAGCTGAGACAGGATTATCAATTAGCTTAATAGGTGGAGATGTTTATTTTCCGATACAAAACTTCCCAAAAATCGTCCCCAAGATATCTTTGTCCACGTCGATCTCACCGGTAATAGTACCAAGATAATACAAGGCCTGACGAATGTCTTCTGCGAGCAGATCGCTGCTGATCTGCGCATCAAGTCCTTCCTGCACTTTCTCCAGCGCTTCCTTACTTTTGCTGAGGGCTTCATAGTGGCGGGCGTTGGTGACGATGGCTTTGTCGGCAAGACTCCTTCCTCCTACTACGATCGAGTACAATTCGTTTTTGAGTTCTTCTATATGTTCTTTCTTGCCCGCAGAGATCCCTATTACAGGATTATTTAATTGCATAGGCAATGGATTCACGTAAGAACCTTCCGGTAATAAATCCATTTTGTTTGGCACTACTACAAACGGTACACCGTGTTGGGTAAGTTCCAGAATATCTTTTCTGGCCTCTTCAATGGAAAGTGTGGAAGCATCGAACATGTATACCAATAAGGCAGAATGTTTGATCTTTTCAAATGTCTTCTCTACGCCAATTGCTTCAATCGCGTCCGTAGCTTCGCGGATACCGGCGGTATCGATCAGGCGGAATTCTACGCCACGGATCACTAGTTTTTCTTCAATTGTATCGCGGGTAGTACCGGCTATCTCTGAAACGATCGCGCGCTCTTCGTTGAGCAGGGCGTTCAACAAAGTAGACTTCCCCGCATTCGGCCTTCCTGCTATCACTGTACTGACGCCTGTTTTAATTGCATTTCCCAGTTGAAACGTATTCAACAATTCAAAAAGCATGTGTTGAATTTTCACCACCAAGTTGCGCAGCCGTGTGCGGTCTGCAAACTCTAAGTCTTCTTCGCTGAAATCCAATTCAAGTTCTATAAGCGCCGCAAATCCGATCAACTCATCGCGGAGTAATTTTATTTCTTCGGAAATTCCACCCCGCATCTGATTCATCGCCGCACGATGGCTTGCTTCCGAATCAGAAGCGATCAGATCTGCTACCGCTTCTGCCTGCGCCAAATCGAAGCGGCCGTTGATAAACGCACGTTGGGTAAATTCTCCAGGCTTCGCGTAGCGCGCGCCTGACGCGATCAGCAAGCGAATGATCTTTCCTATGATATAGTTAGAACCATGACAGGATATTTCTACTATATTTTCTTTAGTAAAAGATTTAGGAGCTTTAAAAATAGAAACCAGTACTTCGTCTACAATCGCTCCCTGGTCTACAATCGTGCCGAAATGAATGGTGTGCGATTCTTGTTTGGTGAGGTCTTTTCCTTTAAAAACTTTCTGACAAATAGAGATCGCTTCTTTACCGGATAAGCGGATCACTGCAATAGCGCCAACGCCCGGGGCAGTAGCGGGGGCTACAATAGTATCGTGGATGTCTAGGATCACTCTTTGAAAGTTATGAATGTTGAGTTATGAATTATGAATGTAAAGAGAATTAATCCGTTACTAGTTCTTTAGAATTAACAAGTAACTAATAACTCAACATTCATAACTCATAATTTCATTGTTAAATTTATTCCGCTACATAGGAAGCATTGAACTGTTCCCAGGATTGGGTTTTGTATTTTTCTTCTCCTACAAAATGCAGGATCTTGTCGAGCTCGCCGGCTTCACGGTAGCCGGGGATATTGAAGATAAGATCTTCGCCATCGCTCAGGTATAATGTGGTGGGATATCCGTTGGCTTTGAAAATACGGGTAGCTAATTCTTTTTCGGAAACGGCAGTACCTTTGTAAGCAGAGGTTTTATTGCTTTCAGCATTCAGCTTCACAGCATAAAATTTCTTGTTCATATATTCTATGATCTTGGGATCCTTCATAGTAGTAGCATCCATTTTCTTGCACCATCCGCACCAGTCTGTATACACATCTATAAAGATCTTTTTCTTTTTTTTCTGGCTTAGCTTGGTTGCTTCAGCATAGCTCATCCATTTGATCTCATCGGTAGGTTTGTCTGATTTCTCCCAGGTAAAGGATACGATCACCCCGGCAACGGATAGCATTACCAGGACAGTGATTATAAAAAATTTGGTTTTCATAATTTTAACAATTGAATTCATAACCAAATTTAATCAATAATTATGAATTATACCTGATGAGTGCTGAATGATTGGAATCAGGTTATTTATCAGGTTTTAAAGTTCAAAGTTTAAGGTTAAACGTTTTTCACTTTGAGCTTTAATTTTTTCATCAAAATTCCCTGGGAAGGAGATAAAAACAGGGCTAGCATAAATTCTATTCCGGCTACAGTACTCATCCCTCCGGCGATAGAAGCATCCAGCCAGAGCGCAAGAAAATACCCTCCGGCAGCCGCCAGAATTCCGGCAAGTACGGAGATCAACAACATTTTATTGATCTGGTCTGTGAGTAAATAAGCAGTAGAGGCCGGTGCCACAAGGAACGCAACTACCAGTATAGCTCCTACGGCTTCAAAAGAAGCAACGGTAGTAAAGGAAACCATTCCCATTAGCAAATAATGCCACAAGGTCACCGAGATCCCAATAGACGCGGCGTAGGAAGGATCAAACGTAGTAAGAAATAATTCTTTGTATCCGAGTAAAATAAAAAATACAACCAAGATCAGCATGATCAATCCGATCCAAAAAGTTCTTGGCCCCATGTCAAAACCGGATGGCAGTACCCAGGTATCCAGCGGCGCCAACGCGATCTCGCCGTATAAGACGCAATCCTGGTCCAGGTCTATGTTCTCTGCGTAGTATGAAATGAGAATTACTCCCAAGGCAAACAAGGTAGTAAAGATCACCCCGATCGAAGCGTCTTCCTGCAGCCTGGCTTTGCGGTGGAGGAATTCGATCAGGAAGGTAGTTAGCAATCCGATCGTACCTGCTCCTAAGATCATGATGAAAGAATCGCGGCTACCGGTGAATAGATATGCAACAACAATACCCGGTAACACTGCGTGAGAAATCGCATCACCGATCAAAGCCATTTTGCGCAGCACCAGGAAGCATCCTAGTAAAGCACAGGAAGCGGCGATGAGAGAGCCGATGGCGATGATGTATAGGTCGTTCATTTTTTTATTAATTTTATTTATGAATTGCAACGTCATTGCGAGGAATTCCCGACGATAGTCGGGAGTGACGAAGCAATCCGTTTCTACGAAGCCTGAGCCAGCTATAAGGACGACTAGTTTCAATCCAACAAGGCTGCGTAGCTAACGGATTGCTTCGTCGCGTGCCGCTATAGCGTCACACTCCTCGCAATGACAGTTATTTATAATTTACTATAAGGTATCCTGCTATCATGCGGATCCTTATCCGGGTATTGCAACTGTTCTTCCAGTTTCTTTTCTATCTCAGGAGTAATAATGTGTTCAATGTTTTCAGCGTCGTCGTGTACATGGTCGGGCGCTAGGTTTACGTATTCTGTGAGGTACATTTCCCAGAGTCGGTGAAGCTTCGTGATCCTTTGTCCCTTGAGTCTTCCTTCTTCTGTGAGTATGTATTTCCCATTTTCCATGCGAAGATATCCATGCCTGATCAGCGTGGAAAACCATTTGGTGAGTACACTTTCAGCATATCCTCGTTTTTGAGATAATTCGGAAACGGAGCGTTCGCGGAAAAAATTTTCATCCTGCTCACCCAATTGATAGAACGCTTTCAAAATATTTTCTTCCATGATCCGCGAACGGTGTACCCGTCTACTGTACCAACGGTATACGAGTCCACGCTGTGGCGCAAACATAAAGGATAAGATCGCGATCATAGAAACAAATAACACGATCCATGGTCCGGTAGGCATGCCTGAAGTATTATACGAAACGTACGCACCTCCTACTCCGGCAATGACACCGAACAAAGAAGCTACAAGCAACATATAGGGAAGTTTATTCGTCCAGAATCGCGCGGCCGCAGCTGGTGTGATCAACATCGCCGCCATCAGCACTACGCCTATGGCTTGTATCCCCACTACCACTGAAAGTACCGTAAGTGTAGTTAACAAAACTTCTAACAAGCGAACCGGAAAGCCTATTGAAACTGCATAATGTTCGTCAAAGGCGATCAACATAAATTCTTTGTACAATAAAAAAACGATTAGTACCAACACAATCGCCACCGAGCCGAAGATATAGACATCAGCGCTTACCAGTGAAGCGGCTTTCCCAAAGATAAAACTATCGAGCCCCGACTGCGCGGCGTTTCCGGAATGTTGGATATAGGTAAGCAATAAAATTCCTACGCCAAAAAATACAGACAATACCAATCCAATCGCAGCATCTTCTTTTAGCTTGGAATATTTTTTAATAAAATCAACCGAAAGCACCGAAAGCCAGCCAGTAGCAAAGGCACCGAGGATCAGCAAGAGAGGATTTTTTTCTCCTGATAAAATAAATGCCAGACAAACTCCCGGCAACACCGAATGTGCAATCGCATCGCCGATCAATGCCTTTTTTCTCAAAAAAGTAAAGCACCCCAACACCGCTGTACCAATAGACATAAGCATCACACCCAACACCACATAGCGGGTGTTCGGATCGGAAAGAGTGATGAAGTTGATCAGGTGTTTCATTTATTTAATTATGAGTTATGAATTATGAATGTTGAATTAATTCATAACTCAACATTCATAATTCAAAATTTATTCTCTTACAGGTATCTCCTGTTTTGCCAACAGCTCTCCTACTCTGGCCAGCAAGGTGAGCTTGCCTCCGTAGGTTTCGTTGAGCAATTCACTGTTGAAGATCTTATCGGTAGGACCGGAAGCCACGAGGCGCATGTTCAGCAGCAATACCCAGTTGAAATATTCTTTCACCGATTGAAGATCGTGGTGTACTACTACTACTGTTTTGCCGGCGGCAGTCATGGCCTTAAGCAACTCGATGATGGCTGCTTCTGTAGCAGCGTCTACGCCTGCAAAAGGTTCGTCCATAAAATACAGTTCGGCATCTTGTGCAAGCGCGCGGGCAAGGAATACCCGCTGCTGCTGGCCACCGCTCAACTGACTGATCTGGCGGTTTGCAAATTGCTGCATGCCTACTTTTTCCAGGCATTCCATCGCTACTTCTTTGTCGGCTTTGCGTGGACGTTTGAATAAACCTAGTTTTCCATAACGCCCCATCAACACCACGTCAAAAGCAGAAGCCGGAAAATCCCAATCAACTGATTCGCGTTGTGGTACGTAGCTTACTCTTCCCCGTACATCGTCTAGTTTTTTGTCAAATATTTTTACAAATCCACTTCCCGCAGGAATAAGTCCCATGATCGTTTTGATCAGCGTGGACTTACCAGCCCCATTAGGCCCGATGATGCCGACCAGTACGCCCTTCGGCAGTGTAAAGTCAACTCCCCAGAGCACAGGTTTTCTGTTGTAGCTCACAGTCAGATCGTGGACTTCGAGGATGGGGTTTTCTGCTTGAATGATCATAGTGTTAAATTTTAAATTGTGAGTTATGAATTATGAATGATTACAATTCATAACCCATAATTTAACATTCATAACTTATTTAAGCGCTTTCACAATTGTATTTACATTTGCCTTCACCATTCCGATGTACGTGCCTTCTTCTGTACCAGGTTTGCCCATGGCATCGGAATAGAGCGCTCCGCCGATCTTTACTTCATGGCCCTTGGAACGGCAGCCTTCTACTACTGCTTTGATGGATTTATCAGAAACGGATGTTTCAATGAAAATTGCTTTGATCTTTCGTTGCACGATAAGGTCTACAAGAGCAGTCACATCATTTAATCCGTAATCAGAAACAGTAGAAATTCCCTGCAATCCTTTTACTTCAATATGATACGCATTACCAAAATAGCCGAAAGCATCGTGCGCCGTGATCAATAGGCGGCTCTGCTCTGGGATTGTAGCGATCTCCACGCGCACCCATTGATCGAGCGAATCAAGTTTTGCAGTGAAATTTTTTGCATTGTTTTGATAAGAAGAAGCATTTGCAGTATCCGCTTTTTGAAGTTCAGCAGATGCATAGAGTACGGTCTCTTTCCACAAAGCTACGTCAAACCAGATATGCGGGTCTGTTATGTTTCCTTCTTTGTTGAGCAATCTGAGTTTCGTTTTGGAAACAATTCCGTTCGAAACAGGAATTACTTTTTTCTTTTCAGAAAGTTTTTCCAGTACCTCGCTCATTTTACCTTCGAGGTGTAAGCCGTTGTAAAAAATAATATCGGCGTCTTGTAATTTTTGCAGATCACCCTGGGTGACCTTGTAAAGATGAGGATCCACACCGGCTCCCATAAGGGCGCTTACTTCTGCTTTTTCACCTACAATATTTCCAATGGCATCGGCGATCATACCGGTAGTGGTGACGGTGACGATCTTCAGTTTATCGGATTTCTTTTCTCCGCCTTTGCATCCATTCAACACAATCGCTGCAGTCAGCAGCAGCGATATGATTTTCCCTTTTCTACAATTCATTTTCATTTTACTACAAAGTCACAAAAATATTTTTCGATACTTCATTCGAAATATTAGAAGTTACTTTACTATTTCCGATGTTCACATCCATCGAAGCATCAAATTCCATGATATGGTTGACGCGGATATTTGTGCCGATCTTAATACCGATCTTATCAAGGTATTTGAGGAAAGATGAAGAAGTCTCTTTTAAGCAAGCTACTTCTCCTGAAAATCCTTCGCGTACATCGCAAAGCAATACCATTTTTTTTACCTTGATCTTTCCATCCACTGTAGGGATCGGGTCTCCGTGCGGATCGTAAGCTGGATGACCAAGAAATTCATCGAGCCGTTCGATAAGTAAGTTGGATTGAATATGCTCCAACTGTTCGGCGATCTCGTGTACTTCGTCCCAGTTAAATTTTAATTTTTCTACCAGGAATACTTCCCACAAACGATGTTTGCGAATTACTTTCAAAGCATTGCTGCGGCCTATTTTGGTGAGGGTAACGCCCTGGTATTTTTTATAGTGAACAAGATCTTTCTGTGCAAGCTTTTTAAGCATATCCGTCACCGAAGCTGGCTTGGTCTCCAGCATTTCGGAAATATTATTGGTAAATACCTCTTTTTCCCCATCACCAGACAGGTGAAAAATAGCTTTCAGATAATTCTCTTCAGTGTAGCTTAGCACGATCAGAAACTTTTATTTTCTGTAAATATAAATAAAAATTTAGACAAACCTAAAATTATTCTGAACATTGATTCTCTGGATTGGAAGATTTACAGGATTTTGATTTTCATGATTTGTTGCTAATTATAAACTTCATTTTATTGCCCTTGCTTATCTAATGAATAGTCAAACGATAGTGCAAGGTCTGCACAAGTTTCTTTCTGAATGACAAACTTATGATAATCTTGTTAATCAAAATCCTGTAAATCTTCCAATCCAGAGAATCAAGGTTCAGGCAAACACAGGCTACATTTTTAATTGCCGCTCAAACGTAAAAATCTCTTTTCAAAAATTACTTAAAATAAAAGTTTATAGAATAATTCAAATATAAAATTGTGCAGATATGAAATACTCGGTTTACCATTAAGCAGAATTCAGAAGAATCATGCTTATATGAAACAGTTATACTCATTTCTAACCATAATCTTTCTAAGCGTATATTTTACTGCCCAAGCCCAGGTATTGGTAAATCCTGGCACTGGCAGCTGTTTGGGAAGATATACCACCACTTATACTGGCGGCACGCAGCCTTATTCTACCGACTGGGAACTTCCGGGCAGTACAGACCTAATCGATAAAACACAACAAGCTCCTAAGGTCGTAAGCGGTTTTTCAAAACCTGTACAAACCAACGACTGGTGGTCTTCTGCGATCTGGGATTACTATCAGTCACAATACAACCGTGCCTTCACAGGAAACCTGGTGGCTCCTCCCTGGACCGGAAGAGCGATTGCCGGCGGAATACAATTGCAATACAAAAACCTGTCGACCGTAACTACTACTACGGAAGACTATATTATGAACAGCGCTACCAACGAGCTCAGCGTATCGCTTGCAAAAGGGAGCACGAATATGTCGGTGCCGGGTGGCGCGGGGCAAGGTACAAACGTCAAAGACTACGGCGACTACCATGTGACGATCAACTGGACAGACGCCACCAACGGCATGGGTATGGATGCCACAGTTACCAAGGGTAGTCCTTTCGTGTTTTTCGACAACATTACAGCCAGTACCGACGTGATCATCCGCACTTCCTGCGGGCCAATGGTGTTGGGCTTTACAAGTCCTTCGGGCAACAGAAGAGTTTCTGTCTGCGGAAGAAATTATGGGATTTTCTTTTCTCCCGGTACCACAATCGTAGCCAATCCTGTAGGTGGTACGATGTGGGTGTTGAACGAAGGACATGCTGCCGGAGAAAATGTGCCGCGTGAATACCTGCGCTTTACGCCACCTGCTATGGCTGGCCAGCGCTACGTAGTGCTGGCAGTATTACCCAACAGCACTGATGCAACCTTTCTGGAATACGAGCGACGCGCTTACGCATTCATCACAGGCACACAGGTGGACTATACATACGATCCTGCTACTGCTTTGGTCACTTCTACGTTTACAACCAGCACCGCGCTCAAAGCCAATGCCCCTGCGGCTGTGGTGCCACTCAACGAAACAGTGCATGCACTTTTCCGTCATCAGTTTATCAATATAGATCCTTTAACTCCAGTGAACACTGCCTATCAATATGAATCTCCCCGCGGAAATATGAATGTACGATACGGAAATTTTAATACCGTGATGAAACATTATGGAATGCTGCAACATCTGCCCTGGTATGGATCTTACAAAGGAGCTGACAGTATAGCGCTGCGCAATCTCATCAATCAAAAATACCTTCAACCCAACCTGATCACGGGTACTACCGATCTTTATTTCTGGGGAAAACGATTGAACGAATTGGCACAGCTCATCCCAATCGCACGCCAGATGGGACATATGGCGGCATATAACCGTTTCAAAACAGAACTTCGCACTTTCCTGGCAGACTTACTTACAACAAGCACCGGCGAGGTAAATCATGTATTTTATTATGATGATAACTGGGACATGCTGGTCCACTACCCCGGCAGTTATTGGTCTACCGACGAAGGCAATGACCGGCATTTTCATTACGGCTATGTGATTGCCGCTTCGGCTATGATGGCGCGTTATGACGCTACATTTGTGACACAATATGGCCCGATGGTGGAAATGCTCATTAAAGACGTAGCCAACTGGCAGCGCCAATCGGGCGGCACGGGCACTAATATTTTTCCTTATCTGCGTTTCTTTGACGCCTACGAAGGACACTCCTGGGCCAATGGTATGGCTACCGACGATGAAAACTACGGGAACGACCAGGAGTCTTCTTCCGAAGCCATCAACTGCTGGTCTGCCATCGCATTATGGGGCGAAGCAACCAACAACACTACCTTCCGCGATCTGGGTATTTATCTACGCACTACAGAAATTGCGGCCGCAGAGCAATATTGGTTTGACGTAGACAACGCTGTGTTCCCCGCCGGATACGGAAAGAATACCGTTGGTATTTTGCGAGGCAATGGTGGCGAATACAGAATTTATTTCAACGCCAACGCCCGGCAATGTATCCACTCGATCAACTGGCTGCCGTTTACAGGTTCTTCGTTCTACCTGGGAATGTCGCAACCCACCGGCGCTACACAGCTTGACAAATACAATGAAATGCTCGCCAATCAAATCGCGCCGGCCACGCCTGGTGCGGTATATTATGATCCCGGACATTTCCCGGATCTCATCGCTACATTTCAATCTTTGTACGACCCGGTTTCGGCCAAAACGATGTTCAACAATATGGGGGTAAATATGGATCCTGTCAGCTCTTCCTGCTGTCCTTATTCGTACGAAGGACAGAATCACCCTTTCATTTATTTCGATGGACAATTCACTGCCTTCACTGATCACTGGATCCTCACGCTTGACAGCCTGCGTAGTGTACAGCGCATCACGTCCAATTATCCGAAAACCCATGTCTTCAATAATGGCTGCTGGTACTATGTGATCGACAATGATAATTCCGGTCCGGTCAATGTAACTTTTTCAGACGGAAGAGTGATCAACAACGCTCCCGGCGATAGCGTAAGTGTGTATCGTTTCTGTAACCTTCCATTGCCAGTAGAATTACTAAGCTTCGATGTATCCAAACAAGATGGGCAAGCGTTTCTTCAATGGATCACTACAAGTGAACAAAACAGCGATCGCTTTATCGTAGAGCGGAGTTGCGATGGGAAAAATTTTGAAGATGCGATTTCTTTGAAAGCCAAAGGTAGCAGTAGTACCGAAGCGCATTATCAAACATATGATTCGGATCTTTGCAGCAGCACTACTTATTATCGTTTAAAAGAAATAGATCTAAACGGAGCTGTCCAATACAGCGTTGTAAAAAGTTTGAGCAACAACATTCAGCCTAAACTTTCTGTACAGCCGATACCAGCCACCACTGCTCTGACCTTGACGATACAAGAGGTGAAAGAAAAAAATTACACTATCAGTTTAATGGATATGATGGGAAGAGAAATTTTGACAACTAAAAAGAAAATATCAGCCGGCATTCAAACCATCGAGATTGATCTCACAGCGTTAAGCGCTGCTACGTATGTTTTATCAGTGTATGATGAGCAATCGGTGAAGCAATTTTTTAAAGTAGTAAAAGAGTAAAAATGGATACCGGATTCCGGATGTCGTATTTTATCCAGCATCTGGAATCCGGTATCTTATTTTACAAGCTCCGGTAATTATCCACCGATATTGTTATTCCAACATTCTTTATTATTTTTAATCCTAATTATACTTACTACTTACAACCCTTATTTATTTTCCGAATATGAAAAAACATTTCCTGTTCTTTTCTTTGTTATTCCTTTGTATATACTCCAACGCTCAAACCACTCTTCCTTTCGGAGGCCAAAGCCTGCTGGAAAACAAGCCGGAAAAGGCTTTTAAGACCATAGCGCTAAAAGGAAAAATAGAATCCAAAAACGTAAAGATCAAAGATCATCCGGAAATCAAAACTGCTCTTCATATTTCTATCCTCGAAGCATCCAAAGATAATTCTGATATTCAACTTGCTGCTGTCAATGAAACGCCCATCAATAAAGGTGACGTAGTGATGTTTAGTTTTTATGCAAGAAGAACAAGTCCTTCCGACAAGGTAACTACAATAGGTGCTGTAATTGAAAAAGCAGCAGACAAAAACAAATTGCTTACACAGTTTCCAGAGCTTACACCGGAATGGAAAGTTTATTATTATCCGGTTAAAACAACTGCAGCATACAAAGCCAATGAACTGCGATTTTCTTTCCAACTGGCTAGTAAAGTACAAGAGATTGAATTGGCCAATATACAAGTGCTGAATTTTAAAACGACTCTCACGCTTGCCCAGTTACCTACTTCGATCAAAGTGGAAGTAAAAGCAGATGCTAATCCTCATGTTCTGAGTGCGCCAAATACCTTTAAAATAAAGGCCGGTGAAGGCATTGCAGAAATTACTAAACAAAAGATCGAATATCCTTTCGTTTCAGAAGTTTTTCATATCAATGTACCTACAAAAACCCAGGCACCGGAAGATGTACAGATCATTGCAGAAAACAATTTAAAAGTAAGCAAAGGAGATATTCTACTTGCAACCTTTAAGGCACGCGCTGTATCGCCCAACAAGGCTATGCCGGTCACTGCTTTGACTTGTAATTTTGAATCGGGAAAATCATCGCTTACACGCTCTATGAACCAAGCTGTAGTATTGGATACTGCCTGGCGTGATTATAGCTTTCCATTTGAATGCTTAGACACGTATGAAAGTGGCACTGTTATGTTAGATTTTTACTGTGGTGGTGCGGCGCAAACTATTGAGATCACAGATATACAAGTACTGAATTATCGCAAAAATATTACCCTTGACAAACTTCCCAAATCAAAATATAAAACTGCTAAAGAGCTTGAAAATGCAGCTACAGAAACATACCCTGCGGGAAAGGATCCAATATCAAATCTAATGACCGTTCTGTTCAATGCAAAAGCGAGCGGACAAAAAATCACTTCCGGCGACAAAGATTTTCCTGAATATTATCAACTGACAGCTGCTTCGCTTACAGAAAATCCAAAGGATATTCAAAGCTTTGTCAACACAGAAGCTCCGATCAAAAAGGGAGATGTGCTATTACTAAGCTTCTATGCACGCAGTCCGAAAGTAAAAGAAACCGAGCCAGCTTCGATCAGCGTGAACTTCGGGAAGGCTACCCCAAATTATGATAAATCATTGAACAGTCGTGTGAATGTTGGTCCGACATGGAAACTTTATAACATGCCTTTTATTGTACTTCATGATTTTGAACCAAACACAGCACGCCTAAGTTTCTGCACCGGAAGCCCGACAACTATGCAAACAATAGAGATCTCAAAAGTACAGCTAATGAATTATAAGAAAACGAAGAAGCTGACAGAGCTGCCGCAGAAATAAACCTTGATTCTCAGGATTAGAAAATTTACTTGATTTTGATTTAAAGATTAAGGTGAATTGTCAATCAGGAGGAACTTGTGATTAAAAATTCTGGACAATAATTTCATAGAGAAATATGTAGAAAAACCTTCCTTTGTATAACTCTGAGTGGCAGTGTTAGCGTTGTATAAGATTTCTGCTGAATGATAACTACAACATCTTGCTAATCAAAATCAAGTAAATTTTCTAATCCTGAGAATCAAGGTTCTATTTCCTCTCTCCATAAGCAAAATTCCCAAACGCAATACCTACACGGGCTACAAAGATACTTTCCCGGAAATAAATATTGTAGGGGTCACTTCCATAGTAGCCTACGCGCATAAACACTGCATAATCACTGACCGTGCCGATTCTTTCGTACCAGGTAAAATCGATGTTCATTCTCTTCGCCACATCTAAAAAAGGGGCTGATTGCTGTTCCGAAACAAGAGGTGCGATATTATATTGTCCATCGAGAATATAATTGACGTTGATCACAAAACGCCTCACTTCACGGTTGTGAAAATCTTTTTCAATCGGGAGCCATTTTTGTCTTCGCTTGGAATAGACCACATGCCGGGAAGAAGGATTGATCAGGTATCCGAGTTGTAAATTCATACGATGTCTTCCGTAAAGATTGTAACGTTGAAATTTATCCGAACTGAAAATTTTAGGATGGTATTCATATCCAAGTTTCCAATACACTAAACTGTTTTTGGAATCGTATTGCAATCTTCTCGGCGATGTCGCCTTGTCCTTGATCTGCGAGGGTTTCAGGCCTTTGTTGAAAATTCGCATTCCACCGGTCATAAATTCCATTACAGCTGTTTCGGAAAAGTTTCCATTGTAGGTATTGATCACACTGTCTTTTCCATTATTTCCAACTATAAATTCATAGCCGTCTTGCCCGTTGGAATAATGAAAACCTGTAATCCCAAAATAGATCTTATAGCGTGAAGAATCGTTCCACAACTTTGCATGACTGAAAAAATAATTCAGCTTCGCCATGAAATTAGGCGTACGTACAGGCAGTGAATGATCATGAAAAGAACTATCGTTTTGAAAGATCCGGATACCGATGGAAGGCAGCACCTGGAAAGTATGCACGTAGTTCTTAATGTACCAACGCTTCCCTCCTATCCCTACGATTGGCTGGATGGTAGTATTGAGTACAAAATTTTTCTTTTGTAGTGTGTGATTGGTGTTAAAGGTTTTATCAGAGAAGAAGAAGGACGCAATACTTGGGTCTCCAATCTTATTGAGCGTTTGTGTAAATCCACTCGCCCATGTTTGTTTACGTACAATAGCGATCTCGTCTTCCGATAACGTATCGTCGCCCGGATCGTGGATATACCCATTTGTATCCTGACAAAAAGCATGCATAGTAAACGCTGAAAAAAGCGTTAATAAAAAAAACCTCATAGAAAATTTATGGCTCTGGTATTGATGATTCTTGAAAGATAAAAAAAATAGCCAAAGAAAAAAAGTAGTATGAACCGGTTTTTTAGTCTCTTGCAAGCTCCCTCGCAACGCGGGCAATCGCTCGGCTTTAGCACAAGTGATCAATATTATCCTTGCAGGCAATCGCTCGGGCTTTAGCACGAGCGATCAATATTATCCTGAGGCCTCTGGCCGGATAGCGAAGAATACCATTTGAAGTTATGGAAGAAAAATATCTAGATAAATAATTATAATGATATCCCTAATGTACCGTCCTGCTTATCGTAGTGTTCTGTGTGCCACAGAACACGGAGTGGATCACTCGCGAAAACGCGAGCGATTGTTATAGACTAAAAACTCACTATTTCTTCTCCAATGCTCTCAAACGCTGAAGCAAAGGTGGATGTGAATAGTGAACGAATACGTGCGCCGGGTGTGGAGTAAGATTGCTTAGATTATCGGCAGAAAGTTTTTTCAACGCGCTCTCTAAAGCCTGTGCACTGTAGGTCTCCGAGGCATAACGATCGGCTTCGTATTCATTTTTTCTCGACCAGATATTTGCCAAAATTCCCGTGATATGTGAGATCGGTGAGAACAACATAAAGAACGCGATCAAGTTCAAATGGATCGAAGACTGAACACCGCCAAGGGCATAGGAAAGTTCTCCATTGAAAATAAACCACGACAGTAAATACAAGATCAATCCAGTCTGAAAAATGGAAACGATCATGCCCTGCATAATATGATGTTTTTTGTAATGCCCTGCCTCGTGCGCCAACACAGCCACGAGCTCTGCCTGTGTATGATTTTGAATAAGCGTATCAAACAGTACGATTTTTTTCTCCCGTCCAATGCCGGAAAAAAATGCATTTGATTTGTTTGAACGTTTAGAACCATCCATCACAAAAATATTGGTCAATGGAAAATTTACTTTCTTAGTATAATTTTCAATGGCCACACGCAAGTCACCCTGTTCAAGCGGTATAAGCTTATTGAAAAGCGGAAGGATTAACGAGGTGTAAAATAAATTCACCAGCAGAATAAATACAGAGATCACGATCCAGAACCAGATCCAGAAATTTTGCCCCATTTCTTTTACCAGCCAAAGCAATGCCGCAAGAATGATCCCGCCTAAAATAAAAGCCAGCAAATAGGATTTAAGTTTATCGGTGAAAAAAGTTTTTACCGTCGTTTTATTAAACCCAAATTTTTCTTCGATCACAAAGACCTTGTAAAGCGCAAAGGGTGTCCCAAGCAGATCAGAAATTAAAAACAGAGCGGCAAAGAATGCAAGCGACTGAACTATGCTGTTGGAAAACGTAAGCTTCACAAAAATATCCAGCCAGCCCAGCCAGCCGAAATACAGCACTACTACCATCGTGAGATAGCTAAAGGTAGATGTGATAAAACCAAAACGGGTATTTGCTTTCAGGTATTCCTGAGATCTTTTAAATTTCTCTGCGTCGTACACATCCTTCAATTCCTGAGGTAGTTCGTCTTTTTGATAATTTAAATTCAGAATATCCAGCACCAGCTCCAGCACAAAGTCGAATGTGATAATAGCCAGCAATAGATAGAGAAGGGTTTCTGATGTCATGTGGGTTAGTTATAAGTTTTGAATTTAAATTTTGGATGTCGGACACCAAATGCTAGATAACGGATAATCTGATTCATGAGTTACGTCAATTGAATCATTTTTTATCTGGCATCCGGTATCTGGTATCTTTCTGAATCAATCTTCACAACATTTAAACACAAAAAGCTTATTTTTGCGAATATTAAAAATACTGTTTTTTGACACCGTTTACAAAAATACATAAAAATCTGGTCCAGGCAGTAGTGCAAACACTGCTTGAAATATTTGTAAATCAACGCTATGCCGACAAAGCTATTGAGCGTACCTTACTTTCCAATAAAAAATGGGGTTCGCGCGACCGTGCTTTTATTGCTGAAAACACCTACGAGATCGTCCGCTGGTGGCGATTGATGCTGGAATGCGGAGAGATCAAGGAGATCAATGAAAATACTCTCTGGAAAATTTTCGGCATTTGGTGGGCCTATAGCGGCCATACCTTACCCGAATGGCATGAATTCAAAGATATTCAACTCAATTCTCTCCAGGCGCATTTCGAGCAACTTAAAAAGATCCGCAGCATCCAGGAATCCATCCCCGACTGGCTCGATCAACTGGGAGAGACAGAACTTTCCGGCCAGTGGACTAAAGAACTGCACGCACTCAACTTCCCTGCTGAAGTGATCTTGCGTGCCAATACGCTCAAGAATACACGCGATCAATTGTTCCGCGCACTGCAACAGGAAGGCATTGAAACAAAAAAAGACGAGCGTTATCCTGATGCCTTGATCCTGCAAAAAAGACAAAATATATTTTCAAGTCCTTGTTTCAAAAACGGTATGTTTGAGGTGCAAGATGCTTCTTCACAACTCGTAGGTCCTGCACTACACGTGGAGCCTGGCATGCGTATAGTAGACGCCTGTGCGGGCGCAGGTGGCAAAACATTGCACCTGGCCGCGCTGATGAAAAACAGAGGAAGGATCATTGCCATGGATACCGAGGCATGGAAGTTGGAGAACCTGAAAAAAAGGGCCGCCCGCGCAGGGATTTCGATCATTGAGCCAAGACTGATCGAATCTTCCAAAACAATCAAAAGGCTCCACGACTCCGCCGACCGTTTGCTGCTCGACGTACCCTGCTCCGGCCTCGGCGTGCTTCGCCGCAATCCCGATGCGAAATGGAAACTCACGAAAGAATTTATCGACAACATCAAAAATACCCAGCAGCAAATTCTTGAGAATTATTCTGCCATGCTGCGCAAAGACGGAGCATTGGTGTATTCTACCTGTAGCATTCTCCCTTCGGAAAACAGCAAACAAGTACAGAAATTCCTGGAGGCTTCGAATGATTTCAAACTGGAAGAAGAACAAAAAGTATTTCCTTCAGAGTCGGGCTTTGACGGGTTTTATATTGCGAGGGTGAAGAGAGTAAATTAGAAAAAATCCGTCATTGCGAGGAGTGTGACGCTATAGCGGCACGCGACGAAGCAATCTGTTTACTACGCAGCCTCGTTAATTTGAAACACGTTGTAAAAAAAAACGGGCTCAGGCTTCGTAGCTAACGGATTGCTTCGTCAGTCGGCCTTACGGCCTTCTTCCTCGCAATGACTAATAAAATGTAGTAACATTAACAAATGAAAGAAAAACTCGCCATCGTATGGAAATATCTTAAGCGGATCGTGCTGATCTTTTTTATCAGTTCTATTTCTGTCACGATCCTTTATCGCTTTGTCAATCCTCCTTTTACGTTCCTGATGTTGCAACGTGTGGGAGAACAATGGATGAGCGGTAAAAGCGCCAAGATGACCAAAAAATGGAAAGATCTGGACGAGATCAGCCCTGCACTTCCCACGGCTGTGGTGGCTTCGGAGGATCAGCTTTTTTTAGAGCATTGGGGATTCGATTTCAAATCCATTGAAAAAGCTTACGAGAACAATCAAAAGAAAAAAAGAAAAACCGTTCGCGGCGCCAGTACGATCAGTCAGCAGGTAGCGAAAAATGTTTTCCTCTGGCCCGGTCGATCATGGGTGCGCAAAGGGTTGGAAGTGTACTTTACTGTTTTGATCGAAATTCTTTGGGATAAAAAACGGATCATAGAAGTATACCTCAACGTGATCGAAACCGGCGATGGGATCTATGGCGCAGAAGCAGCGGCGCGGAAATATTTCAAGCGCAGTGCCAATAAACTTTCCAGGAATCAATGCGCCCTGATCGCTGCTATTTTACCAAACCCTCTAAAATACAGCGCTACCAAGCCAAGCGCGTATATCAAGAAAAGACAACAATGGATCTTACGAAATATGGATTATATTGGTGAATTGAAATTTGACAGTCATGCAAAAGTACATTAAACTCCTTTCTCTGGCAGGCCTTTGTTTTCTGCTTTACAACTGTACCAAACCTTCGTCTTCTTCTAAAGGTACAACCCTGATCATGCCTACTGATAGCAACTTTGTATACCAGGGCCGGATTGATTTCTCTGATCCTAAAGCGCTGAAATTTGCTTACACCGGGGTGATGATCCGCTTTCGGTTTGAAGGCTCTACTTGCATCATACATTTGAAAAACAGAAGTCTGGGTAAAGACAAGGATGGAAAAACATTTAAAAATTATTACACGGTAGTAACCGATCAGGGCAAGCCACAGACTTATGCAGTAGCCAATGATGATGATCATATAAAAATACGCGGACTGGGAAAGGGAATTCACGAAGTAAGTATTTATAAAAAAACAGAAGCATTAGTAGGTGAAGGTTTTTTCGAAGGAGTGGAAATTGAGAAAGACAAAAAATTATTACCGGCCTCGGTCTCTTCAAGAAAAATGGAATTCATCGGCAATTCCATTACCTGTGGGTATGGCAATGAAGGAGATTCAAAAGATTGTACTTTTTCTCCCGAAACTGAAAACGGCTACCTCGCCTACGGTGCACTCACCGCGCGCAAGCTGGGCGCAGATTATACGATCGTAGCGTATTCAGGAAAAGGAATGTATCGCAATGTTGATGGAAAAACTTCGGAAACCATGTCGCTCATCTACGACCGCATATTCCCCGATAGCACTGGTTCTGTAAAATGGAATTATAAAAAATGGCAACCGGATGTGATCGTGCTGAACCTGGGAACAAATGATTTTGTAAAAGGCATTCCGGATTCTATAACCTTTGTAAATACGTATGTAAATTTTTTGAAAAGGTTGAAATTATATTATCCTTCTTCCACCATCATCTGTCTTGACGGCCCTATGGTTACCGATGCTTACCCGGCAGGATCTATGCATCTCACAAAATTGCGTAATTATATTCTTGCTTCGAAAAGGAAATTTGATGCCGGAGGAACTCAAAAGATCTATACTTTTTCCGTCACTTCTACACAGCCCAATGAATTCGGCTGTGACTGGCACCCTAATTTGAAACGCCATGAGAAAATGTCGGACGAATTGAGCAAATACATCCGCACCATTATGCAATGGTAATTACTTTGCCGAATCAGGTACTACAACGGGTATAGGTGTTGTAGTCCGGCTTGCGGTATCCCTTACTCTTGACCTTCTGCGAATAGTATCGGCGATGGCAGGCATCGCTCTAGCAACCGGCGCTGCTACTACCGTATCCATGCGGCTGCTAGAGGAATAGAGATTATACAATTTTTGCAATTTATATCTTAACGCAATGTTAATGGTATCTAGCTGAATTAGTCTTTCATAATAAGGAATTGTCATTGCTTCTTTATTTTGTTCAGAAAGAAGCGCAATGATCGTACGGTACACTTCTTTGTTGTCGTTGTTGAAGGTTGTATAGCGTTGCAAATATTTATACGCTTCTATAGGATTTCCTTCGCGGTAATAGAGCTGGCCCAACTGATACATCGCCAATTCGTAGGCAGAGTCTTCCCTTAAACAATATTTATAAGAAAGGATCGCGCTTTGTTTCATATCTTTTCTATAAAACACTCTTCCTTCCGCATAATAAAAATCCGGATGATCAAGTCTAAGTTCTTTTGCCTGCACACAATAGTAAAGCGCAGAATCATCCTTACCGCGGTTTAGGTATATTTTGATCAGATCACGATATGCATCCGTATAGCTGCGATCGGCGCGAATTGAAGAAAGGTAATAAGTAACAGCTTTTGCGGTATCCCCATGTGCGGCAGCCTGTCTCCCTTTTAATAAGCTAATCCCCGAATGGAACGGAGCGATCTGGCTTACACGGTTGAGGTATATGGCGCTCCGCGAAGTATCACCTGTTTCCCAATAAACACGCGCTTGAAGCACTGGCAGCTCCGGATCTTCCAATCCAATATTTTCGGCTTTTTCGGTGGCTTTGATCGTTTCGAAATAATTTCCCAATGCAAAATTAGCTTGTGCCAATACGAGATAATATTCGGGTTTATCAGAGCGAACTGCCACAGCAGTTTGTATATCTTTCAATGCTTCTCTGAAACGGTAGAGATTCAGAAACACCTGTGCTCTCTTGTAAAGCAATTCATCATCGTCAGGATCATCGGTCAGCGCTTCGTTGAGGTAATTCAGCTGCGGTTCGTATACTCCTTTGACCTTATTGACCGGCATGCTTTCATTTCCTTTATCTTCTCTACAGGAAATAAGAACAACTGCTATAAGAATATAAAAAATGGAAAGAATATTTTTTTTCATTCTGTGTTAATGTTAATAAATATGGATGCCGGATACCGGATATAAATTCAAAATACAAGATAAAAAATTGTATACTTTAAACAAGTTGTAATGTAAAATGATACATTACAATTTTTATCCAATATCTGACATCAGACATCTGGTATCCTTTTCTACAATGATAATTGGAACGACACCTTGATTCCAAACCTCCGTACATTCGGGTGATCCAGGTAGGTAAGGCGATGTACGAAATCTAAACGGAGTACTTTGAAAATATTTTCAACTCCGTATCCTACTTCCCAATATGGTTTTTGATCCAGTGTATAGAAAGGTCTTAAATTATTTCCCGCGGCATCTGTTAGTGGCGTGAGTGCATAGTTCTTAGGCGTCATGGAGCCAAAGGCCAGGTTGGAAGTCACAAAGAAACCCCATTTGAATTTTCGGATCACCGGAATTCTATTGAAGAACAAACCTCCGAAATAATGCCTGAAACGAAGCGCCGCATAGGTGTCGCTCACGAATTCAAAATAATCCATTTGGTTGAACGCAACATTGGAATAAAAATAAGATTGGTTTCCCATAAACGTTTGGAGAATCGGGTAAGGAACGGTGCCAAATATTTTTCCTGCGGTAATATCATAATACGTTCTTCCCAGGATTCCCATCGCAAAATTGTGCGATACTTGTAAATTGAGTTTGTAATAATTGAAATGACTATTAAAAACATCTTTCAATCCAAAGGCATTGCGCATCGTAACGATCGGCCATCTTTTTGCGCCAAGGCTCACGCGATTATTTCCATCAATGAATTTAAATTCATCTTTTCCCCAACGTGTATCTAAGATCACTTCTGATATATTAAAGGTTGAAGAGGTTTCTCCTCCTTTACCGGTATAATAAGCAAATGGATAAGCAGGCGTAAAGTCACGCCATCTGTAGGCTACACGTTGTGTAATACTTCTGGATAGATCGGTCTGGAAATAAAAATAGGTGGATGTATTGTAATATGGGCCTTTCATTGTTCCATTTTTGGTAAAGGCATAAAAGATCTGGTTATTGACCAACTGCTCTGCATTCACTCCTACCTGGTCCATATCATAGCGGTATTCAAAACCCATAACTGTCCAGGGATGCCTGTCCAGGATATAGTCTACACCAGCAGAATATTTGAAAATATGATCATGAAATCCATAAGCGCCGTATCCTTTGAAAACCACTTTACGACTGAAAAATTGGTTGGTCCGGAAGCCAAGACTAGTGCGGATTCCCTCGATATTGTTATTATTGACAAGCGCCAGTACATTTCCAAAATCGATTGGTCCAACTCGCCAATATCCCATCGAAAGAATATTCGCCAGCGTTACATACCGTTTGATCGGTCTTACTTTGCGTATTGTGGAAATGGAATTTCTGAAATCTTTTTCATAGGTTGAGAGAGTATCTTTTCGCAACGTATCCATTTCACGCGCGCGGTCATAAGCATCTTCATGTTCTACCACTCCTTCTCTGAAAAATTTATCAGGCATCGGGTCATCCACCACAATATTATTGGCATACGTAGTAAGCCTGGCAAGCACGCCCAGCTTCCAGTGTGTGAGGTTCGACAGATCAAGCTCGATCCTGGTCTTCACTGGCATCCAGGCATTGCCGGAGGTTTGTTTGTTGAGCTGAAAGATCTTGATGCTTTCTACAAAATTCAGTTTGGTTTGCTTGGTAGTCACAAGATCCAATTGCTTGAGGGCGTAGGAAGAATCGGCAATCCAGATGGTACCAGTAAACGCGAGGTCGCGTGGGTTTTTAGGTTTTACATCGATCTGGTAGCAGGAATCTCCATCGATGAATACGGTATCGACCAGCTCGTAGTCATACAAGAGCTGCCATCCATCGGCGATAGGCGATTGAAAATCTACCAACAGGATATTGATTCGGTTGAGATAAAAATTACTTTCCTGGAATGTTGAATACAACATTGGTTTTACCAGCTTACCGCTTACCAAGCCGATATTATCGTTCTTCACTGCAATGATCTCTTCCTTGGATCTTGGCCCCTGGCGGTTGCGGTAGACTTTGGAGATAGTTTCGGAAAAGAGAACAGGCAGTACTGGTTTGCCATCTTCCCCTTTTTCCAGCGTAAGCGAATCCTTGGCCAGCTCACGGGAGATCGCACGCATGAATTTTTTCTTCTGCATCCTTGGCCCGAGGTTGTCGATGCTGAGTTCCATTTTGCTGTAGTTGTCGTATCGGTAAGCAACTAATTTTCTCGGATCGTTGGCGTCTTTATTCTTCTCCACTTTGCGCATAATGGCAAAGGCCGGATTCTCGTGAACGGTCACGACGATCTCTTGCATCATTTTATCGTCTTCTTCCAGCGCGAAGTTGAAGACCATGGCAGAAGAAATATTCAGAATAGGTTGGCGGATCTTTTTGTACCCTATATAATTTACAGAGATGGAATCATCTTTTTTAAGTGTAGCCTCGAAGGAGTAATTTCCTTCTTCGTCGGTTTCGGCGCCGTAAGGAGTTCTATACACCGTCACCAATACATAAGGCAGCGCCTCTCCCGTTTCGGCGTCTGTGACTTTTCCTTTAATGGTTACCTGCTGAGCAAGCAGTTGAGTACTCATTAAAAATAAAAAAATCTGTAAAATGTTAATCCCCTTCAAAAGTCGTTATCGGTTCAGTTATTAACTACAAGTTAGGTAATTTTAAAATTTAAATTTAAAATTTGAATTTAAAATTCTATCCGTTATTAAGGTCTTTAGACTTTAACAATCGTATACGTTGCCTGACTAGCACGATTAACAAGGTTTGTAACCATTGCTGACGTTATTCATTGTCAAAAAAAAATCACCTTGAGTTCAAGGTGATTTATATTCTGAAGCTTTAATAAAATTAACTATTCAACCTGGCTTAGCTTAAGCGTATCCGCGTGCTGCTTTTGGGTATATGGCATACATGCGGTAGTTACAAACAAATCGCCTTTCGCCAGCAAGCCTTTTTCTACCAATACCTTTTTGATGCCTTCAATAGTTTCATCGGTGGTATTGAATTTGTCGTAATAAAACGTCTTGATTCCCCATACCAGGCTTAGTCTTGAAAGCAGGATCTTGTTGTTGGTGAAAATATAAATATTCGCTTGTGGTCTGTTAGCCGCCAATCTGTAGGCTGTATAGCCCGATTGGGTAAGTCCGATGATCGCTTTCGCGCCGGTGCTTTTTGCAAGTACACAAGCTGTGTCGATCACACTGTCGCTGTAGGTTTCTACATCGTCGTCCGGAGTGAGGTGATAAATATTAGCCGCGTTCTTTTCTACTGCGTGGCAAATTCTGGACATACTTTCCACTGCCAGGCTTGGGAATTCACCAGAAGCAGATTCTGCACTTAGCATTACAGTATCCGCACCGTCGATGATGGCATTGGCCACGTCGTTGGTCTCCGCGCGTGTAGGGCGAGGGTTGGTGATCATACTTTCCAGCATTTGTGTTGCTACGATCACTGGTTTACCAGCTTTGTTACATTTGGTAACGATCATTTTTTGCAGCAATGGCACATCTTCCATCAGCATTTCTACTCCCAGGTCACCACGGGCTACCATGATGGCGTCCGTTTCTTTGATGATTGCATCGATGTTTTCGATCGCTTCTGGTTTTTCGATCTTAGCTATTACTTTAATATCTTTTCCGGAATCGGAGATGATCTTTTTAATATCGACCATATCTTCGGCTCTTCTTACAAAAGAAAGCGCGATCCAGTCAAGGTCATTGGCAATTCCAAAAATCAGGTCTTCCCTGTCTTTCGCAGTCAGCGAAGGTTCTGACACGTGGGTATCAGGAAGGTTGATCCCTTTTTTGGATTTAAGAATTCCGCCGTATTTGATTTCGCAGGTTACTTCATCAGTTCCTTTTCCTACTACTTTCAATTCAATTTTTCCATCGTCGATCAGTACGGTATCGCCTACTTTAAGGTCGGCAGTAAGAGCTGCGTAAGAGCTGCTGATACGGTCTTTTGTACCTAGTATTTTTTGTTTTTGGATAACGATCTTTGCACCTGGCACTAGTTCCACTCCGTTATTTTCAACTTCGTCGGTTCTGATCTTAGGGCCTTGCAAATCCTGTAGAAGAGCAATGTTTGCACCTTTTTCTTCGTTCAATTCTCTTACAAATTTGATCACTTGTGCATGGCCTTCGTGAGATCCATGCGAGAAATTCAGTCTGAATACATTTGCACCTGCCTGGGCCAGCTCCCATAGTTTCTCTTTTGTGTTCGATGCCGGTCCTACTGTGGCAATAATCTTCGTTTTCTTCGTTTGCTCCATTTTCTAAAAAATTAGATTGTCTTTAGATTTTAAGTTTTCCGTTTCTATTTCTTTTATATATTCAATACCGTTTATACCCTTCAGTTTGTCTATAGTTTGCGGGATGTTGTAAGCATCGCCTTCGTCTTTGATTTGAATGAAATAATCATATTCTTTCAATTCTGGAATCAAATATGGACTGGCAATATTAGCAAATTCACACGATTTATTTTTAATCAGTCGAAAATTACTGTATTCGGTCTCATAAATATAGTGAATGATCACTAGCTGGCCTTCGTGAAGGAAGTCTATATAGAGATCGTCTTCTTTTCGAAGATCGATCCTTAATTCATTATTAATACACCAAGCCAGCTTATGTCCCTTCAACGGCGAGATCAGGCCGATAAGCCCGAAATCGTAATCGTATTCTACGACCAGTTTAATGGTTTTTGAGCCCGACATAGGTATGTATATATATAATTTCTATTATATTTTAAGTGCCCAAATATAGAATTAATACAATGGATTATGAAATTTATAATAGTATTTGGGGAAATTTATTAAAAAAAATAGTTGACAATAATAAATAATATACATTCCTTTGCATCCGTGTTTTACTAAAAATCAAATAAAATGTCAGAAATAGCACAAAAAGTCAAAAGTATTATTGTTGACAAACTCGGAGTAGAAGAGTCAGAAGTAACTGCAGAAGCTAGTTTCACAAACGATCTGGGTGCAGACTCTTTAGATACCGTTGAGTTAATTATGGAATTCGAAAAAGAATTTAACATTTCAATTCCTGACGAGCAAGCAGAAAACATCCAGACCGTTGGCCAGGCTGTTGCTTACCTGGAGCAAAACGTAAAATAATTTACTTTTTACTTCACTTCCCAAAATTCTTTTATGAATTTAAAAAGAGTTGTAGTAACGGGACTAGGCGCACTTACCCCTATAGGTAATACTGTTCAGGAATACTGGCAAGGATTGTCTACAGGAGTAAGTGGGGCTGGCCCGATTACGAAATTTGACGCATCAAAACATAAAACCCGTTTTGCTTGCGAACTAAAAGGCTTCAACCTTGATACTTATTTTCCCGATAAGCAAGAGTTGAAAGATGCCAAAAAAATGGATCCCTTCACACAATACGCTGTAGTGTGTGCCCAGGAAGCCATCAAAGACGCCAAAATCGACACTACCATACAGAATCCTGACCGGATCGGTGTGATCTGGGGAGCTGGCATCGGTGGACTGAGAACGTTCCACGATGAGATTTCTTCTTATGCTAAAGGAGACGGCACTCCAAGATTCAATCCTTTCTTTATCCCTAAGATGATCGTAGATATTAGTGCTGGCTGGATTTCCATTCGCAATGGATTCCGTGGCCCTAACTTTTCTACCGTGTCTGCCTGTGCATCTTCCAGCAACGCGCTCGTTGATGCATTTAATTATATCCGTTTGGGTAAAGCAGATATCATCGTAGCCGGAGGTTCCGAAGCAGCTATTGTTGAATCCGGTATCGGAGGATTCAATGCCTGCAAAGCACTTTCCGAAAGAAATGACGATCCTACCAGAGCTTCACGTCCTTTCGACAAAGACCGCGATGGCTTTGTAATGGGCGAAGGAGCCGGTGCCATGATCCTGGAAGAGTATGAACATGCTAAGAACAGAGGGGCAAAAATCTACGCCGAAGTAATAGGCGGCGGACTTTCTGCCGATGCTTACCATCTTACTGCTCCTCATCCGGAAGGACTGGGCGCTAAGAACGTAATGATCAATGCTCTTTCCGACGCTGGAATAGCTGCTTCTGAAGTAGACTATATTAATGTGCATGGTACTTCCACTCCGTTGGGCGACGTAGCAGAGCTAAGCGCTATCAAAGCAGTACTTGGAGATCATGCTTATAAGATCAACATTAGTTCTACCAAATCTATGACCGGTCACTTGCTTGGTGCGGCCGGAGCGATCGAGGCTATTGCTACTGTGTTGGCAATGCAAAACAGCCTGGTCCCTCCTACCATCAACCACCAAACGGCCGATGAAAACATCGATCCTAAATTGAATCTTACTTTGAACAAAGCTCAAAGCAGAGAAATCAAAATAGGAATGAGCAATACCTTTGGATTTGGCGGACACAATGCTTCCATTGTTTTCAGAAAAATTTGATTAAACGAGTGTTATCTTTTTTCAAAAGATATTTAAGATTTTTTCAATCCAAAGAGGATCAAAAATTTTATCACAAAATTTCTAATATTACCGGGCTTCAACCCGGTAATATTAGTTTATACCGATTAGCAATCAGCCACTCCTCGGCTGCGAAGGAAAATTCTTCCGGTACTAAAAATTCTTACGAACGTCTTGAATATCTCGGAGATTCTGTGTTAGGCACAGTAGTAGCAGAATATCTTTTCAAAAAATTTCCCTACAAGAACGAAGGCTTCCTCACCGACATCCGCTCACGAATCGTAAACCGTGAGTCGCTTAATAAGGTGGGAAAAAAGATGGGGCTAAACCAAGTGGTAGAATATACCGGAAAAGTAAATCTTTCGCATAAATCTTTATATGGCGATGTGTTGGAAGCCTTGGTGGGCGCGGTTTACCTCGATAAAGGATTTTATCCTTGCCGCTCTTTTATTTTAAACAAGATCCTCGCACACCATTTTGATATCGAAGAAGTAATTTCCAATACTTCCAATTTCAAAAGCCTGCTGATCGAGTGGTCACAAAAATTTAATCATAAGCTCGACTTCATTATCAAAGAGGAAAGCGGCAATATGCATAACAAGGAATTCACCGCTGCAATTGTTGTAGATGAACAAGAAGTAAGCGTAGGCAAAGGCACTAGTAAAAAACGCGCAGAACAAGCTGCTGCAGAAAAAGCTTGTGAGATCCTTGGTGTGAAGTAATTTTTAAATCGGGCAAATGTTCCGATTATACCTTTCAATAATATTCACTCAAATCATCCATCCACAGATTCTGTTAACTTTTACATCGCTTATTTCACCTTTTTAAGTGTGTAGAAGAAATGTGTATAGTGAATTAAACTATACTACATTTAATTTCATTTTGAGTATATATACTTAAAAAATACCTACCTTAATATTTTAAATAATATTTATTAAAATTCATTCATTTTTCATAAAAAATAGTAAAAATCAATCAATAATGGCTAAAAATATCAGATATAAGTTTAAATAAATGGATATTTCATAAAATATATATCAAAAAAGAAAGAATATACATAATTATACTCAAATATATTTTGAGTATAATTACATAGTTTGTACATTTAATATATAAGCAGTTAAAATTTAATCCTACAAACTATAAAATAGCATGATTTCAACTAAAAAGGCCGAAAAAATTGACTTGTTTTCATTAAAAACAATAAACATGAGAACATTTCACCTCACTTGGATGACCTTCTTTCTATGTTTCTTCGGTTGGTTCGGGATCGCTCCTTTAATGCCTGTGATTAGGGAAGAACTTCATCTTTCCAAAGGACAAATTGGAAATATCATGATCGCGTCGGTGGCGGTTACCATTTTTGCAAGATTACTCATCGGATGGATCTGCGATAAGATCGGTCCACGTATTACTTATAGTATTTTACTTTTCTTCGGCGCCTTTCCTGTGATGCTGATCGGTTTGAGCAATAGCTACGAAAGCTTTTTGCTTTTTCGCCTTACGATTGGCGTCATCGGCGCTTCATTTGTGATCACACAGTACCATACTTCTGTGATGTTTGCACCTAATATTGTAGGCACAGCCAACGCTACTGTAGCAGGCTGGGGAAATCTTGGTGGCGGCGTTACGCAAATGGTGATGCCCCTTATCTTCGCTGGTTTCGTAGGCTTAGGCTACATGGAAACCGAGGCCTGGAGATATAGCATGATCGTACCAGGCCTGGCTTTACTGCTGATGAGCCCGGTCTATTATTTTTTCACACAGGACCTTCCGCAAGGCAATCTTTCTGAATTGAAAAAAGATCCGACTTTCCAGGAAGAAAAGAAAAAATCTTCGGGAAGCTTTACTGCTGTCCTCTCCGACTACCGCGTCTGGATCCTTTTCCTGGTATACGGTTGCTGCTTCGGCATTGAGATCACGATCGATAATATTGCAGCTTTATATTTTAAAGATAAATTCAATTTATCGCTCGCGCAGGCTGGAATTATTGCAGGATTGTTTGGATGTATGAATCTCTTTGCCCGCGCTCTCGGCGGCATAGCAAGCGATCGCACCGGCAAAACATTCGGACTCCGCGGAAGGGTGATTGTATTGGCTTCATTTTTATTTCTCGAAGGCTGGGGAATTATCCTCTTCTCTCAAACTACACTCCTGGCATGGGCTGTAGGTGTTATGCTTTTGTTTGCCTTGTTTGTTAAAATGTCAAACGGCGCTACTTATTCTGTAGTACCTTTCGTCAACCAGAAATCATTAGGACTAGTTTCCGGCATCGTAGGCGCTGGTGGCAATCTGGGAGCTTTGCTCTTTGCTTTTGTATTCAAAGCTGAATCAATCACATACGACGAAGGATTTATGATGATCGGACTTGGCGTATGCGTGGTGGCATGTCTTGCCTTGCTGATCAAATTCCCAACTGAAAAAGTAAAATCATTCGTAGAAATAAAATCTTCTACAGAGCAAAAAACAATTGCGCTTCAGCCAGAGAAGGAATTGGTAATGGAATAATAAGTTTCGGGAAAAAAGTGCGGGAAGAATATTATGGTAACAGGCAATACATACAAATCTACTTGTTCCTACTGTGGTGTAGGTTGTGGGATTGTCATTCATAAAGAAAGGAACGGCAACATCCGCGTAGAGGGCGACAAAGATCATCCTGTGAACAAAGGAATGCTTTGTTCTAAAGGTATGAATCTGCACTACACCGTAGCCGACAAATCCGATCGCTTGTTGTATCCCGAGATGCGCTACAACCGTAATATGCCGCTTCAGCGTGTATCCTGGGATCAGGCGCTGGACAGGGCTGCAGCAGTCTTTAAAACAATTATTGAAAAACACGGTCCGGACTCTGTTGGTTTTTATGTTTCCGGACAATGTCTTACCGAAGAATATTATGTGATCAATAAATTGATCAAAGGTTTTATCGGTTCTAATAATATCGATACCAACTCGCGTCTTTGCATGAGCTCTGCGGTAGTGGGCTACAAGCTTTCACTGGGCGAGGATTCTGTGCCTTGCAGCTACGAAGATATTGAACTCGCCGATTGTTTCTATATCGCCGGCGCCAATCCAGCCTGGTGTCATCCTATTTTGTGGAGAAGAGTGGAAGCTTACAAACAAGCAAATCCAGATGTAAAAATAATTGTGGCCGACCCACGTAAAACACAGACTTGTTCACTGGCCGATATTCATTTGCAGATCAACCCAGGTACTGATATCGTGCTCAACCACGCGATCGGAAGACAATTGATTGATATGGGGTTTGTCGACGAAGAATTTATTTACAACCATACCGATGGCTTTCAGCAATACCATGAACTGGTTTTCAAAAGAACATTAAAAGAATCCGCCGCTATCTGTGGCGTGAAAGCAGAAGACATCACCTGGGCCGCCAAATACATTGGCCGGGCCAAAGGATTCATCAGCATGTGGACGATGGGCTTGAATCAAAGTGTGGTGGGCGTCAACAAAAATCTTAGCCTGATCAATCTTAATTTGATCACTGGTAAAATAGGGAAACCCGGTTCTGGTCCGTTTTCTCTTACCGGGCAACCCAATGCCATGGGAGGCCGCGAGGTGGGTGGGCTGGCGAATTTGCTTCCTGCACACCGCAACCTGCTTGACGCCAAGCACCGCGAAGAAGTAGAGAAATTCTGGGGCGGAACTAAGATCGCTCCGAAGCCTGGACTTACTGCTACTGAAATGTTTGAAGCCCTTGCAGACGGCCGTATGAAAGCGATCTGGGTGGTATGTACAAATCCTCTGGTGAGTTTGCCCGATGCCAATATGGTAGAAAAAGCTTTGTCGATGGCCAAGTTTGTAGTGGTGCAGGAAATGTCAAACCGCTCCGATACCTTGCGTTATGCCGACCTCATCCTGCCTGCAGCCAGCTGGGCGGAGAAAGAAGGTACGATGACAAATTCCGAACGCAGGATCAGTCATATTCAAAAAGCTGTAGACGCACCGGGCGAAGCGATCCCTGATACAGAAATTATTTGTCGCTTCGCACAAAAAATGGGATTTCCCGGATTTGATTATAAAAACATTGCAGAAGTATACGACGAGCATTGCCGTCTTACTGAAGGAACTAATATTGACGTCTCGGGATTGAACTATGAAATTCTAAAAGACAAACAAACAGTGCAATGGCCTTATCCCAAAGGCGAAACAGGACGGGGAACAGCACGTCTTTTTACCGATCATCAATTTTATACCCCCAATAACCGCGCACAAATTCATGCTTGCCCCGACGCCAACGAATCGGAAAAAATAACCGACGATCTTCCGCTCATCCTTACCACAGGCCGTATCCGCGATCAATGGCATACGATGACCAAGACAGGGAAAGTAAATAAACTGAACCAACATATTCCCGTTTCTTTTCTCGAAATACATCCGAAAGATGCCGAACCAAGAGGAATAAAAGAGAACGACCTCGTAGAAGTATCCAACGCACGCGGCTCCGTGCGTGTGAAAGCGAAGGTGACGAAAGATATTAAAGCTGGCGTAGTGTTTCTTCCCATGCACTGGGGTAAGGTGTTGAACAGCGATATGAACCGCACCAACAACCTTACCAATAACCTGGTAGATCCACGGTCCAAAGAACCCGACTTAAAATTCGCCGCCGTACAAGTAGCTCTTTATAAAAAACCAAAGCAACGAATCCTAGTGATTGGCGCTGGGGCTGGGGCTTTTGGGTTTGTAAAAAGTTACCGCGAGCTCAACAAAGAAGACGAGATCATTGTTTTTAGCAAAGAAAATTTTCCTTTCTATAACCGCGTGATGCTGCCCGACTACATGAGTGGAGCGCAGCAGTGGGAACAGCTGGTGAAAATGAAAGACAAGGAAGAAATAGAGCTGAACATCACACTAAAACGTGGCGTGAGCGTAAACTCCATCGACCGTGAAAATAAAACACTCATAGATTCCTACGGCGAAACACATTCCTACGACATTCTGCTCATCGGTACAGGCAGCAGACCTAGCGTGCCTAAAGACCTTCCTCCCATGAAGGGAATATTCACCATGCGCAGCAGATACGATGCAGATAATTTCATGAACTATATTCCGCGCGATAGCCATGTAGTAATCGTAGGCGCAGGATTGCTGGGTCTTGAAATGTGCGCTTCGCTGCGCGAATTGAACATGAACGTTTCACTCATTCACCGCACTTCACGCCTCATGGGCCGCCAGTTGGATGCGCTGGGAAGTCAATTGCTACACGAAGAGATCATTGATAAAGGGATTGATGTTTATTACAACGATGAGATCCAGACTTTTCTCGGCGGAGAAAATCTAACAGGCATCAAACTTAAAAGCGGTCGCCAGATCAATTGCAACGCGATCATTCTTGCTATTGGTACTACGCCAAGCATAGAGCTGGCCAAGACTTCCGGGATCAACTGCAACCGTGGTGCGGTGGTAAATGGTTATATGCAAACTTCGGATGAAAATATTTACGCCATCGGAGAGATCGCAGAGTTTGAAGGAAACCTATATGGAATCACTGCCGCTGCCGAACAGCAGGCTGAGATCGTAGCCAAACATTTGCACGGCGATCACTCCAGCTATTATCAAGGTTCGGTGCTGATGAATATTTTAAAAATGGAAGGTGTAAACCTTTGTTCTATCGGCATGAGCGAAACACCTAACGATCCAGCTTATGAAGAAGTAGTATTCATCGACAAATCGAAACGCTATTACAAAAAATGTATTATTCATAAAGATAAACTGGTAGGCGCAATTCTTATTGGAGACAAAACGGAGTTCCCGGAATTTAAAGAATTGATCCAAAATAAAATTGAACTTTCTGAAAAACGCCTGGAACTACTCCGTTCGGGTAAGAAAGCACAAGCGGTGGTGGGCAAACTCGTTTGCTCCTGCAACAGCGTAGGCGAAGGAAATATCGTAGCAAAAATAAAAGAAGGCTGCGAAGACTTTAAAGAGCTCTGCTCACAGACAGGTGCCGGAATGGGCTGTGGAAGCTGCCGCCCGGAAGTAAAGGCAATTTTAGAAAAAACATTAATCACCGTATAAATGGCGAAACGATCCTTTGCTAAAATAAATCTCCGCGGAGGAATTCTCTCTTCCGGTGATCTTGGAAATTTGGTGGAGATCATCAAAATTTCCGGCGCTACGCAAGTGGAATTAGGCGAACGCCAAAATATTTATTTTCAATTCGACAAGATCAATACCACAGAAGTGCAAGCGCACCTTGATAAAAAAGGGTTTGATTTTGAAATGAATGAAAACAATTTCCCAAATATCATCAGCTCTTACGCCAGCGAAGATATCTTCAGTACTCACAGTTGGTTGAGCGAGGGCATGTATCGAGATATTCTCTATTCTTTCCAGCACAGGCCAAAATTAAAGATCAATCTTTCCGATAACACACAAGCGTTGGTGCCTATGTATACGGGTTGTTTGAATTTTATTCCTTCTTCACACGTGAATTTTTATTTTCTTTACGTAAATCATCCCAGCGTCGGCGGACTACATTGCTGGCCGCAATTGATCTACTGTACGGAGATCCCTTGGCTTTCCAAATTACTTGAAGAAGAATTCGTATCCGGCGAGTATATTTTCGATCTGAATACGCTTGCTAAAAAAATAGCAGAGCGTCATAAAATGATCACTATGGAAGTCGACAAGCCCCTTCAAACGCCTCGGCTGCGCTTCCCTTATTACGAAGGGATGAATAAGTTTGGAGAAAAATTCTGGCTCGGCATCTATCGAAGGAATAATGATTTTACACTTCCTTTGCTTGAATCAATTTTGGAACTATGCACCAGCACCCGCATTGGAGAGATCCATCTTACTCCCTGGAAATCTATCATGATCAAGGGAATTGAAGAAGAAGAAAGAATTCAATGGGAAAAATTATTAAGCGAACATGGCATCAATAGCCGGCATTCTTCGCTGGAGCTGAACTGGCAGCTCTCCGATATGAACCAGGAAGCCATCCGTATCAAAAACGAATTGGTAAAAGATTTTGACGACCGCGACATTCGTACTTATGGACTGACCTTCGCCATCGATACCGGAAAGCCCATGGACATCAGCAGTTCGATCGTGATCAAGAAACGTCCGAGCCTTTTTAATTTCTGGGGGTTTGTTAAACGTTTTACTACCTACGATATTCATTATGCTCCGGCCTTCAGCTTAAATTCTACCAGTCATCTGGTCTACTCCTACGATGTGCCATGGAATTCGCTTGCACTAAATCTTCAAAACCTGAGTTTGCGTTTTTACAAACAACTCAGTAAAAAAGACCCTGTAGTAAAACCTGTGACGGAAAAGAAAGAAGTGCCAACTGATAATTTATACGAGTGCCGTCATTGCCTTACGTTATATCATGAAAAATACGGCGAACCCGAAAACGATATCCCTGCAGGAACAAAATTTGAAGAACTACCTGCTGCCTATAAATGTCCGCTTTGCGAAAATCCTAAATCCGATTTTATAAAAAAAGATGCGTTTTTTGTCGTATCTTAATGGTATGATACATCAGCCGATCGTAGATCCATATGGCCGAAGCTTTCGCACTCTTCGCGTAAGCCTTACCAATGCTTGTAACCTTGGCTGTATCTATTGTGTGCATCCTGATCAAAAATCGAACTCCTTTCCTACAAAAAAAACGTTGGATGCGCAAGAGCTCGCTACACTGATCAAAAAAATACACAGCCTTACAACGCTCGATACCGTGCGCCTCACCGGTGGCGAACCTACGCTTTACAAAGATCTGCTTCCTCTTGTACACATGATCAAGGCAAGCGGGATTTCGCAAATAAAAATGACCAGCAATGGAAGCCTCCTGAAACCATTGATCCCAGGGCTCTCCGAAGTAGGACTGAAAAGCATCAATATTTCTCTGGATGCAGTAGATGAAAAAAGTTTTCAGCAAATAGCCTTAAGGAAAAATATTTCTCCCATACTGGAGGCCATTGATGAAGCTTTGCGTCATGGAATAAAGATCAAGCTCAACGCTGTTATTCTTAGATCTATTAATGAAGATCAAATTATCCCATTACTAAAGTTTGCACAGGAGCGTGTTATTCCGCTTCGTTTCCTGGAACTTATGCGTATGGGACCTTTATACCAACATAAAGAATTTCAACGTTATTTCTTTTCGGAAACAGAAATTCTTCAAACGATCAGCGAGTACACCGACTATACCCCTTTACTGCGTCAGCCAAGCGCTACAGCCAATTATTGGAAGACTTCAAATGGATTTACTTTTGGCATCATTGCTAATGAATCCAGTCCTTTCTGCGCGGATTGCAATCGACTGCGACTCGATAGCTTCGGAAATATTTTCGGCTGCCTCAGCGACGATACGGCGATTTCAGTAAAGGAAGTGTTGGAGAATGAAAATTTACTGGAAGAAAAACTGAGACAAGCGTTAAGTCAGAAACAACCTTTAAAATTTACAGGAAGCGCTCTTTCCATGCGAGCAATAGGAGGATGAGAATGGTACAAGTACAGGTATTTGCGGTTTTAAAAAATTATTTCAACCAGGAATTTGAGATCAAAGGATCTGTGTCTACGATCGAAGAATTGAAAAAAGAATTGGAAGCGCTGAATCCTTCTGCTGCAAAAGTTTTGCAAGCATGCAGGTTTGCAGTGAACGATACATTTGTGCAAGGTGAATATAAATTAAAAGAAGATGATAAAGTTGTGGTCCTCCCCCCTTCCAGCGGCGGTTGATTTGCCGGTGATCGTGCAGGAGCCTATTCCTGTTATCGAACTCTTTGCGTTGGCCCACCATCCGCGGGCAGGTGGCATAGTATTATTCAGCGGAGAGATCCGGAATCATAATGCTGGGAAAGAAGTGGCTTATCTCGAGTATGAAGCCTATACATCTATGGCAGAAAAAATGATCCGCGAGATCACCGCTGCCGCGAAAGAAAAATGGGATCTACACGTTGCGCTCTGCGTGCATCGCATAGGGCGGCTGGAGATCTGCGAAAGCGCCGTAGTGGTGATCACTGCACACGCACACCGAAGCGAAGCATATGAAGCAAATCAATACATCATCAACCGCGTAAAACACGAGGTACCGATCTGGAAAAATGAATTTTATACAGATGGTAGTTCGCAGTGGGGCGGGAATTGTAATTGTCACTAGCAGACATAGAGGATTTTACCGAATACCCTTATAAAAAACAAAGGCCTGAATACTTTCCAGGCCTTTTGTGTTTTATAAGGTAAGGTTTTGTTTTAGTCTACTAAAATTCGTCTCGTAAAAGGTTGTTCATTTAAAGTTCCAGTCAGAATATACAAACCAGTTTTTAAATTATTCAGCGAAGCTTCTGTAAGTTCACTGTCAAAGGAGATAGCTACTTTTCCGGTAAGGTCGGTAAGTACTACGTGGCCAATCAGTTTGGAAGATGTAAGTGTTTTATTGGAAACAGAAATAGCCAATCCATTTTTAGTTGCATCGATCTCCTGCACGGATGTGGTAGAATAGGTAAATGCAAAATCGTCCAGCTTAAGTGTGTCCAATCCGTCCACAGGATCCTGGTCATAATCACTGTTTATAAAGATCCTTTCAGGAGTGTCAGAAGAAATATAGGTAAAAGTAGCTTCCGCTTGGGTATAAGAAGCTTGAGGAGTAATACTGTAAGTAGCAGTACCTACAATTGTTCCTGATACAACATTAATACCTGTGTATAAATAAGCACTCACTGTCATCGGTTGATTATCGTTGGTTCTATACTTGTAGTAAAATGTCATGCTTACAGGACGGCCTGTAAATGCAGGGCCGTTGAAAGTTGCATCTCCTGCCAGATCCGTGAAACTTTGATAGTCTGCATCAGTACCGTTATCGATAGTAAACTGTGCTACTGCATATGAACCTCCATGAGCATCTGTAGTACGCATGATAGTAAATTCACAAGCTTCAGGGCCACCTGCTGATACACAAGCAGCACCGTCATCCCAATGGTCAGGTGCGTAAAAATTATAAGCAGGTTTATCTAAAGTCCAGCTTTCAAAATCTGCATTGGGAACTTGTGTTTGTGCAAACAGGGAAGTACTAATTCCCAAGAAAAGTAGGGTTAGGCGTAATTGTTGTTTCATGTTGAATTTGGTTTAAGATGAACAAAAATATAAAATCGATAAAAAGAATACTATCAATGTGTAGAGAAACAATAACAAAAAAAATATTTTTCACTTTTGTAAAAAAAAACCTAATTGATTTATGAAACGAAATAAAAATCCTGCGTCTTAGCAATTGTTCTAGTCGATAATACAAGAAGCATGATTAAAACAAAAACCGCGGACATCCTTTGACATCCGCAGTCCTATGGGCATAACAACCAAACTATGAACAAGATTGTATGAAAAGAAAACGAGGGTATACTGTTACCTTTTTACTATAAATTTATTTAAAATCTTCAATCGACACTTTATCCATGAGCAATCCAATCAGTCTATCTCTAGTGCGCATGTATTCTTCCTGGTGTACGATCTCTTTCTTATTTCTTGGGCGTGGAAGATTCACCGGCACGATCTCACGGATGGTAGCAGCTGGGCCGTCGTTCATCACTACGATCCTGTCGGAAAGAAAGATTGCTTCTTCGATATCGTGCGTGACCATTACAATGGTTTTACTTCTATTGTCCATATTCCAAAGTTTGAGCAACTCTACATGCATAGTGCCTTTGGTCAATGCATCCAGCGCACCAAACGGTTCGTCGAGCAATAAAAATTTTGGATTGATAGCAAAGGCACGCGCAATGGCCACACGCTGTTTCATCCCGCCTGAAATTTGTGATGGATATTTATCTTTATGCGGGGTAAGACCTACGGCGTTGATGTACAGCTCTACGGTTGCCTTTTTTTCTGCTTCCGTTTTTTCTTTCAACACAGAATCTACTGCTTCGTAAATATTTTTATAAACGCTCATCCAGGGAAGCAAAGAATAATTTTGAAATACAAAACCTCTGTCGGGTCCTGGACCTTTTACTGTTTTTCCATTAAGTACCACCTCTCCTTTGGCAGGCTTTATAAAACCTCCAATTGCGTTGAGGATCGTTGACTTGCCACATCCAGAGTGACCGATAATAGAAATGATCTCTCCTTGTTTTACCTGAAGGTTGATATTTTTCACCGCTACATATTCTCCTTTGGGCGTATCGAAAGCAATCTTAAGATTGCGGATCTGCATGCTCAGCGCGGTAGATGTGTTCTCCGCTGCTTCTTGTTCCAGTACTACTACATTATTTTCCATAGGTCACCAATTTTTCTATATAAGTGAAAATTTTATCAAACAACAATCCGACGGTTCCGATGATCAGAATGGCGGAGATTACTTTTTCTAAACTCAATCCGTTCCAGCTATCCCAAACGAAGAAACCAATACCGGTTCCTCCCGAGAGCATCTCTCCTGCTACGATCACCAGCCAGGCCACGCCAATACTGAGTCTCAGACCTGTGATAATATGAGGTAAAGCGTATGGAAGTAATATTTTGAATAGGTATTTTGTTTTTGAAAAACCGAAAGCCTTTGCTACGTTTTTATGATCGGCCGGAATCGAAGCTACCCCAAAGGCAGTGTTGATCAGTGTAGGCCAAAGTGATGTAATGAAGATAATAAAGATGGTAGCGGTTGGCGCCGACTTAAAAGCCACCAATCCGATCGGAAACCAAGCAAGTGGTGATACTGGCTTCAAGATCTGTATGATCGGATATAATATTTTTTTCAACGTTTCGCTTGTACCGATAAGAATTCCCACCGGGATCGCGAGCAAAGAGCCTAAGCCGAAACCATAGAACACACGAACCATGGAGGCCCAGAGCTGAATGGCAATACCTTTGTCGTTTGGACCGTTGTCATAAAAGGGATTCGTAAGCAGGCTCCAAAGCACCGTCAATGTAGCAGCAGGTGTAGGAAGCTCACCTTTGGTAACACGACTCACGATCTCCCAAAACAGTAACAATAACCCAAAACCAATTAGTGAATAAAAGACCGATTTCAAGGTTTGAAAAATTGTGCGCAGTGTATATTTAGAAACAGCGACTACCGCAGGGCTTGTGCTGGAGGCAACCTTTCTCTCTGTGAGCAATCCCGAAAGGATCAGCTTTCTGATTAGAGGATTATCCCTTCCGGGGAAGGATATTAATTCTGTTGTTTTCATTTTGTTAGTAGTTGATTTTTTAATAATCCATCCTTACGAGGAAAGTGTTCCTCGTAAGGATGGTAATATTTACTTTTTCACATTCTTCAGATATTCGGCAGGATTACCTGGGTCAAACATTGTTTTATCGAGTGTCAAAGAGAATGGTTTCATGTCATCGTTCGGGATAGGAATATTCATTTCTTTGGCTACTTCTTCATACAAATCCTGCATGATCAATTTATCAGCTACAGCTTTGTAATCAGGTGCATCTTTTACTAGATCGAAACGAACATATTGTGCCATAAACCATATTCCATAGGCCTTCCGTGGGTAGTTGACTGTTCCATTCTTATAGAAGTTCATATAGTCTTTATACACTTCTGTACCGATACCACAACCAAGATCGTAGATACCTTTCAGGCGATTGTCAATCACGGCTGCCGGAGCATTTACATATTTTGTCTGCCCGATGATCTGCGCCGATTGCGCACGGTTAGCCGGTTTGTCAAGTAGTTTGCACGCTTCGAGTACGGCCTTCATTATTTTTTTCAGATCGTCTCTTCTTGTTTCCGCAAATGTTTTGTTTACTACCAATGCTTTTTCCGGGTGATCTTTCCAAATGTCCTGTGTAGCAATTTGTGTGAATCCAACATCCTGTGCTACTGCTACACCGTTCCATGGCTCACCTACACAATAAGCATCCATATTGGCTACTTTCATATTCGCTACCATTTGTGGCGGAGGAATGGTGATCTGCTTCACAGAATTCTGAGGCACGTTACAAAGTGCCAACCAGTTTCTCATCCATATATCATGTGTACCGCCAGGAAAAGTAGCCGCTACGGTTACCGTTTTTCCGCTTTTGATCTTCACATCCAGTGCTGCTGCTACTTTGGCTGTTTGTTTGTATCCTACTTTTCCGCAAAACTCTTTCGAAAGTGTGATTGCTTGCCCGTTGGTATTAAGGATCATTGCAATCTTCATTTCAGAGCCCACTTTTCCTCCTACTCCAGTATATACAGAGAAAGGCATTCCAAACAAGCAATGCGCACCGTCAAGCTCCCCTGTCAGGATCTTATCGCGCACGTTTGCCCAGGAAGCTTCTTTGGACACTTCTACTTCCACACCATATTTTTTGAATAGTCCATACTCTTTCGCCATCACGATTGGAGAGCAATCGGTAAGCGGAATAAATCCTAAGCGAATGATATCTTTTTTTTCGCTGGTAGCGGAAGGCAGAAGCATCACGGCTCCAGCGATCAACATACCTGCGGATAGTTTTTTGAATATATTTTTAAGTTTCATGTGATCTTTCTTTTAAAATAATCGTGACTAAAATTATTTAACACCTTCCATCTTGTTGCTAAGTTCGTCAAGCTTCTTGCTTAGCTCATCAATCTTACGACTGCTGTCACGTTTGAATACGTTCAGATCGGCCATCAGGTCCGGGCGTACATTGATCATGAGGTAAGCCCAGTGGCCTACGTTTCGTTGTTCCAGGTCATTGCGGTTTGCTCTTGCAGCAGAGCCTGTAGCGCCACTGTGCTTAAGTGCATCAAGAGTGTTGGTGCCAAACATTGCGGAATAACCTGCTTCAAACCCGATCGCAGGAGTAAGATTCCAGTTGACCAAGAAGTCTAATTCGGTTCCAAGATTTTTATTCAGCTCATCCGTTTTATTAGCAGCGGTAGCACGGTTAGCTACTTTGTTTTGCGCCCAGAATTCGTGTACATCCAAACTCAGGTTTACTTTTTCAACCAGTTTGTATCTAAACTTCAAAAATGCATTGACCAATCCAGGAGAGAGAATTGAGCTCGAGCTGTTGCCAAGGCCGGTAGCAGCCGGAGCGTAATTGCCATAACCATCGGCAGTGTAGAAGTAATCCATGAAACCCCAGAATTTGTGCGGTGTTCCATAGAGTGGATCAAATGCCTGGTTGTTTGATTTTCCGTCTACATTGTATTGAGATTTCACAGTGTTATTTCCCGACATCAAATCAAATCCCGGACCTACGCTGAATTTTCTCGATACTAAAGCCATAAAACCCGCTCCATAGGTGTAAGCGCTGAGTGAGTTGCCTTTGTTATCTTTTCCTGTTTGGTAATATCCGTAAGCATTGAAATCAATTTTACGGAGCGCTTTTCCCGTCAGGTTTCCACCGAATGTATGGCGCGAGTAGACAGCATTTGAGAACGCAAGGTTGGTGCCGTTTGGTCCTTTGGCGAAGTCATCGTTGAACGACAAAAGCGAAGCATTTCCCCATCCAAGGTTTCTCCGGATGTAGAGGAAATAAAATGCTTTATAGTTTGGCGTTAACCCGTTGGAACCTGTGACTGCTCCTGTAAAATTGGGGTTTGTAGTAGTACCGTCGTAGAAGGCCGATGATTTGGCTTCTCTGTTTTGGTTATATGCCGCACCGATGTCTACAAACCAGTAGCGTTTATTCCATTTCAAAATTGCTGCATCGTGTCTTCTTCCCTGCTGCAGCCAGTCTAGGTTTCCGAGCAATCGCTGATCATCGTATACTATTTCCTGGCGACCTACTTTGAGGGAAAAGTTGTCGGCTATTTTTTGCCAATTGGAATCGCTGAAGATGATCTCTCCCCAGGCTTCATGTATGAAGAAATTTTTTCCGTCGGCATTGGAGATCGTGGATCCGTCTTGTCCCCAATCACGCACGTCCTGAAGCGCGGTATAAAATTTCAACCGGTCCATAGTATAGCCTATTCCGAGGCGCATACGTTGACTTGTGAAGAAAGCGGGAGCATCTCCGCGGAGTGGAAGTGTACCCTGACCGGCCCTGAATTCGGAACGAGTTCTGTATTGGGCGGTCATGCTAAGCTGAGCATGGGCGAAGGGATAGGTAATCAGGAGCAATAAGAAGACTCCCAATGGTTTGATTAAGTACCATTTTTTCATTTTCTTTACGTTGGTTTATGTAACAGTAAACTTTTGATTTCTCCCCGTCAAGCCTCGATCGTTTGGCGGGGAATTTTTTTGTGATTTATAGAAGAACCTCTGAGGATTTTAGTGTTGTATTTTCTTCTTGTTATAAATGTATATTTTAAGTATTAGTACTCAAAATATTTTTAGTAATTTTTATCAAAATACTTTATTTTTTAACACCAATTATCAAAAAAATACTGATTTTGTAAAAAACACGTTCAATTTTGATGTCAAAAATGGCAAAAAATCAAAAAATGATTTAAAACGAGCAAAAAATCAATTAAGCCATTTAGTAAAACATAGGCATAAATAACTAAATTATTAATTTACTATAATTTATAACCTAAAAAAGCTAAAAAGTGCGTTTTAATGCTATTTGGGGCATTTTCAACTTAAGCCTTGCTTTATTTAAAAATACAAACGGCCCACCGCAAGGCAGGCCGTAGAATAATAATAAACCGGCTGACGATTTGCAGGCCATCAGCCGGTCTATATATTAATGAGTATTACAAACCTTGTGGGTGTTTGTAACTGCTATGATTTGTTTTTTCAATATTGGAGAAATGGTCTTTGAATTTCACAGTACCCTGCTCCATATTTTGTTGTTTATAGTTTCTGTTGAAACTTTCTTTTTCAGGCTTACCGAAGTTGTCCTTAAATTTATGTCCCTCGGAAGTCGGAATATTGTGTTTGTAGTTCGCGTTAGGCGACATGTTTGATTTTCCTCCGTCTGCCATTACGTTTCCTGCGGTGATTGCCAGGATGCCAGCTGCGGCCACCAGGCTGATGATTGATTTTTTCATATGTTTTTTCCTTTTGTTTATTTATTATTCTGATGTAAAGGTATCCTGAATAATAAGGGGAAGACATACGATAAAAACTGGATTTTTTATACTGAAAAAAGCAGAGAAACATCTACGCAATTTTACGTAGAAAACTGCTAGAGCCCTTCTGGATCCTTATAACTGCGATGATCCTGTTTACCTGGTTCTACGAAATGGTCTCTGAAACGAATGTTACTTTTTTTATGATTTTGCTGCTTATAATTCCGGTTCACTGTATCCGGCGGAGCGGCGGTAAAATTCTCTTTAAAAGTATGTCCTTGAGAACTTGGAATCGTGTGCTTATAGTTTGCATTGGGTGTAGTAGTGTTGTTGGTTTTCTTTTTCTTTCCATCCTGCGCCAATACGCAACTTGTTGCCGCCAGCGTCCATATTACTGCTAAAACAATCCCTTTGAACCACATTTTCTTCATACTTGAAATCCTTTATGAAGAGCAAGTTGCGTCAAATCTAAGCGGAATTACATACGTGAAAGATTGTATTTGATCTACGCTATATTGCTTGTGCGTATTTGAGTATTATTACTCAGTTTATCTGAACCTTAATTTACAGGATTAGAAGATTACATTGACAGGATTGTTATGACCAAGATTATTCGGCCATTTGATGATAAGCTATCGTTCAGGATTCGCCGGCTGGCGGATTGGGATTAGAAATTCAGAACAAAATCGGTGAGCGTAAAAAAGGAAACCTTAATACAAGTTAAATGCCGTGCTAGTTTTGCAAAAAGATTCCTCCTGAATAACAATCTTCATTTTTAATCATCATCAAATTACCAAATCCTCCGATCAAGATTTTTTATTCTTCAATGTCTTAGCCGCAAAGAAAAGACTTCCTCCTATCAGGATCACTCCTGCGATGAATGGGATTCCAGGAAAATAAAAAGGCGCGTGTGCTCCGGTAAAGTAGGCAAACAGATTATTCATGATCAACGGGCCTATAATGGAGGTAATACTGATCAAACTCGTGAGTGCTCCCTGCAGCTCCCCTTGTTCGTTGGCAGGCACTTGATTGGAAATCATCCCCTGCATGGCAGGGCCTGAAATTCCTCCCAGCGCGTACGGGAGAAGAAAAATCATCATCATCCATCCTTGTGCAGCAAATGCAAATAAGATCAATCCTAGTGCTTCAAAACATAAACCAAGATAGATTGAATTATTAGTACCGATCTTATTCATGATCACTTTGATCAATCCACCTTGTACAATGGCAACGATAATTCCTACCACTGCAAGCGAGTAACCTACCCAGGCTTCCGACCACTGGAATTTCAGCATGGTATAAAATGTCCACGTAGATTCTACCGCTTTACCGGCGAGATAAAGAAGAAAAAACGAAGCGACCAATCCCATAAGCAAAGGATATTTTTTCAAATGTTTCAATGCTCCTAGCGGATTGGCACGTTTCCAATCCATTGGTCTCCTGTTTTCCATAGACAGAGATTCAGGAAGTACAAAATATCCGTAGAGTAAATTTAAAAGTGTAAACGAAGCTGCTACCAGGAAAGGAACTTCTGTTCCCCATTTGCTGCAAAAGCCTCCTACTGCAGGGCCTATGATAAACCCTACTCCAAAAGCCACACCCAGGATCCCAAAATTTTGCGCACGCTTCTCAGGTGCACTGATATCGGCAATATAAGCAGTAGCCGTAGTGAAACTAGCGCCGGAGATTCCTGCAATAATCCTTCCTACAAAAAGCCAGGCCAGGGAAGGTGCAAAAGCCATAAAAATATAATCGATGCCTAAACCCAGTAGTGCAAAAAGCAAGATCGGACGGCGACCATAGCGGTCACTCAAACCACCGAGCAAGGGAGAAAAACAAAATTGCATGATCGCATACGCAAAGGTGAGCCAGCCATTGTAAGTAGAGGCTTCGCTTAAGTCACCTCCTGTATATTTTTGAATAAGCGCAGGAACAACAGGAATGATAATTCCAAATCCAATAACATCAATAAGCAGCGTAACAAAGATGAAACCTAAAGCAGCGTTTCTTTTTTCCGACATAAAAGTTCTAAAATTAAACCGGGCAAAAATACGGAATAAAAGTTTAAAGTTTATGATTTAAATTTAAAGTAAAAAGTTGAATTATGCTTTTAGAGAAAAAAGCTTCAACAATATAAATAATCCATACAAAATTTTTATCCGCTTCTCTGCTTCCAGTTCTTCGAATATGTATTGCTAAAAATATTTTTCGTACGATTGCCTTCCGACACCAATTCTCCGGACACAAGGGCTATTAGCTGTTGCTCTTTTTCTGAAAGTTTTTGATCCAGATATTCAGGTTTGAAATAGTTGGCTACAAAATGCGTATCAAAACTTCCATTCACGAATGCTTCGTGCTGCATTACAAACTTCCCAAACGCAAGCGTAGTTTGCACTCCGGTGATTTCATATTCATCAATGGCCCGGATCATTCGCTGAATGGCCTCTTCGCGCGTAGCGCCGTAAACTGTAAGCTTCGCGATCATCGGATCGTAGTAGACAGGAATTTCCATACCTTTTTCAAATCCATCGTCCACACGTATCCCCGGTCCTTGTGGCCTTTTGTAGTTTGTGATCTTGCCGATATCGGGGAGAAAATTATTGGTTGGATCTTCCGCGTATACACGCAGCTCTATAGCGTGTCCACGAATGCTTAGGTCTTCCTGGGTGAAAGAAAGTTTTTCGCCTTGCGCAATTTTGATTTGCTCTTTTACCAGATCTACACCTGTGATATATTCGGTAACGGGGTGCTCCACCTGGAGGCGGGTATTCATTTCAAGAAAATAAAAATTCCTGTTCTCGTCTATGATAAACTCTACCGTACCAGCTCCATAATAGCCACAAGACTTCGCTACTTTCACCGCTGCGTCTCCCATGGCTTTGCGAGTCTCCGGAGAAACTACCGGCGATGGCGCTTCTTCTACTACTTTTTGATAGCGACGTTGCACTGAACATTCACGTTCAAAAAAGTGGATTACATTTCCATGCTGATCGCCCAGTATTTGGATCTCTATATGTTTCGGAGAACTGATATATTTTTCAATAAAAACAGCGCCATCGCCAAAGGCAGACTGGGCTTCACTGGAAGCACGTTTTACCTGTTCTTCGAACTCCTCTGCTTTTTCTACAATCCTCATTCCCTTCCCGCCGCCACCGGCGCTGGCTTTGATCAAAACCGGAAATCCTATATTAATCGCGATCTCTTTAGCCTCCTGTATATCCGACACTGCTTTGCCGCTCCCGGGCACCATTGGCACATTAAATTTAGAAGCTGATTCTTTTGCCCCCAATTTACTTCCCATCACACGGATAGAGTCTGCCGAAGGACCAATAAAGATCAATCCGGCCTCGGTTACTTTTTGTGCAAAAGCTGCATTCTCCGAAAGGAACCCGTATCCAGGATGGATCGCTTCTGCTTGTGTATTTTTTGCGGCCTGAATGATCTTCTGCATATCCAAGTACGATTTCGCAGAAGGCGCTTCTCCTATAAAAACAGCTTCGTCGGCATAGCGTACATGTAAAGCCTGGCGATCGGCCTCGCTGTAGACGGCCACGGTCTTAATTCCCATCTCTCTCAGCGATCTCATGATCCTGAGCGCTATTTCACCCCGGTTGGCGATTAATACTTTATTAATTTTCATTAAAAAAACTTATTTTTTACTTTCGTTTAAGGTTTAAACTTTAAATTATCAACCAACTTTAGTTCACTCAAAATCATCCTAATAATAGTACGAAAAATCAAAGGATTACAAAAAACGGAAGGTTTTTTTATTATTAAGTTTGTGTTGTTATCGGTGAAATTTGTACATTTGTTAATTAAAGACGGTTAAAGAGTAACCAAATTGAGCTTTATTGACTAACCATTAAACAAATACTACCTTGGATTTATTTGAAAAATTAAAGACTGACATGGGTCCGCTGGGAAAACATTCTAATGTGGCACACGGATATTTTGCATTTCCGAAACTGGAAGGAGAGATCGGGCCAAGAATGAAATTCAGAGGAAAGGAGTTGCTGAACTGGAGTTTGAATAATTACATTGGTCTTGCCAATCACCCGGAAGTTAGAAAAGCAGATGCAGAAGGCGCCAGCCAATACGGTTTGGCATATCCAATGGGTTCCAGAATGATGTCAGGAAACTCTAATTTGATCGAACAATTTGAAAAAGAATTGGCAGAATTTGTAGGCAAAGAAGATGCTTACGTGCTAAATTATGGTTACCAAGGAATCATGTCTGTGATCGATGCAATCGTAGACAGACATGATGTGATCGTTTATGATTCAGAATCTCATGCTTGTATCGTAGACGGTGTAAGACTTCACCAGGGAAAAAGATTCGTGTTCCCACACAACGATATTTCTAACCTGCGTAAACAACTGGAAAGAGCTACCCGCCTGGTAGAAGAAAATAAACAAGGTTCGATCCTTGTGATCACAGAAGGTGTTTTCGGTATGGCCGGAGATATGGGTGATCTGAAAGGAATCGTAGAACTTAAAAAAGAATTTAACTTCAGATTATTGATCGACGATGCACATGGTTTTGGTACCATGGGAAAAACCGGAGCTGGTGCTGGGGAAGAACAAGGAGTAATGGATCAGATCGATATTTACTTCTCTACTTTTGCTAAATCAATGGCTAGCATCGGTGGTTTCGTAGCTTCCAAAGAATCGATCATTACCTACTTGAAATACAATACACGTTCTCAGATCTACGCTAAAACACTTCCAATGCCTTATGTTATTGGCAACATGAAGAGATTGGAATTATTGCGCACCAAACCAGAACTGAGAAAGAAACTTTGGGATGTGGTAAATGCGCTTCAAAGTGGTCTGAAAGCAAAAGGTTTTAACATCGGTAGAACGCAATCTCCTGTAACTCCTGTATTTTTGAAAGGTGGAGAATACGAGGCTGCTCAGCTTACCATGGATTTGAGAGAAAACTTCGGAATTTTCTGCTCCATCGTAATTTATCCTGTAGTACCAAAGGATGTAGTAATGCTTCGCATTATCCCTACAGCAGATCACTCACTGGAGGATGTAAAACAAACAATTGATGCGTTTGAAAAAATCGCAGACAAACTTAGCAAAGGTTTATACGCTGGTAAACTAACCAACGTTCCTGCATAAATTTTGATTGATTTACAGCCAATTGCAAAAATTGGCTGTAAATTTTTTTAGCCTGATTTGGATATAACTAATTATTTACTAATTTAGAATTCTCAATTACGATTTTAATATAACCTTAATATTTAAACCTAAACCTAAATAAACTAATGAAACGCTACGAAGAACTTAAGAACTTAATACTTTCCCTTGAGGGAGACTTCGTTAAATTCTATGACAAGAACAATAGTGCTGCCGGTACGAGGGTAAGAAAAGGAATGCAGGATATCAAAAATCTAGCTCAGGAAATAAGAGTTGAGGTTCAGGAATTGAAAAATGACGGTTCTGGTAATGACTAATTAGTTACTAAAAACTTCATATATCCCACAAAAAAAGATTCTCTTAACGAAGAATCTTTTTTTATGTCTTTATTTTATCTCGGCCATGGCCTTTTTCATTTTTTCTTTCAATTCCTGCGATGCTTTCGCTAAAGGAAGACGTACGTTGGATCTGCAAATTCCAAGCAATTCTAATGTTAGTTTAATTCCTACCGGGTTTCCTTCTTCGTATAGAGACGGATTGATATCAATAAACATCTTCAATATTTCTGTCGCCCCTGCAAAATCATTGTGCAAGGCCAGTTTAAGCATTTTGGAGAATTGAGCAGGATAAGCATTGGCCAATACCGACATCACTCCTTTCGCACCGATAGAAATCATAGGTACTGTCACCAGATCATCACCTGAGATCAGGATAAAATCTTTGCTTGCATATTTGGCGATCTCCATTGCTTGCTCCAGGTTTCCAGAAGCTTCCTTGATGCCTGCTATGTTTTTATGATGAGAAAGACGAATGGTCGTTTTTGCTGAAATATTAGACATCGTACGGCCCGGTACATTGTAAAGAATAACTGGCACCGGCGACGCATCAGCAATAGCGGTATAATGAAGGAAAATTCCTTCCTGGGTAGGTTTATTGTAATAAGGACTTACCGAAAGAATGGCATCTACACCTTTGAAATCAGCATTTTGAATTGTGCGAACGATCTCTGCGGTATTGTTTCCTCCAATACCGTAAACTATTCCCACACGACCATTATTTTCTTTTTTAACAAAAGCCAGCATATCGGCTTTCTCCATTTCGCTGGTAGTAGCAGATTCTCCTGTAGTACCATTTACAAGCAGGTAATCCACTCCGCCATCGATTGCATGATTGATAAGCTTCTTATACGCATCGTAATCGATCATGCCATCCTCGTGAAAAGGCGTTACCAACGCCACTCCTGTTCCTATGAATTTACTCTGCATTTTATAATATCAAATTAATTCGCGCCCAAAATTGGGAAATTATTAATAGAATGTAAAACCATCTTGCCGCTTTTTTAATTCATTTATCAACAAATTAGTAGTGAGTATTGGAGCCCTCCGAGTGCCTATAAACGAAAGAAGCCTTCCACAATGGGAAGGCTTCTTTTTATGAATTCGATCTTTATTCTAAGGATTCAATACTAGATTAGATCTTTTCGAATACCAATCTTGCGTGGTCCATGATCTCTCTTTCGAAACAAACACGGTTTGGTCTGTATTTCATAATATCCAATTGGTGTCTGAATTCTCTATCAGTGAAATATTTTGGGATCAAAGATAGATACCACATGTATTTCTTGAACCCGAATTTATAGTAAAGTTTAGTCCACTCTCTATTGGTCTTAACGTAATCCAAACGACCGCTGCTATAGAATACCGGTTTGAAGTATTTGCTTGCGCAACGGATGATATGTTCGTGACCATAAGACAACCATGAATCCGGATTGTGCTTAGTCAGAAGTGCTACAATAAACTCATCAGATCCTTTTGGAGCATTGATATCTACTTTTTCAAATGGGATCATATTTTTACTGAATACCATTGCTTGCATGTAGAAACGACCGCCGGTAGGAAGTAATGCTGCTACATGTTTGAAATAATCTTCATAGGCAGCATCTTGTTTACCTTCCAGGTAATCTTTTACGCTTGCTACGTGCTCAAAGCTACCGAAAGCAGTTACGGCATCAAAGGTTCCGAAATCTTCCGGTTTTACGTAACGGCAGTCTTTGATATATGCTTCCAAACCATTCTTACGGCAAGCTGCTACTTGTCCTTTAGAAAGGTTTACACCTATTCCTTTAGCTTTCACTACATCTTTCAGATGCTTCAACCAACCACCCCAGCCACAGCCAAGGTCAAGTACCTTACTGCCTTCTTTGATACCCAGACTTTCGCAAACGAAATCATATTTCTTACGCTGCGCCTGATCAAGTGTCAGTGTATAATCGCCATTGTACATGGCATTGCTGAAGTGAGCCGTTTCGCCAAGACTTAAGCGAATAAATTTATCAATATTGGTATAAGTGAAATCCATCTCCTTCTCCTTGTCCCAGTCATCGCGCAAAGAAGTACCTTCCCATTTTTGGGACACGTTTTTAACGATCTTCTCGGTCTGTTCTTTCAGTTCAGTTGTTTCCATTTGTCTAATTTGTAAAATGTTTTTTTAACGGTTAAAAAAATATTAGAATGTTTAGGTATGTTTCACGTAATAAATTACAGGCAAAACATTCATCTAAATTACTAAAAATTATGAAAAAATCTAATTAAGGGAAAATTAATTCTCTTTTGACGTTAAAAATAAGACATTAGGACAACTCAATTATTATGAGATAAATACATTTTTATGAAAATTTTTAGATCTTCTATATTTTTTAAAATCGGGTGCAGGTGTTCTAAGCGGTTGCTTAGGCAATGTAATTGCCGTACTGTCTGAAACGTGTGTAGAATCTGCGGGAGCAGGTACTTTTATGTATACTTTTTTAACTACTACTACTTTTTTTACAGGCGTTTTTTTAATCACCGGTTCCGGTTGATAATTAAAATTCATCATTAAAGCAACGATCAACGTGATTGCCACAATGATCATTTTTGGATATAACGTTTTCATATAAACTTCCCTCCTATGGCTCTACTTAGATAAACGAAAATTCGCTTCATTTAGGTTCTGAAAATGCTTACTATTATTTGCATGTTTCTACTTACTCTTTACACGATCTCGTTTTTCTGCTTTTAACAAAAGACATAAAGAATGCTACTCTAACTAAGTAGAGCAAAATTTGTTCCTTAAAAGAGAAGCTTATTTGTTTTGGTTTTGGGAAACGTCTTCTTCCGAAATAGCATTGGTGGAATCTTGCTTTTCTGAAGCGCCATAGGTCATAGCACAACGCAGGCCAATAGTAGCTGTGGAAGAATCTTGGGCTAAAAATCTTCTTGTGCCCGGAGACAGCCAGTATGCTACATCATTCCAGGATCCGCCTTTATAAATTCTCAATCTGCCGCTTCCATACATATTAAAACCGGCTTTGTTGTAATTATTCGAACCCGCGAGGAATCCGCCTTCCTGTTCGTCTTCCTCCTCTTCTCCTTCAAAAGATAGCGGCGTGTATTCATCATACACCCATTCGTTCACATTTCCGGCAATGTTGTATAATCCAAAATCGTTTGGAGGATATTCCCAAATATAATTGGTCATGATAGCGCCATCTGTACGCCGGCTACCAATGATCCCGCCATAGTCACCACGGCCACGTTTAAAGTTGGCAAGGAAATTTCCGAGTTGCTTTTTGTTCGTATTTCTCACTGTATTGCCATCCCAGGGATAAATTCTCTTGTGCGTTTCGTTGGCATCTTTGAATTGATTATCTACAAAAGCTTGCGCTGCATACTCCCACTCCGCTTCTGTTGGAAGGCGGTATATTACTCCTCCTTGCGGAGAGGAAGATTTGTTTTTTGATTTTTTATCGGCAGCTTTATTTCCTTCTTTGCTCATGTAGTCATTGACCATGGCTGTTCTCCAAAGACAGTAATCATTGGCCTGCATCCAGTTTACACCCACTACGGGGAAAAAACGGAACCCTGGATAACGCAAATAATTTGCTACGTAAAAATCGTTGAAGCCAAGCTCCTTGTACCATACAGTAGTATCAGGCAAAGAAGATTCGTAAATTTCTGCAGTGGAATCTTTTTGTACATGAAACAAATATTCCAACCAGTGGATGTTGGCTATCTCTGTTTCATCCATGTAAAAAGATTCAACGGATACTTTTCGTTTGATGTTGTTGGACTCGATATCCATCATGTTAAAATCCTCGAGAGTAGAATTTTCCAGATCAAAAGAACCTAGTTCGGTCTCTCCTCCTGGTACGTGCATGGATACTAATATATTTTCCTGGAGATCAAATTTTGGTGCTACTTCTTTGGGAGCTGTACTGTCGGCATCAGTCGCTTTGCCTACAGCAGTGCTGTCTGTAGCCGTGCTGTCACCTCCTGCGCTGGAAGATTTTTTTCCTCCTTTGCAAGACTCTAAAAATTGTGACCCAACTGCCAGCAGCAGTGTAAAAAGTAATATGGAATATATTCTTTTCATCACTTAGTGTTATTCTGAACCTGTTATGTTAATTATACGTAGATCTCCGTTTTTAGGTATCGTGAGAGATACGGGCAGCCCTAGTTTCAAAATTATACATTTTTATGAATAAATGCAAATATAAGCCCCTCTTTGAATTCTTGAATAGTACATATCCAAGGATTCCTAATCTGCCGTGCACAGATTGCTGTAATATAAAATTTAATTAAGTAACTTTGCAGTTCATGAAAACAGTAGCTTTTTACACCCTGGGTTGCAAATTAAATTTCTCCGAAACCTCTACTATTGGTAGAATGTTTGAAGAGTCAGGATATAAAAAAGTGGAGTTCCATGAGAACGCCGATGTTTACGTCATAAACACTTGTTCAGTAACTGAAAACGCAGACAAAAAGTGCCGCAAAATCGTGAAAGAAGCTCGGAAATATTCTCCTGATGCTTTCATCACAATTGTTGGCTGTTATGCTCAATTAAAACCTGAAGAGATCGCTGGCATTCCTGGGGTAAATGCTGTATTGGGAGCATCCGAAAAATTCAAATTGCTCGAACTATTGGGCGATTTCAAGAAACAGGAAACCGTCCAGATCTATAACCAGGAAATTTCTCAGGCCACTGATTATTATTGTTCCTATTCCATCAACGATCGTACCCGTACTTTTTTGAAAGTGCAGGATGGTTGTGATTATTCCTGTACCTTCTGTACTATACCATTGGCAAGGGGTTCCAGCCGGAGCGATAGTATTTCCAATATTGTAAAAACCGCAAAAGAAATTGCAGCTACCGAAGTAAACGAGATCGTACTTACCGGTGTAAATATTGGCGACTACGGTCTTAGACAAGGTGAACGGAAGGAAAATTTTTACGGTCTTGTGCAAGCGCTGGACGAAGTGGAAGGCATCGAACGTTTTCGCATTTCTTCTATTGAGCCTAATTTGCTAAGCGATGAGATCATTGAGTTTGTTGCTGATTCAAAAAAATTCGTACCTCATTTCCATATTCCGCTTCAGTCGGGTTCCAATAAAATTCTAAAATTAATGCGCCGCCGCTACCAGCGTGAGCTGTATGTGGAGCGCGTAGCGAAAATAAAATCGATCATGCCGGATTGCTGCATCGGTGTGGATGTAATCGTAGGATTTCCGGGTGAAACCAAAGAAGATTTTCTGGATACTTATAATTTTTTAAACAGCCTGGATATTTCTTACCTCCATGTATTCACTTATTCAGAAAGAGACAATACGATCGCAAGCGCCCTTCCAGGCTCAGTATCTGTGCAGGAAAGAGCAGAACGCTCCAAAATGCTGCACATCCTTTCCGATAAAAAAAGAAGATATTTTTACGAAACACAATTGGGTAAAAAAGCTCAGGTATTATGGGAAGCAGAAGTGGAAGAAGGAAAAATGCATGGCTTTACCAAAAACTATGTAAAAGTAACCACTCCTTATGATCCCTTGCTGGCCAATGAACTGAAGGAAGTAAAACTTGCCCGCATTAATGAAACCAATACGGTAGACGTAACCGAAGTACCTATTCTGATCTAAGAGAAAGTCCTCTCCTATTTTTTTACAAAACCACTAAATGTTTCTCCGGAAACGAAACTTTCGTTGATTCGTAATTGTTCCAAAAAAAGAGGTTTTTAGCTAATAATGTAGGGAAATACCCAATTTTTTGACTACTGCCTTGTATTGTAAATAAACCGAACTATTAACATACTACCAATGGAAAAACAACAAGTCCTGGAAGCTTATAAAAAACATTTTCTAGAAAATGGTCAGAAGCCTGCTTCCGTATATGCTTTCTGCAAATCGATCAATTATGGCGAAGATGATTTTTACAAATGTTTCAACTGCCTGGAAGCAGTAGAAAAAGAAATTTGGCTGGAGATCTTCAATAACACCGTTCAACAGCTGGAAGCAGACGATACTTACAAAAATTATTCCGCCAAAGAAAAGCTACTCGCCTTTTATTTCCTCTGGATCCAGAAGCTTCGCGAAAATAGAAGTTTTGTATTGCTTCAAAAAGACAAATTTAAATTCTCCGATCTCCGCCACGATACACTTGAAAGTTTCCGCAAAGCGTTTATTGATTACATCAACAAGATCGTGTTGCTCGGTTATGATTCCAGGGAGATCAAAGAACGAAAATATATTTCCGATAAGTACGCTTATGGATTCTGGCTACAAGCTTTATTCGTACTAAAATACTGGATTGATGATAGCAGTGAAAATTTTGAAATGACCGATGCTGCGATCGAAAAAGCCGTAGATCTTAGTTTCCGATTGATCAGCGATAATACACTCGATAGCCTGATCGATTTTGGAAAATTCATATTGACAAGGAAATAGTGTTGTATTTTTATGAAAGAGCAATCAAGTATTCCTACCTCTAAGGTAGAACGTGCTACTAAGTTTGTAACCACAGGCCTTAAGCTTGGCGGCAACTATGTAAAACATTATGCCAGAAAGCTGGCGGATCCTACTCTCAGCAAGGATGATCTTCATCAGGACAATGCAGAAGATATCTACGAAACCTTGAGCAACCTCAAAGGAAGTGCACTGAAAGTAGCACAGATGCTCAGCATGGACAAGGGAATGCTTCCCAAAGCGTACATCGATAAATTTTCTATGTCGCAGTACAGTGCGCCTCCACTGTCTGGTCCATTGGTGGTAAATACATTCATGAAAACGCTCGGAAAAACTCCGCAGCAGTTGTATGATAAATTTGAAATGAACGCCAGCAATGCTGCTTCCATTGGGCAAGTACATATGGCCTGGAAAAATGGAGAAAAGCTGGCTGTGAAAATTCAGTATCCGGGGGTAGCCAATAGTGTAAGTTCTGACCTGAAGCTTGTGAAGCCTTTTGCCACAAGGCTTGTAGGGCTTCGCGAAATGGATATGAATAAATATTTTGAAGAGATCGAAAGCAAGCTTTTGGAAGAAACCGATTATAAACTAGAAATAAGACGTTCGATTGACCTTTCGCAGCGATGCGCACATATTGAGAATCTTGTTTTCCCTGTTTACTATCCGGAGCTTTCTTCTGATAAGATCATTACCATGAGCTGGCTGGAAGGAAAGCACCTCAAGGAGTTCCTGGAGACTAACCCTTCTCAGGAAATACGTAATAAGATCGGACAAGCGCTTTGGGATTTTTATCAATTCCAGGTGCATCGTTTAAAGCAAGTACACGCCGACCCGCATCCAGGCAATTTCCTAATGCGTGAAAACGGTACGGTAGGCATTTTTGATTTTGGTTGTGTGAAAGAAATTCCTGCTGATTTTTACGAAAATTATTTTGCACTGATCGATCCCAATATTTATAAGGACGAGAAGAAGACCCGAGAAATTTATACAAATCTTGAAATGATCCATGCCTCCGATTCGGAAGAAGAAATTGTTTTCTTCTCAGGACTTTTCAAACATATGATCGATTTACTGATCCTACCTTTTACAAAAGAAAAATTTGATTTTGGTGATCCTACTTATTTCGAAGAGATCTATTCTTATACTGATTATCTTGCAGGACTGAAAGAAGTACGGGAGTCAAAAGTGGCGCGGGGTTCAAGACATTCACTTTATATCAACAGAACTTATTTTGGATTGTATTCGATCCTCAGCGATCTGAAAGCGGAAGTGAATACTTCTATTTCCAGGATCAAATAAGTTTATGCCTTCTTTACAAATTCAGATTTCAACGCCATAGATCCGAAACCATCGATCTTGCAGTCTATATTGTGATCGCCTTCTGTCAATCGTATATTCTTGACCTTGGTGCCCGCCTTTATAGGCTTCGGCGCGCCTTTCACCGGAAGGTCCTTGATAATTACCACAGAGTCCCCATCCTGCAAAATATTTCCATTCGCATCTTTGATCACTGCAGTAGTTTCTTCCACTGCAATGAGATCTTTAGGATCCCATTCATGGTTGCACTCAGGACAAATCAATAGCGACCCACCATCGGAGTAAGGATATGGAGACTGGCATTTCGGGCAGGGGGTGGAAGTATCAGACATTGTATTATATATTAAATTATTTTATCAAAGATACTAAAAGCATAAGAAAGGCAGCCCATTGAGCTGCCTTTCTTATTTGTTCTATTTTTAATTAGTTAAATTATCTCAAGATATACAGCTTACCAAAGTCATGCTTGAAAGCCTTGTCACCAGCAGTATTGCGGTGTTCGAAGTTATCGCCTTTATTTTTTATGATAACTCGGTATAGGTAAACACCGTTGGCAAGTTTATCGCCAAACTCATCTGTTCCATTCCAGGCATAATCGGTTTTGTTGTTTCCAATATGAATATGTCCTAGTTCTTCTTTCGTAATCTCTCTTACCACTTTGCCCGTAACGGTCATGATCTGGATCTTTAGATCATCGGGAATATAGGCACCTGTAAGCGTGAACACGAATCTGGTACTCGAAGAAAATGGATTTGGGTAAGGATAGAAATTCGAAATGGTAGAAGCATTTTCTACGTGGAAAGTAACACGGTAATATTGTCCCGACTTATTTCCATTCACATCTTTTCCTTGCACAATGATAGTATAATCTCCATCTGGTAGATTTTTCGGATTATATTCGATCGTAAATGTATTACTTGCTCCCGGCGATTGTCCAAAACGCACGATGTCCGCATTGTTTGTAGCAATCTGCTCGTCCGCACTACTACCCGGTCGCCGGAAGAAAATACTGATATCATTTGGATCATTTATGATAAGATACTTACTATTGTCGTTGAGCGTAATGTTGATCATCGGACTTGGCGATACAATATCCCCGTCCATGATATGCACTCCGTCAAAAGTAACATCGATCACCGGTGGAATCTTATCCTTATTGACCTGGAAATAGGTTTCTATAAGGTTGTTGGGATAATACTGCTCCGGCTGTTTATTCGGGTTCACGAATGTTCTCATAAATACATTACCGTACAGGCCAGTCGTGTTCAGGCAATAATTAAAGTTAAAGGATTGACCAGGCTTCAGAGTATCTTTGTATACAATGAAAGTGGTATCTTTCGTAAGTGGTCCGTCTCCTTTGGAAGTAATTTTTACATAAAGTGAATCCTGGAAAGGAAGATTTGAAATATTTTCAAACGTATAAGGAATGCAAATAGTAGCACCTTCGTCTTTCGCTGCAATAGTATAATTAGCAAGGCCTGCTGCAAAAGGATCCATCGTACCTTCTGGAGACGGGTGATAGATCACTTGCCATTTTTTCAACTGAGGAGGATCGAGATACACCGATGAATCGGATACAGAGCATACCAATCGAATAAAAGGATAAGTGCTAGCATTGATCTGGTTTTGGAGATCAACGTAATCTACTCCATCGGTTGTCTTAGAGAAAGTAAGATTAAGTGCCAGTGTATCTACATGGCTACCATCGAGATTTTCTCCCAGGATTGTAAACTTATATTTGTCTTGCCCTTGTGTTGGTTTTACTGTCTGATAAAAATTTCCCCACTGCGTGGCAGGACCAATACGCGTAGACACAATACTACCATTGTTATACCTTCCATAGATCGTGGTATCCATTGATAAGGAAGCATAAGTATCATCAGAATGTTTTTCTACAACAGGTGTTGGACTGCCGGCTTTGGCAAGAAGCAAATAGGGTTCGTTGTCGTCGAGTTGCCCTGTGAATTGAGCACCGAATTTCGTTTGTAAAATACTTTTAGCGGTAGCCCACGCAGGACTACTGAATCCTGCATTTCCATCAGATCCAATAAGAATATAATCTCCTATTGGTATACCATTGAGCCAAGTTTCAAGGTATGATAAGCCGAAACTATAAAATGGATGCACAATCGGTTTTGGAAAACGGCCACAGACTCCATACCAAGGTACTGCATAATTTTGTACTGTACTTTTATCAAATGCGATACCAAGTACTCCATTAAATTCTTGTGATGAATTCTCTGTTCCTGAAGGGTCAGGAGATCCTGTACAAGAAACCCAATAATAACCAGGGAAAAGTGTTTCTACATCTCCTACAATCAACAAGGTACTATCAAAAGTGTTGCCTGTTCCGTTTCCATATACAATAAGTCTCAAATGCATGGAAGAAGTTATAAATTTCCAGAGGCTATCTGCCTGATCCAGATACATTGTATTTTGATCGTCTTTGATAAATTGTGGAGCCTCTGTCTGAGACCATCCATCGGGGCTATCTTTAATGTAAATAAAAGAACTCGTAGCCCAGACCGTATCTTCGCCTACACCTACATCGTAATAGCGAACGCGCCAGTAGTAAACTGTACTGTCTATATTGTTATTGGTCTTAAGAAGAACTCCTGGCCATTTGGCAAGGGAACCTGAATTTACAACAGTATCTTTTTTAAAACTTGTGTTAAACTTATCCGAAACATCAAGCTCAAAATAATAAGGACGTTGTTGTATCAGCAAATTTGTAGCCTGGGCCACAAACGTAATGGGCTGATCATGTACAATGCTGAATTCTGGCGGGAAAAGACAAGTAACACCACTCAAGCCCATAAAGTATTCGATAGTAGCAGTGTTGTTAGTTTCATCCATTTCGTGGATGGTATCAAGAATATCAATTTTGATCACGAATGTATTTAATCCATAATAGGCAGGATTGTTATTATCCTTGATTGGGAAGAACAAAGTGTCTACATAGCGAACAGGATCGAACTCTATGTTTTTATATTTAATCTCTTTTCCATTTACTGTTCTTATTACTTGAATAAAATATTTATCCTTGTCATAGAGTCCGAAATTTTTCACAGGGATCCCAATTGCAAAAGAATCACTAGAGGCCGTTACTTTTCTGCCATCGTAAGAACTGATATAAGACTTTAATTCAGGTTTATCATTTCTTGTTTCTTTATCGCCCGAGATTTCATAATCGGGTTTCAAAGGATTATACATGTGAAGCATTGGGTCTCCATGAAGATTCATTTGATGAGTTGTTTGTGTGTCAAAGGATCGCGAACGCAGCATTGCTTTCATTACTTGGCCCACAGATTTACTTTTCAAGGAATCGGTATCAAACATTCCCCTGTACATTCCATCGGTATAGTCTCTAAGGGGAGTAGTATAGCCAATATCGGAAACACCCATGGCAAGAATAGCACCACGGCTGGCTGCACGAATCCAATCTTCTGTAAGAGAATAGTTGTTGTATACATTCGCCGACAGACATCCATCAATCATCAGCATTGGATACATTCCTGCATTGTGATAACCAAAGAAATCATCGGTGGCATAGCCAATATCGATCTCTGTCACGCTATAGCTTGAGTGGCCGAAAAAAGTAATATAGCCAAGTCCTGCATTTACGTAATCTGAAAGGTTCACCTGGTCAACCGTAGTAGAGCCTGGTTTTTTAGAATAGGTTAAAATTACTTTTCCTCCAAAAACTGAATTTTCTACAATTGTTTTAAAACCGTCTACATAACTTCTGAAAAGAGTAATCTGGTCATCCTCTCCTCCTGAAAGATGGATTAGTTTTTTTCTCCAAAGATTATGAGTGCTATCCAATTGCTCGTGTACTTTGACTTTGTCAAGATAATTCAGAATATCATCCTGCCCTATCGCGGAAAGCCTTCCTACCGCCATACCCGGACGGTTAGCAGCATCCATTGCATACATGATATCAGTAGGAGGGCTTCCCATTGGTGGAATAAAATTTTCTCTTCTGATATTAGGATCTGAATTGGTGATGAAGCTCACAGGATTTTGCCTGTAAAACTGCGGCATGTTTGCCTTGAATGTAAGATCCAATCCCTTTCCTATCAGGAACACTGATTGGATGTTTGGGTTATTAGCTTTTTGATGGTCAAAAAATCTTTTTATACCAATAGGCGACCATTCTCCATAACCATAGACATT